>JADMIO010603877.1_pt1 | contig 89215 bp, 76 predicted proteins | sample 8958161 | NCBI WGS metagenome assembly JADMIO01 (sample SAMN16585339, study PRJNA669376) | soil metagenome | isolation source: Crop rotation soil | place: USA: Cullars Rotation, Alabama | collected 2011
ACGCCACGTTACAGAATGAACTTACTCAAATCCTCATCCTTCACCACCTCCGCCAGACGCTCGCGCACGTACTGGGCGGTGATGGTGATTCTCTTATCGGCTAAATCGGGCGCGTCGAAGCTGATTTGCTCGAACACGCGCTCCATGATCGTGTACAGGCGCCGCGCCCCGATGTTCTGTGTGCGGCGGTTCACATCGAACGCGATCTGCGCCATCGCATCGATCGCATCTTCTTGAAATGTAACACGAAGGCCCTCGGTTTTCAGCAACTCGATCTGCTGGGTGGTCAATGCATTTTTTGGCTCGTGGAGGATGCGGACAAAGTCATCCTTGGTCAGATCCTGCAACTCCACGCGAATGGGAAAACGCCCCTGAAGCTCGGGCATCAGGTCGCTGGGCTTGCTGGAATGAAATGCGCCGGCGGCGATGAAGAGGATGTGATCGGTCTTCACGGGACCATACTTGGTGAAGACGGTCGAGCCTTCGACGATGGGCAAAAGATCGCGTTGCACGCCCTGGCGGGAGACGTCCGGGCCGTTGGTTTTGTCGGTGCCGGCGATCTTGTCGATCTCGTCAAGAAAAACGATGCCCGTTTGCTCGACCCGCTCGATCGCGGTGCGGTGGATCTTGTCGCGATCGATCAGCTTCTCCGCTTCCTGCGCGAAGAGGACTTTTCGCGCGTCCTTGATCGGCAGCTTGCGCGTTTCGCGCCGCGTGGGGAGCATCTTCTCGAACATTGATTGGAATTCGACATCCATCTCCATCGCCTGGTTGCCCAGGACGCCCACGACAGTGGAGCGCTCTTCGATCTGGAGCTCGATGGTGCGGTCTTCAAACTCACCTGCGCGCAATTTCTCCCGGAGCTTGTCGCGCGTGTGCTGGTGACGTTGCTTTGTCTCGTCATCCTCTTCAGACGTTGCCACTGAAGTGGCAACGCCGCTCGGGAGCAGGTGATCGAGCAGGCGTTCCTCCACATGCTCTTCAGCGCGGGGTTTGACCTCTTCGGTCATTTCGGCGCGGACCATGGAGATGGCGGAATCGAGCAAATCGCGGATCATGCTTTCGACGTCGCGGCCGTGATAACCCACCTCCGTGTACTTGGTCGCCTCGACCTTGATGAACGGCGCGCCGGTCAGGCTGGCCAGGCGTCGGGCGATCTCGGTTTTCCCCACGCCGGTTGGTCCGATCATGATGATGTTCTTGGGCCACACATCCGGGCGCATGTCTTCGGGAAGCTGCTGGCGTCGCCAGCGATTGCGGATCGCAACCGCCACGGCGCGCTTGGCGTCGCCCTGGCCGACGATGTATCGGTCCAGCTCAGAAACGATGTTTCGCGGAGTCAGGTTTTGCATGTCGTCGTCTCATTGTACGCGCAAGGTCCGAAAACCCATTGCCGGCGCTTCCTCGAGATTCTGATTCGTTCCTGCCCGTGAAGAAGCACTCCATTCCCGTCGATGTTGGGGATGTGAGAACCGGCGCAACCGGTGCAAACCGCACCACTGCGCCATCGCCAGAAGTGGAAGTCGCGTCATGCTGCAATTCATCCTGGATCACCGTCTGGACGCCGCGGCGTTCGCGATGGCCATTGTTGTGGTCACGCTGATCGCGCATTGGCGAATCAAACGCGGGCATGGCGCCAGCATCGGCAAGCTCACCTGGGCCCTGTTGATTGTCGTGATCGCGCTCGGTATCGGCGCTGCGGAGCTGGCCGGTAATCACGAGCGAAATCGCCTGCGCGACATGCTGCAGGGCATCGCCCCCACCTACGCCCAGGAACTTCAGCGCATGGGGCACTCGAAGATCACGCTCGACACCAAGCCCGACGATCCCCTCTACCTGTCCATGATCCAAGCCGAGATCCGCTGGCTGAAGGTCAACCCCGGCATCAACGACGTTTATACGTTCCGCAAATACCCCGACGGCAAGGTTCGCCTCATCGTCGATTCCGAAACCGACTACAACCACAACGGGGCTTACGACGAAGAGCGCGAGCAGCGTACTGCGATCGGTGAAGAATATGATGCGGATGAAAATCTGCTCAAATCGCTGGATGGCGAGGCCTTGTTCGACGGCAAGCCGTACACCGACCGCTGGGGAACGTGGGTCAGCGCCTATGCGCCGATGTGGGACGAGAACGGCAAGGTCGATGGCGTCGCCGGTGTGGACTACGATGCCAAAAGCTGGATCACGTCGATTCTGTGGAATCGTGCTGCCACGCTTGGGTTTGCTTCGATCGTCGCGGTGATCATGCTGGCGTCGAGCATCACGGTCGCGATCACGCACGTGGAGCTGGCGCTTCGTATCGCCGCCCAGGCCGAACGAGAGCAGTTGCAGAAGGAATTGATCAACGCCTCCCGCCAGGCGGGCATGGCCGAGATCGCCACCGGCGTGCTGCACAACGTCGGGAACGTGCTGAACAGCGTAAACGTTGCGGCGTGCATCGTGGGCGAGAAAATCCGCGCAAGCAAAGTGCCGGCGCTGGGCAAAGCCGTCGCGATGATCCAGGAGCATCAGCAGGATCTGCCCGAATTCCTGACGCGCGACGACAAGGGCAAACAGCTTCCGGGATTTCTCGGAAAGCTTGCCGAATTTCTCGCAGAAGAGCAGAACATCGTCCTCGGCGAGATCGACCAGCTACATCGCAGCATCGAGCACATCAAGCAGATCGTCAGCGCGCAGCAACAGTTCGCGCGCTGCGGCGACCAGAAGGAAAACTTCTCGCTGCCTGAGGTGATCGAAGACGCGATCAACATGAACATCCTGGCGCTGGGCCGGCACGGCGTGACGATCGAGAAACAGTACGGCGACTGCCCCGCCGTCTTCAGCGACAAGCACAAGGTGCTGCAGATCCTGGTGAACCTGATCTCCAACGCAAAGAAAGCCACCAAGGATGCGAATGTTCCCGAGAAGAAAATCATCCTCTCGCTCGACAAGATCGAGCGCGAAGGCAAGACGATCGCGCGGCTTCGCGTGATCGACAATGGCGTGGGCATCCCGGCGGAAAATCTGCAGAAGATCTTTCAGCACGGGTTCACGACGCGCAGTGATGGCCATGGATTCGGTTTGCATTCCTCGGCCATCGCCGCGCGCAACATGGGCGGTGCGCTAGCCGTAACGAGCGACGGCGCCGGAAAAGGGGCCACTTTCACTCTCGAATTACCCGCGAGCACGAGCCAGCAAGCTGTCGGGGAGGTAGCGAATGCGTAAGGACAATTCAGTGCGGCGGATTCTCATCATCGATGACAACGCCGCCATTCACGATGATTTTCGCAAGGTCCTCTGCCCGGTGACCCAATCGGATGCGGGTCTGGATGAGCTGGAAGATTCGTTGTTTGGTGAACCGGTCACGGCGAGCGGAGAGTCGCATCCGCACGTCGAGTATGAGTTGGATTGTGCGCTGCAAGGCGAAGAAGGCCTGGCCAAGCTCAAGCAGGCGATCGCGGACGGCCGTCCTTATGCGATGGCGTTCGTCGATATGCGCATGCCGCCGGGATGGGATGGCGTGCAGACGATCCAGCAGCTTTGGAAGGTTGATCGCACGTTGCAGATCGCGATCTGCACGGCGTACACGGATTACTCGCCGGATCAGATCTCGTCTGCGCTGGGAATTCGTGATGGGCTGCTGATGCTGCGCAAGCCTTTCGAGAAGGCCGAGATCCGTCATGTCGCGATGATGCTGACGGAAAAAGCCATCGCGCAGCGCGAGCGCGATGCGCTGGAGAAGATTGTCCAGGCGCGCACCGCGCAGCTTCAACATGCCGCGCTGCACGACACGCTGACTGGCCTGCCCAACCGATTGCTGTTCAACGACCGGCTGCAGACGGCGCTGAAGCGCTCGGCTCGCGAGCCGCAGAAGTTCGCGGTCCTGTTCGTCGATTGCGACCGGTTTAAGGTGATCAACGACAGCCTCGGCCACGCTGCGGGCGATCAGCTTCTGCTGGCGATGGCGGGGCGCTTGCAGCAGGCAGTGCGCGATACGGATTTGGTGGTGCACGGAAGTGACGAGCAGCCCCTCGCCGCGCGCCTCGGTGGTGATGAATTCGCGATCCTGCTCGATGGCATCAAGGCCGACGCCGATGCCGCACGCGTCGCCGAGCGATTGCTCAAAACGCTGGAGAACCCGTACGTGATCGAAGGCCACGAAGTCCACAGCACTGCGAGCATCGGCATCACAACGAATTCACTTGGCTACAACTCGCCGGAAGAAATGATCCGCGACGCCGATACCGCCATGTATCGCGCTAAGACCACCGGCGGATCGCGCTTCGTCATGTTCGATCAGGCGATGCACAACAACGCGGTCGAGCGCTTGGAGTTGGAGAACGATCTTCGCCATGCCGTCGAGCGCGGGCAGATTTGCCTGTTCTATCAGCCGATTGTGAACATGCGCACGCGACAGCTTGCCGGATTCGAGGCGCTGGCACGATGGAGCCATCCCAAACGCGGCCTGGTCTCCCCGGCTGAGTTCATTGCGCTGGCCGAAGAAACCGGCATCATCGTTCCGCTTGGAATCTGGATCCTCGAACAGGCGTGCAAACAACTGGCCGAGTGGCAGCAGAATCATCCCGAGATCGCCACGATCACGATGAGCGTGAACCTCTCGCGCAAGCAGCTTGCCATGCCGGATTTGCTTCCACGCATCCGCCAGATCCTTTCCGATACCGGCGTTGATCCGCGATTCCTCAAGCTCGAGATCACCGAGAGCGCGATGATGCACGACGCCGACGCGGCGCTTGCGGTGCTCAAGCAGATCCAAGCGATGAACATCCAGCTTCACATGGACGATTTCGGCACCGGATATTCGTCATTGAGCTGCCTGCAGCAGTTCCCGCTGGACGGGTTGAAGATCGATCGGCAATTCGTAAGCGGCATCGCCACGCGTGCCGATCATGCCGCGGTGCTGCGCGCGATTGTGCAGCTGGCGCACAATCTGAAAATCCCGCTCGTTGCCGAGGGGATCGAGACGCTGGACCAGATCAAGGTGCTTGATTCACTGGGATGCGATCAGGCGCAGGGATACTTCTTTGCCAAGCCGATGGACACAGCCAGCGCCACGAACTTCATCAAGGAACAGAAGACGAAGACGGATGCGGCGTGATCAGCGTTTGGATTCCTGCTCGGGCCCTTGGGGCACGAAGTCAAACCGATATTTCTCGCCAAGTTGCTCGCGGGTCATGTGAATGATCTCCTGCACATGCCCGCGAAAATGCGGCACGCAACCGAAGATCGCGCCCATCACGGTGGTATCAAATCCCTGGATGCGCTTGGACGAGAGCAACTGCGCGGCGCTCAAATCTGACAGCACCACATCCGCCTCATCGACGGTTGATTTGAGCGTTGCCAGCAACTCCTTTTTTTGCCGACGGGATTGATCGGCAAACTCTCCGGGCCGATTGCGTACATCTTTCGCGCCCCCAATTCCCGAGATGATCCACTGACGCACATTGCCCGACAGGTGCAGCATCAGGTTCGCGATGCTGTTCATCTCCGGCCGCGGGCGCCACCAGACCTGCTCGTCGCTGAGCTGCGCGAGGCAATGCTCGATCTTCTGCAGGCCTTCCTTGAGCGACTCGCGCGCTTCTGCGGTGACGCGCTCGGCGACTTCCTGTGCTTGTGGCTGGTTCACAGCGTCTCCACCTTGATGTTCTGGTTTGTGTAAATGCAGATTTCGCCCGCGATTTTCAGGGCGGATTCGACGATCTCTTTTGCCCCCAACGACGAATGCGCGAGCAGGGCTTTTGCAGCACTTGCCGCGAAAGGCCCGCCCGATCCGATGCCGATGATGCCGTCGGTGGGCTCGATCACATCTCCGGCGCCACTGACGATCAGACTCGTTGATTTATCTACGACCGCGAGCATCGCTTCGAGCCTCCGCAGCACGCGATCGGTTCGCCATTCCTTGGCCAACTCGATGACGGCCCGGCGCGTGTTGTCGGGGTGCTCGGCGAGCTTCTTTTCGAATCGCTCGAGTAGCGCGAACGCATCGGCGGCGGAACCGGCAAATCCGGTGAGCACTTTCCCGCCGCCAATCCGGCGAATCTTCACCGCGTCATGCTTGGCGACGACGGCGCCCAGCGTCACCTGTCCGTCGCCGCCCAGCGCCACCTGATCGCCGCGGCGAACGCTGAGGATGGTCGTTGATCTCGCTGCTTTCATCGCTATGCAGTATTCTCTCCGCGCGGCAATTGGCAATAGGCGATTGGCATCTTGAATGACTTTCACTTCCCCGATCTCGCTGTTCATCGCAGTCCTGATCGCGATCGCGCTGTTTGTGGTTGGCTGGATGAGACGGCCAGCGTTGCCGCGCGCATCGTTTTTGCTCGCGATGTGCGGGATCATTTTCCTGGCGCTGGCGACGGGGGGAATCAGTTGCAGGCGCGGGCGGGAGCCGAGGATCGCCGTGATGGTCGATTGTTCGCCGAGCACACGCGGGGCGAGTTTCCGGGATGCGAAATGGCTGCGATCGCGCGTAGGCGAGCTGCTGGGAAATCGGGCGTACGAGCTGTACGCATTCGCCGATACGTCGCAACGATTGCGGGAAACCGATGCGCTCGCGGAAATTTCGGCGGATCGCACGACTTTTTCGCCGCCGCCGGTCGATCAGATTCTCCTCTTCAGCGATGGACGATTCGACGTGCCGGCCGTGATTCCACCGACGCACGTCGTGATCGATCCGGCGCTGGCATCACCGAACGATGCCGCGATTGTCGAGCTTGAGGAACGCGGGAATCAACTTGCGGCGAATGTCCGAAACACTGGCCCGCCGCGCGTGCTCAGCTGGGTGAACAAGCAGCGTCAAGCGGCGACGGCGCCGACGGGATCGACCGTGCTCACGACGCGTCTGGTCACGACGACCGAGACGATCACCGCGCGGCTTTCGCCAGCGGACGCGTGGCCGGAGAACGATGCGCTGGCGATCCGTCCGTCGCCGCGGATGGCGTCGCAGCGCTGGTGGATCGGCGATTCTGCGCCGCGCGGATGGATGGCGATGTCGCCGGCGAATCTTCCGCTGGAAAGTTCAGCGTGGCTCGGCCCGGCGATCGTCGCGCTGAACAACATCCCCGCGGATGCAATCACAAGCGCGCAGCAGGATCGGCTCGAGCAATATGTCCGCGATCTCGGTGGCGCGCTCGTGATCATCGGCGGCGGTCACGCGTTCGCGGCGGGGCATTATCCGGGGAGCGGGCTTGAAATCATCTCACCGCTTTCCAGTTCTCCGCCGCAGCCCGTTCGGCATTGGGTGATGCTGTTGGACAGCAGCGGCTCGATGTCGGCGCCGGCGGGAAGCGCGACGCGATTCAAGGTCGCATCGGATGCGCTGGTGAGTATTTTGCGCGAGTTGCCCAAATCCGATTTAGCGAGCATCGGCAGCTTCGCGCGCGAGCTGCGATGGTGGTCGGTTGCGAAGAATGTCGCGGACACGAGCTTGATGTCGCTTCCGCCGCCGGATGTTGCGCCGAGCGGGCCGACGAACCTGGAGGCGGCGCTGCAGCAGATCATCGCCTCGCTCCCCGCGTCGCCACCGATCGACTTGCTGGTTTTGAGCGACGCGGAGGCGGAATTCGGAGATGTCGAATCGCTCGCCGAGGCGTTGCGCCAGCACCACATCCGCTTACATGCGCTCGCCGTCGCGGCGCAAAAATCGTCGCCGGCGTTGCGCCGGCTTGCGGAGGGGAGCGGCGGGCAGTTTTTGCAGGAAATTGACCCGCAAAAGTGGCTCGCGAGCATCCGGCGCATGTTGCGCGCGGTGATGCCCGATCAGCTCATTCGCGATCCGGTGACGGTGAGCTTCAGCGGGATCCTCAGCGCGCTGCAGTCACGATCGGTCACTCTGATGAACCGCAGCTGGCCCAAGCAATCTGCAACCGTCCTGGCTAACGCGCTGGAAGGAACCGACAAGCTCGCCGCCGCCGCGAGATGGTCGGTGGGAACCGGCGACGTCCTTGCCGTCGCGTTTACCCCGGCCGCCGATGAGATTGCAACCATCGAACAAGCGATCGCGCGCAAGCCGCGCGATCCGCGCTTCAACATCACCTGGAACGCGGGCTCGACACTCCAAATCCGGGCCGACGCGCGCGACAACGGCACCTATCTGAACGATCAGAAGCTGACGATCGACCTCAATCGCCTCTCCGCCGTCTTCACGATTCCCCAAATCGGCCCCGGCCGATACGAGATCGACCTCCCGGCCCCGCGTTCGCCGATGACCGTCACGATTTTCAATGACCAGCACGTTCTCGACGAGTTCGCCGTCGCCGGAAGATATTCACGGGAGTTTGATGCGGTCGGAAATGATCGCGATGCACTTCGATCGCTGGCGGAACGCAGTGGCGGGAGCGTCGTCGAGCCAACGCAGCATGGGGAACTGGAATTCCCCGACACGCGACGAGTGACGTCGCTCGCGGGATTTTTCGCGATTGTCGGTGCCCTGCTCATTGCGGGTTCGTTGATTGTCTGGCGCACGTCTTAGCTCCCTCTCCCCTGTACTCAGGGGAGAGGGTTGGGGAGAGGGGCCAGAACCGTTCGTCGGCAGGTTGCGCGATTTGCAGAATCGGATCGCTAACGCCTCTCCCCGCCCTCTCCCCGGAGTACCGGGGAGAGGCAGTAAATGCATGGTCGCGTCGTTACGATGCAATTCATGAACTTCCTCATGCCCGGCGAATCGCATCACGGCCCGCTTCCCGCGCTCACACCGCAGGAGCGCGACCTCGCCGCGCGCCTCCGCTCGCACGTTGAGACGATCGCGACCACCATCGGCCCACGGAACATCCTCGCGCATCCGAAACAACTCCACCGCACCGCCGACTGGATCGAATCCACCTTTCGGGAGCTCGGCTACGAACCGCGTCGGCAGAACTTCACCGCTGACGGTGAAACCGTCTGCAACATCGACGTCGAGCTTCGTGGCGCTTCGAAAGCCGATGAGATCCTCGTGATCGGCGCACATTACGATTCGGTCACCAACTGCCCCGCCGCCAACGACAACGGCAGCGGCATCGCCGGGACGTTTGAGCTGGCAAGACAATTCCGCGACACAAACCCCACGCGCACGCTGCGTTTCGTCGCATTCGTCAACGAAGAACCGCCCTACTTCCACACCGAATCCATGGGCAGCCTCGTGTACGCCCGCGCCTGCCGCGCGCGAAACGAAAAGATCGCCGGCATGATCTCGCTGGAAACGATCGGCTACTACTCCGATGCCCCCGGCAGCCAGAAATATCCCGCCCCGTTCAACATGTTCTTCCCAAACGTCGGCGATTTCATCGGCTTCTGCGGCTCATGGTCGTCGCGCTCGTTCATCGCACGCGTGACGGAATCATTTCGCAGGCACACACAATTCCCCTCGCAAGGCCTGTCCGCGCCGGACTGGATTCCCGGCATCGGATGGTCCGATCACTGGTCCTTCTCCAAGGTCGGCTATCCCGCGCTCATGGCGACCGACACCGCGCCATATCGCTACACGTACTACCACACGCCCGAAGATACGCCGGAGAAACTGGACTACGGAAAGATGGCGCGGGTGGTGATGGGAATCGGAAGAGTAGTGTCGCAACTCAGTGAATGAATCGTAGCACGGGTTTTCAACCCGTGCCGAGCGGCGCTGACTCGCGCACCAAGGCACGGGTTACAAACCCGTGCTATAAAATACTCGATTACATTTGCCTTAGCGTGATCCGCACAATCTCCGCCGGCGCGTTGATGCGGAGGGGGAACCAGTTCCCGGCGCCGTTGGAGACGACCAGGGAAGAGTTGCCTCGCGTGTACAGGCCCGACCAATACCGGAACATCACCGACCCTGCGCCCAGTCGCTCGGTGAGCATCAGTTGCCCGCCGTGCGTATGACCGCTGAGCGTGAGCGGGATGCCGGCCTCGATCGCGGGGTCGAAGGCGTGGGGATGATGGGCCAGCAGAATGGGAAACGCACCGGGGTCGCGCTTTGCCAGGATTTGCCGAACCGACTCGCGCGTGATCAGGTCGTTCGTGCGCCGGCGCTGCCCGGGATTCGGTTGTCCCCAGCGGATGCCCAGGAACTGCACCGGAGTTCCTCGGATCGTTAGCGTGCGGGTTTCATCCAGCAGGATCGGCAAGCCCGCAGCTTTGCTGCGGGACTCGAATTCCTCCGGATCTTCGATCAGATCGTGATTCCCCTCGATCATGACCAGGCCGAGTTTGGGATCCAGACGATGAATCAGATCGACGCCATGCGGGAAATCCGACAGTGATAAGTCGATCAAGTCGCCGGTGAAGACCACCAGATCCGCGCGCAGCCGATTGGTCATCTCGACGACGGCATCGAGCGCTCCGCGACGCGTGAAGCGGCCTATGTGCGTGTCCGTCACCTGCGCGATGGTCAGCCCATCCAACGGCGGCGGGAGATTGGGGATGGCCACATCGATCGAGCGCAGCCGGAGTTTGCCAAGCTGCGTGATCGCGCGGGCGGCGCCACCCACCGCCAGCAACGGGGGAATGCTGAGAGCGGTTGCGCCTAACCATTGCCGGCGTGTTACGGTCACGCCCTGGCGCTGTTGCTTAAGCAACCACGCCGCCCGCCATCGGCGCATCCAGCGCACCAATCCTTCCAACGCGATGCCGAGCAGCGTCAGTGGAAGGACCATCAAATCCCAGATGTACATGAACGCGACCACCGGCATCGGCAGCCAGGGATGGATTCGCCGCGCATAGACCGGCGCCAGGACGAAGAAGAGCAGATATCCGAGCTGCGCGAGTGCGAAGACAGTGACAACAATCCGCCAGAGCCGCGCCCTTTGGAAAACACGAACGCGCTGCTGGGCCCAGCACCACCAGAGGATGTTGCCGAAGACGATCAGCGCCATGATCAGGACAAACATGCTGGTCAAGTGTAGGCAGGTTGGGACCTATCGCACAAACCAAGCGAGTTTGGACGATCCCCGCGCCAACCGTATACTTCCCGCCCATGCACCGGGTGAGATGGCTTGGAATTCTATTGGGCGGATTATCCTGCGTCGGATGCGCCAAAGTTCAGCGGACGATGTCGATCAACAGCGATCCGCCCGGCGCGCTGGTGTTCATGAACGACCAGGAAATCGGCCGCACGCCGGTCACGCGCGATTTCATCTGGTATGGCTGGTACGATCTGCAGCTCCGCAAGGAAGGATACAAGACGCTGAAGACCCGCGCCGAGGTGATCGCGCCCGCGTGGCAGTGGCCGCCGTTCGACCTGGCGGCGGAGTTTTCACCGGCGCGGCTCAAGGACCGGCATCAATTGCTCTTCAAGCTCGAACCGGAAGGACTTGCCCCCACCAACGATGAAATGCTCGGCCGCGCAGAGGAGCTTCGCCTGCAGCTCGAGTCCAGCGAGTTCACCCGCAACCCCGCGACGCGCCCGGTGACCCAGCCGTCCACCACGCAAGCGACCCAACCGGCGACGACCGAATCGAGCACGGAGCCATCCACCGAACCAAGCAGCGAACCCACTGCGGCGCCGGCGACAACACCTGCGCCGACGACTCAACCGACGACAAAGCCGTCGTTCCTGTAGTACCACTCTTGTGGCGTGGGCGCCTCGCCCACGCATCCTCAGTTGGATGAAATGATGGAATGCGAGGGCGAGGCGCCCTCGCCACGCATTCGCTTATGCCGCAATCTGGCGCGCAAGAGCCGACTTGTTGTTGTTGATTACCACCGTCTCCCACAAGTCGATGCTCTCGAGCTTGTAGCGGTAGTCGATCTCCAGACCCGTGCGGCGGATCAGATCCTGCAATGCCAGGTCGCTTCGCCAGCCGAGCTTGGTGCACAAGGGACACGCCCACTTCTCCAGCATCGCGACCAGACGGTTCGTCGACTGGAAATGGTTGAGCATCACGATGCGCGCCCCGCACTTGGCGACGCGCTGGGCCTCGCGAACGACCGTCGCGGGGTCGCTGACCACGCTGATGACGTGGCTGAGGAAAACCGTGTCGAAAGTATTGTCGGCGAAGGGCAATTCCAGGGCATTGGCCTGGAAGACGGTTGCGCGATCCATATCACGTTCGCGAATTTTCTTACGGGCCTCGCGGAGCATGCCGGCGGAGAGATCAATGCCGATGATCCGCCCGTTCTGGGGGTAAAAATTCAGCGACACGCCCGTCCCGATGCCCAGATCCAGCACCAGGTCGCGGTCCGAGATGTTCATGTGATGGATCGCCCGCTCGATCCGGCGTTTGACCAGCCGGCCGAAGGTGGCGTCGTAGAACATCGCGTGAATGTCGTAAATCTTACGTGTGGATGCTTCCTGCATGGTCGCCTTCCCGTCGGCGCGGCAATTTAATGCGCGAGAGGCAATTTGCCAAGGCGGGGAATTTGGATGAGGGGGTGAGGGGGTGAATGGGTGAGGGGGTGACAAACGCAAATCGCTTTTTTCACCCCCTCACCCATTCATCCTCCCATCCCCGCCGCTCCAACATCAATCAGCCACGTCATTTGCCCACTGACGGGCTGAATCAGCTGAATCGGCAGCCGCTCGGGCTCACGCGGGCCTTCGAGCACTTCTTTCAGGCGATCCGCCTTGTTTGCACCGGCGAGCATGACGATCACGTTGCGGGCCTTGTTAACAAACGGCGCGGTCATGGTGATCCGCCAGCTTTTGCCCGTCGTCGAGTTCTCGGCGTAATTCGCAACCACGCGATGATCCTTCTCGGTGACAGCCTTGGTGCCGGGGAAAAGCGAGAGCGTGTGTCCGTCATCGCCCATGCCCAGCAGCACCAGATCCAGCCCCTGATCGCCGAAATGCTCCTTGAGCATCAGCCCATATTCTTTCGCGGCGTCGTTCGGATCGGCTTCGCCGCGCATGCGATAGACATTGTCAAGCGGGATGGGCACTTTGCTGATCAGCGACTCGTGGGCCATGCGATAATTCGAATCTTTATGATCCGGCGGGACAACGCGCTCGTCTCCAAAGAACAAATCGATCGCGGGCCAGTCGAGCCGCGTGACGAATTCGGGGGAGGCGAGCAGCGTATAAAGCGTCTTCGGTGTAGAGCCACCGGCCAGCGCGATGGAAAACCTGCCGCGCGATTCGATGGCGTCTTCGGAAAGCTTGACAATCCGCTCCGCGGCCTCGCGCGCAATGGCGCTGGCGTCGGGGAGCACTTTGATTTCGGGTGAGGTGGGCATGGCGGGATTATATCGCCATGGATCATTTGCTACACTGCGACTAGGGAGACAGATGGGAAAGCGAGACCCAATTTATATGAAGCTTCGTCGCCGGGAGCTCGAGCAGCGATTTGGAAACTGCTCCCGCTGTCCACCGCACGACGTTGAGAATCGGGGCCGTCGGCCGCGGTCAGATCGCCACAAATCGCATCGTCGAAAGTAAAAGTCGGAGCGCGTTCATTTTGGGCGCCAGAGCTTGGCGAGCGCAATTTTCAGATCGCGAAACGGGGCAAGCTGCACGACATCCGAGCCTGACCCCCGCACACGACCGGTGTACTTCCCGCCCACAAGACGATACGCCTCGATAGTGCGCATCTTCGGATCGATGATCCAGTAGTAGCGCACTTTGCCTTCGGCGTAGAGTTTGAACTTGTCTCGCCGATCTGTTCGGGTCGTACTTGGACTAAGCACTTCCACCGCGAGATCGGGCGGGCCCTCCATCGCCTTCTCACCGATCAGATGCAGGCGGTTCTTGCGGTAAAACAGCAGATCCGGACGGCGAACGTCATGTTCGCCGAAGATCGTATCTACGTCGGTGAACAGTTGTCCTAGATCGTGTTCTTCGATGTGATTGCCGACGATTCGGGCGAGCGTTACCACGATATACGAATGATCCGGCACAGGACTCGGGCTCACGGCGATCTCTCCATTGACGAGCTCCAACCGCACGCCCGGCGGATCTTCGCCGAGTTCCAGAAACTGCCTCGCGGTCATTTTGATGGTGCTGACGGACATCGCTGTCAATTCTATCGTGCGTTACACAACGTCGCGACCCTTTTTCGCTTCAGCGCTGGCGACAAGTCTAACGATGTCTGCGATTGTTCGCGTTTGAGAAGCGAGTGACTTATCCGCCAGTTTCGCTTCCGTCAGCGCATCATCAAGCACGCCCAGATCGTCGTACATTGAGCGATACGGTGCCTTCAAGGAAATAATTGTGTCTTCGGGTCGAAGAAGTCCGGGCGCAATGTGAAGAATATTCGCAACGAACCGAATGGTGCGCAGCGCGATGTCACGAGTTATTCCGTCTGTGCAATACGCATCAACCATCTCGTTCTCGCCCAGTTCCGTACGCTGATGCAGATGTTGGAAACGCCAGCGACGTTCCCTGATTCGATTGGCGTACGCGAGGACAGCGATCGCTAGCAAACTTCCGATCACGATGATTGGAAGCAAAGCGTCCAGCATCACCCCACCTGATGCGCAGGCTTCGGCAGGTCATCATGGATCGTCTGCTGCTTCGGCTGATCGCCGGCGTATGAGAACAGGATCATGTCATCATCAATCTTAGCCTGCAGGTGCACCGGGCGCTGCCAGATCTTGAAGACGTTCTTGAGCGTCTCCATCGCGTACTTGATCTCGATGTCCAGGCCGTTGTGGCGGTGGGCCATGTAGAGCTCGCCGCGGTTGCAGTAGTTGCCGTCGACGACGTAGATGAAGGGGCGGCCCATGTTGGTGAGCTGATAGAGCAGCGTCTGCTTGATGCGAACCGGATCGCGCGAAACGATGCGAAGCTGGCCGGTGTGTGGGTCGCGGCCGTACTGGTAGAACTTGTGGCGCTCGATGAACTCGGGGGTCATGAACTCGTCGATGAAATTCACGTCGTTGTAGACACGGCGCACTTCGAAGATCTTGTCGCGGCCAAGACCAAGGCCTTTGTCCCAGCGTTTTTTCTCGCCGAGATTTTCGGCTTCTTCGTATTCCTTGCCGAATTTGCCCTTGTTCCATCGATCCTCGATGTCGCGGAATAGCTCAATGCCGATCTTGTATGGATTGAATCCGCCCGGCGGCATGTGAACCGTGCCGCTGTGATGATCCGCGTAATCGATCACCTCGGCGGCGGTGACGAAGTGCTTGCTCATCAGCGTGCTGTGCCAGTAGCTCGCCCACCCTTCGTTCATCACCTTCGTCATCCCCTGCGGCGCGAAGTAATACGCCTCTTCACGCACGATGGAGAGACAATCCGCCTGCCAGTCTTCGAGGCGCGCATTTTCAAGGAGATATTGCAGCACATCCCGCGTCGGCTGGGCGGGTGTGACATCGCGCATTTTCTTGGCTTCTTCGCGAAGCTTTTTCGCCTCGGCTTCTAGTTTCTCCGGTGGATTGATCCAGCGATCGAGATAATCCTTGGCCTTGAACTTGGGTGAAGGTTCTTCGCGCCTGGTATCCTGGCGCACTGTCGTGTTGGGCCCGCGCTTGAGGAACATGCTGTGCGGGTCGATCAAATCTTCGACGCTGAGACAAATGTCCAGCCACTTCTCCACCGTGTCCTGCCCGTGCTTTTCGATGTACTTACGCACGTGCGTGGAGTGGTTCGCCATCTCGTCCATCATCTTGCGGTTGGTCTGGCTGAACCAAAGGTTGTTCTTGAAGAAATCGGCGTGGCCGTACACGTGCGCGATGACCAGCTTCTGATCGACGAGCTGGTTGCTCTCCTGCAGGTATGCGTAGCACGGGTCGTTGTTGATGACCATCTCGTAAATGCGGCCCAGGCCATAATGATGCTGCTTGCTGAGGCGCTCGTATTCGGCACCGAAGCGCCAGTGCGGATAGCGCTGCGGGAACCCGCCGTACGCGGCGATCTGGTTCATTTGTTCCCAGTCGCACATCTCGTAGATGACCGGGAAAAAGTCGAGTCCATACGAACGCGCCTGCTCGCGGATCTGTTTCTTGGCAGCGAGCAGCTCGGGCGGAAAGGGAGCGAGGGTGTGAGAGGCCATGCGGAATCCTCACGTAACGTCGAATACCGTCGTTGGACATCCAAGGACCGATAACACAACAAACTTCATCGGCGAAACGCCGGGCCAAGCAACGGTAAAAGTTTTACCGGCATTGGATTGTAGCAGGCCAATGCTATGGAGTCTGTGACGGTTCCTGCTCTTCGACGAAGAGGCGCGCGGAAAACCATCGCCAGACGCGCCGTGGCCAGTCGGGACGCATGCAGGGGCGTTCGATGAGGCGGAAATAGAGCCCGCACAAGAGGAGGATGAGGGGAACCATCATCAGGCCAAAAATGATGACCGCCAGCGCGAAGTTTTGCGGCAGAAAACGCTGGACGTGTGGCCCGAAAAACTGAATCACCGAGTTGTGCATCAGGTAGATCGAATAACACATCCCGCCGACGATTGTGAGGATCGGGATGCGCATCAGGCGACGCGCGTAGAGGCTGTGGAAGAGGCTCACGTACAGTAGGAAGATGATTGCGGGAAACAGGAGGCGGGGCGTTGCCCCGCCGTGAGCGAGAAGCCAGATCAGAAGTGGCCACCCAATGAGCCAGGCGAAGTCTCCCCATCCGGCGCGGGATCGCAGTACCGGCGGCGCGCCGCGCCATTCGGTGACGTACACGTCGGCCAACAGCAGCCCCACGAGAAAATATTGGATGTAATTCACCAGATGACGCTCAAGGTAGAACTGATTCCGGACGAGTTTGCCCTCGTCCATTTGCCAGCTATGCCACAATCCAGGAACGATGACCGGCTGAATCGACATCGCCAAAACTGCGACGATCAGAATGATCGCGCGGCGCACCCATCGATGCTTCACCAGAAAAATCGACGCGAGCAGCGGCATGAGCAGATAAAACTGGATTTCGATCTCCAGCGACCACGCCACGCCATTGATCTGGCTCTGCACGCCCATCACAAACCCATGCACGTACAAGCTGCTCCACAGCAGATTCCATTTGTAAACATCAAACGGCGATCCCCGCAGCCACACGCGCATGGCGAACAGCAGGAGAAGGCTCAGCAGGTACGGCGGCTCGAGCCGGGTAAATCGTCGAAAGAAATAGCGCGAGAGCTTCACGCGCTTGCCGGCGTTGAGATATTGCATCGCAAACGGAACCGCGAGGATGAACCCGCTGATCGCAAAGAACAGCTCGACGCCGTTCTGCCCCACGAGCAGCAATCCTTCGTCTGATTTTCGCTCCGTGGAAACAAACAGCGCGAGGTGATGCAGGATGACGGCCGCGATCGCGATGAAGCGCAGGCCGTCGATTTCCGGGATGATTTCGCCGGAAGTGGTAATGCGACGGAAGCCGTCGAGCCAGGAGCGCTTTGGCGCATGGGCCGCGTCCGGCGCAACCCGCGGATCGTCCGGCGGCGCCGTCGCGATGGTCGTCGATTCTGGTTCCGGCAGAACACTCATGTCGTCGACCCAGATTGATCGGCGCTTTCCACAAACAAGCGCGCGACAAACCACCTCCACAAGCGTCCCGGCCAGTCCGGACGCATGCAGGGACGCTCAATCAACCGAAAGTATAACCCGCACAAAACCAGCACCGCCGGGACCAGCACGAGCGTGCACAGGAACATCGAAAGCGTCGTATGCTGCGCCGGCAGCATCGGAATGATCGGCCGGCCAAGACCCTGAAGTATCGTGTTGTGCATCAGGTAGATTGAATAGCACATTCCCCCGATCACGACGAGCAGCGGCATGCGCATCAGCCGGCGCGCCCAGACGCTCTGGAACAGTGACAAATAAAGAACGAAGATCAGCGTCACAAAAGCGATCCGCCAGGGCAATTCGCCGTGCAAAATCGACCACCCCAGCAGCGGCCAGCCGATGAGCCACACAACATCCCCCCACGCGATCGCGCCCGTGCGCAGAGCGGGCGGTTGATTGCCCCATTCGATCACGTATACATCCGCCAGCAGCAATCCGGCGAGGAAGTACTGCAGGCTGTTAAGCACATGTTCATCGTTGGGAAACGGGGAGATCAGGCTTGGAATTCTGATCGGTTGAAACCACATCACCGCCAGCGCAGCGCCGACCATCACCCCACGGCGCCCCCAGTGCGATGAAATGAGAAACACACCCGCCAGGATCGGCATCAACAGATAAAACTGGACCTCAACCTCCAGCGACCACGCAATGATGCTCACGCGGCTCGGGTATCCGTAAAGAATTCCGTGCGCATAGAACAGGCTGGCGAGAAAGCTTTTGGGCAGATACGGATCGGGAACCGGATCGCGCAGGACCTTCAGAAACAGCAGGATGACCAGGCTGAGCAGGTATGGCGGCTCGAGGCGCGTCAGGCGGCGCACGAAATACCGCCGAAGTTGCACCGGCCTGCCGCCGGCGCGGTATTGCGCCGCAAAGGGACGCGCCAGCACGAATCCGCTAATTACAAAAAACAGCGGCACGCCGTTGGCACCGAGATCCGTCACCAGATGATGCCCCGCCGCCAGCGCCGCGATCGTCCCCAGATGACACCACACCACGGCCGCGATCGCGATGAAGCGCAGGCCGTCGATTTCGGGGATCATCTCACCGGAAGTGGTGATGCGGCGAAAGCCATCGAGCCACGAGCGCTTCGGCGGGTGCGCACCGTCGGGGACGACGGTCGCCGATTCGGAAATCTTTACCGTGGCCCCTTCCATAAGGCCGCGTCGATAATCGACCAGAGGTGAATAATCCAGCCCATGAGGAAGACCCAAAGTACGCCGGCCAGGACAAACTGGACCAGCGCCATCAGAATCCTACCCTGCACGAGTTGCCCCAGGCCGGGAATAAAGAAACTGCAAACCGCAGCGATGACGTTTGAGGTTGAACCTTGACCGGGCATGAGAGGGAATACGAATGGACAAAGCAAATCTTTCGAGTGACCTCGCAGGGCAAGCTCACTACCCGGAGCCTCGACATGAATCACATCAACACGCTGCTTACAAGTTGACGAACAGTTCCGAAAGCTTCAGGACGAAGCCGGGCAGTGTCGGTTCGTCGTCGATCGCGTCGCCAACGCAATAACGGCGCACTTCATTTCCAGCACGATGGATCTCAATCGTCTGGTTTGGCGGATCAACAACCCACACCGATGTTGTGCCTGCTGCCAGCCAGTCCAACACCTTGGCTGCCAGTTCCGAGTGCGTGTCGCTTGGCGAGACGACCTCAATGGCCAGATCAGGCGCCCCATCGAAGAAGCCACGTCGCGGGCTCTTCGGCACGCGCTCGTTCCGAACGAAGGCAACATCCGGTGCCCTGGTCGTATCAGGATTGCGCGCGATCGTGAAACCCGTTTCGGCTGTATAGACCTTTCCCAGCCGATGCTGTTTCACATGATTTGCAACCACTCGAAGTAATTCCGCGCCATAATCTCCGTGTTCCGCGCCCGCTGGTGCCATGTGGACAATCTCCCCGCGAACCAGTTCGCATCGGCCGATGTCGCCCATGTCGAACAGTTCCTCAGCCGTGACGAGCTTGGTTGCTGGCATGGTCATAACCGCAACAACATTGTACACCATCGCGAATCATTTTTCCGACCGGTGGGTGTGCTGCAACATCGCGATCAGTGATGAACCGGGAAGAACATCACCGCCGCAAAGAAGGTGCCCATTCCGAGAAAAACCAATCCACCCAAAAGAAAACCATCGAACAGGCAAAGCATTCCAAAAACAAGAACGAGTGCAACAAAGATACCTTGGAAGACTCGCTGCGTGGGCGTCTCGAAAGGACGTTCGCGTTGAGCGTATTCCAACACCACAGGCTGGGCACGCTCTTTGTCGGCCATCAATGCCCCTTCCCAAAGAACGTCTTAATCGAATCGTAAATATCGTCCTTTGAGTTCACCCGGCTGGTCAGCACCTTTTCGTGATTGCGCAGGTGCTCGTGCAGCACGTTGATGAAGTTCCCTGATCCATAAGCAGATGCGACTTGGCAGTAGCCGAACATGTTGCAGATGGGAAGAAGTTGTTCCTTCAGGAGCTTCACACAGTCGCGCGAGTCGGCTTCGGAAGAGTTGTCGCCGTCGCTGAAGTGGAAGAGGTAGATATTCCACTCGTCCTGCGAGTAGTGGCTGTCGAGCAGTTGTTTCGCCGTTCGAAAGGCCGAGCTGATCTTGGTCCCGCCGTCCTCACGCAGGTGATAGAAGGTGTGCTTGTCCACTTCCTTGGCAGACACGTCGTGCACGATGTAGCGGCTTTCGATGCCTTCGTAATTCTTGCGCAGCCACGTGTCGATCCAGAAGCTTTCGAGGCGCACGAGCTCTTTCTGCTCTTCGCCCATCGATCCCGACACGTCCATCATGAAAACGATGACCGCGTTGCTCTGCGGGCTCTTTACTTCCTTCCAGCTGCGATAGCGGATGTCTTTTTTCTCGGGGATGATGATCGGATTATCCGGATCGTAGCTGCCGATCATGATCTGGCGCTTCAGGGCCTCGCGAAACGATCGCTTGAAATGCCGCAACGAAGCCGGCCCCACGCGCCGCAGCGAGGAGTACTTGTCCTTGATCGTGGTGATGCGATGTTTGCCCTTGGGCTCGATGCGCGGGAGCTTCAGCTCCTCAGCGAGGATTTCGGCGAGCTCATCGAGCGTGAGATCGACTTCCATGATGTGCTGGCCGGGATCGGTTCCGCCCTGGCTCTTGCCGGCGCCGGGCTGGCCTTTGCCGACGACATCACCCTCGTTGCCGTCGCCCGCCCCGACACCCTGACTGTTGTCGCCATACCGGAAATGCGGCAGTTCGATGCCACGCACGGGGATTGAGATCAGGTGCTTGCCTTCCTTGCCGATGAGCTCGCCCTTGGTGAGGAATTTGCGCAGATCCTCCCGAATCCGGCCCTTCACGATCTGCCGGAAACGCTGGTGATCTTTTTCGATCTTGAGGATCACTTACTTCTCCGTAAACGACGGCAACTCCACCAGTGGCGGGAAGATGCTGGGGCCGTGGACTTTGGTGAACTTTCGCTGCTCGCCGCCCGTGATGCCCGCTTCCAGGTGCTCGCCATTGCTTTTGGCGACCATCGAGCCGAACTGCGCCTTGTTCCAGCCGTCCAGGACGAAATATTCGCCGGATTGCACGGTGACGTTATCGACCACGCCGACCTCTTCATTGTAGCGCCCGTAGCGCACGCCGGAGACCGGATCAAAGCTGAGGGCCATGCGCCGCTCCCCAGTCGGTGAGATCATCTTGCCATTGGGCCCGGGGACGCCGTCCTCGACCCATTCGCCGGTGAAGTTGGCCGTGCAACCGCCGGCCAGCAGCAGAAATCCAACCGCGACCAAAGACAAGCTCCTCATAGCGCACCTCATTTCGGAATCTGGACTTTGACAGCTGTATCTGCCACGTTGATCGAAATCACCTCACCGGTCTGAGTGTCGAGTCGATACGCACCATGCAGGCCGACGGTGTTTGACGGCTGGCGGTCTTCCCAGACGTGGAGTTGATACCGTCCGGGGCTGCTCGATGTTTCGGCTGCCAACGTCACCGCAACGGCAATACCGCAAGTCGCACCGATTCCCCAGCTCCTCCACGAAAACCAGCTCTGCCGCATGATGACTCCTTCCGGATGATCACTCATCCTGCTTGGTGTCTCCGCGAGCGAAGATGCTCGCCACGTAATTCAAGACATCCGTGGCGCTGGTTTCGTTATAGCCAAAATATTTGATCAGCCGCTGCTTAACCACGTCGATCTTCTGCTGGGTTTCGTCGTCGACGACGCTGCTGACCAGGTTCTTCAGCTTGATCGTGTCGCGCTGATCCTCGAACAACTTGAGTTCCAACGCCTTGAGCAATCGCGCGTTGGTGTTGTACTCGAACTTCTTTCCATCCAGCGCCAGGGCGCCGATGTAGTTCATGATCTCCTGCCGGAAGTCGTCCTTGCGGCTGTCCGGGATGTCGATCTTTTCCTCGATCGAGCGCATGAGTCTTTCATCCGGATCTTCGTCGCGGCCGGTGTAGCGGTTGCGGACGCGCTCGTGCTGCGTGTAAGCGCGGACGTTTTCGATGTAGTTCGCGGCCAGCCGCTTGATCGCGTCCTCGTCGGCGCTGATGGCACGCTGCACCTCGGCCTTGAGAATGTCTTCATACTCCTCGCGCACGACCGCAAGCAGTTCTTTGTATTCCTTTTTCAGCTCTTCGTCGGTGATCAGCGAATGATGCGTCAGGCCACCTTCGAGCTCATTCATCACCATGAACGGGTTGATCGCCTTCTCCTGCTGGGCCTGGTGAGAGACCAGCGCGTTGCTGATTTTGTCCTGGATATAGCGGGGCGAAATGCCCTGCATCCCTTCGCGCGGGGCTTCTTCCTTCAGCTCCTTGATGCTGTCCTCGGTGAAGCCGGGAATGCTCTTGCCGTTGTACAGCTTGAGTTTCTGGAGCTTGGTGATGCCGGCCTTCTTGGGTTCAGCAAGACGAGTCAAAACAGCCCACATCGCGGCCACCTCGATCGTGTGCGGGGCGATGTGCATCCCTTTCACTTTTTCCGTGCCGAAGTCTTTGTTGTAAATCTTGATCTCATCGTCGAGTCGAATGTTGTAAGGCACGTCGATCTTGATCGTGCGATCGCGGAACGCTTCCATCATTTCGTTGCCTTGCAGGCGCTTGTACTCGGGCTCATTCGTGTGGCCGAGGATCACTTCGTCGATGTAGGTCTGCGCGAACTTCTTCGGCTTGATCATGTGTTCCTGCGATGCACCGAGCAGGTCATACAGGAACGCGACGTCGAGCTTGAGCACTTCGATGAACTCGACGATGCCACGATTGGCGATGTTCAGCTCGCCGTCGAAGTTGAAGGCACGCGGATCGGAATCGCTGCCGTATTCGGCGATCTTGCGGTAGTTGATGTCGCCGGTCAGCTCGGTTGAGTCCTGGTTCTTCTCGTCCTTCGGCTGGAACGTGCCGATGCCACGGCGGTCTTTTTCGCTGAGGATCAGGCGGCGGACCTTGACGTGATCGATCGCCTTTTTCCAGTCGCCGTCATACTGATCGAGCAGGTCGGCGTAGATCTTGCGGCAGAAGGGGCAGACGTCGCCGTAGAGACGGATGCGCTGATTTTCCGGCAGCTTTTCGTTGATGGTGTCGAGCACTTCGCGCCGCGCTTCGCGCGGGATCAGCAGCAGCGGCTCTTCGTGCATCGGGCACTCGACATACTGCTCGCCTTCATCGCCGGCGCCGGTGCGGTGATGCACGCGCCACATGTAGGTGAAGCACTTGCCCGGATCGGTACGCGAGTAATGTTCCAGGCCCTTTTTCAGCAGGCGCGCGATGGTCGATTTGCTCGATCCGACTGGGCCGTGCAGCAGCAGGATGCGCCGCTCCGTGCCGTACCCCTGCGCCGCGGACTTGAAGAAATCCACAAGCTGCATGAGCGGCTTTTCCAACCCGAAGATCGCGTCGCCGCCGTTGTCGATCGGATCGGAAAAGAATTTGTAGCGCGTCAGCTCCTGCTTGAACTGGCTGAACGCCTCGGTGCCGTAGGTGAGGATCATGTCGTAGACGCGCTGAAACGCATTGCGCGAGACCGACGGATTCTCCACCGCGATGTCGAGGTATTCCCAGAACGTCCCTTCCCAATGCTGCTCGCGGAACTTGCTCACATCGAGCTTGCGATCGATGATCGAGACCAGCGGATTGTTCTTTACGGCCATTGTGTTTACTCCCAAAACGTCGGATGCCGAACCTCCACTCGGATCGCTTTTGGCGAACCGGAGACGTTCGGCATCAACACTTTCCAAAGAGCCCAAGAAGAATGCTCTTCTATTTATCGGACATTCGTGTCCAGTAGAATCAGGCGAAACCCGATGCGGCGCCAAATATACCCTGCCGCACTATTTATACGCTTCGGCAATGCCGCGGATCGTTCCCGATTCCCTCGGACACAAATGTAGCATCTCGAACAGCCAAGTCTACGATATTTAGACACTCAGAAAGTGGGCAGGTTGCGTCTGTTTCAGCCTTGCTTTTCGCCGAAACAATAGGGACGCGCAAGCGATAAATCCCGCCAGAATCGGTTCAGGAAGCAGGACCCCAACGGAAGCTAGCGGCGGCGCCAGTATTCCACTCTGGCCGAAATTGCTTGCCAGGAGCGAGAAATCGAGCGCGTTCACGGTGCCGTCGTAATTGAAGTCACCCTGCGACCAGATCGTCCCGGATTGATTGAAGTTCGACGCGACCACAAAAAAGTCGGCGGCGTTGACGTTGCCACTTAAATTGGCATCACCCGACCAGGTGTAGGCGAGCAATACGCACGTGCTGTCGAGGTTCTCGTTGGCGAACTTGGTCTTGCCCACGGCGCTCGCTTCGGCATATCCAATTGCCGTCTTGTGCCTGTTGGAAGTCGTACCGCCCACAAACGAGGCGCTGACGCTGTTAATCCCGGATCCGGTCCACGCCCCGCCGGCAAAGCCGCTGCTCACCTGGGTGCGGATCTGATCCAGGGGAGATTCCGCGGAGTAATCGATGATCATCCCGGCGTTGAGATTGATCGTTCCACTGTTGGTGAAGGCGCCGTTGACGCGAACGAAATTGTTGCCGGTGCTGAAAATCGTGGACCCGTTGGAAGTGATATCGATCGTGCCGTTGTTGCTGAGTGCGCCGTTGATTTTGAGTGAATTGCTGCCAATGCCGAGGGTAACGCGGCCGGAGTTGGTGAAGTCGCCTGCCGAGCTGAAATTCCGCCCGGTAGTCAGCAGCAGCGTTCCGCCGTTGGACGCCAGCGAATTGATCGCCGCGAAAGACGCTGTCGCGCCGTCGAGCTGCACGAAGGCATTGCTGGTGACGATGCTTGCCGTCCCCAAGCCGATCGATCCGCCGTTACTCACGATCCAGCTTCCGCCAGTGAGTGTCTGGCCGGCCAGATTCGTCAGGCCGGAGGGATCGGGGAAATTAAGATATCCCCGGTTGATCGCCGCGAACGTGCCGGCATTGGTGATCGACGATCCCAGCACGTTGAACGTGGTAAGATTGTTCAGCGCGGTCACTGTACCGGAGTTGTTCAGCGCCGTGCTGCCTGAGCCAAGCGTGATTGTAAACGCGGTGGAACCACTGAGGAGGTTCCTGACGTTCATCCCCTGTCCTATGAACAGCGTCCCCGAATCCGTACGAACGAAATTACCATCGGCACTGTTGATAAAAAGCGTTCCCGTGCCGACGGCCGCCATCCCGTCGTATCGGATCACGTTCATCGCGCGCGTGCCGGTGAAGCTCAAGCCGTTGCGAACCGTCAGCGAAGCCGTGTTCTCGATCGCCAGATCCACCCCGGCAATGGTGACGCCGTCGAAAGTGGCCGCGGACTTGTTGACGGTAACCGGCGCACCGTTGGAATTGGTGAGCGTGCCGCCGGTGATCGAGCCGTTGTTGCCGATGCACACCTGCCCCAGCGGCGTGGTTGCCAGGTCGCGCGCCTGGCCGGTGTTATCCAGTGGGCCGGTGATGTTGACGATGTTGTTGCCGGCATTGCGCACTACGCCATTGAGATTCCACGGGGCGAGCGGCGCATCCAGGTTGAGCGTGCCGTTGCTTTCGAGGCTGATCGTGCCGGTATTGGAGAAACTCGCCCCGCCAACCCGCAGCGCGCCGTTGGTGACGTGAATCCAGCCTTGATTCTTGCCGTTGAAGATCACATCGGATGGACCGGCACCGGTGATGATCGTTCCCTGGTTGGTCGCCGTGCCGTTAAGCGTGACGCCGCCCGCGGGGATGGTCGTGAGATTGGGCCCCAGCGTCAGCGCGGTGGACGGCGTGCCGGTGATGCTGCTGGAGACCATCAGCGTGCCGGAGGAATTGATGACGTTCGTATCGAGCACTCGCAAGGTGCTGGCGCTGATCGTCGTGTTGTTGAATGTCGCCTGGTTGAACGTCATTGCGCCGCCAAGCAGGGGCGCCGCGATTGCGACGCTGTTGAGCGTCCCGCTGAACGGAACAAACCCCGCGACCGATGAGGTGATCGTTCCGCCGGTGATGGTCGCGCCACTGACCGTCCAATTCGCGCCACCCGAGGACATATCCAAGATCGTGCCGCTGTTGTCCAGGTTAGCGCTAAGCTTGACCAGTCCGGTGCCGACGCGGTCGATCGTCCCAATGCTGCCGGTGCTGATCGTCCCACCCAGCTCGAGCGTAGCGCCGCCGATGTGAAGTGTTCCGGCATTTGTCCATGCGCCGGCCATCGTGATGTGCGCGGAAGCATTGTCATTGGTGATCAGGCCGCGATTTACGAAAGGGCCGAAGAATTGTGCCCGCTGGTTGCCGACTGCGTGAATGGTGATGCCCGATTCGATCGTTCCCACGCCGCCGCCAATCACCAAAACCGGGACATTACCGTCCGGGCTGGATAGATAGATATTCCCGCTGCCGTGAAGCAGTGCGTTGTTGAGATTCAAGCCAGAGGTAAAGGTGCCGACGCTCCCGGGCAGAAAGTTCACATCATCCAGGAGCATGACCGCAGGCGTGCCGAAGTTGTTGGCCGCCGTGCGGAGCGTTCCATTGACCGAAACATTTCGAAGTCCAGGCTGCGGCTCACCGGTGTAGCTCTTGGATCGCTGGACGAGCACCTCTCCGCCCACTACGCCAAGGGTCCCTCCATCGACCAGCGACTGCGAACCGAGCACCAGTTGATTCGGTGCGGTCAGGCTTACCGTGCTGCCGGAATTGAGCAGCGTACCCGTAAGCACGATCGTCGCGTTGTTCAGATCGACGTGCGCTCCCAGCGCGCTCCAGGAGAAGCTTCCGCCCAGGAACAGCTTTGCCCCCTGGTCGGCAACGAGCGTTCCAGCCTGGTTTGTCCAGATCCCGGCGAACGCGCACGACCCGCCGTGCAGCAGGATCGTCCCATCGCTCGTGAAATGGCCGGATGGATTGTTGAAACCAACCTGGAAGACATTGCTGATCGTGCCGTGATTGACCAGCGAGGCAGGCACATTTGAATCAAAGTTGCCCGCCAGCCCGCCATTGACGGTGATGCCCGATGAAAGCGTGGCGGTTCCTCCGCTCACAATCGCGCTTCCAAACGTTCCGCTGCCGCTGGCGGTCTGCGTCCCGTTGAAGATGGCGATGTTGATGCTGCTGCCGGGCGTCATCGTCAGGCCATTGACGATCTCGACTTCGTTTCCAGTCACCTGGCCGTCAACGGTGACACCTTTGAATGTGTAATTGGGCGCGCCGACAGAGTCTCCAATGATGAACTTGGCGCTGTCGCGGGTACGAAGCGTTCCGCCGGTGAGCGTGCCACTGCGGGCGAGCGTGTAATCACCGGTGGACGCATCCGCCTGGAAGACGGCGCCAGTGTTGTTCTGATCGCCGCTAAACATAACCGTCCCGCCCTGTCGGTCGATCACACCGATGTCTGATGTGCTGAATACACCGCCCAGCACCAGCGTGCTGTTGGGCAGCACGCGGAAGATACCCTGGTTTGTCCAAGTGACGGTGTCGAACGTGAAATACGCGTTGGGGCCGGAGGCGAGAATGGTGCCCTTGTTGATCACCTTTCCGGTGAAGGCATATTGAGTAACGAATCCGCCATCCCCGTGTGCTCCGCTGCTGATCGTGACACCGGGATCGACGGTGAGAACGGTTTGTGGCCCGGATTGCAAGAGCTGGATCGAGTCGCCGTCGAGAATGATCGATCCGGTACCCCCGAAAGTCTGCGAAGCGCTGATGCGCATGTCGCCACCCGTGGTCGAGCCCGTGTCCGTGATCGTGCCGCCGGTGAGTGTGAGGCCGTTGCGGATGAAAAGGTCAGTGACATTCATCGCCGCGCCCAGCTTGACGCCGTCGAGCGTGCCACCAAAGCCGGAGGCGTTGTTGACAATGCCGCTTCCGCTGATGGTCGCGTTTTTGATCGTCCCGCCCTGGAGCGTGAGTGTGCCGCCGCTTAAATCAATCGTTGATGTCGTCAGCGTGGCGTTGTTCACCAGCAGTTGCGCGCCGGGCGAGCCGACGTGCACACTGTTCACCGCGACGCTGGAGCTGAGTGTGACAATGTAGGCCGCCCCCGTCGCCGCAATCTCCGCCGCGTAGGTCGCCCCTGCCGGACTGCCGTTAATCGGGGCGAAGGGGTCGGTTGACCAGTTCGATGCAGTCGTCCACGCGCCGCTGGCCGGATTTAGCCAGCTTGCCGTGGTCTGACCATGAACCGGCAATTGCGCTGCCAATAGCGCCGGCAATGATAAAATTGCCAAGGTGCGCCGCCGTCTTCTTCTTGAGATCATATGCCGCCCCGCAGGCCGATCACCGCCTTCTGGCAAGAACGGCGGTCTCGGAAGCTTACATGTTAGCGACGCCTGGCAACAAGGCGCTTTTTATTATCGAGCATCGTGAAAGAACATTAAAAACGGTCGCGCGAGCTCTTTTCACGTTCCCCGCACGAACGATTGCTGGTCTGATATCGGATACGTGGGGCGGCTGACACAACGAAAGGATATATCATGAGAACGACGCTTTCTCTCACCTTCCTCTGCATCGCAATTTGCTTTGCTGATCCTGTTTTCGCCAAGCGCCCGCGGAGCGTCGATGAGGCGCTCAAGAAGGAATATCCCGATGCCAAGACCGAGATCGTGAACACCCGCACGATCAACGGCGTGAAGCTTTTTGACGTGAAGATCAGCACCAAAGAGGGTGATGCCCGCGCACAAATCACCGAGGGTGGTGATTTCCTGCTCATCGGCGAGCCGCGCGCCAACCATAATCTCTCCAAGCCCGCCCAGGACACGCTGGACGGCCTGTTCCACACCGGCCAGCAGGATGTCGGCGTCTATCGCCTCGCCTGCTATTACGTGGACGTCACCGCGGGCAAGCGGATGTTCCGGCTGGTGATTGATCCGCTTGGCCGGATGCACGACATTCAGAACGAATCCGAAATCAAGCGCGAGGACGACCTCCGCAGCGCGGAAAAAGTCGATTCCAAAGAGCACGCCATGAAAGCCGACGACTACGCGAAGAAGTACATGGAAGGCGACAAGGTGGAAGCCGTTTACAAGCTGCCGGATTCCGACGACTTCTACATTGTTGATATGAAACAAAAGGATGGCAAGGATGCGCGCATCGCGCTCAGCAATGTCGGCCGCATTCTCTCCGAGCGCGAAGAGCTTGCCATCAACGATCTGCCCAAGCCGGTGCTCGACACGATCAACAGCATGTTCGACGCCACCAAGGGCAAGCGCGCGTATCGGTATGAGTACGAGTATTACCAGGTAATCAAAACGTCCAGCGGCGGCGACAAAATCGAAATCCGCATCCGCCCCAACGGCGACGTGGTGAACGTGAAGAGTATCGCCGAGGAGGAAGGCGCGGTCGCGGGGCACAAGGAACAGGCGAAGTGATGCTCTAAGAGAGAGGAGTTAAACCACGAAGGCACGAAGTCACGAAGAGATTCTCGTCACCGGGAACCGCTTCGTGACTTCGTGGTCGAAAGTATTCATACTCGTGGCATGTGGCTACCGCGCCTGACGCTCGTCGCCCTCCTGAGTCTGGGATCGATTGCTTGTTCTCACAAAAGGTCGAATCCGCCTAAAGGTCAGCCTGAGAATTCGCCCGAAAGCATCTGGTCTTTCGAAAACATAACGGTACAACCGCGCAAGGGCTTGCCACCGCCTGATCCAGAAATTCAAAAACTGCTGAAGTCGGTCTTCAGCTTAACCTTCGTACAATCGAATGACACCAACAGCGCGAATACGCCGGAACGACTTTATTGCGCGTTTGGCAAGCTTGCGCAGTCAAAGGTCGACGGCAAGAAAAGCTCGGCAGAGTGGCTTCAGCAGATCGTTCTGTTGAACGCGCAACTCATGGGCCAAAGAGATTCAATGGGGGAGGGACTGTATTATATCCTCCGAATGTATGCCTACACCTCAGAGCACGTCCTGCAGATCAACGGCGAGACATCCGTTGAAGTACTGGCACCGTTACTAGACAACAAAGACGAAAACGTTGTCCTGACAGCGAAGGAGTTGCTGAAAGGCACCGAAGTTCTGAACCCTTACGCCGGATTTGGCAGCGGTCAGCCATATCAATTCTATGACTGTGCCAAGTACCTTCGAAAACGCGGCGCTGACGACCCCCCTTGGAAGTTGATCGCCCTGATGTACGAAGCTGACGCGGAGCATGCTTTTGAAACATTAGCGGAAATCTATCTGAAGGACGGGGATGATCGATTCGCGATCGATAAGCAGTTTACGGAGCTAAAGATTCTCGAGTTGTCCCAGATCTTCGCAATCGGCAACGCCGAGCAAGTTCGGCAGGGTCAGAAGAAGATTGCCGCGAAGTGTCAGGAGATTGCCCAGAGCCGAAACTGGTGTGTGCGAATGTACGTCCTAGAGTGGATCCGCTCGTCGTTTGAATTCGATGACACACCAGCACTTCTTGAGCGACTGTCCAACGACCCAAATCTAATGGTCGCAGCCCGTGCCAGGGAAGTGCGTCAGCACATCCGCGATTACTACCGAAAGTGACCCAGCGTCAGGCCTTGAGCACCTTCAACAACGGGAACTGATCCCCAAGGATCGGCTTGCTCGGTGTATCCAGCCAGTTCTGCAGAACGGTGGCATAGACGCTTCGGAAGTCGAGGTTGTACTTGAGGTCGCCCTGATCGAGGTCGGTCAGCGACGGATGTTTGCCGACGACGCCTTCCTTCACCCCCTTGCCGATCATGAACATCGGGGCGGCGGTGCCGTGGTCGGTTCCGCCGGAGGCGTTCTGCGCGACGCGTCGGCCGAATTCGCTGAAGGTCATCATCAGCACGCGATCGTCGTTGCCCTGCTGCTTGAGGTCTTTCCAGAATGCGCCGATGCCTTGGGCAAGCTGGGTCATGAGATTGTCATGTCGCCCGCGTTCGCCGGCGTGGGTGTCGAATCCGCCGAGGCTCACGTAGTAGACGCGCGTCGGCAGCTTGCCTTCGATCATCGCGGCAACGGTGCGCAGGCCGGTGCCGAATTCGTTGGGCGGATATCCGGTGAACTGGTGATTGCGCGTCATGCGCATGATGTCGTCGCTGGAGACCTGCGCGTCCATCGCGGTGCGGTGGAGGAAGTCGAGCTGCGACGCGGGGGTGATTTCGATCTCGTGCTTGGCTTTGACGATCTTGGGCTGAGTCGTCGGCGCGGTGGTCGGGGCGACTCCATCCTTCTTATTCAGCGCCAGGTAATGCTCCTGATCGCGGCCCGTGTAGCGATAGCTTTCGGGCCGATCGAACGACAGCGGCGTGACGCGATCGCCTTGCATGGCCAGCGGAAGCTGTGCGCCGACGGCCACGCCGACGTGCGGATCGCAGCCGGAGCAGGTGTTGTCGAAATATCGCCCCAGCCAGCCATTCTGCGCGACCTCGCGGTCCGGCTGGGCGCTGTGCCAGATGTCCATCGAGCGAAAGTGCGAGCGATTGGGATTCGGATATCCCACGCCCTGCAGCACCGCGAGGCGACCGTTGTCGAAAAGCTCTTTGAGCGGCCCGAGGTTGGGGTGCAGGCCGATGTAGTCGTTGATTTTCAGCACGGTCTTCGGGTCGTGACCGATCCACGGACGAACACGATAATACGTATCATCGCCGTGCGGAACGACCGTGCTGAGTCCGTCATTGCCACCGGAAAGCTGCACGACGACAAGGATCTTGCCGTCCTTGCCAGTGGGTCGTTGCGTGAGCGCACCATCCGCGTCCTTCGCCAGCGCGAGCATTGTCTGATCCAGGAACGTCGGGATCGTCGGCGCGGCTGCGAGCAGTGCGAGTCCTCGCTGAAGGAAGATGCGACGTGTGGACATGTTCTTCTGCATGGCTTACTCCGTGGCGTGGGCGCCTCGCCCACGCTCAGATAAAAAACGTGGGCGAGGCGCCCACGCCACAATCAATCAACACAACTGATACTCCGGCATCGACATGATCAACTGGATCATGTTCCGCACCGCTCGTTCGTCGGTGCGTCCCTCCATCGCCTCCAGCAGAATCTGCTTCTGTCGCTCCTCCACCGGCCGCTGGATCAGACGCGTGAGCCATTCTTCGATGATCGACTGGGCGGAGCCACCGGCGCCGGGGCGGAAGTTGCCGCTGACTTCGGGGCCTGGTTTGCCACTGCCGCCGGCCTGGCCCTTTCCGATGATCCCACGAATTCCAAACGTCCCCGGCATCGTTCCACCCGCGAGGTACACGCACGTGTTGTATCGCACGAAAACCGTGCTGGTGTTGATCCACATCCGTCCACCCGGCCAGCCTTTCACGTTCGGCGGTTGCAGCGGAACCTGGCCCATCTGGTTCATCGCGAAGGCGAGCTGCTGGGCGTTCGGCGTCTGCAATCCGAGCTGGCGGATCGTTCCGACGACCAGTTGCACCGGGCTCTTGATCTGCGACCCGATGGCGCGCGGCTGATAGAACCCGCGGCTGGTCAGCATCGTCCGGATGATCGGCCGAAGCTCCCAACCGTTTTCCTTCAGCATCGCGCCGAGGGATTCGCCCAGCCCTTCTTCGAGTTCTTCATACGCGAAGAACTTCCACATCTTGCTGGCGATGTACGGCGCGCAGGCCGGATGCTGGAGGATGATCTCGATGATGTCGTCGCCGTTGAACGTCCCGCTGCGGCCCATGAACTGCTTCACGCCGTCGTCGTGGTCGTAGCGGCGGAAGACAAAGTCGTCACCTTCGTGCGTCCAGCCGGTGAAGGCGCGGGCGGATTGCTTGATGTCGTCTTCGGTGTAGTTGCCGATGCCCAGCGTGAACAGCTCCATCAGCTCGCGGGCGTAATTCTCGTTGGGATGCGCTTTTTTGTTCTGCGTATTGTTGAGGTAATCGAGCATCGCCGGATCGCGCGAGATCTGCTTCACATACTCGCGGAAATTCCCCGCGCCCATGCGGCGATGCAACTCGTTCTGGTTCCAGACCAGCGACGCGATCTTCTCGTCCTTGGCGCTGGTCGTGAAATGCCCATGCCAGAAGAGCACGAGCTTTTCCTGCAGCGGATGCTGTCCGTAGCACATGCGGTTCATCCACCAGCGTACGGTCTCAAAGATCGCCTGGCGATTGGCCGCCATGAGCTGCTGTTGCAGCGCCATGCGCTCTTCCTGGGTTTTGCCGGCGAGCAATTCGCGCAGCGAACGGAAGTCCTTGGGGTAACCTTCGATGCTGGTGAAGTCGGGAAGATCGGTTTGGCTTTGTTCGTCCGCGCCGGCATCCGGGAAATCCATCATCCAATCGACCGCCGCCTCCGGTCCCATTTCCATCACTTTGCGGATCTCTTCCGGCGTGCCGCCAAACCCCGCGCGGTTGAGCAGATGCGCCGCCTTGAGCGCGTCAAACGGATCTTCGGCGCTCGGTTTGTACGGTTTGAGCAAGGGGTGCAAGAATGCCATAAATGTCGTTCCCTCAGTCAAATCAAACGCGTTTCACGTGCGAATATTGCATTGTGAGGGTTCAGGGTTCAGGGTTCGGGGTTCAGGGAAATGCGCATTTATTTCTTCACTGAACCCTGAACCCTAACCCTGAACCCTTCAAAACCCGTGAAACGTTTGTCCGCACTTCCACCGTCCCTCTATCCACCCTATCGTACGTTTGGAGACGCGTTGAATGAACCAAAGTTGCTTGAAATTAGGCCATTCCCCCGACCCCGACGACGCTTTCATGTTCTACGGCCTGGCCAAGGACAAGTTCCGCACCGGGCGCTATCGCTTTGAGCATGTTCTCCAGGATATCCAGACCCTCAATCAGCGGGCGATGAAGGGCGAGCTGGAGATCACCGCCATCTCCATCCACGCGTATCCGTATGTTGCGGAAAAGTACGCCCTGACCAGTTGTGGCAGCAGCATGGGTGACAAATACGGCCCGATGATCATCGCCCGCGAGCCGATGGGCATCGAACAGTTACGCGGCAAACGCATCGCCATCCCCGGGAAGCTGACAACGGCGTTTCTGACCATGCAATTGCTTCTTGGCAAAGCCGGCGAAGCGTTCGAATTCGAAGTCGCCATGTTCGACCAGATCGCCGCGATGGTGCAGGCGGGCGTGGTCGATGCAGGACTGATCATTCATGAGGGCCAGCTCACGTACCAGAACCTCGGCCTGCACCTCATCGTCGATCTGGGCGTCTGGTGGCACCAAAAGACCGGCCTGCCGCTCCCGCTTGGCGGGAACTGCATCCGCAAAGACCTCGGTCCGGCTGTGTGCCAGGAAGTCACCGATATCCTCAAGCAGTCGATCCAGTACAGCCTCGACCATCGCGCCGAAGCCGTCGAGTATGCGCTGCAGTTCGGCCGTGATCTGGACCGCAACCTCGCGGACAAGTTCGTCGGGATGTATGTCAACCACTGGACGCTCGATTATGGGACCGTCGGACGCCAGGCGATCGATCGGTTGCTCAAGGAAGGCGCGGACGCGGGAATTGTGCCGCCGATCGGGAAAATTGAGTATATTACCGCCGGTTGAAGCAGCACGGGTCACACTTAACTGCACGCGGGGTATCCATGTCCAAGATGATGCGCGTCACGCTCGGGAGCGTTGTTCTGTTCTGCCTGATCACCGGCTGCAATCGCGATCCGGTGCATGACTTCAAGACGGTCGCGATCCCCAGCAACTACGTGCAGTACATGGATCCGAACGGCGTCTATTCGCTGAAGATTCCGCCCGATTGGAAGACGGAGGACAACCCGCACGGCGTGGCGTTCATCTGCCCGACCAAATCCCCCGATGAGCTGCGCAAGAACGTGAACATCATCGCCCAGGACGCGCCCGAGAACGTCACGATGACCGCGGCCATCCGCGGGCAGAAGAACGAGCTCGAATCACATTTCCCCGGCTATCAACTGATCAAAAGCGAAAACGCCACGCTTCCGAACCACGACGCGCACCTGATCGTCTTCACCGGCAACATGAACAACCATCCGCTGAAGATGATGCAGCTGATGCTGCTGGATCACAACCGCATCTATTTCATCACGTTCACATCGGACCCTGCGAGCTACGAAGCCTACTGGCCCAAAGTCGAGCCGATGCTGGCCTCGTTTCATGGGCTCAAGTGATGCGCTGACGGAGGGAACATGCGCCCGGAGGAACTGGAGCGGCGACGGCTTTTGAGCGCGTCTCTCAGCAGTGGACTCTTGACCATCACCGGCACATCCGGGGCGGATTCGATCACCGTCCAGCAGGATTCCATCTCTCTCACCGTCAGCGACAACGGCGCGGTCTCGACGTTCGGTATCGACAAGGTCCAGAAGCTGTCGATCGATCTCAAAGCCGGCAACGATTTCCTCAGGCTCAGCAGAAAAGACCGCACCCACGCCGTCAAAGCGCCCGCGACGATCCTGGGCGGCAGTGGAAACGACACGCTGCGCGGCGGACTCGGAAACGACTCGGTCACCGGCGGCGACGGAAATGATCTGCTCGACGGCGGTTCGGGCGCGGATCAGCTCGTCGGCGGGAACGGCATCGACACGACCGATTACTCGGCGCGCGTCAAACCCGTCTTCGTCCGGGTCGATAGCAACGGCAACGACGGCGAATTGAACGAGAAGGACAATGTTCAGACCGAGCGCGTGACCGGCGGCGCGGGGGACGACACATTCAAAATTACTTCCAGCGACTCCGGCAATGAATTCTTCGGCGGCAAAGGAATTGACGTCGTCGATTACAGTGGGCTGACTTCCGCCAGCAGTGTCGTGCCGATTTCGCTCGACAACAAAACCAACGACGGCAAAAACAAAGCCGACAACATCCACAGCGACATCGAGACCGTCATCGGATCGAAGTTCAAGGATTCAATCGAAGGCTCGGACGGACCGAACACACTCGTTGGCGGCGACGGCGATGACACCGTCTTCGGGGATCAGAACCGCGAGGGGGTGACGGGCCCGGGAAGCGATGACGTTCTCTCCGGCGGGCGCGGACGCGATTTGCTCGACGGGGATTTTGGAACCGATACATACCTGGCGATTGATCCGGCGGTCGGGTCGACATCGGACAAAGACACCATCGGCGTTGGCAAAGCGGACGTTCTTCTGATCGACAACGTGCTGGACGTTCAAACGGTGTCTGCGGGTGATCCTGCCAATGAAATTTTCTTCCAACCGGTGGACGGCACTTCTAGCGATGATGTGATTGTCATCACGCAGAAAGGAAATGCGGTCACGATCCAGGTGAACAAGCAGGTCACGCACATGACCGGCATCTTCGCTCTGGACGTCAACGCCGGCGCCGGAAACGACGTGGTTGTGCTTGGAAAATCCGACGGGACGCAAATGTTTCTCGGCCCGGCGTTCATCAATGGCGGGGCCGGAAACGACACGCTTCGCGGTGGGTCGGGCGCGGACAGTGTTCGCGGCGACGATGGAAACGATTCGCTTGTCGGCAACGATGGAAACGACATTTTCTTCGGCGGCACCGGCAACGACCGGATGCTGGGCGGCGCAGGCAACGATTTGATGACCGGTGACAGCGGGGCCGATGAATTCGATGGTGGCAAGGGCAACGACAGCGCCGACTACAGCAATTCGAAATCCGACCTGGTCATCACGATGGACGACGACGTTGCCAACGACGGCGCCGCCAACGAGCACGACAATCTTCGCAGCAACATGGAGAACGTCTTCGGCGGAAGCGGCAACGACCGCATCGTCGGCAACGCGTCGGCCAACCTCCTTTCCGGTAGCGCCGGAAACGATTCGCTTCGCGGCAGCGACGGCATCGACAAGCTCATCGGCGGGCCCGGCAAAGACACGCTTCGCGGAAATGGCGGCATCGACTTGTTCGTGATGGCCGATGGATCGGAAGACCTGTTTGACTGCCAGTTGAACGCAAGCGGGTCGCCACTGATCGATTTCGTCAGTGGCGACCCGGGAAAAGACTTCAGCATCGCCAGCAATGCGACGTTGGCGTGAGCCTTACTCCCTCTCCCGTGTACTCAGGGGAGAGGGGCGAGAAGCGTTGTCCTGCAAGTTGCGCTGTTTCCATATGAACGTTGCTAACCCCTCCCCCTAGCCCTCTCCCCGCAGTACCGGGAAGAGGGAAGGAACTACCGCACGTTTTGATCCGTATCGCTGTCCCTGTCGTTCCCCTTCTTCTTGCCCTTATCGTCGTCGTTATCCCTGCCCTTGCCGTTGTCGGGCTTTTTGCCCTTGGGCTGATCTTCGACTTTGGGCTTGTCCGATGGCCGGCGCACATCGCGCGGGTCATCGGAAGCGCGGTAGTTCTTGTCGGTCTTCCCGTCGTCGCCGCCCTTCTTGTACTTCGGGTCGTCGTTCCTGCCGACATCCGTGTGCTTTCGCGGAACGTCGTTGTCCGGCTTGATGGTCTTGGGCGGCGTCGGTTTTTTCGGCGCATCCTCCACCTGCGTGTGAACGGGCTTCTTGCCTTTCACATCGTCGGCGTCCTTTGAAGTATCCTTGTTCTTATCCGGCACACTGAGAGTCTGCGCCTGACCGCGATCGTTCGATTTCGTATCCGTCGGCTTTGCGTACCGTGCGCCCCGGTCGTCGGTCGGTTTCTTTGTCTCGACCACCGGCGCTTTCTTCTTGGGCGGGAGGTCTTTCTTGAAGACCGCGACTTTGTCGCCACTGGCCTGGGCAGCGCCTTTGTTCTGCGTCTGCACGACCGCGACCTTTTGCACCTTGTGGCCGGAAGCGCTCTCGACCTCTCTGGGATCGACGCCGCGATTCACGACCTTGTTGTTCACGGTCGTGATGTTCGTGATGTTGGTGGTGTTGTTGATGATGGTGACGTTCTGCTGCACTGGGCGAACGTGCTCGTGCACGCGCGGCGCGTCGATATAGCGCTCGTCCACGAAGCAGTAATGATCCGGATGGATGTGCCCGATCACGATGTCGATACTGACGGACGTGCCGCTGTGAACTGGTGGAAGCGGCGCCCAGCCGGCGCATCCGCCGCCATGTCGCCAGGCGACCCACGCCGGCGCCCACGTCCGGCCCGGCACCCAGACCCAGCCATAGCGGCCGTCTTCGTACCAGCGGCCGTAGTGATACGTCGCCCAGCCGTACGGCTCATCGCTGGCCCAGAGCCAGCCCTCGTCGGTATAGACCCAGTGGCCGACGCTGTACGGGCGCCAGCCCACCGCGACGCCGTGCGGGCGCCAGCAGCGGCCGAAGTCTGCGGTCACGACCCAATCGCCATACGGATGCAGATCATCTTCGAAATACGTCGCGTCGCTCTGATCGACAGGCTCATCAATGGGATCCGCGCTGACCCGGTCACCGGTGTCATATTGCGGCGCCGAATTATCGTCATCGTAGCGCGAGCGTGGCGCGTCGCGATCGTCGTAGCGCACGCTCACGCTCGTATCCGCCTCGTCCACCGGCCGCGGCGGCGCGTACTCACGCCGATAGACGTGCCGTTCCTCATGGTACGATCCGTGCACGGAGACGCTGTCGCTGTCGCAGCCGATGAACGCCAGAGCGCCGGCGATCGACAAACCCAGAGTTAGTTTCGCGAATTTCACTTGATTAGCCTCCAATAGCCTCATTTGGGACGCAGAAGCGTACAGGTCACACTTTTATCGTCAACATCGATCAAGACACGCCAGAGTTTGAATCGTGAGCGCAACCAAAAGGCATGTCCGAGTCCCAGAATAGGGACTCGGACATGCCTGAAATCAAAGCCAGAACAGTGCCACTAAAGTGGCACAGCCGCTGGTGGACGAATCAGCGCGTCTGGTCATCACGCTTACGCTGATCGTCGGACTTCGCCTTCTCGTCGGACCTGGACTTGTCGTCCGATTTCTTTTCGGGCGTTTTTGCAGCAGGCTCATTGGGCGCGATGCGCTCCGACGCCTTGCGAGCGTCGTCGTTCTGCCGATTCTGCGTGTTCGTGCGCTGCTCGGCACGAGCCCGATCGGCATCCGCCTTGGCCTTGTCGTTCGCCTGATCCTGAGTTGACCGATCCGGCGTCTGTCGCTCGGCAGCCTTGCGGGCCTCATCGTTCTGCCGATTCTCCATGTTGGTGCGCTGCTCGGCGCGGGCCCGATCGGCGTCGGCTTTGGCCTTTTCATTGGCCTGATCCTCAGCCGATTTATCCGGCGTCATCTTTTCAGCAGCTTTGCGCGCGTCGTCGGATGACTGCGTGCGATTCTGGCTTTCGATGCGCGCGCGGTCCTGATTCTGATCACGCGAGCGATCTTCCGGCTTGAACTCGGGCTTGTTGTCCTTGTTGTCCGGGGTCACGCGCTCGCCGGCGGGACGGGCTTCGTCACCACGGAACCGACCGTCGCCGCGCGACTGATCGTTGGCCTTGGAGCGATCGTCCGATTTGTTGGCGTCGTTCGCCTTGGAACGATCTTCAGGGCGATTCTCGTTTGCCTTTGGCATCTCAGTCTTATTCTGGTCGCTCGCCTTGAACTGATTCTGAGGCGGGACCTGCTCGGTGCGGTTGCGATCTTCATTGCGCTGCATCTGGGGATGCTGCTGGTCAGCTTTCTGCTGATCGGCGGCCTTCCGGGCGTCACGCTGCTCGGTCTCGTTGCGGCGCTGCTCGTCGGCCTTCTGCTGATCGGCTTTCTGCTGATCAGCAGCCTTGCGGGCATCTCGATCTTCGGCCTGTCGGCGCTGCTCCGGGGTCTGCGCGGGCTGGCCCGGCTGAACCGGATTCACGGCGCTTGGCGTCGCGTTGTCGCGGCGCTGCTGCGTCTGGAGCTGTTCGCGGTTTCGGTCGCTTTCGGTGCGATTGCGATCGTTGTCGCGCTGCTCTGCTTTGCGTTGCTCATCGGTCTTCTGCTGATCAGCCTTCTGCTGATCGGCGGCCTTGCGTGCTTCATTTTGGTTGTCGAGGTCGCGTTTTCGTTGATCGGCAGTCTGGTCGCGACGCTCCAGCGTCTGACGATTCTGGTCGCGAGCGGCCGGGTTGTTCAGCTCGTTCTGCGACCGGTTGCGATCATTCGAGAGGGTCTGCCGATCGCTGTCACGCCGCTGCGCTTCGGTCTGCTGCTGATTCTTCTTCTGATCAGCCTGCTGCCGCTCCGAGGCGTTTCGCGCTTCGGCCGGCTGGGCTTTCTTCTTCTGTGGCAGATCCTTCTTTTCAAAGACCGAGACCTGATTGCCGCTGACCCGCGCCGGGCCGGCCTTGTCAGTGGTCACGACCTTCACCGGCTGGATCTTCTTGTTCGTCACCTGCTCGACATGGCGAACGTCCAGGCTCTTATTGACCACGCGGTTGTTCACGACGGTGTAGTTGGTGACGTTCTTGGTGTTGTTGATGATCGTGGTGTTTTCGCGCGCGGGTCGGATGTGGCGCGAAAGTCCCGGATCGGTGATGTAGCGCTCGTCGCTGTAGACGTAGTAGTCCGGACGGATGTTGCCCAGCATGACGTTGACGCTGACATTGCTTTCGCCACGGCGCACCGGCGGCAGCGGGGCCCAGGCGAACACGCCATTGCCCTCGCGGAACGAGACCCACGACGGGCCCCATGTTGTTCCCGGCGCCCAGCACCAGCCGTTGCGGGAATCCTGGAACCAGCGACCATAGTGGCACGTGACATCGCCGAACGGTTCGCTGCTCGCCCAGAGCCAGCCGGCGTCGCTCGTGTAGACCCAGTGGCCTTGTGTGTAGGGCCGCCAATCACGATCGACATGTGTCGGGCGCCAGCATCGGCCATAGTCCGGCACGTCGACCCATTCGCCATACGGCGCCAAGTCCTGTTGGAAGTATTGCACGTCCTGATCGTCGGTCTGCTCAACGATCACATCCGATGCACCATTGTCGTAGGAGTCGTTTGAGCTGTAAGCCGACGAGTTGGCGTACGAGCTGGAGTACCCCGAATCGCTTTGCACATCGACGCGTGCTTCAGCGCGCGGGCGATCGTTATCGTAATAATGATCGGTGCGCTGATAGACGCGCGGCTGGTCGTGATAGACATGCTCGCGCTCGTGATAGACCTCGGTTTCGCATCCGGCGATCGCGGCCGTGATTGCAACTAAGGCAGTAAATTTCAAGACTCGCATGAGTAACCTCCATGCTTGGTTAAAGACCCACTGATGCTGACGCAATAACGGCTGCGTCGAAAAAACCGCCCGTCCCTGCCTCGGCCATAATGCCCGTTATTCCGGACATTGAATGCGCAAACGCCAGATCGGGGCATCAGCGCAACGCGCCGCTGCACGGTCAGGATTTCCCCGATGCCAAAGCCCTAACAGGGGGTTGTGGCATCGACGGGAGGTTAGACATTGCTAACATGCGATGGTTTGGCGACCACCCTGTATACTTCCGAAATGAAGCGTCGAACCTTTCTGAAAACCGCTGCAGCCACTTCGATAGCGCCCTTTTTCGGATGCGCCGCCGATTTGCTCGCGGCCGCGGATCCACCGTCGGCGGCGACGAAATCTTCTCGCGTGCCGCGCTTTGGCGATGCACGCGACTGGTTCTTCCAGAAACGCTTCGGCCTGTTCATCCATTGGGGCCTCTATTCGATCCCCGCCTGGCATGAACAGCTTCAATGGCGCGGGCGCGTCGCGCGCAGTGAATATGTGAAGCTTCAGCAGCAGTGGAATCCGACCAAGTATGACCCCGATGCGTGGCTCGATTTCGCACAGTCGGTCGGCATGAAATACCTGACGATCACGACCAAGCATCACGATGGCTTTTGTCTGTTCGACACCAAGCAAACCGAGTACAACACGATGAACACGCCGTATGGGCGCGATGTGCTGAAGATGCTCGCCGACGCCTGCCACAAGCGCAGCGTGCCGCTGTGCCTGTATTACTCGATCGCGGATTGGCATCAGAAGAATTATCCGAACCAGGGCCGGCACCACGAGCTTCCGCCGCAGCCGGGCGATGAGCCGGATCTGATGAAGTACCTGGAATTCCTCAGGGCACAGGTGCGCGAGCTCTGCACGAACTATGGACAGATCCACGGCTTCTGGTGGGATATGAACGTGGACAAGCACGTCGATCCTTCGATCAACGACATGATCCGCAAGCTTCAGCCCGGCATCGTCATCAACAATCGCGGATTCGATCAAGGCGATTACGGCACGCCGGAGCGCGAGTATCAGACCGACCAGGTGATCGCGTTCGATCGGCCGACCGAAGCGTGCAATTCGGTCGGGATGGAAAGCTGGGGCTATCGCAGGAACGAGGATTATTACGACGACCGGCACCTGATGCGCAGCATCGACAAGTACCTGGCGCGCGACGCGAATTACCTGCTCAACATCGGCCCGATGGGCAGCGGTGAATTCCCGCCCCAGGCCGCCGCGATCGTGAAACGCGTCGGCGATTGGTACAACCTTGTGCGCGAATCGCTCGAAGACGTCGAGCCATGCTCGAGCCTGATCGCGAATCGCAACGTGCTGCTCACGCGTCGCGAAAATACACTGTATGTCCACCTGAATCCGGATCCGATCGGGTCCGCGGTAAAGCTAGCGCCGATCGCGGTCGAACCGAAAGGCGCGACGCTGCTCAACAACGGGCAGCCCGTTGATTGCGCCGTCGAACTTCTGCCCAGCGAGCACGTCGTTCACAAGCCCTGTCTGCGTTTGCGGAATCTGCCGGTGAATGAGATGGCCAACACCGTGCTCATCGTGAAGCTGGAGTTTGATTGTCCGATTGAAGACAACCTCAACGCCGCGCCGGCGCCGGACATCGTCGATGTCATGAAGATGTGAGCTCACCACATCAGCCAGATCTGCTTGACGTAGATCGGAAACACGTAGTGGATCGAGACAAACATCAGCGCCGCGCTGGCCGCGAGGAATGTCAACGTGATGGTGCGCATCAGAATTTGTCCAATCAGCCCAAGCTGTCCCAGCCATTCAAGCCCCGGCGATGCCAGCACCCCGAGGCCGCTGATCATGAAATACAACGTCTGATGCCCCGTCACGCGCCCGATGGCGGCGTACATCATCAGCTCGTGCAGTAGCGCGCTGACGAGAAATGCGGCAAGCACCGCGCGCACAAAATGCCGCTTGCCGCCGGCGGGCTTATACACGTACCGATACAACCACACATGCACCGGCCAGCTCCATCGCCGCCAGAAATCCGCGGGCGTGCGCGACAGCAGGATGTTGTCCACCAGCGGCCTCACGCGAAACCCGCGCAGCCGCCACTTTCCGTACATCACCTGCCCAAACGACTGCATGATCACCACAAACGCCCCAACCACGATGAGATGATTCACCCACCACGAATTGCTTGATGCGTCCGACAGGACCAGCGGTCTCGAAACCACCAGCGCCAGCCAGATCAGTCCAATGCCAACCACAATCCGAACGATCTGCACGAACGGTCGCCGCGGGCGCGCGTCGTATCGCTGCGGCGTGTAAACCAGATGCGGGCTGAGCAGCGCCACCGAGATGAAGCTGAAAAAGTCGCGCGCCCCTCGCCGCTTGCGCTCGCGCGTGTAGCTGTAGATCCGGATCGCCGTGATAATCACGACAATCGCCGCCAGCGCGCGAATGATCCGAATCGGCGCGCTCATCCCGGCGCCTTGAGCAGCTCATCCAGCTTCTTCGACACCTTGTCGTGCAGATCCGGCGAATAGCCGACATCGAACGCCGCCACGTTCCCCTTCTGATCCACGATCACCAGCGTCGGAAATCCCTGCACGCCATACTTCTGTGGGATTTCTTTGGCCTTGATGATCGGATATTTCAAATCGAATTCCTTGACGACGAACTTCGCGTCTTCTTCCTTCTGATCCGTGTTCATTCCGAAGAAAACCACGGGCTTGTCCTTGTAGTCCACCGACAGCTGCCGCACCTGCGGCATCGCGTACATGCACCACCCGCATCCGCGATACCAGAAGTCCATCACGACCACTTTGCCTTTCAGGTCGCTGAGCTTCCATTCCTTGCCGTCCAGATCCTGCGCCGACCAATCAATCGCCTCTTTGTTCAGCACGCCCGCCTGCTTCTGCGCCGATTCGATCTCGTACTTGGCATACTGATCGTGCTGCTTCTTCATCCGACCCAGTTCCGCCTGCACCTCCGCGCTCTTCACCGAGCTCCACGCGGTCTCCAGGCCTCCCTTGGCCTCGTCTATCAGCTTCTGCGCCGACTCGGGGTGTTCCGCGATGTTGCGCGTCATCTTTTCGTACTGATCCTTGGCGGCGAAGAACGTGTCGTAATCCTTCGCGAGCGTCGCCAGCTCGCCCGGTTCGATCGTCTCGTCCTGCGCGAGCTTCATCTTGCCGCTCCCGGTCGAATGAGATGACCATTCCTGAGTGAATGACGCCTCCCCCGCGACGATCGCGCCTTTCTCACGGTCAAATTGCAGTTTGTTTGTCCGCTTCAGCAGGTAGATTCGATCAATCGGCGATTCCTGATTCGTGCTGATCGTCAAACCGTCGCCGGTTTCGGATTCAGCTGCGTAGTGCGTCGTCGAAGTCCCGGCTGCGTTGGTCGATTGCCAACCGGATTTGAGCTGCGCCTCATCATCAGGCAGCCGTGGGAAATATCGCTCCACCTCGATCATCATAGAGCTCATTGGATCCATCTTGACTCGTCCATCCGCGAACAGCTCCGCGCATGCGATCCGCACGTAGCTTTCGTTCGACGCAAATCGCAGTACCACATGCCGCGAGCCATCGGGATTCTCGCGCAGCACGACCGCGCGGCAGGTCGTGTGTTCGGGCGAAGCCTCCCCGCCCGATTTGGTTTCGGCGGATTCTTCAAAGCTCAGCGCCCGGCCCACGGGCAACTTGTAGCGCGGCAAATCGGCGGCCAGCGCGACGGATGTGAATAACGCGACGAATGCGCAGATCAAGCGGGTCATGTGATCCTCCGGTTAAGATCATATGGACGATCAATTTGCCTCGTGACTGCTCTTGCTTCCTCTCCCCTGTACTCCGGGGAGAGGGCTGGGGAGAGGGGCGAGAAGCGCGGTTCTGCAGAGAGCGCTACTGCCGTGGAACGTTCCTCACCCCTCTCCCCCACCCTCTCCCCGGAGTACCGAGGAGAGGGAGTCAGATTGATCCGTTTCCTTCCGCCCCAACCCCAGCCAGAACAAAATCGCCGCCGCGAGGAACATCATCCCCGCGAGCAGGTAAATCCCCGGCATGAATGAGTGCGTATGCTCCTTGATCGCACCGAGCGCATAGGGCCCCACTCCGCCACCGAGGTTCCCCACAGAATTAATGAATCCGATGCTCCCCGCCGCCGCGACCTCGGTCAGGAAAATATTCGGCAGCGCCCAGAACGCAGGCTGGAGGCCTTTGATTCCGGCAGACAGCAGCGTAAAGCCCAGCACCGTCAGCCACAGATGTCCAAACGTCTGCGGCACCAATGCCAGTGCCACGGCGCCGACCAGGATGCAAACCACGGCATGCAAGCGGCGCTCGCGTGTACGATCGGAATTCCACCCGACAAAGAGCTGGGCAAACAGTGCGACCAATGGCGGCAGCAGCACGGCCGATGTGACGTCCTTGATGCTCAGGTTGTACCAGTCCTTCAGGATCGTCGGCATGAAGATGTCCAGTCCGTAGTTGGCACTGGTCGTGCAGAAATAGGCCAGTGTCAGAAGCAGTACCTTGGGATGGCCAAGCGCCTGCAACAGGTGCATGCGCCGGCCGCCCGCGCCGTGCGTTCGCATCCGTTCTGCCTCCAGCTCATTTTCAAGCGACCGCTTTTCCTCATCGTTCAGCCACCGGGCATCGCGCGGATGGTCCGGCAGAATCACGACAACGATGAAGCCGAGAACCACCGCCGGGATTCCCCAGAAGATGAAAAGCCATTGCCATCCCCACAATCCCCACGGCGAGGGATGTCCCGGTGTGCCAAGATCCAGCAGGAAACCCGAAATCTTCGGGCTCAGCAGCTGCGCGATCGGCGTGGCCACAAAGAAATACGCTAGCGCCCGCCCGCGATCGCGTTTCGTAAACCAGTGGGACAGGTAGACGATCACGCCCGGAAAAAATCCCGCTTCTGCAAGCCCCAGCAGAAATCGCAGCAGGTAAAACTGCTTCGGCGTCTTCACCAGCGCCGTGCAGGCCGCGATGATTCCCCACGTCACCATGATGCGGAAGATCCACTTGCGAGCGCTCCAGCGTTCGCAAATCAGCGTCCCCGGGATCTCGAGGAGAAAATATCCGACGAAGAAGCAAATCCCCGCGCCAAAACCAATCACCTTGTCATCGAATCCCAACAGATCCTTCGTCATGCTCAGCTTCGCCAGCCCCACGTTCACGCGATCGATGTACGCGATCATGTAACTGAAAAACAAAATCGGCAGCAGCCCCAGGTACGCTTTGCGTCGGGCGCGGTCCAATGCGGTCGTGGGCGCGGTTTGAAGGGTCATCGGTGCGCGAGGTGATGGTCGCGTTGAATGCGGGCCGAGTCAATTCAGGTATACGTTGATATACTCAACGCTTCCATTGGGACAGCGGCCATGACTCCGATCATCTTTGTTGCTGTACTCTTCGCATTAGTTGCCGGGTACGTAATCCTCAAACGCCGCACATCGGGCGTCGCGGGTTCACAAGTCGCCGACACTGCCGCCGCCCAGAGAAAATACCTGTTGATTATTCTTCGACGATCACCGGCAAAGCTGCGCGCTGATACCCTGGAAGCGGCAGCGCGATCGGCGTGGGGTCATTTTGGCAGAAATGACACCTCCCGGTACGTTGACCGAGGGGTATCGGACGTCATGTTTGTGATGCAGGCACATGGAAATGCGTTCAGCCTGATTGCGTCGCAAAAGTCGGATCGAAAGTTGGACGAACCAACGACTTTTGTGCCGCCAGAGTCCTCAAGTGTCTGGAAGAACTACTCTCACGACCTCTCGATCGGCGTTGCCCACGCGTACGATTCCAGTCCTGCCAAGCTCGCCGCATACGTCGGCACGCTGTGTGCCAGATTGTGCGATGGCGACTCACTGGCCTTGATCCATCCAGCAAGCAGGCGCCTGTGGCAACTCAACAAAGGCGTGATCGAACAGCTTCAAAACGATCCGCGCGCGTTCTTTGAGCAATACCAAAATCGCAACGAACACATCACACCACTCGCCTAACCCTTGGCGGCAACAGGGGCAGCGGAGACGCGCCGAAAAACCCTGAAAAACCAGCATTTTACCGCGGACAAGTACCTAGCAGCTCACTACAATGAACACGCCCACCGCCGGTGGGCGGGCGGCCCTGATTCTGGGGCTGCTCAGAACCCTTGTTCGTTGTCGCGGCCCGTGCTGCGCGCTCGCGTGGCCGGTCGCGAAGGAGGCTGTATGTCTGCGCTCGATGAACGGTCAGATGAGACGGTTTCGCTCGAAGATTTGCTGGAAGCGCGCAAAGGCACTTCCCAGAATCTCCCGAAATCTCCCACTTTTGAAAATCTTTCGGAGAAAAAGCGCGCCGCGGTGGAGCTTTTGGCGCTGGGAACCAGCTACACGGCCACCGCGAAGGCCGTCGGCGTCGATCGGCGCACCGTCTTTGAGTGGCGTCAGGATGAGCTGTTCCAAGCAGAAGTTCGCCGCCGACATCAGCAGCTGTGGGGCGATGCCATGGAGCGCCTGCACATGCTTGCTGACCCGGCCATAGAGGTGCTCGCGGATCGGCTCGGCGACACCTGGCAGGCCTCTAGTTTCCGCGCCGCGACAACCATCCTTCGGCTCGTTAAGCTTTCGCGCAAGGAGCGAGAAACACCTGAGTCATGAAAATCCGCGACTTTCGAATCCATCCGATCGCAATTGGCGATCCGCCGCTGCGGAGCTCGTACGGGCTGCATGCGCCGTACGCGCTGCGGACGATCGTGGAGTTGATCAGCGATGACGACATCGTCGGGATCAGTGAGACGTATGGCGGCGAGGCGCAGGTGCGGCAGCTCGAGGAGTTACGTGAGCAGATCGTCGGGGCGAATCCGTATCGGCTCACGGGCTTTTTGTCGCCGATGGTCGAGGGAGAGACGGGAGACGTGGATCGGTCGCAAACCTGGCACGTGCCGGGCGAAAATCCACTGGATGCGACGACCCGCACCTACGCGGCGATCGAGGTCGCGTGCCTGGATCTGATCGGCAAAACCGTCGGACAACCCGTCTGCGATCTGATCGGCGGGCGCGTGCGCGAGCAGGTGCCGTTCAGCGCTTATCCGTTTTACAAGCACCCGGGCGGGGGCGGTGAGGGCCATGATGTGCGCGAGGATGAGTATGGCGAGGCGCTGTCGCCGGAGCAGCTTGTATCTCAAGTAAAGAAGATGGTGGCACAATACGGGTTTACGTCGATCAAGTTCAAGGCCGGCGTGCTCGAACCGGAGATCGAGATCGAGACGATCAAGCAGTTGTATCGCGCGCTGGGCCCGAACGTGCCGCTGCGGATCGATCCGAACAGCGCGTGGACGGTCGAAACATCCGTGCGCGTCGGCAAGGCATTGGCGGAGGAACTGGGACGCGGCGGATACCTGGAAGACCCGACAGCGGGACTTGAAAACATGGCCGAAGTACGCAAGCGATTGCTCGCCGAGGGGATCGAGACGCCGCTGGCGACGAACGTCGCAGTCACATGCTTTGCCGACATCCCGCGCGCGGTGAAACTGGACGCGGTGCAGATCATCCTGTGCGATCATCACTACTGGGGCGGCATGCGTCAGGTGCAGCAGCTGGCGCGGCTGGCCAAGACTTTCGACATCGGCCTCTCGATGCATTCCAACAGCCACCTGGGCGTGTCGCTGATGGCGATGGCGCATTGTGCCGCATCGACGCCGCACCTCACGTACGCGTGCGACACGCATTACCCCTGGTCCGCCGCGGCGGATGAGGTGGTGAAAGGCGGGCGCGTGCCGATCGTGGATGGATGTGCGAAAATCACGGACAAGCCGGGACTTGGCGTGGAACTGGATTACGACCAGCTCGCCCGTGGCGTGGAACGTTACAAGAATTGCAAGTATCGTAAACGCGATGATGAGGCAGAGATGCGCAGGCACGTAGACCCAAAATGGAAGCGCTTGCTGCCACGATGGTGAAGACTTGGTGGCGTGGGCGCCTCGCCCGCGCTTGGTTTGATGCGTGGGCGAGGCGCCCACGCCACGAGAGGGATCATGCAACCAAAAGAACTTCGAAATCGTCTTTCGGGTGTGATCGCGTTTCCGGTCACACCTTTTCGATCGGATCTGTCGCTCGATCTGGACGGCCTGCGCCGGAATCTGCGCGCGATCCTGACGCAGCCGGTTTGCGCGATCGTCGCCGCCGCGGGAACCGGCGAGCTTTACTCGCTCTCCGAGCACGAGCACCTGGAAGTCGTTCGGACGTGCATCGAGGAAGCGTCCGACCGCGTGCCGGTGATCGCAGGCGTGGGGTTCAATCCGCCGATCGCGGGCGATCTGGCGCATCAAGCCGCCGCGGCCGGCGCCAACGGAATCCTGGGCTTTCCGCCCTATTATCCCGGCGCCGATGAAGAAGGATCGCTCGCGTACTACCAGGCCATCGGTGACGCGACGCCGCTGGGCATGCTGATCTACAGCCGCGACTGGTTTAATCCGTCGCCCGCGCTGGTGGAGCGCCTCGCGTCGAGCATTCCGACCTTGATCGCCTGGAAAGACGGTCAGGCCGACCTGCGCCGCTACCAGATGATCCGCGACCGCGTCGGCGATTGCCTGCACTGGATCGGCGGCGCGGGCGACGACATGGTGCCGGGTTACTACTCGATGGGAATCCGCACGTACACGTCGAGCATCTCCAACGTGGCGCCGAAGCTTTCGGTGCGTTTACATGAATTGGCATCCAAAGGACATTCCGACGAGCTGGCAAAGCTCATGCGCGACCTGGTCATCCCCATGTACGAGCTTCGCGTTAAGCGCAAGGGCTACGAAGTCTCGGTGATGAAGGCGATGATGGACATGATCGGCCTGGTCGGTGGACCCGTTCGTCCGCCGCTGGTGAATCTGCGCGAGGACGATCTGCAACTGGTGCGCAGCTGGCTTCCGCGGTGGAAAGAGTGGCTTCCGGCGCGCGGTTCGTGAGGGTGCCGCTCAGTGTCCGAAGATCCCTGGAGGAACGAATGGCAGCGAAGGTTTCTCGCGCGGCTTCTGTGGCGGCGGCGCTTGTTGCGGGGCGGGCGCGGGCGGCACAGACGCGGGCAGGCCGACCTTGGGCACATTCGCTTGAAAGCGATTCATGAGCATCGCCCCGCCGACGTTCCTGAGCCCTTCGATCTGGCGGCTGCAGTTGCGAATGCGCTCGCCGATGCCGGGGTGCGTCTTCAGCGGAGTCTTTCCGCTTGTGCGCCCCTGCTCCTGAAGTCGCTGGAGAAACCGCACGAAACCGCGCGGATCGTATTTGGTGGCGACCAGGTAATTGATCGCTTCACGATCGGCCTCGCGCTCCTGGTCCTGACTCCAGCCTTCGACCATGACTGCCTGTAATCCGGAATCGACCTGGTTGCTGTAGGCGGACCACTTCTGGCCATACTTTTGTACGAACGTTGTTGAGAGCTCCTTGAGCTTGGCGTTCTTCACAGCATTGATGCCGTGGTTCTTTGCGACGTGGGCGACTTCATGGGCAAGTACACCGGCCAGCTCCGATTCGTCAGCCATGAGGTTCAGCGCGCCCTGCGTGACGAAGACGTATCCACCCGGCGCGGAGTACGCTCCAATCTCCGACGTTTCGAGCACGCCGAAGCAGTAATTCAGATCGGGCCGAGGGGAAGCCGCGGCGACGGTTAAGCCGACTTTGTTCACATATTGATTGAGCGCGTGGTTCTTCGTCACCGGATAGGTGTTGCAGATGCCCAGGGCGATGGATTGGCCAATTTCGTCCTGGCGTTGAGGATTGTCCAGGTCGTTAAGCGAGCCCCATTTCTTGCCCAGGTCGATGAGGTCGTTCAGGTTGCCATTGTTGTGCTGCTGTCCACCCGGGATGATATTCGGGACGTTTCCGCCGCCCGGAAGGCTCGGGAACTTCGGAAACCCTGCGTTGGCGGTTTTGACATCTCCGGGAAGCACCACCAGCACGACGACAACGATACCGATCAACGCCAATGCAACCGATCGGGTTTTTCGAAATGACTTGAACATGCTCGATCCTCTCTCAGCGAGATCACTTGTACGGCCCGACGTTTCCTTCGCGCAGGAAATCAAACCACGGGTTGCCTGCGACGCTGTCCCGGCTATCCATCATCTCGATCAGGTCGTCCATCTTGTAGTTGTTATTGCTGGCGTAGAACGTCGTGCTCGGATTGATGCCCTTGGCCGCGGCGCTGGCGGTGGCGCCGGAGGCGGTGGGGTCGCCGCGATCGCCGCTCATCTTGGTGACATTCAGCCCGGCGAGCAGCCCGCCGTTTGGCGGCGGCTCCAGCGAGTTGGCCCAGACATATCCTTCCTGGTTATTCAACTGCACGCGCAACCAGCCGTCCGTCTGCTTCTCCAGCACATCGAGCCGATCGCCCTGTTTGAGTATCCCGACCAGCCCCGTCATGATCCCCTTCCCGGCGGTCACCTTCACCTGCTCGACCTTGATCTCGCGCTGCTCGATCACAGTCGCACCGAGCGCCGCCGCGCACAGCACGCCGGCGAACCAGACGAAACGTCGTTTGCTTCGTTTTACTGTTATTGACATGACAGCACTCCCTGCTGCTATTCACTTGTCCTTGGCGACGTAGACACCATCCCAATCGGCAGGAGGCGGACTGGAACGATAGTCCTGGACGCGTTTCAGAAGCGATTTGGTCGGGCCATCTTCCGGAAAACTCGCCAGCAGATCAACTAGGATTCCCTCCGCATCGTCCCATTTTCGATGCTGATAATGCGCGAAGGCGGCCTCGAAATCTTTCACAAGCTTGTTCAGGCGGGCATCGCCATTTCGCTCGGCGAGAAGCTCATACACCGCCATTGGCTTTTTCTTGCCCTTCACACGGAGCAGGTCAAGTTGGCGGAAGAGGAACTGGTCGCGCACCAACTCCACTGTTGGCTGGGCTACAAGGATGCGCGAACCATAGATCTTGTTGGCTCCCTCGAGCCGGCTGGCGAGGTTCACGTTATCCCCAACAGCGGTGTAATTGAGCTTCTGCAACGAGCCGTAGTTACCGACATTGGCCTGGCCGCTGAGGACCCCGATTCGGGTGTGGATGTGTCCCGCCCCCATTTGGGTGAGGATCGGGCGAATCTCCTCCTCGTGCAGATGAATGCCCAAGGCCGTGCGGCAGGCGCGGGCGGCGTGATCCGCCTGATCAAGCGGTGCGTTCCAGAACGTCATGATGGCGTCGCCGATGTACTTGTCGAGCGTGCCGTTGTTGGCGAAGACGATGTTCGACATCTCGCTCAAGTAGAAGGTCATGAACTTCTCAAGCTGATCGGGAGTCCACTGCTCGGTCAAATCTGTGAAGCCGGCGATGTCGCTGAACAGGATCGAGAGTTCGCGCCGCACACCACCGAGCGAGATTGTGCTGCGACGATCGAGCTCGCGCGCAACTTCGGGCGAGACGAATTGCGAGAGGAACCCAAGCAGCACGCGGCGCTGGCGGTCTTCGACGAGGTAGGTCCATGCCAGGCCGAGCAGTGACGCCATCGTGACTGCCAGCAGCGGCATGACGAGCTGTACCCAGTAAATTGTTCGGCCGGCGGTGAAGAGCTCAAAGCCCAGCAAAAAGACGGCTGCGATGACCGCGGCGCAAATCGGAAGCTTGAACCACGCGCTCCTCGGCAGAATTGCTCCGGCGCAGGCAAAGAGTGCGCCGAAGAAGGCGATCGCAGCGACGATCAAAGGATGCACGATTCGTACGCGGCGATCATCCAGAAAATCCGCAATCGCGGTCGCATGCCATTCGACGCCGGGAATCAATGGATCCCAGGGCGACGCCTTCGCGTCATAAGTCCCGGTTGCGCTGCATCCGATCAGCACGATCTTGCCGTTGAACAGATCAGGCGTGATGCCTAGTGCCTCTGGATCCGCGTTTGGGAGTCCAGCTTGTAGCACTGAGAATGCCGAGATGTAACGAAACGTGTGTTGCTTATTCGATCCGTAGTAATGGACGCGGAACGGCTGATTGGACCACGCAGGCAGTTCGGCTCCATATTGCTTGAGCGCTTGCACAGCCAGCGATGGAACTCGATTTCGATAGGGTTCGTAGCTGCGAAGCATCACGTCATCGATATCGACGGCGCCGAAAATAGGAGGGTTTCTCACAGGAGGCGCGAAAGGAACCTGCTCCCCAGGCAGCTGGCTGCTGCGTGCGTGAATGACCGGAATTGTTACTTCATCCAGCGCCTGCGCGAAGACCGCATCGTCGCCCGACGGAATCTGCGGGTCGGTGCTTGGGAAATAAAAACTGGGCTCGTCAAAATAAATGTCAAACGCGACAACTTTCGCGCCATAGCGCTGAAGCGTCTTGACGATCGCTCCCCAAAACTCCCGCGGCCATGGCCAGCGGTAGTGGAAGTTGTCGATCATCTGCTTCACGCTCTTGTCGTCCACGACGACGATCACGATCTCGCTGTTCTCTTTGCTTTCGGGTTTGCGGGATGGGTAAAACGAGTTGTAAAGTGAATTGTCCCACTCCTCGACCGACCGGTTGAGCGGACGCACATTTTCGGCCATCAGCGCAAGCGTTGTCGAAACAAGCGCGATCACGAAGACGGTCGCAAACTTTCGTCCGATGCTCTTCGGGGCAAGCGCGAGTTCCTTGATCGTCCCAAGGTTGCCGTACTTTCGCGCATAACGCTTAAGGGCGTCGATTCGCTGAATCGCCAGTTCGAACTGCTTGGATCCAACATTCATGCCCAATCAAGTCTACAAAGAAATGGAAAGCCCGGCGTGGCCTCACGCCGGGCTTGGCGAAAAACTTTAGGCGCTGGGGCGTTCTATCGCCGCGCCGTCGCGCGCATTTCCTGAATGACCATCTCGCTCACGCCCGCGTCGCGCAGATCCTGTTCATCGCCGCGGCTGAGGTGGAAGACCGTGCCGCTGCGCTCGATGCGATCGATGATCACATCGTCGCGCGTGCCGCGTTGAGTCCATTTCACGACGTCGCGCTTGCTGACGGCCTCGCTGTATCCCTGGCGTTGATATTCGCGGTCGGCGTATTCGCGCTCACGTTCGCGCTGGCGATCCTGCTTGTCCATCTCATTGCCGACCAGCGCCCCGCCCAGCGCGCCGACGCCGGCGCCGATCAAGGCGCCTTCGCCCGCGCGGGCGTGCGACATCGAGCCGATGAGCCCGCCGACCGCCGCCCCACCGGCCCCGCCGACCAGCGCGCCCGTGCCCGCCTTGGTCTCGCATCCGACCGAGGCCAATCCAATGGATCCAATCAATGCAAAACTGCACAACTGCTTCATCGTGATGTTCATGGTTGCTCGCTCCACGGTCGCCGGGGCGACCGACTCTGGTGTGCCGGACATTGTACAGCAAACCCGAGTCCACCGGGTCTATATCGGCTCGAACCAATTCGACGCTGGCAGCAATTTGACGCTATGAATCTAACGTGCCGTCGTGGTTGGATTTAGCGAGCTACTCGGGCTTGGGATCGCGGGTCATCAGATCCGTAAGTGCAGCAATTACGTCTTTTTCTTCAAAAAGCACCGAATAGACCGATTCGGTGATCGGCATTTCGACGCGGTAGCGCTGGGCAAGCTGCCGCACGCTCTGGGTCGTGGGGACGCCCTCGGCGACGCTGTCCATCGAATCGAGGATCTCCTGGAGCTTGCGTCCCTTGCCGATCCGTTCGCCGACGGTGCGGTTGCGGCCTTCGGGGCTGACGCAGGTGGTGATCAGATCGCCCAACCCGGCCAGCCCAAAAAAGGTGGATTCCTCGGCGCCCATGGCAACACCGAGGCGCGTGATCTCGACCAGCCCGCGCGTCACCAGCGCCGCCTTGGCATTGTTGCCCGCGGCCAGGCCGTCGAGAATCCCCGCGGCGATGGCGATGACATTCTTGGTCGCGCCGGCAAGCTCGACGCCGATCGTGTCGCGGTTGGTGTAGACGCGGAACCACTCGGTGGAGAACGCCGCCTGTACTTTTCTCGCCAGCCCCTCATCCTCCGCCGCCGCCACGGCCGTTCCGGGCAGATACTTCGCCAACTCCGCCGCGATGTTCGGCCCGGAGAGCGCACACAGGTTCCAGTCACACACCGGCCCTCGCCCTTGATCGCGCCCGTCGCCAAGCACATCCGCGATAATCTGCGTCGGCCGCAGCAGTGTTTCGTTTTCGATCCCTTTTGCAACCGAAACAATACACGCATCCTTCGGCACATACGCTTTCAATCGCTGCCAGACGCCGCGCGAATATTGCGTCGGAATCGCGCTGAGAATCATGGTTGCGCCGTCGAAACAGTTTTGATCGTTCGCCGTCAGCTTCACATTCGCCGGCACCTTCGCACCCGGCAGCAGGCGCGACTGCTCGCGATTCTGAATCAGCCGCTCGATCGATTCCTCGAACGCCCCCCACATGGTCACGCGATGCCCGCCCTGCGTCAGCAGGATCGAGCAAACCGTCGCCATCGCCCCGTCGCCGAGAATGGTGATGTTTTCCGCCATCTGCGCAAAGTTTTATCCGCGGAGGCGCGCCAAGTCATCTTTCAGGCCGAGGTGCGTAGGAGAAGTGGCGAGGGCGCCTCGCCCTCGCGCTTGTGGGTGACCTACATTGTGCGTTAAAAGAATGCGTGGGCGAGGCGCCCACGCCACTAAACCTCACGGAATCAACCCCATCTGCATCAGCACCGCTTCTTGTCGCACAGTGAGGACATCGGTGAGATCCTTCTGCGCGGCGGCCAGGTCGGTCTTGGCTCTTTCGTGGGCGTCTCGCCAGATGCGCAGGCGCGTGCTGAAGGTCTCGGCGGAGGTGTTGGGATCTTTTACCGCGGCGCGGAGGTCTTTCGTCGCCTTGGCGACGGCGCTGACGCCAACCGGGGCGCCCATCATCATGCTCATTCCGGCGCCTTGTCCGGGTGGAGACGCCGCGGCGAAAGCGAGCAGCACTTTCTGCACTTTGGGTTGCAGCACTTTCCACTCGGCATCGCTGGCTTCGAGTTGCTGCTTGATGCGGTTCATGGCGGCGCTCTGCATGGTGGCCTGCATCTGCGTGGCCATCTGCTTGTCGATGATTCCCTTGTCAATGAGCGACTGCTGAAGCTCCGCGGGGTCGAAGGTGCCGTCCTGGATCTGCTGGCGGATCTGTCCGAAGAATTCCTGCGGATCGATCCCCTTGGCGACCATGTTCTGGAAGATCGTCATGCGCATCTGCTGCGCCGCGGCCTGCTCGGTGGTGGGCGGCGGTTGATCCTGGGCATGGAGATGCGGGACGAGCAGTAGAGCCACGAGAGCAAGCCAGATCGGTGACGTTCGCATAGGAAAACCTTTCCAAATCATAGCATGCGATGTGATTTTTTTGTCAACCGAATGCGCTACTTGTGCGGCTCCCGCCGTAGTCGGCCAGGCGGGCTTCCAGGCGGCGGGCACTGTCGCGCAGGCCGCCGACGCGGTTGCGGGCAAGCCAGAGGCGCTCGTGTTTACCGATGATGGTGCGGAGGTCGGCGGCCAGGTTCGTCACGTCTTCGGACGCAGCGCTGAGCCGCAAGCGGGTGCGACGACATCCGTGCTGTAACATCGCGATGCTGTTTCGGATTTCGTCGGCGATTATGCTTGCGTCGGGCAATTGCATTCGGTGTTTGCCGAGACGATCCGCGATCTCGTTCAGGCGCGATTCGGATTCATCAGCCTCAGCACGCGTAATCACCTCGTAGTGCTTCTTGCGCTCCGGGCCACCAATAAACGCCCAGAAGAGCGCACTGGAGTTGAACTGTTTCGACTTCACCGCCTGATAGACATTGCCGAAGTCGGACATGAGCTGGCCCATCGTGCGCGTCGGATCGTCAAACACGTGAAGCGAAAGTTGATACGCGATCGACGTGTTGCGGTTGGATTCCAAACACCACGAATACGCCGCGCCTGCGGCAAATCCAAGATAGCTCACGGGGAGATATTGCAGGTGCCCCACATCACCCCAGTCGGTGTTGAGATAACCGATGGCGCCGTTGGTCAGACCCCCTTCGGCGGCATCCTTTAGGTTCGCAATGCAGTTGTCGGTGCGGCCGGAAATCGACAGCCAGCTTGATGTGCCGGGGCAAACGTAAAACGGTACACCCGCGTCGTGAAACGCGCGTGTCTCGCGCTCGAAAGGATGGCCGATGTCGTAACCCCAGTTGAGCGCGATCAGGTCTTTCGGCAATTCGGGAATCAGCTCGGGTTTGTGGAGGATGATGTCGCCCCAGAACAGCATCGCGTGGCCGCGCTCTTTGACGGCGCGGTATATCTTCAGCAGGAAATCCAGGTATACGCGTTCTTTGCCAACGCGCTCGACTACGCCTTTGCTGCGGCCAAGCCCCAGGTCAAACGTCTCGTCACAGCCGACATTGAAGAGGCGGCTGGTGAAATGCGGCAGAAGCTCATCGTAGAGCGATTCGATCAGTTCCAAGCTTTGCGGGTTGAGCGGATCGAGCGTGAATCCGCCCTCGTGTTTCAGGCCCCAGGGGAAGGTGAATCCGTCGGGCGTCTCAGCCAGATGCGCGAAACGCGGCAGCTTGAGCCAGCGTTCCATGTGGCCGAAAGAATTCTGGTTCGGCACGAGCTGGACAAAACGCTCGCGGCAGTAGGCATCGAGCGCGAGGATCTCTTCGCCGGTCATGGGCGAGGCTTCGGCCCAGACTTGCGGATGATTGCGATAGGCGAAGGTGTGCTCGGTGTAGAGCTGAAGCTGATTGATCTTCATCGAGGCGAGCAGATCGACCAGCGCGTAAAGCGTCTGCATGGTGGGAACTTTGTCGCGGCTGATGTCGATCATGACGCCGCGAACGGGGAAGTCGGATGAATCTTCGATGTGCAGGCATGGCACGGCGTCGGGGAATTGCCGGAAGAGCTGCGCGAGCGTTTGCGCGGCGTAGAACGCCATCGCGGGGGTCGAGGAGCGGATGAGGATGTCGTTGGGGCGCACGTCGATGGTGTATTGCTCGCGATCGTGTTCGAAGCGGACGATCGCCATGTTCACACAGGTTTCATCGGACTTGGCGCGACCAGCGACGATCTGCCACTGGCAGCGCATCTCCTTCTCTGCGGCGCGCTGAATGACGCGCGCGGCGATGACCAATTCGGCGGACATGTCGGGGTCGAGTTGGATGAACTGTCGCTCAGAAGAAGGCGCGAATACGCCCTGTGTGTAATCAAGCTTGCGCGGCATCGGCAGAAGGACGGCGGAGTTCATCACTCTGCTCTACTCGAAAAAGTCTTAGTTGTCTTCGGCATCGCCGTTGCATTTCCCGCCCGCACATCGCGCGATCCGTATGATCGCGTCATCATGGTGCACCAATATTTCTTCTTTCCACACCCCTCTTTCAAGGAGTCTCAATCATGCGGAAACACTTTGTACTGTTTGCAGCGACGGCATTCGCCGCGTCATGGGCGATCCCGTCCGTGAATGTCTTCGGCGGAAACACGGTCAGCAGCAATCAACCGATCATCCTCGCAGCGGATGACGCCGGCAGCTCAGGGTCCAGCGGTTCCAATACCTCCGGGTCAAATACCGGTTCGACGGGCGCGGGAACATCCGATCGCAGCGGCACCGGAACAGGTGGCACGAGCGGCAGTGGCGCCACCGGCAGCGGGCAAACCGGCAGCGGCTCGACTGGTAGCGGCATCAGTGGCACCGGCACCGGCGCAGGCACGAGCGGCGGCACGGGCGTCGGCGGAACCGGCACGGGCGGCGCCACCACGCGTCCCTCGGGTGGAACTGGAACCGGCGGAACTGGCGCGTCGGGAACCGGCTCGTCCGGCACAGGATCGTCCAATTCCAACACCGGCTCAAGCGGAACCGGGACCGGCGGCACAGGCGCTGCTGGCTCCGGCAACACCGGCGCGACTGGCGGTGGAACTTCCGGCGGAACGCGCTGATATCCTCCGACTTTTCGCAGGTTAAGCCCTGCGGTGCTCATATTCGCAACTCCCCTTGTCGGCCTTTACCGGCTGACGAGGGGATTTTGTATTTATGCAATTTTGCAACAAGAAGCGGCGTCTTTAGGACGATGCCCCCCTCCGTGGGCGGGCACAGCTTGGGCTTAACCGGCGAGGTTCCAACATGCATTTTGAATCCCTCGAAGCGCGGTCGATGCTTTCAGCAACGCTCAACAGTTCGACCGGCCTTCTTACCATTACCGGAACCGATATGGACGACTCCATCGTCGTGTTCCACGACACCAGGACAACCATCTCGGTCGGGCAGAAACTCCGCCATCCCAACCCGATCAACGGCGTGCCGACATACAGCGTGCTGAGCATCTGGCACTTCAATCTCTCCGAGGTGAAAGCGATCGAAGTGGATGCAGGCAAAGGCGATGACTCGGTGAACACCGGTGGATCGGCCCGCCACCCGCTGAACATCCCATCGGCGATCAATGGCGAGGATGGGAACGATTATCTGGCCGGTGGAAACGGCAAGGACGTGATCAACGGCGGCGCGGGCAACGATCGCATCCTCGGCCGCAAAGGCGACGACGTTCTCAATGGTGGCGATGGCAACGATTCGATCAACGGCGGCCAGGGCGCCGACGTGATCAACGGCGACGCCGGCAACGACATCATGGACGCCCGCGACGCCACTTCGACGGACATCATCGATGGCGGATCGAACGATCCGGTCGCCGGCAAAAACAAAGGCGACCAGGCGTTCATCAACGGCGACACGATCCTGGGCTCCAGCGTCGAAAAAGTCTCCAACACAGACGTCGTTCGCAGGATCACCGGCTACAAGATTGTCTTCGGGCCCCAAGGCGGCAGCTTGCACGACGTGGACGCCCGACTTCGCGAGCTCTTGTCAGCATAAATCCCCCAACTCGCCTATTTGCAACGTCCCCTGAGAGCCCTGCCCGGCCGATCAGGGGATTTTTTTTCGCTCAGCGTTTGCGCCGGGTTATTTTTCCGCAGCGGAGAAGACACGCGTTTTCTTATCGTTTTCTCACGCAATTTTTCAAAGTGACGCAGCGTCTTAAGGGTGAACAGGGGAAATCATACATCTGGAGGATCGCATGCTTTTCGAATCGCTAGAGAATCGCTCTCTTCTTTCTGCGTCGCTGAACGGTGGCTTGCTCACGATCACCGGGACGGATAACAACGATCACATCATCGTTTATCACAACAGCAAAACGCAGATCGCGGTCGCGGAGGTGACGGTGATTCCGTCTGCAACACCGCATCACAAGCCGACTGTTTTGCATCATGTAACCAAGTTCACTGCGGCCGATGTGAAGTCAATTGATGTGGAAGCGGGCAAAGGAAATGATTTTGTCGATGTCGGCGGTTCGGCGAAGCATCCGCTGGCGATTACCTCGACAATCAACGGCGGCGACGGCAATGACAACCTGGCCGGTGGCAATGCCGCCGACGTGATCAATGGCAACGCGGGCAACGATCGCATCAATGGCCGCAAAGGCGACGATCATCTGAATGGCGGCGATGGCAACGACCGCATCGGCGGCGGCCGCGGCGCAGACGTGATCAACGGCGATGCCGGCAACGACCGCATCGACGCCCGTGATCGCGCGGCCACCGACATCATCGACGGCGGGTCGAACGATCCAGTCACGACGAAGAACCCGGGCGACGTCGCGATTATCGATAAGGGCGACACGATCCTGAATTCGACCGTTGAGAAGATCATCACAGCGCCTGCAAAGAAGGCTTAAACAGGCTTCACGACTTCTCGCTTTTCATGCACGGCGGATCACAGAACTTGTCTGTGGTCCGCCGCTTTTTGTTGCCGGAACTTGAGGATTCGATCGAATGTTGGAATAATTGGAGACACCGAAAGGCAAAACCGCATGTCCTGGATTGAAAACCGCTTCGAAGAAGGCCTCATCGTCACCAGCCTGGATTTCGCGATCAACTGGGCCCGCAAGAACTCGATCTGGCCAATGACCTTCGGCTTGGCGTGCTGCGCGATCGAGATGATGGCGGTGGGCGCTTCGCGGTTTGATCTGGATCGCTTCGGCGCGGGGGCATTTCGCGCCACGCCGCGGCAATCGGATCTGATGATCGTCGCCGGCACGGTGAACTACAAAATGGCGTCGCGACTCAAACGCCTCTATCACCAGATGCCCGACCCCAAGTACGTGATCGCGATGGGCGCGTGCACCGTGGGCGGCGGGCCGTACTTCAAGTATGGCTACAACGTCGTGAAGGGTGTGGATCTGGTCGTGCCGGTCGATGTCTACGTCCCCGGCTGCCCGCCGCGCCCGGAAGCGCTGATGGAAGGAATCATGCGCTTGCAGGACAAGATTTCGGCAAAAACCATCGGTCTGCCCAAAGGCTCCAAGCGTCTGGCCGAAGACCGTCCCCTCATCGCCACCGCGCCCGCGGCCGTGTGAGGACGGTCACCCTACCCCCCAATTGGGAATTACTTTGATTTGACGGCACTCCCGTTTAGCATCCACGGTCGTGGAGGGGCATCCGCCGCCACGCACGTTTCGTAGTTCTCTCACTACAGGTAGCCGGAAGTGGAGTTGGTTCGATGATTGATGCGCTTGAGCCTCGCCGTCTGCTGGCGGTGACGCTGGATGTTCTGGGTGTGCTTGAGGTCAGCGGAGATTCGGATTCGCATGGCAAGCCGCTCGATGATCGCATCGTCGTGCTCGAAGACGCGATCGCGGGAACGGTGCGCGTTGTGCAGAACAAGAAATCGTTCGGGCCGTTCGACGCCGCCGACATCCTCGGGATTCTTGTCAACGGCGGTGGCGGGAACGACAAGATTTTGTCGCGCAATGCCAACGGATCCCAGCCGGTCGAGATCCCGATGGAGATCAACGGCAGCACCGGCAACGACAGCATCGAAGGCGGCGACAACAGCGACACCATCACGGGCGGAGGCGGGAACGACACACTCGCCGGCGGGCTTGGCGGGGATGAGATTGAGGGTGGCTCGGGGAATGATCGATTGAATGGGTCCACCGTCGCGCAGCAGCCGATCGCGCCGTTCTCGGATGATGGGGATGTGCTGGACGGCGGTCCCGGGCGCGATGTCGCGGATTACAGTCTGCGGCTCGAAGGCCTCTTGCTCAGCAACGACAACACCAACGACGACGGTGCGTTTGAAGGCGATGTGTTCCACGGCCAGCCGCGCTCGCAGGAGCAGGACAACATCCTTCCCAACGTCGAGGACATCTATGGCGGCGCGGGAAACGACTCGATCGCCGCGCCGGGCGCGGAGAATTTCGAAGCCGCGACGGACAGTAGTGACAGCTACATCGACGGCGGCGGCGGAAATGATGTGCTGTTTGGCGAGCTTGGCAACGACACCATCATCGGCAACAAGGGCGACGACACGCTCTGCGGCGGGACCGGCGCCGATTCACTCGACGGTGGCCGAGGTAGCGATGTGTTACTGGGCGATTATCGATTCATTCGCCCCGTCGATTTCGCCCCGATCTTCGACTTCATGCCCGGCCCATTCAGCGGCGACACGCTCATCGGCGGCGAAGGCGACGACTTCATCCGCGGCGGCGGAGATACGTATTTCAACGAAGAATCCGGCGATGACCTGATCGACGGTGGCAACGGCACCGATCTGCTCTTCGGCGACGACGGCAACGACTCGATCCTGGGCGGCGATGGAACCGATCTGATCGAAGGCGACATCGGCAATGACACGCTAATGGGCCAAAACGACGACGACCTGATCCTCAATAACAGCTTCGACTTCAACGTCTCCGATGCCGACTTCGTCGATGGCGGCGATGGTTTCGATATCGCCCAGGGCGATGTCGCCGACTCCCAGCCCTTGCCGGAGACGATCGAGTTCCTTCTGGATGTGGACACGCCGCTTTCCGAGCCGTCGGGAGGCGCGATCAATTCGAATGCATTCGGCAGCGGCGTGACGACACAGGCGAAGGCGAAGGTGCTGACAGTCCTCGGCACGACGGGGCCGGATACGATTTCGATCACACAGATCGGCGACATCGTCACCGTGAACAACAACGGCGCCGTGAAGCACTATCTCGCCTCGAGCATCAAGAGCATCGTGATCGACGGCGGAAAGAACAACGACACGATCATGCTCATGACGCCCAAGGGGAAGAACGTCACGCAGATTGCCGCGTCGATCAAAGGGTCGGCGGGCAACGACACGATCACTGGCGGGGCTAAGAACGACTCGATCCACGGAGGCGACGGCGACGACCGGATCTCCGGCGGCGACGGGATCGACGAAATCTCCGGCGGGCTCGGAAACGACACGCTGCTTGGCAACAAAGGCAACGACATCCTCAATGGAGGCGATGCCAGCATCAGCAAACCAGACGGGGCCGACGTTCTCTCCGGCGGGCCCGGCAACGACCAGGCCGACTATCGCGCGCGCACCCAGAACATGACCATCACCATGAACGACGACAAGGCCAACGACGCCGCCCCCAGCGAACGCGACAATGTGCTTTCCGACATCGAAAACCTCTTCAGTGGCAGCGGGAACGACAAAATCACCGGAAACGCGTCGGCAAACCTTCTGGTCGGCGGCGATGGCAACGATTCGCTGGAGGGCCTGGACGGAAGCGACAAGCTTCTGCCCGGCAAGGGCCACGATCGTGTGAGCGGATCCAAGGGCCTGGACCTCTATGCACTAGCGGACAATGGCCGCGACGATGTGAACGCGCCATTCACGGACCTGGTGTTCGGGCTGACTGATCTATTCTCGGGCGACGTGCAGATCGATTATAGTCTTGTCAGCAAGCGGTTCCTGGGCCGGGCGAATGGCGGGTAGGAGGCCCTGAAACGAGAGATCGGAGCAAAGTGCAGATCGAGCGCCTGGAAACTCGCGTTGTTCTCTCGGTTTCTCTTTTCAACGGGCAGCTCGCGATCGTCGGCAGCACCATGGCAGACTCGATCGCGCTTGATGCCGCCGGCAGCACGCTGACGCTTGTCTTCAATGGCAACGCATCGAACTTCACACTTTCTCAGGTTCATAAAATCTCCATCTCCGCCGCCGGGGGAAATGACACGGTCACGCTGACCGATGCCGTGAGCATCCCCGCGATCATTCATGGTGGCAGCGGCAATGATTCGCTGCGCGGGGGAGCCGGGCCGGATTCACTTCTGGGTGAAGCCGGCAACGACACACTCGACGGCGCGGGCGGCGCCGATGTGATGTTTGGCGGCGCCGGGATCGACACCGCCGATTACTCAGCGCGCACAAATGACCTGATCATCACCATCGACGACAACGCCGGCGACGGCGAAGCGGGCGAGAACGACAACATCGGCACGGGTGTCGAGAACATCATCGCTGGCAGCGGCAACGACAACATCACGGGAAGCGCCGGGAACAATTCTGTGGTTGGCGGAGCCGGAAACGATACGCTCACCGGCGCGTCTGGGAATGACACCATCGATGGCGGCACTGGCGCCGACGACATGCACGGCAATGGCGGGCTCGACACCGTTACCTACGCTTCGCGCACCGCGGGCGTGACGATTAAGCCTGGCCTGATCAGCGGCGAAGCCGGTGAGAACGATACCGTCGCCATCGATTTCGAGACACTGATCGGCGGGTCGGGCAATGACATTCTGATTGAGGGTCTTCCCTTCATCGCCTCGCAACTTCCCGATTTGCGCATTGAGGGCGGGCCGGGCAATGATGCCCTCCAGGGCGGATACGGAAACGATACGCTGCTGGGCGGGCCGGGTGACGACGGTTTCACGCACGACCTTGGCAATGATCGCATCGATGGCGGGACTGGAATAAATTCGCTTGAATTGCAGGAACCCGAGAACGGCCCCGGCGGTGCGCATGTTTCGCTGGACGGGATTGCCAACGACGGCTTCGGCAGCGAAGTCGACAACTACCTGAACATCACCAACATCCACGGCAGCAACGCCGGCGACACGATCACCGGTGACGGCAAAGACAATCTCATCGATGGATTCCTCGGGGAAGACTCCATCGATGGCGGCGGAGGAGACGATCTGGTCGAAACCTCCGGCGGCGGAACTTTGATTGGCGGCGCGGGGAACGACACGCTGCAGGGGGGCATCTTCAATATCCATCCCGACATCCGCGACATGGAGGGCGGCCCCGGCGACGACCAGTTGTTCCCGCCCAGTGCCGACATCCAGACGCTCACCGGGGATGCCGGAAACGACTCGGTTCGGCTGGGTTTCAACAAGCAGAATGGTCGCGTCTTCGATTTTTCCACTGCAGGATTCGAAACGATCATCGGCAGCAACGCGGCCGAGGTGTTGATCGGCGGGCCGGGCGATGAAACATTCCTCGGGCTCGATGGGAAGGACACGATCGAGGGCAACGGCGGCAACGATTACATCGACGGCGGACCTGCACAGGACTCGCTCGATGGCGGCGATGGCAACGACGTGTTCGTCAACGCCTCCGGCGTTTCGCCGACGCCGGGGCAGATCGACGCCGACACGGTGGACGGCGGCGATGGCGTCGACTTCGCGCAGGACGGTGGGCTGTTGAACGGCGCGCCGTTCGACGCACTCACCAATATCGAGTTCATTTACGATCCGCACGACATCGTCTCGGCGACCGCGCCGATGGGTTCGATAGTCGGCTCGGCTGCGCCCCTGGCCGCAGCCGGGGGTGACTTGAGTGGTGGCGTGCTCGCGATCACCGGCACCAGCGGCGACGACAGCATCTCGGTGATTTTTGATTCGACCGGCCAGCACATCCAGCTCACGTTCAACGGCGCGGCTACGCTATACCCCGTCGCGTCAGTGAAGCGGATCTCGATCGACGCGGGCAACGGCAACGATCAGATTGCGCTCATCAAATCCGACGGAACCCGCGCCGTTTCGGTGAACGCAACGGTCAACGGTGGCGCTGGAAACGATTCGATTCGCGGCGGCGATGGAAACGACAGCATCGTCGGCGGCTTTGGCAACGACACACTTGGCGGCGAACGCGGAAATGACGTTCTCAATGGCGGCGTTGAGACGCTTGGCGCCAATAGTGACGGCGCCGACAAGATCAACGGCGGGCCTGGAAACGATTCAGTCCTCTACTCCTTCCGGACCGACGATCTGACCATCGACATCGCCGACACCAAGAAATCCAACGACGGTGGAAAGAGCGAAAGCGACAACGTCGCCGCCGACGTCGAAAATGTCTTCAGTGGCGATGGAAATGACAAAATCCAGGGCAATTCCTCGGCAAATCTGCTCTGCGGCGGAGGCGGAAACGACAGCCTGATGGGCGGGGCCGGAATCGACAAGCTGATCGGCAGCCGCGGCGACGACCTCCTGCTCGGCGAAGATGCCCGCAACCTCTACTCCGCCGCCGATGGCGCCCGCGATGACCTGGACGGCGCCCCGTTCGTCGATTTTATCAGCGGCGATGCCGGAGTCGATTTCAGCACGAAGACGGGGAAGTTCATTTGAGCGTTTTCTCCCTCTGCCTGTACTCAGGGAGAGGGAGTAAGAGGGCAGCACATTTCGCGCGATCGTCACAACCGGCCAACTCCCCTCGGTCTCTCGCATTCGCGCACTTCTGAGCAACGCCTCGACATGCTTTGATTTGCCGCATCCGAACCACGTGATAGGTTTCGATCCACACACGCGTTTTCGCCAGGGCTATCCATGAATTTTGAAGACCTCGAATCTCGTCGCATGCTCTCCGTGTCATTTAACCTGGACAGCAGCGGGCTGCTCACGGTTATCGGAACCAAAAGCAGCGAGGAAATTCACCTCGGCAGTATCCGGACGTTCAAGACCGATTTCGCCAAGACCGGGATCGATTACAGCAAAGTCAAGCGGATCCTGGTAAACATGATGGGCGGGAACGATGTCGTCGTCTTCAATGATTCGATGAAGGTGCCGATCACGCTGATCGGCGGAAGCGGTGACGATTCGCTGCGCGGGGGCGGCGGGGATGATCTGTTTATTGCCGATACGCACGACACGCTTTGCGGGGGCGATGGATTCGATCGAGCGGATTTCTCGGCGAACAGCACTGGCATCAAGTTCGACATGACTGAGGCGACGATCGAAGCCGTCCAGGGGACCAACTTCGCCGATTCCATTACCGGCTCGGAGAAAAATGACATCATCCTCGGCGAAGGCGGCAACGACTCCATCAACGGAATGAGCGGCGACGATTACATCGATGGCGGCACCGGCGCCGATCGAATGAACGGCAATAAGGGCGATGACGTCTTCCTGAATTTCGACGGCAGCGGCGACACGATTGATGGTGGAAGCGGAAAGAACTTTGCCGAGCAGGATGACAAGGACACGCTCAGCCGGATCGACTTGATTTTCGATGAGTCGTCCAGCGGGGGCGGAGAATCCGGTGGAGAATCGGGCGGAACGGAGAGTGGCGGAACATCCGAACCGCTGATGTTCCTCTCGGATGCTCCGCACGCGGCGCTGGCGCTGCAGATCGCGGCATTGCCGATCGCGTCGATCGACGCGGGTGTGCTGACGATCAACGGCGACTCCGGAGACAATCGAATCTCGCTGACGATGGATTCCACCGGCACGAAGATCAACATCAGTATCGATGGCGAGGTCGCGAGCTTTGCGCTGGCGGATGTCGATTCCATCAGCATCGACGCTGGCGACGGCGATGACGTGGTCGCGCTGCAGAAGAGCGACGGCACGCGCCAGGTTCAGCTGGGCGCGAACATCTTCGGCGGCGCGGGGGACGACACGATCATCGGCGGATCCGGAAACGACACGGTCGACGGCGAGGCCGGCAACGATTCGATCCTCGGCATGCTGGGTCGCGACAGCCTCAGCGGCGGGTTCGGGAACGACACGCTCGACGGCGGCGCCGATAACGACCTGCTCAACGGCGGCTCGATCGACATTTCCACGCGCGACGGCGCGGATGTGTTCATCGGCGGATCGGGCAACGACAGCGCCATGTACACCACGCGCACCGACGATCTCTCGATCGACATCCTCAATGGCTCCAAAGCCAACGACGGCGCCGCCAGCGAGAGCGACGACGTCAACGTCGACGTCGAGAACATCTTCTCCGGCAGCGGCGACGACACGCTCACCGGCAACGCCAGCGCCAACCTGATTTCCGGCAGCGCCGGCAACGACGTGATCAAAGGCAACGGCGCTCACGACAAGCTGATCGGCGGCACCGGCCGCGACACGATCACCAGCGGCGTTGATTCGTCGATCTTCTCGATGCTGGACCTGGGGCGGGATGATTTTGACGTGTCGCTGGACAGCAACGGGCACCCAACAAGCGATTTCGTCTCGGGTGACGTTGGCTCCGACTTCAGCACAATCTCGGGACGATCAATCGGTTAATTTTGTGGCGTGGGCGCCTCGCCGACGCTGCTTGGAAAATCGCGAGGGCGGGGCGCCCTCGCCACAATCCGGTTTACTTGCTCTTCAGCTTGACCGACACGTTTTCCTTCTTCAGGTTCTGCGCGCCTTCGGTCATCCCCTCTTTCTTTGCGTTGGTGATTTGAACGTTCTTCAGCGTGACATCCTTGATCGGCGAATCAGGAAGTCCGTGAATGACGATCGCTTCATTTGCCCCGTCGCAGGTGAGATTCTCAATGGTGATATTGCGGAAGATCGGGACGCCCTCGGGCCCGCTTTGGTCTACGTCGGGGTTGTTTCCGACGTCGTAGAACATATCGATCGTGATTGCCTGCTTTGCAATATTCTTCAGGTTCATGTTGCGATAGGTGATGTTCTCGACCACCCCACCACGCCCGCGCCGCGCCTTGATGCGCACGCCCGCGTCGGTCCCGTCGGCTGTTAAATCCTCCGCGACAACGTTCTTTACGCCGCCGGATTCTTCTGAGCCAATCACGACCGTCCCATGCCCGCGCGCGAAGGTGCAGTGCCGCACGGTGACATTTTCCGTCGGCTTGCCGACGCGCCGGCCGTCCTTGTCGCGGCCGCTCTTGAGGGTGATGCAATCGTCGCCGGTGTCGAAGGTGCAGTTTTCGACCAGGATGTTGGCGCAGGAATCCGGATCGAAGCCATCGGTGTTCGGGCCGTCGCCGTGGACGGTCAATTTCCGCACGGTGATGTCGGTGCAATAGAGCGGATGCAGAATCCAGAACGGGGAGTTCTTGAAGGTGACGCCTTCCAGCAGAATCCGCTCGGAGTGAATCGGCTCAAAGAGACACGGGCGAAGCGCCGCTTCGGTGGTGCCGAAAACGCGCTGCGTGGGATCGTCGGTGGTTTCACCCAGCTCGCGCAGTTTTTTCGACTGTGCCTTTTTCGCCCAGCCCCACCACGTGCTGCCCTGTCCGTCGATGGTGCCTTCGCCGGTGATGGAGATGTCGTGCAAATCGCGGCCGGTGAGAAGGCCGCAGAAGTTCATGCATTCAGTTCCCTCCCAGCGCGTGAGGACGACGGGATAGTCGGCGGGGTCGGTGCTGAAGAGGATTGTCGCATCCTTGTCCAGGTGCAGGCCGACGTTGGAGCGGAGCACAAGCGCGCCGGTGAGATATTTGCCGGCGGTGAAGTTGACCATTCCTCCACCGCCCTTTTCGGCGGCGTCGAGGGCGGCGCTGATCGCCTGTGTGTCGTTGGTGGTGCCGTCGCCTTTAGCGCCGAAATCGCGCACGGCGAAATTTTTGGCGGGAATCTGCGGCAGCGCGGGTTCCGAAGCGCGCGTCCGTAGCGCAACAAACAGAGTGATCGCGACCAGAACGAGACGAACGAAGAGGTGTCGTGCGCAGTTCATGCGCACTACAGTAACCATCGCCGCACATAATAAAAGACTCCGCCGCGCCACGCGGATTTCGTCAACATTGTTCGCTTGACGCGCTCACCAGAGCCTCGCGAGAATGTTGCTCATGTCGAGTTTCGGTCCGGCGTCCGGGCCCGTTCCACAGCCGTCCAGGGAGCCAGCGCCCGCACCGCCGAAGCTTGACTACAAGCTCCCGCAGACCGCGCCGCGCCGCGTCCCCGAGCCGGTCGTGCCGTGGATCGCAAACGGCCTGATCAAGCGCCGCAGGCTCGCCATCCTCGCCTCGCTCATCCCGATCATCGTCTCCTTCAACGGCCGCTGGCGCATGGGGCTGGACAGCTCGATCTATCGCGGCCTGGCGCGGAGCATCGCCGCAGGGAACGGTTATCACTTCGGGGATTTCGGAACGCATCAGGTCTATCCCGGCCTGCCGATGCTGCTTGCGGGCATCACCAAAGTTTTCGGCGAGCACGTGTTTCGCCCCGTCGTGCCGCTGCTGCTGATGGTCGGCATGGCACTGCTCACGCTGGCGCTGGTCTACAAGCTGATCGCGCGCAATTACCCACAGTGGATCGCCATCTGCGTCGTGTGCTGCATGGGCGTGAACTCGTGGTTCGTGCGGCTCTCACACGAAGTGCTGACCGACATGCCATTCCTGCTGGGCGCGATCGCGGCTCTGCTCGGCTGGGACATGCTCCGGACCGCGCGCGACACGAAATCGCGTGTCAAAGCCGCGATCCTCATGAGCGCCGGTCTGGCACTGGCCGCGGCAATGCGGCCGACGTTCTGGATACTCGTGCTCGCGCTGATCTGCTACTGGGCCTGGGGACTGATCCGAGGACTCTTCAAAGGCGGCTGGCAGCTTTACGCGTGTTGCTTTGGGATTCTGGCAATGTTGTGCGTCGGTTTCTGGGCGCTGGATCCGCGCACCGGCGCGTTTCATCCGCTCAGCGGCGGATACGAAGCCGAGATGCTCGAGTCCCTGCAGGAAGGCAAGGCCCCGCAGATGGACGCGGAGACGGCGCAGCAGCCACTGCGCGTGCGCATCGGGCGCGAGATCCGCCAGCTATTCGGCTCACACCTGGCCGCAACATTTCTCGGCCAGGAGCTGCCGGCGTTCGCCAATTGCACGCTCGCGGTTCTGCTGGTCGGATCGTCGCTGCTGGTCGCGCGCAAGCAGCCGGTGTGGGCGATGTTCATGATCTTCACCGTCTGCATCACGCTGATGCTCTCCACCGCGCCGCGCTATTACGTCATGATTCTCCCGTTCCTCTTGCTGGGCGCGTTCCTGCTGCTCAGCAAGATCGGCGAATGGGTCGGCGGCGGGTGGCACGATCCGGTCTGGGGCATCGCCATCCTTCCACTATTGGTTGTGAACATTGCCAAGATCGTGCCGTTCGTTTTCGAGCAGCAGCGCGTTCCGTTTTATGAAAGCGGGATGCGGTTTTATGACACGTACCGCAGCGGGAAATTCGTTCCGGTGATTCATCTGGCCGACCTGGTGCGCGGGAAAGTTCCGACCGGCGCACGCGTCATCACCCCATCGGCGCAGATCGTGCGATACCTCAGCGATCGCGAAGTGATGATGGAACGCGAGCTGGTCTCGGCCAAGCGCGGCGTGAAGCATTACCCCGAGCGGCTGGCGTCGCTGAACATCGCGTACGCGGCGTTCCCCGCCAAGATCTATATCGACAAGGAGCCGACGCTTGCGCAGCTCATCAAGCATGGGGTGATCGTCCAAGGCAAGCGCATCGGTGAGGTGGATGGCATTCGCCTGGCGCATGCGATTATCCTGATCCCGCCCGGCGATTGGACCAAAGCCGTTGCCCCCACCACCAAGCCCACGACCAAGAGGGCCAAGCCCACCACAAAACCCACGACCACCCAGCTTGCCGCCAAAGAACGCAAGGCCAAACGAGCCGCCGCCTCACAGGCCGCGACCAAACCTGCGAAGAAAAAGAAAAAGCCCACCACTGCCCCGGCAACGCAACCGTCGGTGCCATCGCTGGGCTTGTAGGACGCTAAAGCACCCCCAGCAAAAGACTTATTCACATCACCCCTTGCCCCTTTTCGCGCCGCCGAGAACAATTTTGAATTGAATGGAAGAAAACCGTCGCCCGGAGCAACAGTACTCGCATGAAAGCGCGGTCCCCGAGGATCGCGACTTGCTTGCCCGTAGTGCGCGGGGCGATGTTGACGCCCAGCATGCCCTGATCGAGCGGCACGCACCCTATCTGTTCGGCGTGGCCCGCGCGCTGAGCGGCGACGCGCACGACGCGGAGGATCTGGTTCAAGAGACGTTCATGGGCGCGTTTCGGACGCGCTTTCGCGGCGAATCGTCGCTACGGACCTGGCTGGTGAAAATTCTGATGCGGCGTGCCGGAATGTTGCGCCGCTCACGGCGTCGCGAAGCGGATGTGATTTCGCTCGATGCCAATCGCTTCGATGAGCCGTCGCAAAAGGAAGGATCCGGTGCCGACGCGCGGATGGATCTTTCCAGGATGCTCGAAACGCTTTCGCCGGAGCATCGACAGGTCATCCTGCTGCGGGAAATCGAAGGCCTGAGTTACGAGCAGATTGCTGAAACATTGGGTTTGCCCCGTGGCACGGTTGAGTCGCGATTGCACCGGGCGAGGGAAGAGTTGAGGAAGCGGTTTAAAGGATATCTGTAACACGGGTTTTCAACCCGTGTCGAGCGGCGTGAGGCACGGGTTGAAAACCCCTGCTACAAAAGATGTGCGACCAAACTGACCAAGTTCATCTGTACCACGACGGCGAGCTGCCGGCCGCCGAGCGCGAGGCGCTGGAAGCGCATCTGCGCGAGTGCGGTGAATGCGCAGCGCTGCTGAAAGAGCTTCGCGGCCTCTCGCGCCTATTCGACGCGGCGCCGATGGCACAGATTGAGCCAAGTGCCCTGCAGCGGCTTCGCGACGCGCGGTACGTGCTGCCGGATGCGGGCGTGCTGAAGATCGCCGGCTGGCTCACCGCGGCCGCGGCCGCGGTGCTGGTCGCGGCGCTGCCGATGCTGCCGCGCGAGGATCGCAATACACAGCCGCAGCCTGTCGTCGTCGCCAACGCCGATGTGCTCGATGCCGCGGTGACCCCACCCACCGACACGGATAGCTCGCGCAATGACCTGGTAACGCTGGCCCAGTGGATGTCGGACGATCTCTCGACAAACGAAAGACACTGATTTTTCAATGACCCGCTTCATCGTCATCCTCGGATTCGCAATCTCGTTCGCCGCGGGGCTCGTGGTGGGCATGGGAACGCATAACAACCCATCTGCCGCGGCAAATTCGCCGTCGCCGACCACGCATCCTTCCGGGCCGCACGGCATGGCCGCGGAACTCAACCTCACGCCCGAGCAGCAGGAACAGATGAAGAAGATCTGGCAGGACGTTGCCCGGCGCGGGCACGGCGAGCCGCAACAGCCGGATCGTCGCCAGCAGCTTCGCGCCACGCGCGACGAGGCGCTGGCGGCACTGGTTCACCCCGAGGACAAGACGAAGTACGAGCAGATTCAGAAAGAGTACAAGGACGGCATCGACGCGCTGGATCGTGAAATGCGCGAACCCTTCGAAAAGGCCGTCAAGGCAACGGATGAAATCCTCACGCCCGAGCAACGCATCAAGTATCACGAGATGCTTGCCCGGCACCAGTTTGATCGAGGACCACGCGATCGTGGAGATCGCGGGTTTAGAGATTCGAATCGACGGGGAGGCGATGACCACGCGACGTCACAGCCTCGCTCGCAAACTTAACCCTCTCGGTCGCGTATAAAGCTCACGAAAGGAGCGATGCTATGTCTCGTCGTATCGTGCTGACATTCTTGACGTGTTTTCTGCTGGTGCCAGCGCTTGTGAAGGCCCAGCCGGCGCCGGATGGCGGCGGTAACGCCGGTGGTGACCAGGGCAACCGGCGCCGCGGCGGTGGCGGCGGTGGTGGTGGCGGCGGTGGCGGCCAGGATTTCCGCCAGCAGTTCATGGACCGCATCAAGGAACAGATGCAGGCCAAGGACGATGAGTGGAAGGTCATTGAGCCCAAGCTGACCAAGGTGATGGACGCGCAGCGTTCGGCGCGCGGCGGCGGATTCGGCTTCGGCGGATTCGGTGGTCGTGGCGGTGGTGGCGGTGGTGGCGGCGGCGGTGGAATGCGTGGAAACACCGACACCCCGACGGCCAAAGCCATGCAGGATCTTCGCGAGACCCTCGACAACAAGGATGCGTCGGCTGACGACATCGCCAAGAAGCTGACCGCCCTACGCGACGCCCGCGAAAAGGCAAAGACCGAACTTCAGGCCGCTCAGAAGGACCTCAAGGAAGTCCTCACCCAGCGACAGGAAGCCGTGCTGGTGATGATGGGACAGCTTGAGTAGTTGAATTCTTGTTCACCACGGAGGCACGGAGAACACAGAGATTGAAATCAAAATATTTCCTCTCCGTGTCCTCTGTGTCTCCGTGGTGAAGAATTGATTTGAAAGAGGTTTGCCAAATGGAATCCGTGATCGCGTCAATGCAGGAAAAGAAGTTGCTGGATGAAACCAGCGCCTCACGCGCGCGCTCGCTGATTGCAGAGGGCAAGCCCCTGGAACAGGCTCTTGTCTCCGCAGACGGCCTCAGCGAGGAAGCGGTGTTGCGCTTCCTCGCTGAAGCCTTTGAAATTCCGTACATCGAAAACGAGTACCTGGAAAAGACCCCGCCGGCCAAGGATTTCCTGACCAAATTCCCCGTGCGGCTATTGCTTCGATACGGTTTGCTCCCGCTGGAAGAGCGCGATGGATACACGGTCATCGCGACCAGCAAGATTTCCGATCACTCCGCCCTGGATGAGCTGCGCGTGGCCAGCGGGCGTGATCTTCTACCGGCACTAGCCCCCGCGTCGGAAATCGAGCGTGCCCTGAAGAAAATCCTCGGGGTCGGCGCCGATACGCTTCAATCACTCGATCAAAAGGACGAAGGCCTCCAGGTCCTCGACACCGACAAGGACGACGATCTGGACCTCGCCCACGCGGCGCAGGATGCGTCGATCATCAAGTTCGTCAACCAGATCCTCACCGAAGCGATCGAGATGCGCGCCACCGACGTGCACATCGAGCCGTTCGAAGATCAGCTTCGTCTCCGCTATCGCATCGACGGCGTGCTGGTGCAGGCGAACGTCCCGCCCAGCGTGCGCCGCTTTCACGCCGCGATCGTTTCGCGATTGAAAATTCTCTCCCACCTGGACATCGCCGAGAAGCGCCTCCCGCAGGATGGACGCATCAAGCTGCGCATCAACGCCCGCGAGATCGACATCCGCGTCTCGATCATCCCGATGATTCACGGCGAAGCCGTCGTGCTGCGTATCCTCGATCGCACCGACGCGGTCCTGGGCACCGAGCACATCGGAATGGCTCCGCGCGATCGCAAGGAATTCGACAAGATCCTGGACATGCCGCACGGGATCGTGCTCGTCACCGGCCCCACCGGCTCGGGTAAGACGACCACGCTGTACGCAGCCCTCTCGAAGATCAACGACACCGAGCGCAAGATCATCACCATCGAGGATCCGGTCGAGTATCAGCTCAAGGGCGTCAACCAGATCCAGACGAACACGAAGAGCGGGCTGACGTTCGCGGCGGGGCTTCGCGCGATTCTGCGCCACGATCCCGACGTCGTGCTGGTCGGTGAAATTCGAGACCGTGAAACGGCTGAGATTGCCGTGCAGGCATCGCTCACCGGTCACCTGGTCTTCTCGACCCTGCACACCAACGACGCCCCCGGCGCCGCGACGCGTCTGATCGACATGGGCGTCGAGCCATACCTGGTCGCGTCGTCGCTCGAGGTCGTCATCGCACAGCGACTGGTTCGTTTGATCTGCAAGGAATGCAAGACCGAAATGCCCGAAGCCGAAGTTCGCCCGCTGCGCGAGGAGTTCGGCGATCTCGTGCCGGATGTCCTGTATTACGGCACCGGCTGTCGCAACTGCCAGGGAACCGGTTATCGCGGACGACAGGGCGTGTTTGAGATCATGGGCATCAGCGATGAGATTCGCTCGTTGATCCTGCACCGCTCGCCCGCGCACGAGCTGCGAAAGGTCGCGGTGACACAAGGGATGCGAAGCCTTCGCGATGATGGCTGGAGACTTATCCGTGAAGGCAAGACGACCGTGCATGAAGTGATGCAGAATACGAAGGATGAAGAAAAGAGTGTGTTCAACACAATGGAAACGGTGTGATTCCGTGGCGTGGGCGCCTCGCCCACGTCTTTTTTGATGATGCGTGGGCGAGGCGCCCACGCCACGAACATGGGAATTTTTGCATATACAGCTCTGGACGCGACCGGTCGGCAGCTTAATGGCACGATCCCAGCCGACACACGCGCCGAGGCGATGGATCATGTGATCAGCCGCGGCTTATCTCCGATCTCGGTGAACGAGGAGAAAAGCGCCGCGGCGGCGGTGAAGGTCTCGACTTCGACGCGCGTCTCCCAGGCAGCGGTGGAATCGTTCACGCGTGAGCTGGCAAACCTGCTCGCGGCAGGTCTGCCGCTTTCCAAGGCGCTGCATCTGCTTCGCCGCGAAGCATCCTCGCCCGGCGCGAAGAATGTCTGGAGCGCGATCCACGACGACGTCATCGGCGGGACGGCGCTGGCCGATGCGATGGTGAAATGGCCGAAGGTTTTCAGCAGCGTGTACGTCGCGATGGTGCGCGCGGGCGAATCGGGCGGGTTTCTGCCGATCGTCCTGGGGCAGATCGCCGACTTCCGCACCCGCGAGCAGGATCTCAAGGGCAAAGTGAAAGCGGCGCTCGTGTATCCCTGCGTGCTGGCGGTTTTCGCCGCGGCGGTGCTGACGTTTCTGCTGACGTTTTTCATCCCGAAATTCCAGGGCGTTTTCGCTGAATTCGGTGGAAAGCTGCCGGCACTGACGATGGTCGTCGTCGCGGCCAGCAACGTGATGATCCACTACGGCTGGGCGGTCGCGATCGTGCTGATCGCGGGCGTGATCGTGCTGAAGCGCGCAATGTCCACCGATTCCGGTCGCCGCGTGTTCGAGCGGGCGCTGCTGAAGACGCCGGCGATCGGAAAAGTCACGGCGCGCTTCGCATTGGTGCGATTCTGCCGGATGCTGGGCACGCTGGTCGGCTCCGGCGTGCCGCTGGTCTCGGCGCTGCGCACCGCTAAGGAATCGCTGGGCAATCAGACGCTGGCCGATGCCGTCGGACATGCCATCGAAGAAGTGCAACGCGGCACGGCGCTGAGCAAGTCGCTGGCGGCGACGCCGATTCTGTTTCCGGCGAGCGTCGTCGAGATGGTCGCAATCGCCGAGGAGACCGGACGGCTCGACAAGGAGCTTCAGCGCCTGTCGATCGCCTACGAATCGGATCTGGATCGCAGCCTGCGCATGCTGGTCTCCCTGGCCGAGCCGATCATGCTCTTCATCACCGCCGCGGTCATCGGGACCGTGGTCGTCGCAATGCTGCTGCCGATTTTGGAATTGCAGGACGTGGTGAAATAGTTTTGTGACGTGGGCGCCTCGCCCACGTCTTTGATGCGTGGGCGAGGCGCCCACGCCACGGAGAAAGACATGAACACCTATATTCGTCGTCGTAAAGCATTCACCCTCATCGAGCTTCTGCTCGTGATGGTAATCCTCGTCGTCCTCGCCGCGGTCGTCGTGCCGAAGTTTACGAGTCGATCCGAGCAGGCGCGCCAAACCGCCGCTCGAACCGACATCACCAGCTTCGAAACCTCGCTGGATGCGTTCGAAGTCGATTGCGGCAGGTACCCGACCAGTGAAGAGGGCCTGCAATCGCTCGTCTCTCAACCATCGGGTGTGCAGGGCTGGCATGGACCGTACGTGAAGAGCGTGCCGCTGGATCCGTGGAAGCATCCGTATCAATACCGCTATCCCGGCACACACAACGTCAACAGTTATGACGTGTTTTCCACCGGGCCCGATGGCGCCGAAGGCAACGACGACATCGACAACTGGTCGCAAGCCACGCAGCAGAAGTGATCGTCCATGAAGCATCGGCCCCGACAACCCGCCTTCACGCTGATCGAGCTCATTCTCGTGCTCGTGATCATGGCGACCGTGATGGCGCTGGCGGCGCCGACGTTGCGCGGCTGGAGCAAGGGATCGAGGCTCCGCAACAGCGCCGATGAGTTTATCGCCGCGACGCGATGGGCGCGCAGCCGGGCGGCCAGCGATGGATCGAATTATGTGATCGCGATCGACAAGCAGAACAACACGTACAAGGTGCAGGTGCAGAACGGGCAGACCTACAGCGACGCCGACGGACAGTTCGCCGCCGCCGTGACGTTGCCGGAAGGATCGAAGATCGATTCGACCAGCGATTCGATCACCTTCTACCCAACCGGCCGTGTGCAGCCGGCGACGGTGAAGATTACTGCCGACGACGGCGAGACGATCGCCGTGCAATGCGCCTCACCGGCGGAGGAGTTTGCGGTCGCGAGCACGGATCAGAATCGATGAAACGCAGGCAACACAATCTCAAGGGTTTCACCCTCATCGAAGTGCTTGCAACGATGGTGCTGATGGCGATCGTCCTGCCGGTGATCAGCCAGGCGCTGTCGGTGTCGCTGGCCGCCGCTTCCAGCGCGCGACATACGACCGAAGCCGCCGGTCTGGCGCAGGCCAAGCTGCATGAGCTGATCAGCACCGGGCAATTGAACACAACCTCGAGCGGCGATTTTGGAACCGATCACCCCGGCTATCGCTGGGAGGTCGGCACGGTCGCACGTGATTACAACCTGACCGAAGTCAGCGTCCGCGTGCTGTGGGCCGAACGCGGGCTGGAGAAGAGCTTGACGGTCTCGACACTGGCCCAGCCGGATCAAAACGCCGGCACAACCGCGACGGGGACGAGCACACCATGAGAACCCGCCGCGCACAATCCGGTTTCACGCTGCTGGAGCTGATCCTGGCCATGCTGATGGCGGCGATGTTGTCGCTGGCGCTGTATGGAGCGATGCGCAGTGCCATCCAGGCGCGCCGAACGGCCCAACGGACGACGCAGTCGATCCGCGCCGGCTCGATCGCGATGGAGATCATCTGCCACGATCTGGAGAACGCGTTTCCTCCGCCGGCGGTCGATCCGAATGCGACCAACGTCCCGCTCACGATGGCCGGCCCATTCCAAGGCTCACACCAGTCGGGCGGCGGCGGGGATAATGACGATCTGGTTTTCAGCACGCTGTCGCGCGACGAAATGGCGACCGACAACGGGCCGCTCTCCGAAGGCATCTGCACTGTCGAGTTCTACATCAAGAGCGATCCCAGCGGGCCGATCCTCGTGCGGCGGATCACGCGCAACGTGCTGGCGCCGACACAAACGCCCGGCACGGATGAGCTGCTCGCCCGCAACGTTCGCTCGTTCACCGTTCAGTATTTCGACGGCACAAGCTGGCAGCCGAGCTGGGATTCGACGCAGGTCGGCGACGTGCTCCCGCCTGCGGTGTCGGTCTCGATTGTCATCGAAGACCCGGCGGCGCAACCGGATCAGAACGGCAATCGCCCCCAGCAGCGCCTGACGCGCGTGGTGCCGATCGCGTGTGCAAAACCGGCGGATACGACGACACAGTGATAGCCGCTTGCGGCTTCGCGGATCAAGAAGCCACACCTTTTGATCGGCGAAGCCGCAAGCGGCGGGAAGCGACTGACAGAAGATCAATCGTGACGAAGCTGAGGAAACAACCTCGAAAGACGAAGCGCCAACGAAAAGGCGCCATCCTGATCGTTGCGCTGATCATCATCACGACGCTGTTCTTCGTGGTCCTGACCCTCGGCACGTCAATGCGCGTCGAGATCCAGGCCGCCGGCAATGCATCGGCATCGGCGCAGGCCGCGGAAGTGGAGAAAGGCGCGGAGCAATACGTCATCGGGCTTTTGAACAGCGGCTACGGGATCACCACGCCGCTCACCGAAGATCTCTTCCAGCAGATCCCGGTCGGCGACGGATATTTCTGGATCGTGCGCCCGGATTACAACGACGAATCGCTTCCGCTGTGGGGCCTGGTTGAAGAAAACGCGAAGATCAACATCAACAACACCAACGGCGGTACGCGCAACATGCTGCTGAACCTGCTGGACGATGAAGACACCAGCACCGCGGTGCAATCGTGGCGAAGCACAAGCGCGTCGAGCTCCGACGAGTATTACCTCACGCAGAATCCTGCCTACCAGGCCAAGCACGCGCCGTTCGAAACCGTCGAAGAGCTAAGCATGGTCGAGGGGATCACGCACGACGTGCTCTATGGCAATGGCACCGCCCCGCCGCTGGGGCAGCGCAGCAATATTCTCGCGGGTGGAATGAACGGCGGCGGGATTACGGATTGGCTTACGCAGCACGGCATTTATGAGCTGCTCACCGTGAAGAGCGTCGAGCCGACGATGGCGCCGGATGGATCGCAGCTCTATCGCGTCGACCGCTCGAACTCGCTTCGCCAGTTACTCAACACGCTCGGCGACAGCAGCCGCGCCAACCGGATCATGCAGCGTTTCAATCCGAACAACCTGCCGACGAGCCTGATGGACCTGGCTCGCCGCGGGCAGATGAGCGCGGATGAGATCGATGCGATCGCGGATTTCGCGCGCTATCCGGCGACCAATGGCCAGGCGATTCGCATCAACGTAAACGCGGCTCCGCCGGCGGTGCTGTATTCGCTCGTCGGCGTGAATGGGATTCAGTCCACCGATATCGACAACCTGCTGGCGTCGCGTGATCCGGTCAACCGGCCGTGGTCGCTGGGGTGGGTGATCGACGCGTGCGGTTTGGGCGGCGCGGCGCGGCTCGGGCCTTACATCACGAATCGTTCGTACGTCTATTCGGCGGACATCGTCGCGTTCAGCCGTAACGGGCGGGCGTTCAAACGCTGTCGCATCATCGTCGACGCCAGCCAGGCGGCGGCGGGCACCATGCCGCAGATCGTTTATCGCCGCGACATCACCGACAAAGGTTGTCCGATTCCACAGATTCAGGCATCGCTGCGCAGCGGCACGTCGGTACCGGGTGGTTCTGCATTTTCCGCGAGAGGCGGCATTTAAATGATTGGTCGAGCATCCAGTTTCCTCGGGCTGGCGTTCAGCGAACTCGGGATCGCCTGCGCCGAAGTCAGCGCCAGCGGCGATCGTCGCAGCGTGCGGCGCACGGCGGCGTTTGCGTTCACGGCGGAGCTGTCGCTGGCCAAGCCGGACGCGGCGGGCGCAGCGCTGGCGGCATTTCTGCGCGAGAAGCGTTTTGCCGCGTCGCGCGTGGTTGCCGGCGTTCCGGCACGCTGGCTGATCGCAACCGAAAAGGAAATTCCCCCCGCCAACGAGCAGCAGGCGCGGGCGGCGCTGCAGTTGCAGGCTGAACGCATGGGAAGCGGAGACGGTGGAGAGATCGTCTTCGATTTCGCCGGCAAGCCCAATCCGCAGTCCGCTTCGCGCGTGCTTCTCGTGGGCCTCCCGAAGAGCCAGCTCGAGCGCGTGCATCGCATTCTCGACGTCGCGGGCCTGAACATCGTCGCGATCACCTCCACGGGGTTGGCGACGTCGGACGGACTCAACGCCGACGAGCACGAGCGGCCGATGCTGCTGTTAGGGCCCGGTGGCGCGGAAATGGTCCTGCGCGGCGCCGGGAGCACGCGTGCCCTGCGGCACATGGCGCTGACACCCAACGGGCAGGGCAAACCATCGGTGCAGGCGCTGGGATCGGAGCTTCGCCGCGCCGTCGCGCTGGGCATGTCCAACGGCACCGAGGAGATGCTCCTGCTCGACGGCGTAGGCCTTGGCCCCGATCAGGTCAACGAGCTTTCCACCCGCGCCGGCGTGCAGATGCGCACGGGTGAGGAATGGAAACTGCTGGGTGTGACCGCGGACAATGTCGCCAGCTCGCAGATGCTCAGTGGCGAATCCAGGCCGGTGGCTTTGTTCGCGCCGGCAGTGTCGTTGGCGCTGGCGGGCGCAGAATCCGAGACGCTACCCGTCGATTTCGCCCATTCGCGACTCGCCCCAGCAAAGAAACAGCGCCTCGGCCGCAACGCCATGATCGGCATCGCCGCGGCGGTGCTGGTGGTCGCGGGCATCATCCTGCTCGCGGTGCAGATTCACAAATCGCAGGGCGAGCTCGATGCAATCAACGCACAGATCAAGCAGCTTGAAGAGCGATCCAAGCCGGCGCAGACGCTGGTCGATCGGGTGACCTACGCGCAGACGTATTTCGATAAGCGACCGCCCGCGCTGGAATGCCTGCGACAGCTCACGCTCTCGTTCAAGGACGATGAGAAAATCTGGGTGACGACTTTCACTTACCACGCTGACGGCAAAGGCACTCTTCAGGGCAAAGCCGCGGACAATGAAACCGTGCTGTCGATGGTCGAGCGACTGAAGAAGAATTCGAAATTCAGCACGGTCAACCTGACCGACACGCATCCTGGCGACACGCGAACCCAGGAATGGGTCTGGTCATTGAACTTTACTTACAACCTGGCGGGCTAACTCATGGTCGTTTCCAAACGCGAAAGAATGATCGGCATCATCACGGTGGCTGTGCTGGCGGTCCTCGTGCTCGATCAGTTTGTCTTTGAAAAGCTGCTCGATAAGAAGCACGATCTCGAGGACCAGAAAGCGGTCGCGGTGCAGACGCTGCACCAGAAGAATATTCTCATCCGCCAAAGCGCCGAGGATCGGCCGCGCTGGGATCAAATGCGGCGCGATGGACTGCTCAATGATTCCTCGCGCACCGAGACGCAGATCTACAACAACCTCAATGCCTGGGCGCGCGAAGCGGGCCTGAACCCGCCGCCGGCGCTGAAGTCGGATCGCACGGAAAAGGAGAAGGACTTTTACAAGCTGACGCTCCGCGCCACCGGCAACGGCGGAATGGCGCAGATCTCCCGATACTTGTGGCACATCCAGACCGCCAACATCCCGGTGAAAATCACCGAATTGACGATCGGCAGCCGCAAAGAGGGGGCGGATGATCTGACACTGACGATGAGCGTCGCAACCGCGTACCTGGCGCCGGAATCCGAGACCGCTCCGAGGAACGCGACGGCGTCGATTGGGGAGGTGCGATGATGAGCAATACCACGCATTATCTCAACTGCACCGTCTGTCATCCTGAGCGTACTCGCGAAGGATCTAGCCTCGGTCGTCTAAGCCAGATCCTTCGCGGAGTACCGCTCAGGATGACAGCGCTCGCATTCGTTTTCGGGATGACGAGTATGTCTTTCGCCGCCGAGGCGCCGCGTCGCGAGAATTACGCCGAGAAATACGGCCCGCTCACCGAGCACAATATCTTTGTCAAAGAGCGTCCGGTGAAACCCAAGCCCACCACCCGGCCCGGCTCGACCGTTGCCCCGCGCACCACCGAAGAGTCGCTCGTGCTTCGCGGCGTGACGCTGGAAAACGACGGCACCATACGCGCTTACGTCGAGGATGTGGACAAGTCGCAGATGCTGAAGCTCGCCGAAGGCGACGCCGTCGGCCGCGGACGGATTTCCGAAATCCAGATCGACGCCGTCTGCTATGAACGCAACGGCGAGCAGATCTGGATCGATACCGGCGCGGATTTCACCGGCAAGCAGATCATCGCCATCACCAGCGATTCGGTTAGCGCCAGCGGCACGCCAACCACCGGGCCGGCCGAAGTGATTAACCCCAACGACCCAAATCTGACGATCGAACAGAAGATGAAGCTGCGTCGCCTTCATCCGGAGCTTTTCAAGTAGACGCACGGGCAAGGGAAACGCGAACATGATCAATGCAAGAACCAATCCGAATAAGCAGAGTATCCTTGCGCGTGCGGCGCGCACGGCCCTCCCGGTGACGCTCTGCGTCGCGATGCTGACGCAGCTTGGCGCCGAGGGCGCCGATCAGCCGGCAACGCAACCATCGACCCAGCCGACGAACCACAACGCGACCACCCAGCGCAGCGTCACCAGCGCGCCGGGCGGCGGGCTCATCCTGAATTTCAAGGACGTGCCGATCACCACCGTGCTCGACGAGCTGTCCACCGTCGCCGGCTTCATCATCGTTCCGGTCGCCAAGCCCACCGGGCGCATCACGCTGATCAGCAAGCAGCCGGTCACCCCCAAGGATGCCATCTCGCTGCTGAACACGGTGATGAAAGACGCCGGCTTTGCCGCGATCCAGCAGGGACGCGTGCTGAAGATCGTTGCGCTTTCGGATGCGAAGCATTCGAGCATTCCCGTGCACATCGGGTCGGATCCGGAAAAGATCGAGCCGACCGATGAGCTGATCACGCAAGTGATCCCCCTGCGACAGGCCGACGCGACGCAGCTCAAGGGCGATCTGGCGCCGCTGATCAATCCGGATGCGGATTTCACGTCGAACCAGTCGAGCAACTCGCTGATCATCACGGACACCGCGGCGAACATTAAGCGCGTGGTGGAGATTGTGAACGGTTTGGATTCGCACCTGGCGGAGTCGGCGGAGGTGCGGGCGTTCCGATTGGAATACGCCAGCGCCACCGCGGCGGCGCAGTTGATCAACCAGCTGTTCCAGCAGCAAGGCGGAGGCGGCGGCGGATTCGGTGGATTTGGCGGCGGGGGAAATCCGTTCTTCAACCGATTTTTCGGCGGCGGTGGTGGTGGATTCGGCGGATTCGGGGGTGGCGGCCAAGGTGGCGGCGGTGGCGGCGGCCCCGGGGGCGGCGGCGGTGGTGAACGAGGCGGCGGTGGCGGAGGTGGCGGCGGGGGCGGACGAAATAACCAGGGCAGCCGCGCGACGGTTCCGGTGCGCGCTGCGGCCGACGATCGAACCAATACCGTTGTCGTTTCCGGCCCCACCGAAACGCTCAACGGCATCGCCAACATCCTGCATCAGCTCGACGCCAATCCGGCGGCCGAGGAAAACGTCTTTATCTATCGACTGAAGAACGCGCAGTCCGCAAACGTGCAGAATGTTTTGAACGGCATCTTCAACGGCACGTCCACCAATACGAATAACACGCGCAACGGGCTCTCATCGAACAACATCAGCGGCGGGAACCGAGCCTTCGGCAGCGGCGGGATCAGCAGCGGAGGCGGGCGAAGCGGCGGTGGATTCGGCGGCACCAGTGGCGGCCTCGGCGGAGGCGGCGGACTGGGCGGCGGCGGTGGACTCGGATCCAACAACCGCACTGGCGGATTCGGTGGCGGGGGATTTGGTGGTGGCGGATTTGGCGGCGGCGGATTCGGTGGCCTCAGCAGCTCCGCCGCCCAGGCTGCCGCAGGTTTGGCAGGACAAGTCACCATCATCGCCGACGTCGACACCAACTCGCTACTCGTGCGCACCAAACCGGTCAACTACCCGCAGGTCAAGGAGATCCTCGACCAGCTCGACCGCCCCGTCGGCCAGGTGCTGATCAAGGTGCTCATCGCAGAGGTCACGCACAACGACAACAAGGATCTGGGCGCGGAGTGGTCGGTGCTGAACCTCAGCTCCGGCGGCAATGGTCAAAAGGTCGGGACCGCGTTCCAGCTTCCGGTCTTCTCCCCCACCGGCGCGGTCGGCGGAACAGGGTTGCTGGCGCAGATCATCGCCGGCGACGTGACGGCGACCATTCACGTGCTGGAAACCGCCGGCAAGATCGACGTGCTTTCGCGGCCATATATCCTCGCATCCGACAACCAGCTCGCCGAGATCGTGGTCGGCCAGGAAGTGCCGTTCATCACCGACACGCGCACGACCGATCAGGGCAACACGATCAACACGGTGCAGTACGGCGACGTCGGCGTGCTCGTCGACGTCGTGCCGCACATCAATTCTGAAGGGCTGGTCATCCTCGATGTGGCGCCGGAAATCTCGGCGTTGTCGAACAGCTCGGTCCCGATCGCATCAAACGTCAGCGCCCCGATCTTCGATCGCCGCAGCGCCCAGTCGCGCGTGGGCGTGAAGGATGGGCAGACCGTGGTGATCGGCGGATTGATGCAGGATCGAAAGGAATCGACCATCGACAAGGTCCCGATCCTCGGCGACCTGCCGTTCGTCGGTGAAGCTTTCAAGCACACGCAGGACAAGAAGACCAAGACAGAGCTGCTGATCTTCCTCACCCCCCACGTGGCGCTGCAGCCGGATCTGCTCAAGGGCATGTCCGAAAGCGAGCTTCGCGGCACGAGGCTCGTGCCGCAGGCGGTCTATCCGGGCGCGTTTGATGAGCAAAAGGAAGGATTGGAACGAGGCGGGGCGCCGACAACGCAACCGGAGGAATCGAAGTAGAATCGGTTGAATGATGAAACCCGTGCAACAAAGCGTGCTTGTTCTTGTCGTCCTCGCAATTGCGACGTCGGGATGTCAATCCAACAAGCCCGCGGGTCAGAAGAAGCAAAAGCAGCAGACATCGGCGCAACCCCCGCTTCAGCAGCAACCCCGCATCAATCCGCTCAGCAAAGCCGACGGCTGCGATGCGCGCCTGCAGGACATCGGCGGGCTGTTCCTGCTCTACAGCATGATGAACCATCGGCTTCCTGAATCGCTGGACGAGCTGCGCACGATCCCGGGGGCATCGGATGTGGGTGATTTCACCTGCCCGGTGTCGAAACAACCGTACATCTACGAGCGTGCCGGGATCCCCGTCCCCAGTGGCGCGGGCCGGATCATCCTCTACGACCCCGCACCGTCGCACGGCGGCCAACGCCTGTGCCTTTCCCTTTCCGAGACCGGCCAAGGCGGGGCGCTGGTCGTCAAAGTCGTCGCGTTGCCGGAACTATTTTTTAAGGCGCGGTGAGCGTTTGCCACGGTGGCGAGGGCGCCTCGCCCTCGCGCTTTCGGCCCGAGGCGCCTTTTGCGTGGGCGAGGCGCCCACGCCACAGTGGGGCGTCTTGCAGCCTTTGCTTCAATTCGAGAACATAAGCCGCATGCTTCACCTCAAACGCTTCGTTCTCCTACTGCTCCTTCTCATCGCCCCCGCTCGTGCCGCCGAGCGCTGGACACCCGAGCAGGCGAACGCGTGGTCGCAGAAAACCGGCTGGCTCGTCGGGTGCAACTTCATTCCATCCACCGCGATCAACGAGCTGGAGATGTGGCAGGCGGACACGTTCGATCTGCCAACCATCGATCGCGAGTTCGGATTCGCACAGGGCATCGGCTTCAACAGTGTGCGCGTGTTTCTGCACAACATCCCGTGGGAGCAGGATCCGCAAGCGTATTTGTCGCGACTGGATCAGTTCCTCGAGACAGCGCAGAAGCACAAGATCGGTGTCGTTTTCGTCCTCTTCGACAGTTGCTGGGATCCGCATCCAAAACCCGGCGAGCAGCGCGAGCCAAAGCCCGGCGTGCACAATTCCGGCTGGGTGCAATGCCCCGGCGCCGACGTGCTGGCCGACCCGGCGCGGCAGGAGAAGCTCGCGGATTATGTGAAGGGAGTCGTCGGCCATCTCAAGGATGATCCGCGCGTCAACGCCTGGGATGTCTGGAATGAGCCGGACAATCTCAACAACAGCAGCTATGGCGACAAGAACCTCAAGCAGGAGCCAACTGACAAGATCGCCAAAACATTGCCGCTTTTGAAAAAGGCGTTCGAGTGGGCGCGCGAAGCGAATCCATCCCAGCCGCTCACCAGCGGCGTGTGGCAAGGCGATTGGGATGACCAGAAGCTCTCGGAATGCGCGCGATTGCAGTTGGACAATTCCGATGTGATCAGCTTCCACGCGTATGATCCACCCGCCCGCACGAAGACGCGCATCGAACCGTTAAAGCGATTCGGCCGCCCCCTGCTCTGTACCGAATACATGGCGCGCCCGAACGGCAGCACGTTCGAGACGATCCTGCCGCTGCTCAAGAACGAAAAGATCGGCGCCTATAACTGGGGCTTCGTCTCGGGCAAAAGCAACACCATCTACGCCTGGGACACATGGCAAAAGGCGGCGACCGCCGAGCCGAAGACCTGGTTCCACGACATCTTCCGGCCGGATGGGACGCCGTTTGATGTCAAGGAAGTGGAGTTCATCAAACGCGAAACGGGGACGAAGTAAAGATCTTATTCACCACGGAGGCACGGAGAGCACAGAGAAAGAATTTTGATTTCTCTGTGTTCTCCGTGCCTCCGTGGTGAATCAGTCCCCATTTTCAGTTTTTCCGGCGTCCCCCGAACTTTGCGGCGCCGCCGATCTCTCGGTCGCCGCGCATTCCGCCTTCGGCGTGGTCGCCGACCGTGCCGCCGTGTTGCTGCGGCAGATTGCGGCGCTTCTGCCTAAGCGAATCGACGACGTTCATTCCATGCTTTGCGTCCGGCAGATCCTGGGCGACAATTCCCTTCTCGCCCAGAAACTTGGCCTTGTTCTTCTCATCCTGTTGCTCCGCCATCTGCTCCGGACTCTTTTTGTACTCATGCGACCGATGGATATTGGCGCGCGTGCGACGCGTATGTCGTGGCATAGTGGCCTCCTGTTGATGCCTGAACACCTCTTGGCAACCTGCGTGCCGGAGGAATTCCCCCTAAGTAAAAATACTGAAAAAGTTGGCCGAAATGGGTTGATTGTCGTGCCCCGATTTTCAAAATCCTTTCTCGCGCAGTGGGTGCTGCACGTTCGTTCTCGAAGTAACACAATTTGTGTCAGGGAAGGGAGATGGTCATGGGAAGGCTGGCCACCGCTCTTATTTTGTCGTGGGGAAAAACATTTCAACCGCCATGCATGCAGGCGCTGGAATCGCGGCGGATGTTCTCCGCTGCGCCGGGGGGAACCGACACCACCCCACCGCCACCGGACCCACCGCCGATCACCCAGGATCCGCCGCCGGCAGATCCGCCTCCGGTTGACCCGCCTCCTGTCGATCCACCGCCAGTGGATCCCCCTCCAGTTGATCCTCCACCGGTCGATCCGCCCCCGGTTGATCCGCCCCCGGTTGATCCTCCACCAGTCGATCCTCCCCCGGTCATTCCCGCGCCGCATTTTGCAACCGACGCTTTCGTCCGCGTGGTTCACATTGGCCCGACGCGCGATATCAAAACGCTGAAAGACGTGAAGTGGCCCGGGACCAAAGACGCCCCCACCGAGTTCGTCCTCGATTATTCCAAAACGCCCTACGTGCTCGGACAATATTACCTCAACGGCAAGCTCTGGATCGAGCCAGCCGACTGGGACAATCGCCCCACGCTGCAACTGGCCAACACGTTCAAGAAATCCAAGAAATCCAACAGCATCGTCGCCGGCAATCCATCGCTCAACGTGAACGGCACATTGATCATCCGCGGAATGAACACCATCGGCGGGATCGACACCGTACTGCTCGGCAGCGCCAAGACCGGCAACATCGACTGCGAAAACGTGCACATGGACGGCGGGGCCATGTGGCGCGGCAGCGGCGGCAATGACATCTATTTCCAGGACAACGAAGTGCACGGCATCCCGCGCGCCAATGTTTATTCAAGCTACACCAATACCGTTCACAAATGCGTCATCGACAACAGCGGCACCGATGTCCCGGTGCAGCAAGGCGGGCGCATGTCCAACGGCAACCCCATCGGCGAAGCCGCTATCCGCATCATGAACGTGGATGATCTCACCCTCATCGGCGTGAAGACGGCGCCGTGGTTTTACAAGCCGGGGAAGATCTGGAAGCAGGATGTACAGCTTCGCCCGTCCAGCAAGCACATCACCCTGCTCGACTGCAACTTCTACCTGGTGGACATCGGCGACATGACGTGGCGCAAGCCGGCGCATCCCATCGACCGAGTCGATTTCATCGACTGCACCCTGGCGAAAACGCCCAGCCTGCAAAAGGGAATCGCCAAGGTCACGCTGACGAATTGCAACGTCGGCGGAAAGATCGTGACGAAGGCGTTGAAATAGAATTGGTGTGGCGTGGG
>JADMIO010987878.1_pt1 | contig 89215 bp, 96 predicted proteins | sample 8958161 | NCBI WGS metagenome assembly JADMIO01 (sample SAMN16585339, study PRJNA669376) | soil metagenome | isolation source: Crop rotation soil | place: USA: Cullars Rotation, Alabama | collected 2011
CCGCGACAACTTGTCCACGTGGAATTCTAAGCTTAGGATCCCAATGTGCTGGAAATGCGGTCGGGGAAGACGTCGAAGAGGTTCTCCGCGCCGGCCGCGAACGTGTAGTTGCGCCACTTGTACGACACCTCGGCGTCGGCAACCCACTCCGAGTCGTAGACCTGATCGTCGATCGCGCTGAGGGTCAGGCTGCAGTATTCGCCGTAGCGGCTCTGGCGCGTGGTGATGTTCCACGCCGAGCGGTTCCAGCTCTGCAGCAGGCGGATGTTGTCGCGCGGCTGGCCGCATTCGAAGCGGCGGACTTCCTGGCGGTCGAACAGCGTGGAGCCGAATGCGGCGAGCGGGCCCGGAGTCGGCGTCACGCGAACCACGTCCGTCTGGTTGTTGCTGTACGCCGCGGAGAAATCGAGGCGTCCGCCCAGCAGCGGATGCTGGTAGTTCGTGACGATGTCGTACCCGTCGGTCTCGGTGTCGATCGCGTTCGTGAGAAAGCGCACGCCGCCGACGGCGAACGGCGCGAGGATCGACTGCAGCGACGCCTGATTGAAATTGCCGGAGTAGACGATGCGGTCGTCGACGTCGATGTGGAAGTAGTCGAACGTCAGCTCGAAGTTGCTCACCGGCTGGAACACCAGGCCGGCGCTGAGGTTCTTCGACTTCTCCGGCTTGAGGTCCGTCGCGCCCAGCGCGCGTGAGATCGGCGCGTTCACGCGGAACGTGCCCACCTGGAACGGCTCGACGAGACCGTTGGCAGGATTCACGAGGAAGTTCGTGCTGATCGCCGACCAGTAGCTCTGATTCAGCGACGGAGCGCGGAAGCCGGTGCTCGCCGCGCCGCGGAGAATCAGCTGCTTCAGCGGCGAGAAACGGGCGGTGATCTTGCCGTTGGTCGTGCTGCCGAAATCGCTGAAGTCTTCGAAGCGTCCGGCGATGCCGAGGCGCAGCTGCGAGAGAACGTCACCCTCGAGATCGAGGTAAACCGCCTTGCTGTTGCGCGACACGTCGACTTCGTTCGAGGGACGGAAGCCGGGGAACACCTGCGCGCCCGGAGCCGCGCGTCCACCGAACTGATTCGGCACGCCGCCGTCGATGTACGAATTCGGCTCGCCCGCGTGCTGCTCGAACGAGTCGCGGCGCACTTCCGCTCCGACGGCAACGTTCAGCGGACCCGCGAGGCCGACTTTGAAGCCCCTGGAGAGATCGAGGTTCGCCGTCCACTGCTCATCGCCAAGGGTCCCGGCGTAGAAGCGCGTCTGGTTCGGCGGGATGCTCGGCCCGAGGGAGGCGTTGAGCGAGTCGGTGACATAGAACGCGTACTTGTTGCGGCCGTAGCCCGTGCTGAGATCGTAGTACCAGGTCGCGAGCTCGCCGCGTGCGCCCGCGGTCAGCGCGGTGTCGGCGACGCGCGGCTCGATCAGCGGAAGAAATCCGATCGGATAAATCTGCTTCCAGTTGTTTGCGTCGATCGCGCGCCGGTAGTTGCCGCCGTGCGATCCGTGGCGGACGCTGTATCCGCCGAACGCGTAGAAGATCTGCTTGCTGTCCGCGGTCACGGGCAGATTGAGATTCGCGTAGAGCAGCACGTCGCGCGCGTAGGAGTCGCCCCAGTGCGTGTTCGGCTGCTCGATCGTGTTGTGGCCCGCGTCGCCCGCGACCAGTTGGTCGCGCAGATCGGGATTCGCGCGGTTCGTGTCGTAGCGCGTGCGATGCTCGCCGGCGACGAACAGCGCGCCGCGGCCGAGGGCCCAGCCGCCGCTGAGCGCGATGTTCAGCATCTCGCCGTCGCTGTGCGTCGTGCTCCCCGCCTTCACGTCCACCCGCAATGGCTCGGGCGACGACTTCATCACGAGATTGATGACGCCCGCGATCGCGTCCGATCCGTACTGCGCCGCCGCGCCGTCGCGGAGGATCTCGATGCTCTCGATCGCCGACGACGGAATCGCGTTGAGATCGACGCCGCTCGACCCGCGCCCGATCGTGTTGTTCGCGTTCACCAGCGCGCTCGCGTGACGGCGCTTGCCGTTGAGCATCACCAGCAGCTGATCGGGCCCGAGACCGCGCAGCGTCGCGGGACGCACTGTGTCCGTACCGTCGCTGATCGTCGGCCGCGGGAAGTTGAACGACGGCGCGATCTTCTGAATGATCTGGTTCGTCTCCGTCGACGGAGACGTCTCGATCACCTCGCGCGGGATCACGTCGACCGGAACGGCTTTCTCCTGCTCCGCGCCGATCGCGCGCGAGCCGACCGTGATCTCCTGGCCGAACGACACGTGCAGCGAGAAGTCCTGCGTCGTGTCGCCCGTGCCGGCGTTCACGGTCGCGGATCGCGTCTGGAATCCCTGCAGCGCCGCGGTGACTTTCGCGCTGCCGGTATGCCCGGCGGTGTTGAGCGTGTAGCGTCCGTCGACGTCGGTAACAGTGGTCAGTCCCCACTCATCGATGGAAACCGTGACCCCCGGCAGCGGCGAGTCGTCCGACTGCAGCGTGACGCGTCCCGTCACGGTTTGCGCGGCGAGCGGGACGGCAAGAGCGACGAGTAGAAGAAGGACGACCCGACGGAAGGTGAACATCGGCAGCTCCTTTTCACGAGACTTTTAATGAATGCAGAAAGTATAGGGGGGCGCTCAGGCGAACAGGTAGTGAAAGATGACGTCCGCCGCGATGCGGGTCTCGCGATTCAGCTCCCGTTGTGTGAGCGTCGCGGCACGCGCGAGCAGTCCCCAGAAGTGGCGGTCCATCATGCGCGCGAAGGCGTGGAGGTCGCGATCGGGGCGCGCGTTCGAAGACGTCTGCAGCCGCCGGAAGACCTCGAGGATGCGCGTCTCGCTCCACGACTCGATCTTCTCGCGCATCGCGCGAAGCTCGGGATCGGTGAGTGACGCCTCGTGCCACGCGCGGATCACGCCGTAGTGTTCGAGGTCCGTGCGAAAGAGCTCCGCGACGAAGTCGCGCAGCGCCGACTGCATGTCGTCGTCCGGCCGCGGGCGGAGCTCGAGCGCGGCGAGACGCTCCATCAGCTCGTTCATCAACACGACCAGCAATTGCTGCTTCGAGCGGAAGTAGATGTAGAACGCGCCCGCCGCGGTGCCGGCCCGCGACGTGATGTCCTGGATCGACGTCGCCTCGTACCCCTTCTCGCGAAACAGCATGCGCGCCGCATCGAGCAGCTTGTGGCGCTTGTCCGTGCTGCGCGCCTGCCGCGGCGCGGCGGGCAATTCCTCCGTCGTGGCGAGCGTCGGACGCTTCACCGCCGTGGCAATGCTCCCACCACCGCGCCGCCGCAGAAGAACAGCATCCAGCCGCCGAATAAACCGGCCGCGGTTGGCGCAAGGTTTGGAAAGAGAGAGGTGAAGAACAGACAGGAGAACGGATCGAGGATCAGCGTCGGTAACATCAAAAGCGCCGCCGGTTCGAGGCCGGGAACGAGCTTGCGAATCACGAGAGCCGTGACCGCGAAGCTGACGGCGTAGAGCACCAGTGTCTCTGCGACGCGGCCCGGCCGCAGCAGATGATCGCCGAACAGGCGGATCACGACCGTTCCGAGCATGTTGATCGCCAGGCCGAGAAGAAGCGTGCGGCTCTTGGACATGAACATGAATTCATATTCACCTTTTTGCCGGACGCTTGTCAAGAGGGCGATTGGGAAGCTGGCATTTTTTTCGCTTTTTACCGGACGCAAGAGTTCACTCGGGAGTGTTAAGACGCTGTGAAATCAAAAGTTGCTTCTACCGGCATCGAAGGGCTGGACCATCTCCTTCTCGGCGGATTTCCCCGCAATCACGTCTATCTGCTGCAGGGGGATCCGGGCGTCGGCAAGACCACCCTCGGACTGCAGTTCCTCGTTCAGGGAGTGCGCGAAGGCGAGACGGCGCTCTACATCACGCTCTCGGAAACGAAGAGCGAGCTGCAAGCCGTCGCGGAGTCGCACCATTGGGACATCAGCGGTGTCCACATCTACGAAGAGCTGGTCGGCGAGGACAGTCTCGCCGATGACGAGACCACGGTCTTCTATCCGGCGGAAGTCGAGCTGGGAAAGACCATCAAGGCATTTCTCACCGAAGTCGATCGCGTCAAACCCGATCGCGTCGTGCTCGACTCGCTGTCGGAGATCCGCCTGCTCGCGCAAAGCACGCTGCGCTATCGCAAGCAGATCCTCGCGCTGAAGCAGTTCTTCGCGGGACGCAACATCACGGTGCTCTTCCTCGACGACCGCACCTCGGACGTCAGCGACATGCAGCTGCAGAGCGTTCCGCACGGCGTGGTGGAGCTGGAGCGCTACACGCCGCTGTATGGCGCGGCCCGGCGGCGGTTGCAGATCGTGAAGATGCGCGGTCTCAATTTCCGCGACGGCTATCACGACTTCAACATTCTCACCGGCGGCATCGTCGTCTACCCGCGGCTCGTCGCGGCGGAGCACCGGCGCATCGTGCCGCTCGAGCGGCTGTCCAGCGGGATCGAAGCGCTCGACGCGATGCTCGGCGGCGGCATCGACCGCGGCACCAGCACGCTGATCATGGGACCGGCCGGCTCGGGCAAATCGGCCCTGGCGACGCAGTACGCGGTCGCTGCCGCGCGGCGCGGCGAGCGCGCGAGCATGTTCCTTTTCGAAGAGAGTGTCTCCAGCCTGTTCCATCGCGCGACGTCCCTCGGCATCCCGCTTCAGGAGCACATCGACAACGGCACGATCAACGTGCGCCAGATCGATCCCGCGCAGTTGCAGCCGGGCGAGTTCGCGCATCTCGTGCGGCACGCCGTCGAGACCGACGGCACGCGGCTGCTGGCGATCGACAGCCTGAACGGATACCTGAACGCGGTGCCCGAAGAGAAGTTCCTGCTGCTGCACCTGCACGAGCTGCTCGGCTACCTCGGGCAGCACGGAGTGGCGACGCTTCTCGTGTTCGCGCAGGCGGGTCTCGTCGGTCAGATGCACTCTCCGGTCGACGTCAGCTATCTCGCCGACTGCGTGATTCTGCTTCGCTACTTCGAGGCCCACGCGAAAATCCGCAAAGCGCTCTCCGTCGTGAAAAAGCGCAGCGGCTCGCACGAGACGGCGATCCGCGACTTCATCCTCAGCTCCGACGGCATCGGGATCGGCGCCGCGCTGGAAGGTTATCGCGGCGTGCTGACCGGAATGCCGAACTACGACCGCGTGGTGGAGGAGGTCCGTCATCAATGACCGGCACCGTCGACGTCGCGCATCGCATCCTCATCGCCGCGCCGGTGGGCCGCGATGCGGAGCTGATGTGCGCGCAGCTCGAGAAAGCCGGTATTGGATGCGAGTCGTTTCGCGACATCGACGAGCTGTGCCGCGAATTCGACAAAGGCGCGGGCGCCCTCCTGTTTACGGAAGAGGCGCTGTCCGCCGAGGCGATGCGCAGCCTCGTGCGCGCGATGGAGAAACAGCCGGCGTGGTCGGAAGTGCCGGTGATCATCCTGGCCGGCCTGCCGTCGATCGAGAGCAGGACGCGCTCGTATCACGAGCTCGCGCGGCTCACGAACATCACGCTTCTCGACCGGCCGCTGCGCATCCAGAGTCTGATCAGCGCCGTGCAGTCCGCGCTCAACGCGCGGCGGCGGCAGTATGAAGTGCGCGATCTGATGGAGAAGCTCGAGGACCGTGTGCACGAGCGCGACCGCTTTCTGGCGATCCTCGGCCACGAACTGCGGAATCCCCTCGGCGCGATCCTGCTCGCATCGCAGATGATCGAGGACGACGGAACACTCGACGGCGACCACGCGCGGCTCATCGAGCGCCAGTCGCGGCACCTCACGCGCATCGTCAACGACCTGCTCGATCTCTCGCGCGTCGTATCCGGAAAGATCGTCATCAAGCCGCAGCTCGTCGATCTGCGGCGTCTCGCGCAGCAGTCGCTGCAGATGCTCGAAGAGTCGGCGCGCGCGCAGAACATCAGGATCGATCTGCACCTCGGCGAGGAGCCGATTTGTATCCACGCCGATCCGGTGCGCGTCGATCAGATCCTGAACAACGTCCTGACCAATGCGATCAAGTACACGCCCGAGAACGGACACGTGACGCTCACGCTCCTTCGCGAAGAGGGCGCTGCTGTGATCTGCGTCGAGGACGACGGCGTCGGCATCGCGCCGGAGCGCATCGGCTCGATCTTCGAGCTGTTCGCGCAGGCGGAGAACGCCATCGGACGCTCGCAGGGAGGCATGGGCATCGGTCTCGCGCTGGTGCGCAATCTCGTCGAGTTGCACGGCGGAACGATCGAGGCGGCGAGCGACGGCCTCGGCAAGGGAAGCTGTTTCACGATCCGCTTCCCGCTCGCGGGCGCGGAGATCGCAGCCGAGGAGCAGCGGCCGCCGGCGGTGAAGAAGCACCCGATGACGCCGCGAAAGATCGTGATCGTCGAGGACAACACCGACATTCGCGATCTCCTCGGTCTGCGTCTGCGCCGCCTCGGCAATGACGTTCAGGCCGTCGGCGACGGCATCGACGGCGTCGCTGCGATTCTCCACTCGAGACCGCACATGGCGCTCATTGACATCGGCCTGCCGCGTCTCGATGGCTATCAGGTCGCGACGAGAGTGCGCGAGGAGCTCGGGAACGAGGTCGTGCTCATCGCGGTCAGCGGATTCGGCCAGGCGGAGGACAAACGGAAAGCGGCCGAGGCCGGCTTCGACGACCATCTGACCAAGCCGGCGGACGTGCAGGACATCGAGAATCTGCTCGCGCGCTTTCCGCTGAAGGAATGAAACCGGGACGCGGGCGATTGCAAGAGGCAATCGTTCCCATGATGCCGTCCGTTCTTCTTGTCGAGTCCGACGCCGACCTCCGTTCCGCGATCACGTTCACGCTTTCGCGCGCGGAGTATCGCTGCGACGCGGTGGGCTCCTCCGTCGACGCGCTGCTGAAGCTGCGCGATCAGCACTACACCTACATCCTCGTCGACGTCGATTCCGTCGAGCCGCTTGAGCTCGATGACGCGCTCGGCGCGCAGACGAGCAAGGTCGTGTTCATCACCGGCGAGGACAACCCGAACACGCTGCAGAAGCCATTCGACAAGGAAGCGCTGCTCGCGCATCTGCGCTAGCATCGGACCGCATGCTCGCGTGAGCGTGCAGCGCTACGTCAGCAATTCGTCGTCGAGCGACGGCGGCTCGATTCTGCGCTTCGATGCGAAGAGCGGTGCATTGATCGGCGTGTTCGTCGACAATGTCGAAGGCGGGCCGCGAGGCATCGCAATCGCGACCGGCCCGCGTTGAGAAACTGAGAGCAGCTGAGGAACGGTTGAACTCCGGCGAGCGCATCGCGCATTACACGATCCTGGAGCGCATCGGCGCGGGCGGCATGGGCGAGGTCTACAAAGCCCTCGACACGCGGCTCGACCGCCACGCGGCGCTGAAGCTTCTGCCGCGCAATCTCACCACCGATGACGAGCGCGTGCGCCGCTTTGTCCGCGAGGCCAAATCCGCCTCGGCGCTCACGCATCCGAACATCATCACGATCTATGACACCGACCGCGCGGACGTCGGCGGCGTGCCGACGTGGTACATCGCGATGGAGCTCATCGACGGCGAGACGCTGCGCGCGCGGTTACGGCGAGGCGGTATCGATGCGGTCACCGCGGCGACGCTCCTCGCCCAGGCCGCGGACGCGCTCGCGAAGGCGCACTCGTTCGGCATCGTCCACCGCGACCTCAAGCCCGAGAACATCATGATCACCGCGGACGGCTTCGCGAAGGTGCTCGACTTCGGTCTGGCGAAGCTCGCGGAAAAGGACGAGGACGAGGAGGAGGTCGAGCCGAGCCTCACCGGCGAGGGCGTGGTCGTCGGCACGATCAGCTACATGTCGCCCGAGCAGGTTCGCGGCGGCGACGTCGACGCGCGCTCGGATCTGTTCGCCCTCGGCTGCGTGCTCTATGAACTGATCTCGTCGCGCCGTCCGTACGCCGCGCCGACGTGGCGCGAGTCGCTGCACCGCACGATTCATGACGAGCCGGCGCGGATCGACGTGCCGCCGGAGCTGCAGAAGATCATCGATCGCTGCCTGCGCAAGCATCCGGGCGAGCGGTATCAGTCGGCCAAAGAGCTCGCGTCGGACCTGCGGCGCTTCATCCGCCACGCGGAGCGCGAGGCGGAGCCGCCGCCGCTTTCGATCGCGGTGCTGCCGTTCCGCGATCTCACGTCGTCCAACGAGAACGCGCACATCGGCCTCGGCCTCGCCGACGCGATCGTGACGGAGCTCGCCGCGAGCCGGAAGCTGCTCGTTCGCCCAACGACGGCGACGGTGATGTATCGCGACGCGGATCCCAGCACCGCCGGACGAGCCCTCGGCGTCGATGCCGTCGTCGACGGCGCGTTCCAGCGCGCGGGCTCGCGCCTTCGCGTGACCGTGCAGCTCGTGAGCACCGAAGGGGCGCGCTCGCTGTGGGCCACCAAGATCGACTCGTCGCTCGACGATCTGTTCGCGATCCAGGACGAAGTCGCGCGCCGCATCGCGGAATCGCTGGGTGGAGCGGCGGGCTTCAGCCCGCCGAACGTGCATGGCGGGCTGAAGCCCGCCGCTCCACGATCGGCCAGTGCGAACGAGTGGCTGATGAAGGGCAAGCTCGCGCTGTCGCTCGACACGATCGAGAAGATGAAAGAAGCAATCGACGCGTTCACGAACGCGACGGATACCGATCCCGGCTTCGCGCCCGCCTGGGCGGGACTCGCCGACGCCTACGCGCGGCTCGCGTTCAACTGGGATCCGGGCGGCGACTGGCATCGCAAGGCCACCGAGGCGTCGCAGCGGGCGCTGGCGCTCGACGCGCATCTACCCGAGGCGCACTACGTGCTCGGACGGCTGGTCTGGTCGCCGCAGAGTCACTTCGATTACATGACGGCGCTGCGCCACTTCGCGGCGGCGTTGCAGATGAATCCCAATCTCTCCGAGGCGCACGGCAGGCTGGGAGTGCTGCTGTTTCATGTCGGCGTGCTCGAAGAGTCGGAAGCGGAGCTGCGGCACTCGCTGGCGATCAATCCGGCCGATGCGATCTCGGAGATTCACCTCGGCACGTGCGCCCTGTATCGCGGCGACGCGGGCGGTTGTGTCGAGTACCTTGCAGACAAGGTCGAGCGCTCATCCCATCCCTGGGCGTATTACATCAAGGCGCATGCGCTGATGCGCCTGAATCGCGATGCGGAAGCGAAGGGCGTCACCGATCTCGCCGCGCTCCTCTTTCCCGAGACCGCTTACTACTATCCGCTGCGCGTGCTCCTCGCGGTGCGGGCCGGCGATCGCGCGCGGGCCCTCGAGCAGATCGAGCGCACGATCGAGCACGAGAAAACATACGGCCACTACCATCACGCACAATACGACATCGCCTGCGCCTACGCCCTCCTCGGCGACACCGATCTCGCATTGCAATGGCTGCGCGATTCCGCGGACAACGGACTCCCGTGCCCGGTCCTCTTCGAGACCGACCCATTCCTCGCCAGCGTGCGCGGCTCCGCGTTCGACGAGCTGATCGCACGACTGAGCGTCGTTCGCGACGAGCACTGGAAGCTCTACATGCAACTGGTCGGCTCGGTCAGCGACAACGCCACGACCGTGCGCCTTATCTAAATATTCTCGACGATGTACTTCCCGAACTCGCTCGTCTTCACCTTTGTCGCGCCGGGCATCTGGCGCTCCAGGTCGTAGGTCACCTTCTTCTGCTGGATCGTGCGCGCCAACCCGCGCTCGACCGCATCGGCGGCTTCGAACCAGCGCAGGTGGCGAAGCATCATCACGCCGGAGAGGATCAGCGAGCCGGGATTGATCGCGTCGAGGTTTGCGTACTTCGGCGCGGTTCCGTGCGTCGCCTCGAAGATCGCGACTTCGTCGGATTCGTTCGAGCCCGGCGCCATGCCGAGGCCGCCGACCTGGGCGGCGAGCGCGTCGGAGAGATAGTCGCCGTTCAGATTCGTCGTCGCGATCACCGAGTACTCCGCGGGACGCAACAGCACCTGCTGGAACATCGAGTCGGCGATGCGGTCCTTGATGACGATCTTTCCATCCGTCGCGCCGCCGGCCTCGGATTCGGGGATCGTCACCTCACCGAACTCCTCGCGCGCGATCTGGTAGCCCCAGTCCTTGAACGCGCCCTCGGTGAATTTCATGATGTTGCCCTTGTGCACGAGCGTGACCGAGTCGCGCTTCGCCGCGATCGCGTACTCGATCGCCTTGCGCACCAGACGCTTCGATCCGAATTCGGAGATGGGCTTGATTCCGATTGCCGAGCCCTCACGGATCTTCGCCGACGCGCGGCGCTCCGCATTGTTGAGGAAGTCGATCACGCCATTCGCACCCTCGGATCCCGCCGGCCACTCGATGCCCGCGTATACGTCCTCGGTGTTCTCGCGGAAGATGACCATGTCCACCTTCTGCGGCTCGCGCACAGGTGAAGGCACGCCGTCGAAGTAGCGCACCGGACGCACGCACGCGTAGAGGTCGAGCACCTGGCGCAGTGTGACGTTCAGCGAGCGGATGCCGCCGCCGACCGGAGTCGAGAGCGGTCCCTTGATCGAGACGCGATAGTGCTGCAGGTGATCGAGCGTTTCCTGCGGCAGGTACTCGCCGAGCCCCTGAAAAGCCTTGTCGCCCGCGAAGACCTCGTGCCAGGTGATCTTCTTCTTGCCGCCGTAGATCTTCTCGACGGCGCCGTCGATCACGTAACTCGTGGCGCGCCAGATGTCGGGGCCCGTTCCGTCCCCTTCGATGTAAGGAATGATCGGATCGTCAGGAACGACGATCCTGTTGTTCTCGTAACCGATGCGGGTGCCGGACTTTGGGTGCGCGATTCGCTCTGCCATAGCGGGGCGGGACTCTATCCGCGTTGACGAGGGCGCGCAACACCGAGAGGTTTTTCCGGTCGCTGACGGTCTCGATCGTCTTCGGCGTCTCGATTACTTTCGGGATGCGCGTGAACCTCGGGTCGTTCAACAGCAGCCGAAACGCTTCGAGGCCGATCTCGCCTTCGCCGATGTGCTGGTGGCGGTCGACGCGAGAGCCGAGCGGCTTCTTCGAGTCGTTGAGATGGAATGCACCGACGTTGTGGACGCCGACGTAACGTTCCAACTCGTCCGTTGCCCGGCTGTAGCCGTCGCGCGTGCGGATCTCATAGCCGGCGGCGAAGACGTGACAGGTGTCGATGCAGATGCCGACGCGTCGCTTGTCGTCGACGAGCTCGATCATCTTCCCGAGCTCTTCGAACGTGCAGCCGACGCTCGTGCCCTGTCCCGCGGACGTCTCGAGCAGCGTCACGACATTATGATTCGGTATCGCGGCGTGAATCTGATCGAGCGATCGCGCGATCTGATCGATCCCTTTGTGCGCGCCCGCACCGAGATGCGCACCGGGATGCAGCACGACCGCATGGATGCCGAGGCGCTCCGCGCGATCGAGCTCGTCGATCAGCGCGGCGATCGACTTGCGGTGAAACTCCTTGTTCGTGGTCGCGAGATTGATCAGATACGACGCGTGCGTCAGCATCGGACGCACGTTGCGCTTCTCCGTGAAGAGCGCGCAGTCGGCCTCGGTCAGCTCCTTCCCTTTCCACTGATTCGAGTTCTTCGCGAAGATCGCCGCGGCTGTCGCATCAATCGCGGTCGCCCGCTCGAACGCCGTGTGCAGCCCTCCCCTCGTGGAGAGGTGCGCGCCGATGAGATCGCCTGGTGCGTCGGGGAAGGAGAAACGGGACATTGGAGGTGACTAAAACGTGGCATCCACGGTTTGTCATCCCGAGCGAAGTCGAGGGGACCTCACTGCAATTTGAAATTCACCGTCACGGTGTAATAGACGTCGATCGGCTCGCCCGCGAAGGTGGCGGGTCGGAAGCGCCAGCGGCTGACGGCTTGCCGTGCGGACTCGCCGAGGCCGAAGGGGAGGTCGCGGATGACCTCGACGTTGTCGATCGTCCCGTCCTTGCGGACGATGCCGCGCACCATCACGCGTCCCTCCGCGCCCGCGCGACGCGCGGCCGCCGGGTAGCGCGGCACGACACGATCGATCTCCTCGGGTTGCGTGCCTCCGGGCGGGACCGCGGTGTAGACGCCGCCCGACGGCTCCACCGGCGTGGGGATCGGAACCGGCTCGGGAATCGGCAGCGGCGCGGGCGCGGCGGTCTCCGCGACCGGCGGCGCGGTTTCCGTGGTAGTTGTGGTGGGCGTGTTCGACGTCGCGACGTCGAGCTGTCGCGTGCCGGTCGAGCTGACGTCGATCGCGTCGACGCTCGCATAAGCGATCGAGTCGTCGTGATCGATCGCATAGAAATCATGATCGCGCGTGAACACGATCACGTTCGTGTCCTGCCGCAAATCGCCCACCAGCGGATAAAAAATCCCCGGACCGGCGTAGAGCTGCGTGCGTTCCGTGGCGACGCCGCGCAGCGGCGGCAGTTTGCGAATGGCCTGATAGCGCCCGATGCGCCGCTGCCGCTCCGCGGTGCGCTCGAGATACGCGCGCTCCGCCCATCCCGCCAGGCCCTCCGTGGTCTGCACGCGCACCCATGCGCCGCGATCCTCGAGCAGCGTCACGTGCTGGCCGCTCTTCGCCTGCGCCACCACCGGCGCGCGCGCCTGCGGCTCGGTGCGGATGCGAATGCTCGCCGGCAGCACGGTCAGCGTCTCGCTCGTGCGGACTTCTTCCGGCTGATGTTTCCCCGACTTGAGGATGATCAGCGCGAGCAGCGCGAAGAAGACCACCGCCAGCACGATGACGAGGGCGAGGCCGCGGCCGTGACGGGTGCGAGCGTCGGTCATCGTTTCATGAGCGAGTACAGGATGGCCTTCTGGACGTGCAGGCGGTTCTCGGCTTCGTCATAGATCACCGAGGACGGGCCGTCGATCACGTCCGCCGCGACTTCCTCGCCGCGATGCGCGGGCAGGCAGTGCATGAAGATCGCGTCGCGGTTTGCGAGCGACATCAATCGCTGATCGACGATCCAGCCCTGGAAATCGCGATGCCGCTTCTCCGCTTCCGCTTCCTGCCCCATCGACGCCCACACGTCCGTCTCCACGACGTCCGCGTCGCGCACCGCTTCTTCGATCGACGTCGTGATGATCATCTTCGTGCCCGCGGCGTTTGCATCCTCGGTCGCCTGCGCGACGACCGCGGGGTCGGGCGCATAGCCGGCGGGAGTGGCCACGGCGATGTCCATGCCGACTTTCGGCGCGCCGAACATCAGCGAGTGGGCCATGTTGTTGCCGTCGCCGACGTACGCGATCTTGCGTCCCTTCAGGTCGCCTCCGAACGTCTCCCATGCCGTGAAGTAGTCGGTCATCGCCTGGCAGGGGTGCGAGAGATCGGTGAGTCCGTTGATCACCGGAACGCTCGCGTACTGTGCGAGGTCGGTCACGGTCTGGTGGGCGAATGTGCGGGCCATGATGCCGTTCACGTAGCGCGAGAGCACCCGCGCTGTGTCGTTGATCGGCTCCCCGCGTCCAAGCTGAATGTCGCGCGAGGAGAGGAACAGCGCATGGCCGCCCATCTGGAACATTCCAACTTCGAAGGAGACGCGCGTGCGCGTCGACGATTTCTCGAAGATCATCGCCAGCGTCTGGCCTGCCAGCGCGCCGGAGAATTGCTGGGGCTTCGCTTTCATGTCGCGGGAGAGCTCGAAGATCTCGCGTACTTCGTCCGCGGTGGAGTCGTGGATTTCGATGAAGTCTTTCAGACGCATGTCGCGGCGCATTCTATGCCGCTATGATTTCCACCGTGACGTTCCAGGTGCCGATGATCGAGGTGGCCGTGACGGTGGCCCTTTCGGGCATCGAGCCCGAGGAGTACTTCCTCTATCTCGCTCCCTTTTCGGACAAGCGCGAAGGGCCGGAGACGGTGGCCGACTACGTCAACGGGCGGCGCCGCTTCTTCCCGATGCTGTCGAACGGCGTCGCGAAGATGCTCAACCGCGATCAGATCCTCTGGATGCGCTACGAGAAACTGCCGGACGTGGTCGACCTCGACACTACGATCGTGGAGAAGCTGACGATCGTCGAGCTTGCCGACGGTACGCGCATCGAAGGCGTGATCCAGATCAGCGACCGGCCGCGCGAGCTGTCGCGCGTGTCGGACGTGCTCAACGATCCGCGCGAGTCGTTCTTCCGGCTCGATGACGAGAACGAGACGTACTACGTCAATAAGCTGTTCGTTCGAAGCGTGATCCCGAGATGACGCCTCCTGTCATCCTGAGGCGCGAAGACGCCGAAGGACCCGCGGCGCAAGAACGCCGGGGATCCTTCGCTGCGCTCAGGATGACACGGTCTCTTCGGATGACACTTACCCTCAGGATGACACTCTCCCTTCTTCCCGCAACTTGATGAGATGCGCGCTGAGCTGTACTTCCGCCGCGCGATGCAGGCGTTCGTCGAGATCTGGATAGATCGCGGCGCGTAGCTCGGGGATCGACTTCGTACCGCTGTTCAGCTCTTCGAGGATTTGTTGTTCGCGCTGCAGTCGATGTGCGATGTATTCGTCGATCAGCGCGACGGCGTCTTCACGCACAGGGCCGTGGCCCGGGTAAATGCGGCGCGGGTTCAACGCGCGCAGTTTCTGCAGCGAGCGCAGGTAGTCCCCCATGTGGCCGTCGGGCGGGAAGATCGCGGTGGTGCCCATGCCGAGGATCGTGTCGCCGGTGAAGAGGTCGCCGTCGCTGGTGAGATAGCAGACGTGCTCGCTCGTATGGCCGGGCGTGGCGATCACGGTGATGCCGTCGATGACGTCGCCGTCGCGCACGAACTGATCCGCGATGTCGAGCGGTGCGACGATGCGGGCGCCCGTCACTTCGCGCAGCGGAGCCCCGGCAGGGGCGTGGTCGGCGTGGCGATGCGTGATGAGGATCGTGCGCAGCTCCGGCATTGCCGCGCGGATCGCGTCGAGGTGCGAGTCGATCGCGGGGCCGGGATCGAGGACGATGTGCTCGCCGAGGAGGTACGTGCGGGTGCCGTCGAGCGTGAACGGGCCGGGATTGGGGGCGATGAGCGAGCGGATGTTCATCGCAGCGTCGGCTTTCCGTCCACCAGCACCGGCTGAATCGGCTCGATGACCGCGCCGCGGCGCGACTCGATCAGTGCCTTTGACGTTTTGAATCGGGCGATCGCTTCGAGGTTCTTGATCGTGGGAAACACGAGCCGCAGATCGCGGCGTTGAAGCGCATCGCCCGGCGCGATCCACATGGCGTCGACGATCTCCACGCCATCGATGTTCACCGTTGCTTCGCGATTCACCGCGGCGAGAAAGAATTGCGTGTCGAATCGCTTCGGAAGTCCGGCCGGCGTGATCCAGTGCGACGTGAGCACGAGTGTGTCCGGATCGAGTCGAAGGCCGGCTTCCTCGAATGCCTCGCGCACCGCGGCGTCACGCAGGCTCTCGCCTTCTTCGGCGACGCCGCCCGGAAACACCCACGCACTCGGCACGAACGAGCTCTTCTCGCTGCGGCGCAGCAGCAATACCTCGAATGGGTCATCGCGAAGCACGATGACGCTTGCGGCGGGAATCAGCATCGGCCCTGCCATCCGACCCACTCTTCCCCGTCCGGCCCCCGTTCTTTCTTCCAGATTGGGACCGTCTCTTTGATGCGATCGATCAGCATTCTGCACGCGGCGAACGACTCCGCCCGATGCGGCGACGACGCGACGATCGCGATCGATGCGTCGCCGACGACGAGATGCCCGAGGCGATGCATGACCGCGACCGCTACGTCGGGGAATTGCTGTTCGACGTCGCTCACGATCTTCCCGATCTCCTTCTCCGCCATCGGGCGGTAGGCGTCATAGAAAATCGACTCGACGGCTTTGCCTTCATGATGATTGCGCACGACGCCTTCGAACAATACATACGCGCCGTCGGAGCGTCTCATGACGCGCTGCACGAGCGCGCTCGAGTCGATCGGCTCGTCGGTGAGGTAGCTCATCCCCCCGCCACCGGCGGAATGAACGCCAGCTCGTCGCCTTCGCGCAGCACGGTCTCCGGCGCGGCGTAGCTCTCGTTGACCGCGATCATCGGCGGCTGCGTGTAGTCCGCGAGCTGCACGTACGCATCCCGCAGCCCCTGCCACACCTCCCGCGCCGTCGTCCCCTCGGCCACCGACAACTCGCGAACGTCCGTCCCCGCGATGTCGCGCAGCACGGCGAAGAAAAGGAGCCGCACCTTCATGGACCGCATTCTAAAATGAGCGCTCATGTTCTCGCCCGAAACGCGCGTCGCCGAGGCGTTGCGGATTCATCCGCACGCGCGCTGGGTCTTCGCCGCCTATCACATCGGCGGCTGCAACGGCTGCGAGCGTGCCAGCGACGAAACGCTCGAGCAGGTCGCAGCCGGATACGGATTTCCGCTGGAGCACCTGCTCGCCGATCTCAACGCGCTGCTCGCCTAGCCGGCTGTGCCGGCTAGAACCGGTACCGCACTCCCAGCTTCGTGTGCCCGTTGTGCGGCTTCTTGATCTTCAGCGCGGGCACGTCCGGAAAGTCGTCGCGGCGGAAGGGCGACGACGTTACGATGTCAGTGATCTCGAGCTCGACCGCGAAGCGGTTCGACATCTGCCATGCCGCGCCCGCGCCCGCCGCGGCGCCCCACTGCGAACGTGCGTCGCGAAAGACGCGGATGCTGTTGTCGGCGTTCGAGCGCCCGTGCGGGCGATAGATCGCATAGGCGGGACCGCCGAGGAGATGGAAGCGGAGAGCGCCGCCGCGATTGATGCGGAAGACGATCGGGAGCATGAACGTCGTCACGTCGAGGTCGCCTGCCTCGATCGAGAACGAGTTGTCGCTGTCGTCTTCGACCGAGAGCGGCGCGCGCGTGAACGCGGCTTCGAGCCGGACCGCCCAGCGGCCGGCGAACGAATGTTCGATATCGAACGCCGCTCCGGCCCGTGTAGCGGCTGAGAGCGTCAGTGTGTGCACGGAAGGGGGATCGATCTCGTTCGCGGGGCCGCGGACGACGCGCTCGACGAAATCGCCGAAAACGAAGGCGCCGGTGCCGGCTCCGATGCTCCAGTGTTGAGCGTTAAGCGACGTGGACGCAAGCAGAAGCGCGGTGATGGTCACTATTTTTCTCATGGCTGGGTGGTCAGAATTGCAACCTCAGAGCCATGCGTGGAAAAAGTTTCCAACAAAAATGACAAGAGCCGCCATGCGCCTTTTTTCACAAGCCACACGCCTATGTGGCTTGATTGCTGGGATTTCGACGGTTGCGATCGCTGAGAAGCGGCCTGAACGACCCTTTTTGACCCGTTCCGAGCAGGTTGGCCCGTATCTAGCAACAAGAGCGAGCACGATGAATCAGGTTTCGACATGGACCTCGAAACCACTTGAGCGCGGGTCCTCTCTTACCCGCCCGCGCAAAGTGGCCGCTGCGGGCTCCCTCCTTGACTATTGGACCGATTTTGGACGATTACTCACTTAGCTTCCTTGAACCCTACCAACTGGCCGCAGCGGTCCAGCCCGATGTACCACGAACGGAGCCGAAAGGCTCCGTTAGTGCTTTCAGCGCACTTTCGTGCGCGGAACGGTAAAAGGTAAAAGGTAAAAGTAGCTGCGCCGATCACACGAGAGCGTGCCGAAGCGCAGCCACTTTTCCCTTTTTCCTTTTACCTCTTCCATAATCCGCGCCGCCAATGCCCAAGAAGCGCCCCTCTCTTTTCATCATCGACGGCAGCAACAACGTCTATCGCTCCTACTTCGCGATCCGCAACCTGACCACGTCCGCCGGGTTCTCGAGCAACGCGGTCTACGGCTTCGTCACGACGCTGCGCAAGCTGCTCAAGGATCACGAGCCCGACTCGATCGCGGTGGCGTTCGATGAAGGGCGCGAGACGGCGCGCACGACGCAGTACGCCGACTACAAGAAAGACCGGCGGCCGATGCCGGACGATCTGGTCGTCCAGATTCCGCTCGTCTACGAAGTGCTCGAAGGCTTTCACATCCCGGTGATCCGTTCGACGGAGTGGGAGGCGGACGACTTCATCGGCTCGCTCGCGTGCAGCGCGCGCGATCGCGGCTACGACGTCGTGATCGCGACCAGCGACAAGGACTTCTTCCAGCTCGTCGGCGACGGCATCAAGCTCTATCACACCGGCCGCGAGGTGCTCTACGACGCGAAAGGCGTCGAAGAGGCGTTCGGCCTCCCGCCGGAGAAAGTCGTCGACGTGATGGCGATCTGGGGCGACGCAATCGACAACATCCCCGGCGTTCCCGGCATCGGCGAGAAGGGCGCGAAAGGACTGATCCAGCAGTTCGGATCGCTCGAGGCGATCTACGAGAGCCTCGACCAGGTCGGCAAGCCCGCGATGCGCAAAAAGCTCGAAGAGCATCGCGACAAGGCGTTCCTCTCGCGCGAGCTGGCGAGGATCAAATGCGATCTCTCGCTCGACATCGACTTCGAGTCGCTGAAACGCCGCGACCCGGATCGCGCGAAATTGCACGACATCTTCTCGCGGCTCGAGTTCGCGTCGCTGATGCAGGAGTACCTGCCCGAGGCGCCTCAGGCGCCGCGGGAGTTCCGCATCGCGGCGTCGGCGGAGGAAGTGCGCGAGTACGTGCAAGGCGCCGGCTCGATCGCGGTCTGGGTCGAGCCGCAGACGATCGAGGGATTCGATGCGCCGCTGGCGGTCTCGGTGACGGTAAAGCCCGCGGAGTCGCTGATCGTGCCGTACGAGGACGAGTTCATCCCGGCGCTGCAGGAGCTGTTCGATTCCGACCGGACGTTCATCACCTACGACGCCAAAGCGCAGGAGCGACGGCTGCGCGCCGGCGGAGCGGCGGCCGCTTCGGCCGCCGGCGGCCGGGAGCGGCCACCGCTCCGCTGGTCCGACGTGATGCTGATGTCGTACGTCATCAATCCCGGCCTCCCGAGCCACGCGCTTCCCAATATCGCGCGCGACCGCCTGAAGCTGGACGTGCTGGCGCGCAAGGAGGTGCAGAAGACCGCGCCGCTCTTCGCGCTCGATCACGAGGTCGGCTCTTCGAAGCTCGGCCCTCTCCAGGACTACCTCGGCGAGAAGTCCGACATCCTGTTCGCGCTCCGGGAGGTGCTCGAGCCGGAGTTGCGCAAAGACGCGGCGCTCGTCGACATCTACGAGCGCATCGAGATGCCGCTCTTCCCCGTGCTCGCGCGGATGGAAGAGCGCGGCATCCGCGTCGACGTCGAGCTGCTGCGCACGATGTCGTCGACGATGGGCGCGCAGCTGGCGGAGCTGGAGCAGAAGATCTATAAGGAGGCGGGCACCGAGTTCAACATCAACTCGCCGCTCCAGCTCGGGCACATCCTGTTCGAGAAGCTGCAGTACCCGGTCATCAAGAAAACGAAGACGACGAAGAGCTACTCGACGAGCGTGGAGGTGCTCGAAGAGCTCGCGGAGCACGGCTTCGCGGTGCCGCAGCTGATCCTGCAGCATCGCGAGCTGCACAAGCTCAAGGGCACGTACGTCGACGCGCTGCCGCAACTCGTCGCGAAAGATGGCCGCGTCCACACGACGTTCAATCAGGCCGTCGCGGCGACGGGACGCCTGTCGTCCTCCGATCCGAACCTGCAGAACATTCCGATCCGCACGCAGACCGGACGCGAGATCCGCAAGGCCTTCATCGCCGACGAGGGCTGGCTGCTGCTGTCCGCGGATTACTCGCAGGTCGAGCTGCGCATCCTCGCGCACATCTCGCAGGACGAGTCGCTGATCGAGACGTTCCAGCGCGGCGAGGACATCCATCGCGCGACCGCGTCGGGCATGTTCAGCATTCCGCAGGAAGAGCTGACCGCGGAGCAGCGCCGCGCGGCGAAGACGATCAATTTCGGCGTGCTGTATGGGATGTCGGCGTTCCGCCTGTCGAACGAGTTGAGCATCTCCACGGCGCAGGCGAAGGACTGGATCGACGCCTACTTCGCGCGCTATCCGAAGATCGAGGGATACCTCGAGCGCACGCTCGAAGACGCGCGCACCACCGGCAAGGTGACGACGCTGTTCGGGCGCGTGCGGTACATCCCCGAGATCCACAACCGCTCGTTCACGGTGCGCGGAAACGCGGAGCGCATGGCCACGAACGCGCCGATCCAGGGCACCGCCGCCGATCTCTTGAAGATGGCCATGATCGCCCTCGATAAGAAGCTCGGCGACGCCGCGCGCATGCTCCTGACCGTACACGACGAGATCGTGTTCGAGGTGCGCGAGCCGCACGTGGAGGAGGTGGCGGGAATCGTGAAAGAGACCATGGAGAGGATCTACCCGCTGGCCGTCCCGCTGGCCGTCGACGCGCACTGGGGGAGGAGTTGGTACGACGCGAAGGAATGACGGCCTTGATCTCTGCCATCCGCCGTCTGCCATCCGCCATCCCGGTTCTTCTTCTCGTTTGCACGGGATGTAAACAGGCGCCTCCGCAGAAACCGGCCGCGCAAGCCGCCGGCCCGCAGGTGCGCGCCACCGTCGTGACGATCCGCACCACGATCCAGCCCGACAACAAGACCTACACGCACACGCTCGTGATCGCGCGCGGCCGCGCGCGCAGCACCGACGAGCTCGATCAGTGGCGCCTGTTCGACACGAACGCGAAGTCGGTGACGTTCGTCGACGACATCGCGAAGACGGCGCGCACGGAGCCGATGCAGTCGCTCCTGAAGAAGCGCCGCGAGGCGCTCGCCGCGGCGCTGCCGTCGTATTACCCGCGCGCGCGTGTCACGCGGACCCCCAAAGGGCTGGTGATCGAAGTCGGCGACTACCGCCGCGAGCTGGAGCTTTCCGACAACCGCGCGATCCCACGCGGCCTGTTCGCGATGATGCAGGCCAGCGATTCCGCGTCGTCGCCGCTCGCGCCGATCATGCATGCGGCGGATGACGCGCTCACGAGCACGGAGCTGTTCCCGGCGCGCGATCACAGCGAACTGCCCTATGGCGGCAGGAAGCTGATCGTCGACCGCGCGGTGGTCTCGGTCGTCGAGCGGAACGTGCCGGAGCAGCTGCTGAACGTGCCGCCCGGTTACAAAACCACGCGCTGATCGCCCACGCGTTTCGTGGCGCCTTCGCGATCGAAGTACTCCAGCAGCGGAATGGCGACCTTTCGCGAGATCCCGAAGAGATCCTTGAACTGCCCGACGTCGATCGTCGCGCCCTTCTTCGCCGCGAGCGTCTCGCGCGCCGCGTGGATCGCGTCGCGATGCACGTACACACCCTCCGCGAGCCGCACCAGCGTTCCCTGCTTCACGAGATACGCGATCACGCCCTCGATCACTTTCGGTTTCTGCGGGATCGCCCGGATGATCTCCGACACCGCCGGTGTCTGCAGTCCCGCCTCGGCGAAGCGCGAGGTGATGTTGCGCGCGAGCTCGCCCTCCGCGCCGCCGAGGGTCTTCGAGCGGCCGGGAATGTCGAGTGCATCGCCCTGCACCACGGCGATCTTCTGATTGGCGAGATCGCCGAGAAGAAAATTCACCGGCGCGCCGGCGGGGATCAGCTTCTGAATGAACTCCCCCTTCGGCACGTTCAGCGCCATCTTGTTCTCTTTGAAATACCGCGCCAGGAGCTCCATCGCGCGTTTTCGAAAATCCGCGAGCACGTCGTTGTGCAGGTACGTCGTCCCGACCGTCACGACGTTCGGCACGCGCTTTAGTTCCTTCGCCAGTTTCTCCGCGCGGATGCCGGTGCGCGCCTGCAGCTCGTCGAGCGGCAGCCCGCGCAGTCCCTGCAGCTTCGCCATCAGCTCGACGCGTTCCGGCAACGCGCCGTTCGCGAGCGTGTCGAGAATCCCGGTGCGCGTGCCGCGGCTCAGCTTCGGCAGATGCGCGTCGAGGATCACGCCGCCGCCGATCGTGTACGCGGGCGAGTAGCGGCGGATGACGAATCGATCTCCCGCGACCGCGACCACCGGCGCCTCGAGGCGGATCTGCACGTACGCCGGCTTGCCCGCCTTCAGCTCGCCTTCGGTGTCGTCGACGAAGCGGATCGTGCCGAGGAGCTCGGCGGAGAGGTGATGGAAGCGGATGCGCGTCTGCTCTTTCAGCGGCTTCGCGTCTTCCAGCAGATCGAGTCGCGCGGTGATGATCGGCGACGGGCGCAGCGTGTTCGGGTGCAGCACCTGCTGTCCGCGATGAAGATCTTCCAGCGCGATGTCGGGGAGATTCATCGACGTCCGCTCGCCCGCCGATGCAATGTCACGCGGCTCGCCGTGTACTTGCACCGCCCGCGCGCGGCTGTGCATGACACCGGGCAGCACTTCCACTTCGTCTTCGACCTTCACCGAGCCGGAGTACGTCGTCCCGGTGATCACCGACCCGAAGCCTTTCATGGTGAAGACGCGATCGATCGGCAGCCGAAACACGCGCGTGGTCGCATCGCGGTCCTCGACGCCCGCCACCGACTGCAGGATCGCCGAGCGCAGCTCCTCGAGTCCCGCGCCGGTGGTGCTGCTCACCGGCACGATCGGCTTTCCTTCGAGAAAGCTGCCGGCGACGAGGTCTTCGATCTCGAGCCGCACCAGTTCGAGGATGTCCGGCTCCACGAGATCGCTCTTCGTGATCGCGACGATGCCGGCCGGAATGCCGAGGAGCCGGCAGATCGCGAAATGCTCGCGCGTCTGCGGCTTGATCGATTCGTCCGCCGCGACGACGAGCAGAGCGCTGTCGATCCCGCCGACGCCGGCGAGCATGTTCTTCACGAAGCGCTCGTGTCCGGGAACGTCGATGAAGCCGATCTGGTATTCGTCGGTGAACCAGCTCGCGAATCCGAGGTCGATCGTGATGCCGCGCCGCTTCTCCTCGGGTAATCGATCCGTATCGATCCCGGTCAGAGCGCGCACCAGGGAAGTCTTGCCGTGGTCGATGTGGCCGGCCGTGCCGACCACCCGTTTCTTGCGGGACATGCGGACGCATCCTATCTTGTAAGAGGAAGCATCGAAGGAGGCGTCCATGTCGCTGCTGGTACGGGCGTTCCCGCTCGTTCGCGGTCGGGAGGAACTGGAGCAGTTTGCGGAGGAGATGCGCGGCCGGTACGCGGAGGACGCCAATCGCTTCTATCGCCAGTTCGGCGTGCGCCGCGAGTCATGGTTCTATCAGGACACGCCGCACGGCCCGCTCGTCATCGGAGTGACCGAAATCGATGACCCGATCGAAGCGGCCGTGCAAGAGTATCAGCAGACCACCGAGCATTTCGCGGCGTGGTTCAAGCGTCGCGTGCACGAGCTTTCCGGCATCGATCCCAACGAACAGCCTCTGGGTCCGCCGACGGAATTGATCTACGCCTTCACGCGGTCCGGGTAAGTCTCCTTCAGCGGCGGCGGAAGCGTTCCCGGCTGGCCGAGCGCGTCCTTCAACTCGCCCGCGTTCACGATCGCCTGTCCGCGGAAGTGATTGTTCGTGATCACGTACGCGTCGCGGCTGCGCGCCATCGACTGGATGCGTCCCGCCCACGGCTCGAGCTCTTCCGGCGAATAAAGATAGTTGTAGCGTTCCCAGGACTCCGAGTGCGCGAACCACTTCTCGTAGTTGCGTCCGTGCAGGCGCACGTACGCGAGCGGACCGGTCGCCGTGTCGGCCGGCTTCACCGAATCGTGGAACAGCGGCTGATCGACGTTCACCCAGGCGACGTTCTGCTCGTCGAGCCAGCGGACGAACTCCGCGTTTTGAAACGATGAGTGACGCACTTCGAGCGCTTTCGGATACTCGTCGAACGCGCGAAACAGCCTGCTCAGCTTCTCGATCGACTCGTCCGAGTTCTTGAAGCTCCAGGGAAACTGGAGCAGGATCGCGCCGAGGCGATCGGCTTCCATCATCGGATCAAGATAGTTGCGAAACGCCTTCACGTCCTCGTCGATCAGTGTGGCGCCGCCGGCCCCGGCGGCGTTCGCGTCTTCGTGCGTGAAGCCGCGAAAGACCTTCGTCGTGAACACGAAATCGCGATTCGCGGACACGCGGCGCACCCAGCTCTTCGCGTGCTGCGGCGGAGGGATGCGATAGAACGGCGAGTTGATCTCGATCGTGTCGAAAAACGACGAAAGATAGGCCAGTGGATCGAACTTGGAGCCGTGCGGCGGGTAGACGGTCCCCTCCCAATCCTTGTAGCTCCAGCCGGCGGGTCCGATGCGGATTTTGTGTGCGTCCGGCAATGGTCAATACCTTGACAAGCTTATTTGGAGAAGCATCACTTTCGTTGCCTTCACTCCGACACTATGCTAGAAGTGCGCTATCGGAAACAGTGCGACAACTCCATTTTTCGGACAGCGGCGTTCGGCGGAGTTCGTGTTGTATCCGATGGTTCGGAAGGGGGTCGATTCGTAACGAACTCGTTGTCTCAAAATCGGATCAGCGGGGGCAACGTCGCGGCACCCCGCACCGTGTCATCGCTGCGGCAAGACTTAGGTAACAACCATTAGGAGATCAAGGTTTCATGGATACGTTCAACGACAAGACCCTCAATTGTGCCGACTGCGGTCAGGAGTTCGTGTTCAGCAAGAACGAACAAGCGTTCTACGCCGAGCGCGGCTTCACGAACGAACCGAAACGCTGCAAAAACTGCCGCGACAAACGAAAGAGTGCCCGCGATGGCAACGGCGGAGGAGACGGCCGCTCCCGCCAGATGGTCAGCGTGACCTGCGACTCGTGCGGAATCCCGACCGAGGTGCCGTTCACGCCGGTCAGCGGAAAGCCGGTGTACTGCCGCGATTGCTACAACCAGCGCCGCTCGTCCAATCGCTCGTCGAGCTGGGCCTAGAACTTACGCATCGACAACAAAAAACGGCCGGCATCCGCCGGCCGTTTTTTATTGCGGATGCGTTGCTGTTGCCGCGTCACCGCGCAACCGCGCAACCCGTTATAGAATCCGCGCGCTTGACCCGCCCCCATCCGCGCCCCGTCGATACAGTTCTGGCTCTCATCGGCAATACGCCGATGCTGCGCCTGCACTCCATCCCCGGCCCCGACGACGCCGCGATCTACGTCAAGATGGAGCTGCTCAATCCCGGCTTCTCGGTCAAGGACCGTATCGGCGTCGGGATGATCGAGCGCGCCGAGCGCGCGGGCGTGCTCAAGCCGGGCGGCACGATCATCGAGCCGACCGCGGGCAATACCGGCATCGGACTCGCGCTCGCCGGCGTGCAGCTCGGCTATCGCGTCATCCTCTGCGTCCCCGAGAACTTCTCGCTGGAAAAGCGCGAAGTGATGAAAGCTCTCGGCGGTGAGCTCATCCTCACGCCGAAGGACGGCGGCATGAAGGCCGCGATCGCGAAGGCCGAGGAGCTGGCGGCGGAGATCGAAGGCTCGTACGTTCCGCAGCAGTTCGTGAACGTCTTCAACACCGAGTCGCACTACGAGACGACGGGCGTGGAGATCTTCGAGCAGATGGAAGGCCGCATCGATGCCTGGATCGCCGGCGCGGGCACGGGCGGGACGTTCACCGGCGTCGCGCAGTATCTGCGCGAGCGGATCCCCGGCATCCACTGCGTGATCGTCGAGCCGCAGGGCTCGATCCTCAAAGGCGGCGAGGCGGGGCCGCACGAAGTCGAAGGCATCGGCGCGTCGTCGTTCATCCCGCCGGTGCTCGACATGTCGCTGGCCGACGATGTGATCACGGTCGACGATTCCCCGGCCTTCGACATGGTCGCGCGTCTTGCGAGAGAAGAAGGCATTCTCGGCGGCACATCCGCCGGTGCGAACGTCGACGCCGCGCTGCGTGTTGCTCAGAAGTTAGGACGTGGCAAACGCGTGGTGACGGTCATTCCCGACGCATCCGAGCGCTACATCTCCAAGGGGATTTACTCGCGCTGGATCAAGGAGTCCTGACATGGGTTTCTCGACCGACTGCATTCATGCCGGTCAGGAGCCGGAACCGCACACCGGTGCGGTGACGATTCCGATTTATCAGACCTCGACGTACGTGCAGCCCGAGCTCGGACGCCACAAAGGCTACGAGTACGCGCGCACGCAGAACCCGACGCGCGCGGCGCTCGAGGCGAACATCGCCGCGCTCGAGCGCGGCAGGCACGGGCACTGTTTCGCGTCCGGCATGTCCGCGATCGATACCGTCTTCCGGCTGCTGAAGTCGGGCGATCACGTCGTCGCGGGCGAGAACATGTACGGCGGCTCGTATCGCCTGTTCCATCGCGTGCTCGAGAAGTTCGGCCTGGAGTTCACGTACGTCGATACATCGAGCACGGACGCGGTGCGCGCCGCGATTCGCGGGAACACGCGGGTCGTCTATCTGGAGACGCCGACGAATCCGATGATGACCATCACCGATCTCGCCGCGTGCGCGGAGCTCGCCCACCGGCACGGCGCGCTGGTCGTCGTCGACAACACGTTCTGCTCGCCGTACCTGCAGCGCCCGATCGAGCTCGGCGCGGATATCGTGCTGCACTCGACGACGAAGTTTCTCAACGGGCACTCCGACTCCGTGGGCGGCGTGGTCGTGTCAAATGACGACAAGATCGCCGAGCAGCTCGGCTTCCTGCAGAACGCGGTCGGCGCGATCCTCTCGCCGTTCGACTCCTGGCTCGTGCTGCGCGGCATCAAGACGCTCGCGGTGCGCATGAAGTGCCACGAGGCGAACGGTCTGGCGATGGCGAGCTATCTCGCGAACCAGCCGAAGGTGAAGAAGCTCTATTACCCCGGCCTGCCCGACCACCCGCAGCACGATCTCGCGAAGCGCCAGATGGACGGTTTCGGCGCCATGATCTCCTTCGATCTCGGCTCCCGCGACAACGCCAAGAAGTTCCTCGACCGCGTCCGCCTCTGCTCCCTCGCCGAGTCCCTCGGCGGCGTCGAGACCCTGATCTCCCACCCCGAGAGCATGACCCACGGCTCCGTCCCCGTCGAAATGCGCCAGCGCCTCGGCATCACCCCCGGCCTGGTCCGCATCTCCGTCGGCATCGAAGACATCGAAGACCTCATCGCCGACCTCGACAACGCCTTCGACGGGGTCTAGTCCTCTTCAACGCTGAATCTGTGGAGCGCCTGTCGCTTCGGCCGCTCCACTTGTGCTTGAACGTGCAATAGACGAATGATGCCTCGTTCGAGAGAGGCTTCCGAACAACCTCCGCCGCCTCTCTCATGCGTGCCATGGGAGTGGCGGTTTCAAATCCGGCGTCGAACGCGAGCGGCAATGCCTGGGAAATGCCGTCGTGGGTCCCTCAGATGTACATCGCTGGTCCGAAAATGAGGTGCGCATGCAGAAACGACTGATCCTGATCCTGGCCCTTCTGCTGGTTTGCGGAAGCGCCTCCGCGCAGTTCCGCCGTCATGATGCCGACCGGTCGGCTCTGGCAAAAGAAGCCGCAGAGAAGTTCGATGCGTTCAGCAGCGGAGATTCGACGATTTTCACGAAGATGCTCGCAAACGTTGATGCCATCGATGCACGCGACTTTGCTCTGCTCGAGTCGCGCAATCAGGTGACCGTCGAATCAACGATCACGACCATTCCTGCGCGAACATGGCAGCAGTTGCTTGGTGATCTCGATCAGACGCGCGATCGCTACGTTCAGCGCGCGGCCCACATCGTCGCGCCCGATACGGCGTCCATCGACAATCTCGCGAAACTCGCCGGCGCTGCAAAAGTCGTGTCGACAGCGGCAGCGGACGCAGTCAAGAAGTTTCAAGATCGAGAGGCCGCCGAGGCACCGACGATCGAAGAGTTCGAGAAGGCGGTGGAAAAGGTACGAGACGCCCTCGACATGGAAGGTATCGATAGTCTCTCGAAATTGCAGAATATCCCCGATTCACTGAAGGTCATTACGCAGGCAATCGATGCCATACGAAATCCGGACGGGCTGAAGCTCGAGAAGTTGCAACTCGCGCTCGATATCGCGAAGGCGGAGCACGATCGCACGAAGGAAGAACTCCGCTTCGCGAATGAGCGTAGGGCTCTTGCCGCGGTGATGGAGACCCGAATCACTGCCGCGACGACGCTCGAGGATCGGATCCGGCGTGAATTTGAGCGCCATCCGGGTGCCGATCGAGCGATCGTGACGTTGCACACGCTGGCCGCCGCCGCCGAAAACAACGTCGTCGCCGAAAAAGAGTTGCGCGCCGCACTTCAAGGGCTCGCAGGCTACGTCTCGCTCGTCGGTTATGACCTTCTCGCGCTCAACCAGCTGGTCATCGAGGAAGCATCCGCGCGAGTTCGTCACTCGATCCTACTGAGCCAGATCAATAGCGCGGAGCATGCCGCGTTCGCTCATCGCGGTCTTCATGGCGTCGCCGCATATTACGCCGGTGGACTGAAGCCGGAGACTGTCGCCAATGTCATCGATGCAATCCAGACAGTCGTCATCGGCATTCTCGCTTCGGAAGACTGAGGAGACCTTCCATGATGAAACGAACAATTTTGCTCTGCGCTTTGCTCGTCGCGACGGTCCGCTGCGCGACCAATCCGGAGGTGCTCGATGCGACGCGTACGCTGCGCGCAACCCTCGACACCTATTCCGAGGAAATCGCGAAGAAGGCAAAAGAGCAGCGGCAACTCTACGACGCCCGGGCAACACATCTCGAGCAAGCGCGCACGGAGATGATCGAAACGGGCATCGACCAGGTTCGTGCGACGCGTTCGATCGAGGCCGCGAGCAACATGGCTTCCAAACCCGGCGGTGTCCGCCCAGGTCCGGTTATCCGATTCCTCGCTGAAACGCATGCTGCGGAAAAGGCGCGTGATGCGGAGTTGCGAGCTGCGGCTCGCGACGCCGAGTCGAGTCTCCGCGCTGCGCTGGCGGCACTCGACGAAAGGAAGGATGAACTCAATGGAGTGAAGGAGCGCCTCGGAAAGCTGAGCCGCAAGCCGTCTACGCGGGATGAGCTCAACGCCTTTGTCAATTTCGGCAAAAGCGTCGCCGACGAATTGAAGAAAAAACAGGAATAAGGAGACAGTGATGAACGAAGCCGAAATGCTGCGTCAGCGCATCGATGCACTTGAGATAGTCCGTCAGGAACTACGCAGCCGTTTTCTCTCGACGAGCGATCCCGACGAGGCCGACGACCTGCGACGGCGCATCAACATCCTGTCGGAGGATATCGACGTCCTACGCATGCGCCTCGACCGGTTGCGAGCCACCTCCGTCATCCCGCCAATTACTGCTGAAGAGGCTGCACGCGTGCGCGAAGGGCTGAATCAGCTCGATCGTTTCGCCCGCGAAGATCACAACACGCAAGCCGCCATCGGGCTGTTGCAACAAATTGCGGCTATGCTCAGTTGATCGCGGCAAAGTCGGCGTGAAAACCAAATTACCCGCGTGAACATACCCGCACCCAGACGTAGCCTCCGAACCAAAGAGGTAAGTCCGGGGTAGGCTGAACCTACCGCTCGACAGATGCGCGCTGCATTCACGCCCACCAGACGAGATGCCCAGCGGCTGGCGGGCAAGATACCCACCCTCCTATACTCACCTTCCGTGCGCGAGATCGACGATGCACTCCCCGGTGCGGACCTGATTCGTGAAGGCTTTCGTGATCTCGAGGACGGCATCGAGTCCGTACCGGCGCTACTCGTGTTGATCGGAGCGCCGCGATTACGCGACTTGGGCTTCGACGTTCCGGACACGCCCGACTTTCCCGAAGATCGCTTGTACGCGAAGCTCTCCGAAGAGCACGGAAACGCCGCGCATTCGCAATACAACGCGTTGATTCGAAGACTGGTCAGCTTCGAGCGCGCCGCATCATGCGTCCGGCCGTAGACTCTTCGCGACTGCGTGTGTTCATGCGAGAGCTGGCGGCGCTCTCACGCGCCGAGGGACGGGTTTACATCACGGGCGGGGCGTCGGCAGTGTTGTTCGAATGGCGCGACAGCACCGTGGATGTCGATGTCACACTGATCCCCGATTCCTACGAGCTCCTTCGAGCCATCCGCGACCTGAAAGAGCAACTCAACATCAACGTGGAGTTTGCCTCTCCCGCCGACTTCATCCCGGAGCTGCCCGGCTGGCAGGATCGCAGCCCGTTCATCGTGCGCGAGGGGAAACTCGACTTCTACCACTACGACTTCTATGCGCAGTGCCTGGCAAAGATCGAGCGCAGGCATCGGAAGGATCGCGAGGACATCGCGAACATGTTGGGCAACGGTCTGGTCGAAAAGTCGCGGTTGCTGGAGTTGTTCGAGCGGATCGAGCCCGAACTAATTCGTTATCCCGCCATCGATGCAGCCGAGTTCCGCCGCGCCGTCGAAACTACAATAGCCGCCACATGAACGACGCTCTCCCCGTCGCGCTGGTCGTGGGCGCGTATCTCATCGGCTCGATCCCGTTCTCGTTTCTCATCGTCAAGCTCTTCGCGGGGAAGGATGTCCGGCATCATGGGAGCCGCAACGTCGGGGCGACGAATGTCGCGCGCACGGCGGGGAAGTTGCCGGGAGTGCTCGCGCTCCTGTGCGACATCGGGAAGGGATGGGCGGCGGTGGCGATCGCGCGATGGCTCGTGGCGAGGCCGGAGTGGCCGTTTCCCGCAGGGACGCTGCCGTGGCAGTCGCGCGAGATGTGGATCGCGCTGGCGGGACTCATCGCGGTACTCGGCCACATGTTCCCGCTGTGGCTGAAGTTTCACGGCGGGAAAGGCGTCGCCACCGCGACAGGCGTGTATCTCGCGCTCGATCCGCGCGTGGTCGCCGCGGCGCTGATCGTGTTCGCGATCGTGCTGCTGCTCTTCCGCTACGTCTCGCTCGCATCGATCGTCACCGCGGCCTCGATCCCGCTGCTGTTCCGCTTCCTCGCCGGCGCGCCGTTCTGGCGCATCGTCATCAGCATCGCCATCGCCTTCGCCATCATCCTGAAACATCACTCGAACATCTCGCGGCTCGTGCAGGGAACGGAGCGGCGGATGGGCGAGAAGAAACGAGACGAGGAATGAAGATCTCGATCATCGGCGCGGGCGCATTCGGCACGGCGATGGCGATCAGCGCCGCGCGCGCCGGCAACGATGTCACGCTGTGGGCCCACGATCCCGACGTCGCGCTGGCGATCCGCGAGACCGGCGAGAATCCCGATTACCTCCCCGGCCTCCCTCTCGGCGCGCGCGTGCAGCCGACGAACGATCTCGCCGAGGCCACGGCGTTCTCGGACACGATCTTCATGGTCACGCCCAGCCATCACTATCGCGACGTGCTCACGAAGATTCGCGAATACGCGTCCGGCCCGATCAGCGTCGTTTCGGGAACGAAAGGCATCGAGAACGATTCGCTCGACCGGATGTCGGAGATCACCGGGAAAGTGCTGGGGGAGCGCCTGCGCGCATTCGCGGTGCTGTCGGGACCGACGTTCGCCCTCGAAGTCGCGCGCGGCGATCCGTCGGCGGCCGTCGTCGCATCGACCGACGTCGCGTTCGCGCAGGAAGTGCAGGGCGCGCTGTCGTCCGCGACGTTCCGCCTCTACCACTCGGAAGACGTCGTCGGCGTGGAGCTCGGCGGCTCGCTGAAGAACGTGATCGCGATCGCCGCCGGCGTGCTCGACGGGCTCGGGCTCGGATCGAACACCAACGCCGCGCTGATCACGCGCGGCCTGCGCGAAATGACGCGCCTCGGCATCCTGCTCGGCGGCCGCATCGAGACGTTCGCCGGCCTCGCGGGCATGGGCGATCTCGTGCTCACCTGTACCGGCGCGCTCTCCCGCAATCGCACCGTCGGCGTGCTCCTCGGCCAGGGCCGCTCGCTCGACGACATCCTGCGCGACGCGAAATTCGTGGCCGAGGGAGTGAAGACGTCGAAATCGGCGAAGCAGCTCGCCGACCGCCATCGGATCGAGATGCCGATCGCCGACGAGATGTTCCGCGTGCTCTACGAAGGCGAAAGCGCGCGGCTCGGTTTGCAGCGCCTGATGACCCGCGCGCTCAAGTCCGAGATGGCGTGACCGCCCCGGCCTCGAGGGCCGGCGGCGCGAGCGTGAAGAGCCGCAGCCAGACGATGCTCGCGAGCAGCGCGGCCAGCGTGACGATCAAGCCGCCGAGGATGCGCGGCGGCGGCGTGTTGATCGGTTCGGGCACAGGGACGGCTCCCGGCAACTCTTCGACGGCGCCGCGATTCACGAGATACCGCACGCCCATCGCCGCCAGCGCCCGTTTCTCCTCGGCCGTGAGGATCGGATTGAACGAGTGCGTGTTGGGGTTGTAGCCGGCGGCCTCGAGCTGCTCGACGCGCTCGCGCGACATCATCACGTCGTACGAGACGACGTCGCGAACGCCGTACATCGTGCCGAGGTTCGCGGGAAAGACCTCGTAGTTCGAGGCGATGAAAAACTCGCGGTCGATCGACACGAGCGACGGTGGCTCCGGCGCGAACGTCGTCTGCCGCACGGCGGGATTGAAGCCCACGCCGAACGCGACGAGCTCCGCGATCGCGGTCGCGGAGAGAAGCAGCTCGCGGCGCTTCACCGGCGCGACGAGCGCGACTCCCGCGAGCAGAAACAGCGCGCCCGGAATCGCGACGCGCCGGATCGTCGTCGTCCCCGCGGCCGACAGGTAGTACGCAAGCCGCTGCTCGTATACCTCGGGACTCTGCTGCAGCTGTCCGCTCGCACGCATTGTTCCGATCCGCTCGCGCGCGACACGCTGCAACCACGGCTGCGTCGCCGGGATCGCCGGGATCAGCCCGGCGATCAGCGCGAGCATGCCGGCGACGATCAGCGCGGCTCCGGCTTTCTTCCGCTGCCGCGACGCGACGATCGCGATCGCCGGCCCCGCGGCCATCGACGCGAACAGCACGAAGAGCACGACCCCGTACTCGAGCGCCACGACGCGCACGACCGGCGCGTGCCGCAGCAACGCCCACAGTCCCGGCGGCAGCCACGACGCGGCCAGTGCAATCGTCCCGATGATCAGCCCGCGCCGTAGCGCCGGTGTCAGCGAACGCCACGCGATGAGGAGCGCGAGCAGCACGAGCGCGCCGATGTAGCCGCCCACGCGGTGATTGAAATCCTCCGCGGCCCGCACCAGCGTGAGATCGAGCTCGCCGCGCAGCGGACTTCCGAGAACGCCCGGGAAAACCTGCGACACGATCGCCCACGGCCGAAACGGATGCGGCAACTGCGGACGCACCGCGCCGGCGTAGCTGTTCCCGACGATCGCCAGAAACGGCGCGAGCTGCACGAACAGCAGCAGAAATCCAAGCAGCGCACCGACGGTCGAGGGAACGAGCGCGCCGATGCCGAAGTCGCGGCGCTTCTCCGCCTCCCACGCCAGAAAAATCCAGATGCCCACCACGCCGATGAACAGCGTCTCCGGATGCCCTCCCGCGGTACAGAGCGCGGCGAAGACGATCACCAGCAGCGCGTTGCGCGCGCGGGGCATCTTCATCAGACGCAGCGCGGCGGCGGCGAGCCCGGGAAGGAGAGAGAAGACGTTCGTGATCGGATAGAGCAGCCACACGATCATGTACGCCGACGTCGCGTATACCAGCGCGGAAACGATCGCCTGCCGTGGAAGCACGTCCAGCTCGCGCGCGAGCCAGTACGCGCAGAGCGCGGCGGCGAGCAACTTCAAAAGCGCCATGATCGCCCACCCCTCGAGGCCAAACAGCAATCGTGGCCAGGTGAACGGCGAAAAAAGCGCCGTCTGCAGATTCGCGAATAGCGGTGCGCCGTCCGCGGCGTAGCGGTTCGTCCACGGGAACTCACCGTCCGCGGCAAGCCGGCGGATCTCGTGGTCCCACGGCACGAACTGCGCGACCACGTCGGTCAGGAGCGAGTTCGCGGGCCGCACGCGGTGCGCAGCGTCGGCATTCCATGCGCCGAGGGTGGCGGGAATGTCGAGCGGGGCAAACCTGCGGCCGGGGAGGAAACCGGGCGCGACATAAATCAGCGCGACGGCGAAGAAAAGGAGAAGGCGGCGCTTCACGCCGCCACACCGTAGCACAACGTGCAGCGGCGCTGCTAACTTATTTCACTTCAGTAGCTTAGCGTTGGCGCCGCCATTGCAATTTCCAAGGCTGAAGGAGGATGTATGTGGCGCTTTCTGAAGAAGCTTCTTCTGTTCCGGATGGCCCAGAAAACGACTCGCGGCGCGGCTCGCGTCCTCGGGTTCCGTAAGTTCGGGCTGGTCCTGGGACTGATCGGTGGTTGGCGCGCGCTGCGACATCACCGCCAGCAGCATCGTCACGCGTAACGGTTGGAGAGCGGCGGCTTTGGCCGCCGCACTCCTATACTGTCGCGATGCATCGCCAGAATCTCGGCGCCATGCTGATGGCGGCGAATCTCATCGACGAAGTCCAGATGCAGATCGCGCTGGCCGAGCAGCGGCAGAGCGGCAAGCGGTTCGGATCGACGCTCGTCGAGCTGCAGTTCATCGACGAGAACGTGCTCGCCGCGTTCCTCTCCAAGCAGATCGACATCCCGTGCATCAGCCTTCTCCACGTCGACATCCCGCGAAAAGTGCTGCGCAAGCTCCCGCGCGAAGTGGTGATGGAGTGCCGCGCGATCCCCGTGCGCATCGAGAACGAGCAGCTCGAAGTGGCGATGGTCGATCCGACCGACCTCGAAGTGCTGGAGAAGCTCGAGCGCGCGTCGGGCATGACCGTGTCGCCGCTCATCGCGCCGGAGAGCTCGATCCACACGATGATCGAGCGCTGCTACCCCGAAGAGCTCTCCGCCGACGACACGCTGCGCTCGCGCGCGAAAGAGCGCCGCAACGTCGCGACCGATCCGATCTTCTGGGACATCGTGTCGGAGCTGGAGACCGGCGACCTCGACGACCGCCTCTCGCGCATCGAGGAACAGCTCGGGCGCATCTGGGTGCTGCTGGAGAAAGTACTGCGCACGGTCGAAGCGCAGGAGAGCGCGCCGCGCGAGCGCTGAGTTACAGCGGCGGAGGAGGCGGCTGCGGCGGGGGCTGCAGATCCTCCGGACGGCCCTGATAGTCCTCCGGATTGTGCTCCGAGCCCTCGCGATTGTCGGCCTCTTCTTCCAGCGAGCGGACGGCCATCTGCGTCCTGAGCAGCTTCTTCGCGTCTTCCGCTTTCTTCTTCGCCGCGGTTTCCTCGTCCGCTTTTCGCTTCGCGGCGAGCTTTTCCGCCGCCACCATTTCCGGCGTCGGCTGTACCGGCTCCGCCGGCATGTTGAGGTTGTGCTGTTCGGCGGGAGTGGTGACGTGCGCGTTCTCGCCCCCGCTCTTCAGCGTCTCGTTGGTGATGACGACTTTCGACGTTGGCTTCCTGCCGAGGCGGTTGCTTCGCTTCGCGGCGGCCACGAGCGGCGAGTCTTCGGTTTTCACCGGCTTGGGCGCCTCGCTCTTTTTCGCTTCCTCGGCCAGAAGCGGCAGAGCGATCAACGCCCCGATCAGAGCCACGGCCAGCGGGAGCGTGCGTTTCATGAACGATGTAATGCCGCGCCGCACCCGGCAATTCCGAGGCGTCCCGATTCTTGCAGTGTCCGGCAGTGGAATGACACCTGACTCCCTGCTGCACGACTTCGGCTACATCGCCGTATTTCTCGGCACGTTTCTCGAGGGCGAGGCGATTCTGATCACCGCCGGCTTTTTCGCCTCGCGCGGCTCTCTCAACGCGATTTTCGTCGGCGTGGTCGCGTTCGCCGGCGCATATGTCGGCCATCTTTTCTGGTTCTGGCTCGGCCGCTCGCGCGGCGTGAAGCTGCTCGACCGCTTCCCCCGGTTGAAACGCCACTTCGGCAAAGGCATTCGCATCTTCGAGCGCTACGGCGCGGGCGCGATCCTCCTCACGCAATGGCTGTACGGCCTGCGCCTCACCGCGGCTCTCATCATCGGCATGTCGCGCATCTCCGTACCGAAGTTCGCCGCCTACGAGGCGGCGAGCTGCGCCGTGTGGGCCGCCATCATCACCGGCCTCGGCTTCTACTTCGGCCACGCCATCGAGGCCATGTTCGGCCGCGTGCAGCACATCGAAAAGTACGCCCTGGCCGCGATCGCGGCGATCGCGATCGGCATGTGGCTGTATCACCAGTGGAAGGCCAAGCGCGAAGACCTCTCGTCCCAGGCCTGATCCCGGCGACATTTTCCAACTCAATGGTTGGATTACCTGGCTCACTTTTTGCGCGTGGGCGTAAATCCGAAGGAGATGTGCCATGCCCACTCCCCGCGCTCGCCTGATGGTGGCCCTTGCCGTGTGTTTCCTCTTTGCCACGTGTTTCGGAGGGCCGTCGTACGCACCGCAGAATCCCGCCGTGAAGAACGAGATGCACAGCGGGAGATATCGCGATGCCGTCGACGACTACAAGGACAAGCTGTTCGACGAAGGCCGCCAGATCTTCCGGCATGACACGTTCGGAAGCGAGGCATTCTGGAGCGGCAAACTCCGGTTGCACGAGGCCATTGCCGGGGAGCGCTTCGGAGGCGTCGGCCACGGCCTCGAGCCGAAGGACGCGCTCAAGCTCGGTCTCAAAGTCGATACCGGCGTGCTGCCCAAGATCCTGGGCGAAGCGGTCAAGGGCGGCAAGGTCGATCTCGGCGATGTGAAGACGACGATCGAGTTGCTCAAAGCCGACGCCATCGTCGGCGTCGCGGCGAAGTTCGACGGTGACAAGATCACGTATGTCGGCATCACCTGCGCGATCTGCCATTCGACCGTCGACGACTCGATCATGAAGGGCGCGGGCAATCGTCTCGACGGCTGGCCGAATCGCGATCTCGACGTGGGCGCGATCATCACGCTCGCACCCGACCTCTCCCCCTATCAGCAACTCCTCGGCACGGACCGCGCGGGCGTGGAGCGCGTGCTCAAGAGCTGGGGGCCGGGCAAGTATGACGCGGAGCTCAATCAGGACGGGAAAGGATTTCGGCCCGACGGCAAGTCCGCGGCCACCGTCCTTCCCGCGGCCTTCGGTCTCGCCGGCGTTCACTTGCACACCTACACCGGCTGGGGGTCGGTCACGTACTGGAACGCATACGTCGCGAATACGCAGATGCAGGGGATCGGAACGTTCTTCGATCCGCGCATCAAGAACAGCGGCAAGTTTCCTGTCGGCGTAAAAGGCGGCTTCGATAACGTCCGTCGCACTCCCGATCGCGTGACGGAGAAACTGGCGGCGCTGCACTTCTACCAGCTGGGGCTTCCGGCTCCTTCACCGAAGAAGGATTCGTATGACAACGCAGCGGCCGTACGCGGTGAGGCAATCTTCACCGGCAAGGCCGACTGCGCGCGCTGCCACGTGCCGCCGCTGTTCACCGAACCGGGATGGGCGATGCATACACCCGAGGAGATCGGCATCGACGACTTCCAGGCCAAGCGCTCGCCGGACGGCATGTATCGCACCACGCCGCTGCGCGGCCTGTTCGTGCGCGAGAAAGGCGGCTTTTATCACGACGGCCGTTTCCGACGTACCGCGCCGTGGTCGATCACTACGACAACCACCTGCGACTCGGTTTGACCGAAGCAGAAAAGAATGACCTCGTCGAGTATCTGAAGTCGTTGTAGCTCAACGGATGACGTGACGGTAAGCAGGCAAGGCACGCACCGGTACACCTGGCGTTTAGCACTGTTTCCGCGGCAGCGCCCCACTGGTACACCAGGGATGTACTACTGTTCCGCGGCAGCGCCCTACGGAGCCTGACCGGCAGCTATCATGGCTGCATGCCCCGCATCGTCGCCTTCCTTCTGACAGTTGCTGTCGCCGGCACGCTTCAGGCGCAGATCACCGCCGATTCCGGCCGGCTGGTGAATTACGAGACGCTTTACCTGCTGGTCAACGTTAAGCAGCCTCCATTCGACGATGTCGATGTTCGCTATGCCTTGGCGATGGCAACCGATCGCGAGGCGATCACGAGGTTGTTTCGGAATGACCAACAGACCTACACCGCAGGCCGAGGCTTCGTGCCGCCTTACGCCGGATACGCGCCGGTCGACCGGCTGATGGTCACCGTGGCAGGCGAGCAGCTCGACGTCCTTTCGTACGATCCTGCCGCGGCTCGCCGGCTGTTGCTCGCGGGGCGGCCGAAAGCGCAATCCGCGAGCGCCTTACGCGTGGAAATCCTGGCCTACGATGACGAAGAGACGGTGACTCTCACGAGAGCTCTGGCGGAGATGTGGACGAAGAACCTCGGCGCGCAAGTCGTCGTCCGGTTGAAGCCGTGGCACGACTATCTCCAGGCCGTGGACCGGCTCGACTTTGCCGGTGTCGCGCTGCAGGGACGGAGCACCCTGAGGTCGCAGCCCGACTCCTTTCTCTTTTCCGCCATGTTCGAGCTGGAGAAGTTTGGGTGGACGGATCGCGAGATCATGACGACCCTGGATCACATCGGCTCCGAGCCCAGCTACTTCAAGGCGGCCGCGAAGCTCCGGAGGACGGAAGAGCGGCTCTTGCGATCGATGCCGGTCATCCCGCTTTTCAGCCGGACTCCATAGCTCCGTCCAGCAGCGCTCAGCCGCATTCAATCCGGCTTCGATTGCGCCAGCGGTTTCGTCGCCGGACCGTTCAGAACTTCGCCGCGCGTGTTGAAGCGCGAGCCGTGGCACGGACAATCCCAACTCTTCTCCGCTGCGTTCCAGGCGACCGTGCAGCCCATGTGCGTGCAGGTCGGGTCGAGCGTGCGCGACTCACCGTCGATGCGCGCGACGGCGTACTTCTTTCCCTCGGCCGCGACGATCTTTCCTTCCCCTTCCGCTACTTCCGCGGCACTCTTCGCCTCCACGTCGAGATGCGTGACCTTCTCGATCAGCCGCTTGGGAATCTCCGTGACCTTGGTGACGACGTTCTCGAGGATCGAGCCGATGTTCTTCCGCGCCGGGTCGTAGAGCTCCGCGAATCGATTCTCGCGTTCCAGCGCGAAGTCGGCCAGCAGCATCGCCGCAAGCGTGCCGTAGGTCATGCCCGTGCCCGAGTAGCCGGTGGACATCCAGACATTCTTTCCGTGCGAGCTTTCGCCGATGAACGGCAGCATGTCCGCCGGCTCGTTGATCTGGCCGGACCAGCGGTGCGAGAACGTCGTCAGGCCGAAATGCGTGCGGCAATACTCCTCCAGCGCTGCATAGCGCTCCTGGTCGTTCCCCTCTTTGCCGACGTCGCGATCCTCGCCGCCGACGATGAGGAAAAGTCCCCTGTTCGTTTCGAGGAGCCGCGTGTAATGGTATGGGTACGGCGTGTCCCAGAACAGCGCGTCGGTCACCTGCCCCGGCTGGATCGGCGCCGCCACGACGTACGTCCGGGTGACGTGCATCTTCACCCAGATCGTGCCGCGGTCGTTGATCGGCACATGCGTCGCCAGCAGCACGTGACGCGCGCGGATGCTGCCTGCTTCGCTCTTCACCGTGCAGCGGCCGTCCTGTTCCGCGTTCCGGACGTCGTTGACCAGCGTGTTCTCGAAGATGCGCGCGCCGTTCTTTACGGCCGCTTCGGCGATCGGGAGCAGATAGCGCCGTACATGAAAGACGGATTGATTGCGATAGCGAAGACCGCCGATCGTCGGGAAGGGCAGCGGGACGCGATCGACCCATTCGCTCTCCATGCCGGCGCGCAGGAGATCCTCGTGCTGGCGCTGCAGGTACTCGCGGTCTTTCTCTTCTTCGGCGTACAAGTACCCATCGACGGACTTGAAGCCGCAGTCGATGGCCAGCTCGGTGACGAGGGAGCGAATCAGAGCAACCGCGGACCGAATGGCCTCGGTGTCGGTGCGCGTGCGCTCCTCGCCGTGCACTTTGATCATCTCGCGATAATCGGCGTCCGTCGTCTCGACGATGTGCGCCGTCGTATGTCCGGTCTCGGACATGGATGCGTCATCTACTTTCCGCTGGCGTAGGCCTGCAAGAAGTGAGCGCAACGTCCACACCTCTATCGGCGCGCGCTCGTGTCGCATGGTCTCTCGCGCCGGCTGCGCATCGTCACGTCGAACGGCCTGCCCATCCGCAATGCGATCGTCGCGCCGGCTGCGCCTGCGGATTAAAGCCGATCCGATGTCGGACGAGCGCTAAGAGCGATGGCGACTCAACCTGGAAGTCGCCAGGCGCAGACGCGCGAGCGCGCACGGAGAGTCACGCACAACGCTACCGCGGTTCCGGTTCTCTGCGCCGCCCCGGATCCGCCGGATCGATGGTGCCGAGGAAACGGCCGCCGTTGCGTGCGAACCAGGCGTAGACTCGCTTGCCGCCGATCGTCATTGCGCCGAAACGAACTTCGTCCTTGTGCTGTTTGTAATACGGCAGCACGCGCTCGAATACCGAGAGTTGCCCGACGGCATCCTTCCGCACCGGCGTCTTCGCTTCGATCATCGCACGCGCCTCGCGGTAGTAAGCGGCGGTCCGTTCGGGCAGCACCGTGTCGACGGACCAGCCGGCGATCATCACGAGAATGCCGGGGTTGTCTGGCTCGTACTGGCCATGAGCTCGCGCAGGATCGCCTCGTATGCATGGAAGTCCGACAAGACCTTGTCGGCGCGATAGCGATAATGAAGCCGCGCCGTCGGCACGTCTTCATCGCCGCGACGGATGGTGAATCGAGCGCGCGATTCGGTCGTGGCGACGCCTGGAATCGCGGCCACGATCTCGTAGTCATCGGGCGCGAGTCCGGAGAGCTCGATACGCGCCTGTACTTCCTCGCGGTCGCGCAAGTAGAAATTCTTTCCCTCGCGCGGAATCGCGCGCGAGGCGGGATTCGTGAAATCGCGGGAAAGCACGCGTGGCACAGCAGGGACCGCGTTCCCATCCGCGATTGATGACGCGCAATTGCACGGAATCGACCCAGTCGCCCGCCGCGAACACGAATCTCTTCGACGGATCGGCCTTCGGTGCGTTCAGCCGCGCCGCGTACGACACGCGCAGAAGCACGACCGGCTTCTCGTCCGAGAAATACACCGCACCCGGACTCCCGCCCGGCGGCTCCTCGAGCAGATAGCGGACCCCGGCTCGACGGCGATCTCCACCCCGCCCGCGGCGGCCGGCGACGACATCAGCTCCGGTCGACCGGCGGATGGTCACCGTGGCAGGCAAGCTCACTGAAAAACGCAGTGGCAAACTGACATCCCGTCAGTCGATCCGTTGACCGACCGAATACCGGATTGATGTGGCGCGGCGGAGGCGGTGCGCAACCGTGACGCGCCCTCATTTCAGATCCTGACGAAAACGTGCGGCAGAACGCCGAACTGGGCGATCGCCGAGCGTGCGCCGATGTCCATCGCGTCGCGTCAACTGCAGCGCCTGACCTTCCACGTGACTTCAACCTATGCATCGCTTTCGGGCCGGACGACAAAGTGTGTTGCCGCTGATTCGACTCGGAAGATGCGCCAGAATTCCGAGTATTCGTCTGCGATCGACTGCGTGGGTACGGCATCCACGAACATATCGTTACTGAAACGCATACGAAAGCCGGACGCGTGGAGATCCTCGACCGCGACTACGGTCGGCCCGTCTTCGAACAGTGCGGCGAGTCTGTCGTGTACGTAATCGAGCGCCTCACCCTCGTCGTCAATAGCGCCATAGTCGGAGGAGCCGACTGCTATCTTCGAGTGCCGCACGATGCGCCAAGGACACTGAATGTGTACGGCAACAGCGCCTGTAAGGCGTGTCTCACCGTTGCGCGTCGACCTCTCGACGGCTGGACCGAAGCTCATCGTCAACATACCTGCCGCGATGCCGGGCGTCCACGCCCGTTCGCCTACGAGAGAGTCGAGGATTGCGATGTCGTTCATGCGAAGGCGGCCAAGAATCTCGTGTCAGAAGAGGTGTGCGTTCACGTGCGGTTCTACGGACGCTGAAGTCTGTCGCCGAAACACGCTACTGATCGCTCGAGCGGCGATCTGGCCGCTCGCTTCACGAGAGGGATCGCCGATAACGTCTGGCTTACACCATTGGAGAGCATCGGTGCGTTGATTTTAGAACAGAATGCCGGCCGACGCTCGACCATTCTTACGCTTATGCCGTCATCTTCCAGATGTGCCGATTTGTTTTGTCCATCGTATCGATGTGCTCGCCGAGTTTCACTACGTCGGGCTTCAGCGAAGCGCTGAGCGCTGAGTATTCTTTGCGCGCTGCGGGCAGATCGCCGACATTAATGAGTCTATTGACTTCATCGAGCTTGCGGTGTATGTCGGCGATTGTACGCTCCAACGTATTGATAATGGCACCGTCCGCCCCCACGATGTCACCGACATGTTGATGGGCATCTTTCCATTTGCCAAGGTCGGAGTGCAGGAGGCTTCCCAGTTTGAACATTATTCTATTGACGTCACGCTCAACATACCCGCAATGGGTTCTGGCGGCGGATAGATTCTCTGGATTGAGATAAAACCGATTGACATAGTCGTAGACCGGTGCAAATGTGCGGGCATTGAGTTTATTCGGTGGTAATCCGTAATGACCTTCGCCCAATCATAGAGGCTTACGAGTGACTTTCGCAGATCGTTGATTAGCTTCCTCGACATCAGTTCTGACGGCTTTGAGCTCGGACTTTCCTAACGTGAGGAGCCATGCGAACGTTTTTGGCGGCGCCTTCGGCAAATGAGAGATCCATATTCCCTCCTCGGGTCACTATCGTCGCGCGGGTCGAATGTCTTTTTGTAGCCTGTGATCAATACACCTGCACCGGTTCCACTGGCGCGTCGCGGAAAAATACGCGGCCTGCTCGCTGGACATCCCCGCGTTCGTGACCCATCTCGCTGAACACGAACTCCGTGAGACCGAAGAGGTCGGCGAGACTGGCCGCGTCCCCGTAATCGATGAAGTGGATCGGTCCAAGATGCAGCGGCTCGACGTAGGAGAGGATGACGGTGCCTCCCTTCTCCCCCTCGAGCGCCCACTGCACGACCCATCCATGCTTTTGCTGTAACTCATCCACGGTCTCCTCCATCGCCATACCCGTGCCCTCGAAGACCAAGCGCAATCCGGGAATGACGAACTTTCGCTGCGACCGGTGGTAGTGGTAGGGGACCACATACGAGTCAGGCTCATCGAAAAACGCCGCAGCCATCGCGTCGCTGGACCGCGCTATGGCCTTGGTCACGCGGATCAGCAGCTCGGCTTTCGTATCCGCAACGAACGAGCCTTTCACGGAAGAGAGCTGTTGCTCGAGTGCGGCCGGGATCGCCTCATACATCCGCCGTGCCTCGGCGATTCCTTCCGCGACCGTCGAGACGCCCAGACGTTCGCTCCAGTCGTCATACAGAGACATGAGATCACCATCGAGGTCCAGGCCTTCTTCGTGAATCAGTCCCCAGAGCTTGACGAAGCGCATACTCGGGCAGGCGTCCCAGTCGTCGCTCGCGTAGCTGCCGAGGAGACACCACGTGGTGATGACGCTTGCCACCGCCCAGTTGAACTCCTGGACTGCCGCTTCGCAGAGTGCCTGCGACACTCGCAACATCCGGCCGTACGGATTGCGCGGATCGGCCGTGAGGTGTCCGATGAAGAACTGCAGATCCTCCGCGCCGAAGCCCTGCCAGACATCCTGCAACTGCACGAGCAGCGCGGAGAGCTCGAACACCTGCCATGGCTGAAACGACGACTCGCCGCGAACGAGCTTCGCGTTGAACGTCAGATCCTCGATCTGCTGCCGCGCCTTCGTCACCGCGTGAAGCAGGTCGTCGAACGACTGGAGCGTTCTTCGCTCGCGCAGGCCGGCCGTCAGCGGGACCTCGCGTTCTTCGAAGAGCGGAACCGCGACCGGGATCCATCTTCTGCCGTCGCTGCGTCTCGGCAACCCATGGAGCCAGCGTTGCCGCGCGTCTTCCTCGAGCTTCCACCAGCGCGCCAGCGGAACCGGAAGGCAGTTCGCGTCCGGCGTGAGGCGGCGGTCGAAGATGTACGTCAGCGACTCCATCAGATTCACGAGCATCTGCACGCGATGGCGGAAGATGCGCGCTCCGTATGGCGAGAGGAGCGCGTCATGAAAATGACGGAGCTCGTGGCTCACCACTGAGGCGAGGGAGAGCGCCTGGAATCGCTCGTCCGGCGGAAGATGCGCCACGGGAACCGCACCTTTGCGATACGCGTCGAACGTGCGCGCCGCATCGACGTTGCTGAAATGGATCGAGACGCCGGGAAATGCAGGGTCGAATCGGCCGAAGTCGTGCTGTGTGCTCACGTCAGCTTCTGCGCGGCTTTGAGGAAGTTCCGTACCTGCTCTTCCGTGAGCGGCGCATCCTTGATCAGCTCGAGCGTTCCGAACGGACCCTGCAGCACGATCTTATTGCTTTTGCTTTTTTTCAACGCGCTGAGCAATTTCACCGCGAGCTCGCCGACATAGAGCGCGCCCTGAACGATCGCGACGACAGCGGAGGCCGTGATGACGTCAAATCCGAGAAGCGTGACGTCTTTCGCCGGGGTCTCGCTTTCGACCGCGATACCCGGCTCGTCCTTCAACGCCGCGACGACGGTCTCGTCACCAATGATGCGCAGGCGATAATCAGTGTTGTTCTCCATACTGGGGAGAGGAAACCGTGACGCGAATCCCTACCCAGGGGTCATTTCCAGCCCGGTTCAATGCAAAGGCGTCAGCCTGATCGTTGTAACCACCCTCAACAAGCTGGCAGCAAACGCCCTGCATAGACTGCACGCACTCACCTCACGCGTGCTCCCGCCCCCTCCGCCCCTTGTTCTTCTCGATCTCGTCGACGAGACCCTTGAGGTGCGCCCGGAGCTCGGGAGTCATTTCCAGCAGGGCGTCGTAGATCTCCGCGCCGCCTCCGCCCGGGAGCGGGCCCTTGGCGGCAGGGGTCTTGGGCTCGGGGGGTGGGGGCGCGGAAAGAGGTTTCGGGCTGAGGGCGGCGATCACCTTGGCGGCGGCGGCCTTCATCTGCTCGGCCAGCGCCTGCAGTTCGGCGGCAGCCTCGCGCGCGGTGTCGAGGTCGAGATCCGTGCGGGAGACCTCGTGCCGCAGAGTCGGGATCTCGGCGAGGATTCTGTCCAGCGTCGACAGCGTGACGTTGCCCCCCGACTCGAAAAGCACGATCTGACTGCGGGGAACGCCTGTCGAGCGCGCCAGCGCGGACTGCGAGATGCCCAGACGCTCGCGCTCTTCGCGGACTTTCTGATGGATCATCATCTTCGAATGATAGTCCGTATTGCCCGAAATAACAACGATAGACCGAAATGTCGCTCAGGCTATCCCCGGATAGGATGGCCATCGCCTCGTCAAATACTCCGCGAATGGAAGCATGAGACGGCAGCGTCCCGGGGGGAGACTCGCGGAGCTGAAATCGAGGCCGCCCGGAGCGATTCAAATACTCCGCGGTCGCATCGAAATACTCGCCCCTTGCCTTCGAAATGCTCGCCGCCGCCTTCGAAATACTCGCCGCTGCCGCGAATCCATTCGCCGAGTATTTGCGCGCGACCGGGCGACCGCTTCGATCGGCACTCGCGCACGAAATCGAAATACTCGCGAGTCTCAATTAAATAGTCGCCGACTATTTAATTTGCTCCTAAGTGTCCCAAAATGAGGGCGATCGAGCGGATCGAAGGCACGGGGAGGTTCCATTCAAATACTCGGCGAATGGATCGATCCAGTCGAGTAGTATTTAAATGGAAACTCGCGGCGGGCGTTATCTCACTCCCTCCATATAAGTCTCCCCAAAGCGACCATTTAAATCCAGTCGTCGAGTATTTAAACGGGAGTGGCGAGTATTTCGAAAGGAGCCAGGAGTAGCTTCCTCGAGCTCCGCGCCTCCGCCCACCTCCGGCTAGTCTTTCCCGCCCGAAAAGTAGACTGTTTTCAGTTTCGTAACACTAAAAAATTGTCTAACTGCTTTTGTTTGGAAACTCGGGTACTTGACCGAAATCTCGGTCAGACTCATATTGCCTCCCGTTCCCAGGCTTCCCTGCGCAGGGTTGATCGAGAAAAGGAGAGACCGATATGACTGTCATCCCCGAAACACCCACTCCTCCTCCCACGGTCCATGACATCGCCGCCGCGAAGATTCTCAGCGACGTCCAGGCGCTCGTGCAGAACGTTCGCGGTTTCGGTTTCATCACCAGGGGTCATCGCCGCCGCATCAATCCCACGGCCACCGTACCGACCGAGTTCCTCCTCGCCGTCGCGGTCGCCCTCGATGCTTCGGAGAAGCTTCGCAACACCGCGGAGATCACCGGAGACCAGATCCGCGACGTCGTGGCGTTCTGCAATGCGTACGAGGCGGCCGCCAATGACCTGATGCTCAAGGCCGTAGGTCTTCAGGACACGGTCAAGACGCAGCGCGGCGCGGCCGGCGATGTGTGCCTGCGGGTCTACCGCCTCTCGCGCGACTTCAACAAGGGCTCGGACAAAGAGCTCTTCTTCCCTCACATCGAGAGCATGAAGCGCGCGCTCGGCCGCGGACGCAAGAAGAACAAGAAGTCCGACCCCGCCGTCGAGCCGGCGAAGAAAGCCTGAGGAGGGATCCATGCGCAAACGTCTCAGGGCGATTCTCCTCGCGGTCGCGGCCCTCGGCGTCAGCTGCTCGTCCTACTTCATCGCCGAGTACAGCGAGGCGGTGGACGGCGGCGCGACGAAGCTGCAGCAGAAGGTCGACCGATTTCTGACCGAACTGCAGTCGGCGGCCGGTACCGCCGAGGGCGAGTACGCGGGCCACGAAGGGTTCTACGGAGAAGCTCGAAGCGACATCGACGAGCTGCGTGCCGCCGCGGCAGCGAAGCGCGGCAACGACCTCACGCTCCAGTCGCTCGACCTCATCGCGGACAACCTCGACAAGCTCGAGCGCATGCACGCGCAGGGAATCTCGGCGAAGGAGATTGCCATCGTCCGGCAGCTCTTCGACACGCAGTTCCGGATGCTCGTGCAGCTCGAGAACGCCAAGAAGCGAAAGGAGAACTGACATGAACATCGACGTCGGGTCGATCACCAAAACCATGACCGACGCGGTCCGCGCCGCCGTCGGCGAGCGCTGGTCCGCCATCCGCGCCATCGTGGAGCCGGAGCTGCGCAAGCTCGCGCAGACGCTCGAGGACGTGCGGCAGTTGCAGGCCGACGGCGTCATCGACGCGAGCCGGGCATTCGACATGGTCCAGATGCAGCGCAATACCGCGTTCGGCGTCCTGAAGACGGTCCAGGGCCTCGGCATTCTGACCGCGGGTCAGGCCATCGAAGCCGCGGCGCACGCCGCCGGCGCCATCGTCAATCGCCTCGTCGGCTTCACGCTGATCGGGTTCCCCATCTCGCAGGAACCTGCGAAGAGCTCGTCCACCGGCCGCACCAAGGAGACACCCGTCTCACTGCCGAAACCGGCAACGCGGAAGGTGAAGGCGAACTTCAAGGCAGGCAAGGACCTGTGAGTTTTCCGAGGGAGGGCCGGGTGCACCCGGCCCTCCCAAGGGAGTGCTCCCCAAGGAGAGAGGACCATGACCATTGACGCGATTTCACTCACCACCACGATGACCGACGCCGCGAGCAAAGCGGCGCCTGCCTTCTGGCCGGCGATCCGGATCCTCGGCGAGAGCGAGCTCCGGCGCCTCGCCGGGACGCTCGAAGACGTGCACCGGCTCTATGCCGCGGGCGTGATCGAAGAAGACGAAGCGTTCAACATCGCCGACCTGCACCGCGGTACCGCGATCGCCGTGCTGCGCTCGACGCAATGCATCGGGGAGCGCAGCGCCCGCGCGGTCGCGCACAAGACCATGAAAGCCGCCGTCGCCGCCGCGCGGGAGATCGTCAATCCCGTCGCCGGCTTCCCGCTGCTCTGAAGAAAAGGAGAACTTCCATGAATACCGCCACCGCTACACCCCATACCCGCCCCGTCGTCCTGCTGCTGGCAGAGAGCGAGGTCCGCCGGCTCCGGCAGGCGATCGACGACGTCAGTCAGCTGCATGCCTCCGGTCTGATCGACGAGGAGCAGGCGCTGCAGCTCGTCACCCGGCATTGGGACGCCGGCAGGTCCGCGTTGCTCACGACCCGGCGCGTCCAGCGCGCACGCCAGTTGGCCGCCAGAGCCTGACGCGCAAGGGAGAGGGAACATGACTTCCGAGGAAGCAAATCGACTGACCGCGCTGATGATGGACATCGCGTTCGAGACCGTCGGCGCCTGTTCGCCGTTGACGGTCAGCGCCATCGATTTCGAAAAGTTGGACCGCAAGCTCGTAGGCGTTGCCAGCTTCTGCGCGTTGGGTCTGATCACCAGAGAACAGGCGCTTCTATGGACGCGCGGCTTCTGGGCAGCCTACGCCCTGATGGCGATCGCCGCCAACCGAGGCAGGTCATGAGCCTCCCCATCCAACTCGCCATCCAGGGCGGCGGCGCGAAGATCACCTATCTCGTCGCCGCCCTCGAAGCCGTGCAGGCGCTCGAGCGCGAGGGTCTGCTCCGCGTGACGCGCATCGCCGGCACCTCGGCGGGCGCGATCACCGGCGCGCTCTACGCCGCCGGCGTCGACATGCGCCGCGCGCGCGACGCTTTCGAGCACGATCGCGATGTGCTGTTGCACGCGTTTCCGCCCGTGGGCGTCACGCGCTGCGCATGGAGTCTTCTCACGCGCCGGCCGTTCTGGAACGCCGCGCCGCTGCGGCGTCTCCTGGCGAAACTGCTCGCGGGGCGCGAGACCATCGGCGATCTCGATCTTCCGTTGATCGTGATCGCCGCCGATCTCACGAACATGCAGCCGTGCGTCTACGACGCGCCGGACGAGCCGCTCGTCAGCGCGGTCATGGACTCCGCGGGCATCCCGTTCTTCTTCCGCACCGCCCCGGCCTCCGCGCAGGCCAACTATCGCGTGGTCGTCGACGGCGGGATCTGCGAGAACTATCCGGCCGAGCAACTGATGCGGTCGGCCGAATACGGCGAAGTGGCCGGCATCACGTTCGGCGTCTCCCGCTCGCGTGCGCCGATCACCGGCTTCCCCGGCTTCACCCGCGCGCTTCTCGAGACGTCGATGAACGCCTCGGTGCTGCGCGCACAGGCGGACCTCGGCCGGAACAACTTCGTCGTCCGCACCGACGCCGGCTCCTTCGATTTCGCCCGCGCCTTCGACGCCGGCCTCGGCGCCGAATACCGCGAGACGCGCCTGCTCGCGGAGAAGTTCTTCCGCGAATTCGTGGAGGACAGGCAATCCTGCCTGTCCGATTTCCCCCAGCGCCGCCTCCGCGACGTTACCAGCGCGCTGCAGACCATGTACGAGCGCCAGCACGAGCACTCCCGCTTCGAAGTCCTGTCGCTGCGCATGGTGGTCACCGGCGCGTCGCAGGCCGGACCGGAACGGCGAGGGCCGGACGACATCCGCCACGAGATCGTCTTCCGCGCCAGCGACGCGCCGATCCATTGCTATCGAATCAAGTTGACGCCGGCCGCCGCGCCGGACTTGCAGAGGAGCCAGTGCGAGATCTTCGACCGGCACGCCTCCCCGGTCGAATTCGATCTCATCCCGATCCCCGATTGCACCGATGACGGACGCGAATACCTGCTGTTCTTTCGCGAGCCCGTCATCGCGGGAGATCCACGCTCCCCCATGACTCTGCGGGTCCGCGACGCGGTGGCCGGCGTCCTGTGTCTCGCCACGGAAGGGAACGACGAGTTGCTGACGAGCGCCACGCGCGCCGACCGCCCGATCCCGCGCGTCGAGATCGTCGTTCACCTCCCGGACGAGCTCTCCGGCACGGCGATCGTCGCCGCCCCCGGCCCGCCCGGCGAGCCGATGTCGCCCGGAGAACTGATGTCCTACGCCGCCCCGGCGAACTTTTTCACCCTCGGCTGGAAAGGCGAAAACGTCCCCCCGAACACGATGTTCGGCTGCAACCTGGTAAGGAGGTGATGACGATGACGTGCATCCGCCTCGAAGTGTGAACGCCGGCGTCCCCGCCGGCTGATCAGGCGGCGTCCCCGCCGCCCCCATGAAAGGAGAACGCCCATGGCCAAAAACGACGTCCACACCCTCCCGTGGCGCGGAGACCCGCGCGGTTGGGTGAACAAACGCGAACACCAATTCCGCGTGCGAAAGATCTTCCGCACGCAACGCGACGCGATCCGCGAAGGCCGCAAAATGGCGAGGGAATCGAAGTCCGAACACTTCATCCACCGCCGCAACGGCACCATCCGCATGCGCAACAGCTACGGCAACGACCCCTTCCCGCCGCGAGGGTAGCGGCACGCGAAGGCCCGGCGGTCTCTCTTCTCCTTCTCTCTCTCCCGCCGGGCCTTCGCACTTTTGGTCCCCGGTTTCTCCTGGTTTCCGGCCTCGCGTTATTCTTGGGTGATGGCATCCAAAACGAAGTCCCGGAGGCGGACCGATAAGCCGGCGGCGCACAACGCCGCGAAGTTCGTGCTCAAGATCGATAACAGCCTCACGGAGGATGACATCCGCATTGCCGAGGAGCTGGTCCGAAAGTACGGGTTGGAGAACCTTCGGAAGAAGAGCTGAAATCGCGGCCGGCATCCTGGGACCTCCACGATGGAGAGAAACTCACGCCGCAAGATCCGGGAATGCTCGCCGAGATGCGAAGTCTAACTGTGCTCTTCTTCGGGCTAGTGACACACCCGAGCCTCCTCAGCTCAGTGCGATTAGGCGCACTGCATGTAACCTGTAGGATTTACATGAATCACGCTGTTTGATTATCATTCTATCCATGCCGTCCGAAGCCAGGTCAGAGACACCGCTTACGACGTCCGATCGAAAAGCGGCTTCCTTAGACCATGCAATTCCTGCCGTGCTGTTGCTGGTTATGGCTCTCCTTTATGCGGGGATATCTAGTTTCACGGCTAATCAGGTTTCTCCTGCTGGAGGGTTATTCCCGTCTATTGACATCTCAAAATTCGAAGGCCAGTTTTTCTGGTCCGTATCGATAGTGATGTTTCTTGTGGCGTTGATATGGAATGGATCTATAGCCTTGAATATCACCGCTAAGGCTTCATGGGCAATCCAAGTTATCATTTATGTCGCCTGTTTCGTGTTTGGTTTGTTGATATTCAGCGAGCCAGTACAATCGGCTACCGCCAAAGCCCTACTGGAGCCGCTAGATAATTATCAGCGGTATCCTCCTTCTGTGCTCGTCGTGTTTATCAATTCGATTGCCGCGATGGTTGTGGTGTTAACGGTAGGGGCGGTTGGTGTACTGTCGCATCATGCCACATCGCAGCTTTCAGTCGCTATCGAACGTCAGACGGCGCAGCTAAATCGGCTGTTGCTATTTTCCTCCGCCACCCTTCTGGTTGCTGGAGTAATAGAGGTCGCCTGTTTGTGCTTTTGGGCGGCAAGTACGTACGCCCCGGCCGCGAACACTAATGCACGCCACGTCGCAACCGTACTTGCAATTGCCGCTGGAGCCTTCTATACGTTCGCATTACTTGTCATCTATGTCCCAGCGTTTTACGCACAGGAGTGCCGCATCTCGCAGCTCGCTGAGCGAAACACTCAAGTAGATCCGCAGACGTGGCGTAAGACTTACGGGCTACATCATTCCATGAGTAGTTCTCTTGGGAATCTGTTGGCGTTTGCGAGTCCACTGCTAAGTAGCTTGTTCTCCCTCCTGCTAAAATGACGATTGTCTAAGCGGAGCGAATACACGAAAAAGGAGCCACATCTTCAGCTCATAAGATCGCTGGGCCCAATTGCCCCCGATCGAACGCGCGTACTAAGGAGGTGCAGACCCTCGTTCACAAGGTGTTCCATCAAACGTACCGGCTCCTCGCAGTGTGGGTAGAGCGCGACGAGAACGGTGCGAATCTCGCCTGAGGCGTCGAAATTGCCAACCGCCCAGCGGGTGTCAGCGTTCTTCGTGGTCCCATCGGAGATGCCCTGCCGAATCGCGTACGCGAGCGCAAAGCGCGCGATGTCCTGCCCTTCGAGAAACCAGCCGGTCTGTTCCAGTTCCGCGAGGATGGTCTGTGTTTCCGATGTGAGGCCGACGCTCTTTTTGTCCATGATCTCGTCCTTCGGCTAGTGCACTTCGACCACCTTCGACCGTCGTGCGGAAACACGCTCGAGCTCGTATTCGCGCTTGAGGCGTGAGCCGAGAAGCTCGCGAATCTCATTCCGCCCCACTTCGCTCTCATACACGAGTAACACCACCTGCTCAGCCATGTCGGGCACTGTCCGCACCACGTTTGACGTATGCCCCTCATCGAGACGGCCGAACGGCGAATCCATCACGATCGGTCCGCGAAGCGGCGCGTTGTGCTGCAATGCGCCCATGAGAGCGAGTGCGACAACGTGTTCGGCGCCCGCCGAACGCGCTTCTTCGGCCCGCCCGTCGCGATGCACGATCGTGAGGCCGTAGCTCTCATTGATGTGCAGTCCCGCGTAGTCTTCCTTCTCCGTCGTCATCGACCGGAAGAGCGACGTCGCGGTCTGCTCGACTTTTGTGCGCAACTCGGATTTGTACCGTTCTACCGCGGCATCGAATACCTCTGCCGCACCGCGCAAGACTTTCGCTCGTCGCTGTGTCGCCTGTAGGTCAAGCGTGCCGAACGCTTCAAGCTTCTTTCGCAGTTGCTGAATACCGTGGTCGCTGTTCTCGACCTTCTTTGTTTCGTCCTCAATCGCACGCTTCACGGCGGCAATTTTCTCGATCACATCGCTGTGGGTAACGCGAGAGCGGCGGATCGTGTCCGGATCAGCGTCAGCCAGAGCAGCGTTCCAATCGGCGATCTGGTCCTTCAGTGTCGCCTGTTCCATCTGCGCATCTTGGATGTTGAGCCAGAGCTGCTTCACGAGACCAGTATTATCCGCATCTTCAAACTTGCTGAGGTGGCTCAGTCGCGTCATCGCGGCGACCGCATCCTCGACGCTGTGTGTTCCATTTGCCGAGTGATCGGCCAGTCTCCTGCGTGTTTCTTCGTCCAGCGGCTGTTCGCAGACGTCGCAGCGTCCCTTTTCGAGCGCGGCAGCGCGTAACGCGCCGATGAGGTGAAGATGCGCCTGTTGCGCTTCCTGCTCGGCTGCAGCACGGGCGGAACGAATGGTGTCCCGGAGAACGCCTCGCCAGGCATCGACCATTGCCACTTGTAACTCACCACGCGCACGGCGCTCCTTCTCGGCAGCACCTTCGAGGCGCTGTGTTCCATCCTCGACCTGGGCGAGGAGCGTTGTGTACTTCGGCACCGAGTGCAGATACTGCTCGACTTCGTTCTTCTGTTTCGTGAGCTCTCGCAGATACTCTTGCTGCCGCTGGATCTCTTTGTGATGTGCATCCTTCTGCGTCGTTGCGATCTGCAATGCATTCCCGATTGCTTGCGTCTCTTGGTGGCGCGATGCCTCCTTGGCCGCCTGCCGATCGGCTGCATCGGCAAGAGACGTCAGATGTATGCGTGCGCGCTTTAGGATCGGTACTCCGAGGATACGTTCAATTGCTTCGGAGATGCGATGCCCAGCGTCGCTTTCGTTGATTAACAGTTCTTCGTACTCCTGCAGGAGTTCGCCGTCGAAGAGAAAAAACCGCGACACCTCGTTCGGGAAAATCTGTTGCAGCGCATGATCACGTTCCTGCGGGCCGAGGGTCGCCGTGCCTCGTCGGAGGAGTACATCTTGCTGATAGTCTTCGTCACGTACGGGCGTTGCAACGCGCGGTGTGCAGCGGCGGACGAGTTGGTACTCCTGTCCGTCGTAATCGAACGTCAGCGAGACGGTGAATCCGTATTTCCCTTCGGCCGCACGCTCTCGGTTCGAGAGCGTATGGAGTTTTCGTCTTCGTGCGCCGCGTCCGAGCACGGTGCCGAAGAATGCGTATCGAATCGCGTTCAAGAGAGACGTCTTGCCGCGCATGTTCTCGCCATATACGACTGTAACGCCGGTCTCCGGCGGCAGTTCTACGACCTGGCGATCGGCGAACGGCCCGAAGCCGTCGACTTCGATGCGCTTGAGCCGTAACATTACGCGCCCTCCTCCCGCCGCAAGAGATCCGTGACAGCTCTCTCAATCTCCCGCTGTGCGCTGTCGTCGTCCTCGCTGTTCGCTTCCTCGATTGCAATGATCGTCTCGAGGAGCGCCGCATTGAGATCGGGGTGCGTCTCGCGTCGTACCTGTTCCACAGCTGAAACGATATCTTTCAGATTAGTCGTCGTCATCTTCGACTCCTGTAGCGACCATCGACCGCCACTCGATCCCCGCGTCGATAGCGATCTGCTGTAAATCCGCTGCCGCAGCCGGATTCTCGGCATGCTGCGCGAACTCGACGGCGCGCGCTAACTCGCCCGTCAGAATTGGATCAAACTCGCGCTTATCCCTGCGTACAGGCGGAACAACGATCGCGTCGTGAATATACGCGAGTGCCTTTCCGGGCGCAGTACGGAGCACACGGCCACGCCGTTGGATGAACTCTCGAGGGTTCTTCGACGACGCCAAAATCAGCGCATGCGTAACGGATGGAATGTCAACGCCCTCGTCGAGACACTTGATCGCAACGACGACGCCCCCGACGACGTTCAACCACTTCAACGTCTCGCTGCGATCGCCATCCATTTGGGCGTGGAATGGCATGTTCTCGATTCCTGCCGCGAGAAGGGCGTGGCTGACGAGGTCCAACTGCGCGACATCATCGCAATAGACGATCCATCGCTGACCGCGCTCGTAAGCTTCCGCCAGTACCGAAACGGCCAATGGGATCTTGCCGCTCGCCTGTTTTGCAATCCGTGCGCGCTTGATGTACAGGTGCTGCAACCGTTCCTCTAACCGGGGCGTTTGATCGCCCGATGCGAGACGAGCACGAAGGATACCGATCTGCGCCGACAAGTCCTCGTACGCACCATTCTCATGCTGATTGAGTTCGACGACGTGCGGGCGGTAGAAGTAGTGACAGAGCATGCCATCATTCACCGCATCAGCAAGCGTGTAGGGCGGATAGAGAATGCCCTCGAAGTACGACAGCAGCGCGGCGGTGCCGACCGCATCGCCAGCGCGTTCCGGCGTCGCGCTGAGACCGAGCCGTGGCCCGAACAGCTGATCTTGTAGGAGATTTCGGTTCCCCGGAGAGCCAAGCCGATGAACCTCATCGGCGACGAGCAACAAGTGCTGCCCCGCACTCACCGCCTCGCGAAATTCAGGCGACGCGGCTGTACGCATCGTCGCGAGCACGATCCTCGAACGGTCGCCGGGCATCGTCCACAATCGCAGGCTCTCGCGCCATCGTGTGTATCCCGACCCGGCTCGCAGAATGCTCGCGTTCATGTCTGCCGTCGTTTCCGCGAGCTCCGCGTACCACTGCGCGAAAAGCACGCGATCAGGGACGAGTACGACAACCACCTCGCCATTCTTCAACGCATTGCGGATCGCGTGGATTGCCGTAAACGTCTTCCCACTGCCCGTCGCAAATTCGAGAATACCGCGTCGACCGTTTGCTTCCCACGCGGCGAGACCCACCTCCTGGTGCAGCTTGAGTATGCGTCCGCGCGGGTCGCTCATCGCTGGTGCTGCCGTCGAGAGGAGGAGGCGTTCGAGACTGTCTTCCCAATCAGCATCAGCGGCGCGCACGAGTTCGTCGCGCGCCACCTCTGGAAACGGCCGCACGTTCAGTGTGGGGTAGCGGTTGGCCCAGAGAGACGCGAAATACTCTTCTTCTGTCAGGACGCGTTCCAAATCCCGTGCGCCCATCCAGCTTGCCGCCACGTCGACCGACTCCAAATTCCCATCGTTCGCGAGCCCGGTCCATGTCTCATTCATCGATCCCTTGAAGATGACGACATTTTTATGTGCGTCGCGGAAGATGCCCAGCTTGTCGTGGAAAATGCGGCCTGCGGGACCACCCAGATCCGCGTGACGGAGCACCGCGATCTGCAACGTCAATGTCCCGCGTGCGACGAGCGCCGCTAGGATGCGCGTCGGTTCGGCGATGCGGTCGTCGTCGAGTGCCGAACGGACCTCGGCGACAAGTCGGGCCGCGAGAATCTCATCGACCCTAGCCTCATACCCCTTCTCTAGCGCGTCGATGTCATTCGGCGCAAGCACTTGCGAGCAAAGGACGCGCATGGTGCCGCCGCGCGTTACAAAGTTGCGCAACGCGTTCCACGCAACGACAAAGACTGTACTGCGGAAGTAGCCGACCGCGCGGTCATACTCGTCCGCACGCAACATACAGGGCAGATAAAACTGCTCCGCGATGTCATCGCGGCCCTTGTGGTACGACGTACGGAGCGTCAGGTCTCTGAGCGATGCCATTCGGCCTCCGTTACACCGCCCGTCCACCGTACGCGGTCGTCGAGCGTCCGAAGGAGCATCGACGACGTGCAGGCGAGTACGATTTCGGTGATGCCGCTGGTAAGTACGCGCAACTGTTCGGCGCGACCGGATGCAGCCGCAGCAAGCACGGTCGTGTCGCGCACCTGGATGTTGCCGCCATTCTTGAAGCGCGAATGCAGGCTCGCATCCCACAGCACGAACACGTCGAGATCTCCGCGATAGGCGAGCGCAATTGTGAACCGGCCGTCGGAGTGGTCGAACGACCCGTATTCATTGCGCGCCTGACGCGGCACACGTAACAGGGCTTTGTACTCGTGCGAGCGCGTCGTGCCGGCGGCAGCAACGAGGGAATAAGCGTAGATTCGCAGCCGAGGAGGAGCGGGAAGCGTGAGATCGAGACAAAGTGGCTTGCGTCCGATATCACTGTGCGAGACGACTACCGTTCCGAGCGCCCGCACGATCGCGGTGTGAAGCTGCGGCGTCGTCATCGTCGACGTGTGTCACGAAGGACCTGCGGTTCGAAGTCATTAAGCCAATACACTTCCTTCGACCGATGCGTGGCACGTGTCGTTTTCACCGATGCGAGTTCTCGGAACGGAAGCCAATCAGCTCCGGCGTTCTCGCAGACGATCACCTGACCCACGAGCGAACGGCACCAGTCGCCCAGCGCCTCGTAATTGAGGAGATCTGATCCGAGTCGGTAGTGACTTCCGGCCTGCTGATAGGGCGGATCGACGAACCACGTCGCCTCTTTCGGTATCGGAGCATCGGTGTAACTACAGTTGTGCACTTTCCAGTGACGGATCGACTCGACTTGTGTCGCGATGCGCTGACGGACCTTCGGCCCCCAAAAGGAGCCGGGGCGGATACCGTCGCGCATCCAGCGAGACGGCCGCTTGCGCGGTGTCGAGACACCACGGTTCAGCCAGAAGCCGACGAGCCATCGCGCCTCGACGCATACCTTGATGTCCTCGACAGACCCGTCATCCGGCACGTCAGGAATTGCAAGGATTTCCGACGGTTTCACGACGGTGAGGTATCGCCATACCTCGGCAAGGACTGGATCGAGCTCGCAAATGATGATTTTGAGATGCGCGTGCCGCAGGCTGTAACCGGCGGAGCCAGCGAATGGCTCGACGATCGTGTCGTACGCAGGCCGCGGATAGTGCTTCAAGGCATCGCGCCACTTTCCGCCGTAATAGCCGAAGAATGGCCGAAGATCACTCCGAGTATGGACGGGTGGCGCGACGAGACGGATCGTCGCCGCAGCATTCTTTTTCTGCCTGTCTCGCTTCCGCATCAACATTTCCGCCTACTTGCTGAGTGACTCACCGCGAAAGCCTCACGGGTTTCTCCTCATGGTACTCGGCGTGCCGCGCGTAGGGAACGACCAAGTACGGGACGACTGTTCGCCTCTCGGCAAGACCGACACTCACGGCTAATTGGATGCGCCGCGATACGGAATGTAGAACCGTTCGTAGTCGCGAGTAGGTTCCGACACTACGGCGGCGCTCCGCGGAGTGGCCTGCTCTCGCGCTACAGTTGTTACATCGGGGCGGAAGCCGACGCGATCGGGCGCAGAGTGATCGAGTAGCGAAACGCACGCGCCGTAACCTTGTGCTGAAACTCAAACCTCGCGGCACTACGGAGCACATACAGCGATCGAGGCTCGATGTTGAGACGGTACGTCTCCTTTCCGCGACGAAGCGCGAGAGTAGCGTCGCCAAGTAGAGAGATAGCAACAACAATCTCGCCGAAACTCGGGTGGTCTAGATGCCACCCGATGTCGCTACCGTCTGGGTACTTTGTGAGTAACGACTGCTCGAATGTATCTGGTGAGACTCCAACCAGCCCTGCTGCTCGGTATCGAATGGCGTGTAGATATTCAGGTATCGCAGGTGCCGGGGCAAGGGTTCCGACGTGTGGCCGGAATTCAAGTCCATACGACACGATCTCTCGCCGGGTGCGCTGGCCGCGCATTCGAATCGGAGCGAACTGCTCCGCAGAGATACGCTGGAGGAGCAAATCTTCCTCAAGCGTGGAAAGAAACGCCTCCACGTAGGTAAACCCGTCGATCATGCCGCAATGGTACGAGGTCGACCACCGACGCCGATGTCTTTTGCCACGTTCCCTCACTCTTCCGAGAGATACAGAATTCGTCAACGGCGACGGAACTAAGCCTTCCTATCGGTGGCCCCCATTGAGGGATGGCCTTGATTCGAGATTGGAGCACCTTCGGAACAAGAGCTGAAATCGCGGGCATCGCGAGGAAAGATCCGTCGCCCCTTTAGGCTCGTACGAAGTGCGATCTCACACATCGGGACTCATTATCACGGTTTAGGTTGCGGCTCCGGCGGGTCTGAAGGAGGCGACGCTGCTTGGGATCTGGTTTGGTTCCGGGTCAGGTGCCGTTGGCGTGTCGCCCTGGGTCGGTCCGGGAAGCTGGTTCTTGTTCTCGTCTGCCATGATGATCTCCCTCCGCACGAGCAAAGATACACTGGGAAGGTTCGTGGCCCGCCATTCATCAACCCCCGCGTAAATAAGGCTCTCAGGCCTCCCTTCGCCGTTGGATGCGTTACGATCCCGGAATCCGCGAATCGAAAGAAAAACCGCGCAGGCGAGTCTTCTCTACCCCTGCGTTCCGCGAGTCGAAGGCGCAGCTGGAGAAAACACCGGAAATGGTGGAAGCCTTCGAGAGGCTGATGCTGCGCGTCAAGACCCAGCCCGAGCAGGGGGTGCCGGTTCCCGGCTTCAACGCGTTCGTCATGAAGAACCACGGATGGGGCTATCCGATGCTCCGGGTGTATTACTTCATGAACGAGAAAGTGATCCGCCTGCTGCACGTCGAAGTCTTCGATCCGATCGGCGCCGGGGTGTGAAGGGAACCCCTCATCCGCCCTTCGGGCACCTTCTCCCCTTGCGAAGGGGAGAAGGGCTCTCGATGTACAGGTACCACGAGATGGGTCAGGCGATCGCGCGGAACTCGGCCTCGGGATCGCTGTGCAGCGCGCGGATGAATTGGCGCACGTTGTCCACCGTCGCGGCTGAGGCGCGGCGCGCGGCGATGGCCTCGCTCAGCGATCCCAGGGCGGTGATCGCCCGCGCGTTCAGGCCGGCGGCCGTGAACTCGCGGATCACCTGGCGCGCGAGAGTTTCCGCCTCTTCCGGCTCGCCGAGCGAGAGATGGGCTCCGACGATATCGAGCCCGCACAGTCCCGCTTCCTCGACGACGTCCTGCCGGAGGAACTGGGCGCGAACGTCGCGCAGATGGGCGATGCCTTTCTCGAGGTGTCCCTGCCCGATCAGGATCCTGCCGCGCGCCAGCTCCGCTCGCGCGACGTCGAGCGGCCGGTCGAGCTGTTCGTGGCGTCCCACGGCCTGCCGCAGATGTTCGTCCGCCGCCTCGAGCTCGCCGAGGACGGTCAGGGCGTGTCCGAGGTTGTTATGGATGACTGCCAGCGCCAGCGCATCATCTCTCTCCCGCGCCACCGGCAGGAGCTCCAGCCACACTTTCTTCGATTCGCGATTTTTGCCGGTGCGGTACAGCAGCGACCCTTCGGCGATGCGGCAGAGCAGTTGCCGGTGAGCGTCGCCCTGCAGTTCGAAGGCGCCGCTGCATTCCGCGAGCAGCTCCGCCGCCTCGTCATAGCGTCCCGCGTACTGCAGCGTGGTCGCCCGCGCGAATCGCACGACGGTTCGCTCATGCGCGAGCGCGGCGAACGGAGCGAGGAGTTGCTCGGCGCGTTCGAGCGCTTCGAACGCCTCGGGATAGCGGGCGAGATCGCGGAGGGGTAACGCCCGGTCCTTCCATGCCTGGGCACGGAGCCGCGCCAGCTGCACGGCTGAATATTCATCGGAGGGAAGCGCGTCCGCCATCGACGTGGCAAGCTCCGCGACCCGCAGCGCGTCCGCCGGTGCGCGATTGGTCAGAGAGGCGACGTCCCAGCTCATCTGCGCGAGGAAGGCTTCGTCCTCGATCTCCTTGAGGTCTTCCGCCATGACCGGTACTGCGCGGTAGATCGCCGCGGCGGTCCGATACGCCTGCAGAGCTTCGTCGAGCCGCTTCGCCGAGCCGAGGATGCGCGCGTGCGTGCTCCACGCGCGCCCGCCGAGATGCGGCAGGGCCAGCTTCGCCTCAGGCGGCGCGGTCACGGAGCCTGCATGACGGGTGACGAATCGCGTCAGCGCGAGCGCGTCCGGTGACCCGCGCCTCGCTTCCTCCTCGGCATCATCGAGCAGAAAGTGGAACGCGTGGACGCTGCGCGCCTCGGGATGGGCTTCCAGCCAGGCATCCCATTCGGACTCGGGCAACTGCTCGAGCTGATCGACCAGCTCCTCCGCTTCCTCGCTGCCATTCTCCAGAAAGTCGAGGAAGCGATCGAGCTCGCCGGTTGGCGTGTGCGGCATCGCCGACACGATACCACCGCGTTCTCAACGCTTGTTCCGTAGCTGCTCCCACCCATACTTCTCGCTCAGCTCCTTCGCCCGGCGGATGTCATCCTCGGTGATCGGCGGCTGAACGTCGGAGATCTCGCGGACATGGCCGTGAGTGTCCGGCCGGGTCCGCGGCGGAGCAGAGCGTTTCTTCCTGGCTGCCATCACCTACGGAGTGTCGCGAAAGGGGATTTCCACACCCTCACCCCTCGTAGGCCTTCTGCTCCAGCTCCGCCTGCGCGGCCGCGAGGCGCGCGACGGGCACGCGATACGGCGAGCACGAAACGTAATCGAGTCCGCAGGAGCGGAAGAAGCGGATGGACTCGGGGTCGCCGCCGTGCTCGCCGCAGACGCCGACCTTCAGGTTCGCGTTCGTGGAGCGTCCGCGCTCCGTGCCGAGACGCACGAGCTGGCCGACGCCTTCCTGATCGATCGACTCGAACGGGTCCTTCGGCAGGATCTTTTTCTCGACGTAGTCGGGGAGAAACGTGCCGGCGTCGTCGCGCGAATAGCCGAACGTCATCTGCGTCAGGTCGTTCGTGCCGAAGGAGAAGAACTGCGCGGTATCGGACAGCTTGTCGGCGATGAGCGCCGCCCGCGGGATCTCGATCATCGTGCCGACGAGGTAGTCGACCTGCACGCCGGCTTCCTGGATCACCTCGTTCGCCACGCGGCGCGCGTTCGCCGCCGTGAGCTGCAGCTCCCCGATCGTGCCGACGAGGGGAATCATCACCTCGGGAGCCACGTCGATGCCGTCCTTCTTCACCGCGCACGCGGCCTCGAACATCGCCCGCACCTGCATCTCGTAGATCTCGGGATAGGTGATGCCCAGGCGGCAGCCGCGATGGCCGAGCATCGGATTGACTTCGATCAGCTGCTCGACGCGCCGCTTCAGCTCATCCGAGCGGATGCCCATCTCGCGCGCGATCGTCGCCACCGCGGCCTCCGTGTGCGGCAGAAACTCGTGCAATGGAGGGTCGAGGAGCCGGATCGTCGCCGGCAGTCCCGCGAGCTCGCGAAAGATGCCGTCGAAGTCTTCGCGCTGGTGCGGCAGCAGCTCGTCGAGCGCTTTTCGCCGTGCCACGGTCGTGCGCGCGAGGATCATCTCTCGCACTTTGTTGATGCGGTCCGCCGCGAAGAACATGTGCTCCGTGCGGCACAGCCCGATGCCCTGCGCGCCGAACAGCCGCGCGACGCGCGCGTCCTCGGGCGTGTCCGCGTTCGTGCGCACGCCGAGCGTGCGGATCTCGTCCGCCCAGCGCAGCAGCCGCTCGAAGTTGCGATACGTCTCCGACTCTTCCGCCTTCATCGTGCCGTACAGCAGCACCTGCGCGACCTCGGAAGGCCGCGTTTTGATTTGCCCGCTGATGACTTCGCCCGTCGTGCCGTCGATCGACAGCCAGTCATGTTCTTCGAGCGGCTCGTGCCCCGAGCTTTGCAGCTCGGCGCGGTGATAGTCGACCTGCAAGGTTCCGGCTCCGACGACGCACGAGCGTCCCATGCCGCGCGCCACGACCGCGGCGTGCGACGTGAGGCCGCCGCGCGTCGTCAGCACGCCCGCGGCGCTGTGCATGCCGGCGATGTCCTCGGGGGACGTCTCGATGCGCACCAGAATCACGGGCCCGCTGCCGGTCCTCGCGGCGCGCACCGCATGGTCGGCCTGAAACACGACCTTTCCCGCCGCCGCGCCCGGGCCCGCGGGAAGTCCGCGCCCGAGGAGACGGCCTTCTTTCAGCGCTCTCGCTTTTTCCTCGGCGTCGAAGACGGGCGCGAGCAGCTGGATGATCTGATTCGCCTCGACGCGCTCGACCGCTTCCGTGTTCGTGATCAATCCCTCGTCGACCATGTCGCAGGCGATCTTCACCGCCGCGAATCCGGTGCGCTTGCCGTTGCGCGTCTGCAGCAGGTACAGCTTCCGCGACTGGATCGTGAACTCGATGTCCTGCATGTCGCGGTAGTGCGCTTCGAGTTTCTTGTAGACGTCGACGAGCTGCCCGTACGCCTCGGGCATCGTCTCTTCGAGCTTCGTGATCGGCAGCGGCGTGCGGATGCCGGCGACGACGTCTTCGCCCTGCGCGTTCGGCAGGAACTCGCCGAAGAATTTCCGCTCGCCCGTCGATGGATTGCGCGTGAAGGCAACGCCGGTCGCGCAGTCGTCGCCCATGTTGCCGAACACCATCGACTGCACGTTGACCGCGGTGCCCCAGTCGTCGGGGATGCCGTTCAGCGCCCGATAGGTGATGGCGCGCTGGTTGTTCCAGGAGTTGAATACGGCGCCGACCGCGCCCCAGAGCTGCTCCTGCACGTCCTGCGGGAAGTCGCGTCCGAGTTTGTCGCGGACGATCTTCTTGTACGTCGCCACGAGCTCGCGCAGCGACTCCGCGGGAATCTTGGCGTCGCTCTGCGCGCCCACGCGCTCGCGCACCGCCACGAGCTCGTGCTCGAAGTGCTCGCGATCGATCTCCAGCACGACGTCGGAGTACATCTGGATGAAGCGGCGATAGGAGTCGAGCGCGAATCGCTCGTCGCCGGAGGACGCGCCGAGACCCTGCACGGTCTCGTCGTTGAGTCCGAGGTTGAGGATCGTGTCCATCATGCCCGGCATCGACGCGCGCGCGCCGGAGCGGACGGAGACGAGCAGCGGCTTGCCGCGATCGCCGAACTTGCGGCCGACGGACGCTTCGACGTTCGCCAGATTCGCGGCGACGGCGTCTTTCAGCTCCGGCGGATATTGCTTGCCGTGCTCGTAGAAGTACGTGCAGACGGCGGTGGAGATGGTGAAGCCCGGGGGCACCGGAACGCCGATGTTGGTCATCTCGGCGAGGCCCGCGCCTTTGCCGCCGAGGACGTCTTTCATCTTGGCGTTGCCCTCGGCGTGACCGTCTCCGAAGTAATAGACGTACTGGCTCATGGCAGCGCGATTATGTCATCGCAGGTGCAGCGCCACACCATCGGCGAGCACGCGCTGCGGTTCGGTGATGGTCTTCGGCCGGACGACCTCGAATGGGACACGCGGCAGGGTTATGCCGCGCGGCCGCGCCGGGGCGGTGATACGGAATTGCCGCGAGGGCAGGCGTGCAAGGAGCGCGTGGAGAATGCCGATGGAGTCGTCGCTGTATGCGACCCATTGGCCGGCGCGCTGGAGAATCGCAGCCGCGATCTCGGTTTCGTCCGGCAGGCTGAAGCCCGCCGCTTCACAGGGCGTTCCGAACCAGCCGTCGCCGGCCGTCAAGCCGCTCACGCGCTCATGCCACCGGACGCCGGTGAGCCCGCGGCGCCGCGGATCGAGCGCGAGGAGCGCCCAGCCCCACATCGGTCCGCGCGACCACATCAATCGCACCACGCGGCCGTCGGTGGCGCCGCTGACGTACATCGGCGAATCGCCGCCGATCACGCCGCTGACGCGCGAACCGTGCTGCACGAATCGCGACGGCATGCCGTTGATCGTCCAGCAGCCGTCCACCGTGGGCTGCGCGCGCGGCGCGAGCTCGCTGCCCCTGGCGATGACGGAGTAGAGGACGGAGTAGTACCCGGTGACTCCCTCGGTACGCACGCGCACGAACGCCGCGTCGAACGGCTCGACGCGGACGAGCTGCGGGCCGTTCTGCAATTTGGGCACGAGCGTCGCGACCTCGCGCCACGACGCCGTGTCGTCCGAGGCGTCGAAATGGATCCGCAGCGGGATCTCGTGCGGATTGCTCGACACGATCGCGCCGAGGTGATCGATGCGGGAGCGCGCGGGAAGCGCGAACGCGAGCGTTTGTTCCTGGCCGTTCGGCGCCGACTTCCAGAACGTCAGCCAGTCGCCGTCGATCGCGTGTGCCGCCGAATTCTCGAGCCCCAGCTCCGCGCTGCGCGACACGACGGACGCGCCGCGCGCGAGGTTGAGGAGATTGTCGCGATCGTAGTCGACGTCGCCGGAGACGAACGTCTCCTCGGGCGGCGGAGGCGTCTCTTTCCCGTTGCACGCCGCGAGCAGCGCGAGGACGCAACACGCCGCCTGCAGCACGCCGCGTTTCATGACCGTCACGCGCGGTAGCTGCTGCGGTCGACGACGATCTTCGTCACGTCCGCAATCGGACGGATCGCGCCCGCCACTTTGTTCAACAGCGACTTCCGGTTCGCGCGCACCCGCGGGTCATCGACCATCACCATCACTTCCTTGAAGAACGTCTCCAGCTCCGGCGCGAGCGCGGCGAACGACTGCAGCGCCTCGCGGTAGCGCCGCTCGCCGGCGAAATCGGAGATCTGCGACGACACCAGCTCCGCGAGCTCGTTGAGGCGCTTCTCGACGTCGAGCTCCAGCACCGCGGGATCGACGCTCGCGGAGTCGTGGTCCTGGGTGATGTTCGTGATGCGCTTCGCGGAGTCGAGCAGCGAGAGGAACTCCGGCTCGTTGCGAATCGCCTTCAGCGCGGAAATGCGGTCGACGAGATCGGTCAGCGGGATCGTCTCCCACGCCGACTCCATGACCGCGCGGATCTCGTCGTAGGCGAATTGCCATGCCGAGGTCTCGAGGATCGTGGCGATGCGCTCGGCGAAGAACGCGGCGAGATCGGAGCGCAGTTCGCGCTCCTCGGCCGCCACCGCGAAGTCGAGCAGGCGTGCAATTGGGATCCGGACTTCCCGCTTGTCGCGGTTCAACAGGATCTGGACCGCCCCCTGGGCGGCGCGGCGCAGCGCGAACGGGTCGCGCGATCCGGTAGGCTTGATTCCGATGCGGAAGAAGCCCGCCAGCGTGTCGATGCGGTCGGCGAGCGACACGATCGCGCCGGCGACGTTGCGCGGCAGCGTGTCATCGATGTTGACCGGCTGGTAGTGATCGTAGATGGCCTGCCACGCCGTCGCCGATTCGCCCTCTTCGCGCGCGTAGATGCCGCCGATCCGTCCCTGCAGCTCGGTGAACTCTTTCACCAGCTCCGTCACGAGATCGGTCTTGCAGAGATGCGCGGCGCGGAGCACGTCCGCCGCTTCGATGCCGATCTCCCTGCAGATCGCCGCGGCGATCGACTCGATGCGCTTCGTCTTCTCGAGATAGTTGCCGAGCTTCTCGTGGAACTGCAGATGCGACAGTTGCTCGAGCCGCTCTTCGAGCTTCCTCCTGCGATCGGTCTCGTAGAAGAACTGCGCGTCGGCGAAGCGCGCGTTCGTGACGAACGAGTTTCCGTACGCGGCGTTGCCGTCCGGATCGCCTTCGTTGTCGAGCACCGCCAGGAACGAGTTGGTGAGCCTGCCCTCGCGATAGATCGGGAGCTGCTTCTGGTGCACGCGCATCACCGTGACCAGCACTTCCTCCGGCAGCGAGAGATATTCACGCCGGAACTCCGCGCGCACCACGCCCGGATACTCCGTCAGAAACTGCCACTGCGCCCAGATCCCCGCATCCTCGGCCGGCACGCCGCCCGCTTCCTTCGCCAGCACGAGCGCGCGCTGCACCATCACGTTCTTGCGATGCTCGGCCTCGACGTCGACGCTCGCCAGCTCGAGCTTCTTCATGTAGTCGTGATACGAGTTGACCTCGATCGGCCGCGGCGCGAGCGTGCGATGCCCGGCCGTCTCCGTTCCTGATGCGACGCCGAAGATGGTGACCGGCAGGTGCGCGCCGTCGAAGATCGAGACCACCGAGTGGACCGGGCGGATGTACGAGTGCTCGCCGTTGCCCCAGCGCATCATCTTCGGCCAGCGCACCGACTCGACGATCTGCGGGATGCGCTCCTGCAGGATCGCCGCGGTCTCGCGTCCGGTGATCTTCCTGCGGATGCGGATGTATTCGTCCGCCGACTCGATGATGTCGTCCGCGGTCGCGTTCTGTTTTTTCAGGAAGCCCTGCAGCGCCGCCTCGGGCGATTTCTTCGGCGGGCCTTTGACCTCCTGTTCGCGGTCCGCTTCCCGCACGGGAAGGTCGCGCAGGAAGAGGATGAGCCGCCGCGGCGTCGCGTCCGTTTTCCACTTCCCGCTTCCGAATTCGGCGACGAGCTTCTCCAGCGCCGTTCCGACAGGCGCGGAGAAGCTCGCGTGCATCCACGCGGGAATCTCTTCGGTCAGCAGCTCGAAAAAATACTCAGCCATGTTTCTGCATCAACGGAAAGCCGAGCTCTTTCCTCGACTCGAAATACTGCTCCGCGCAGCGCACCGCCAGATCGCGCACGCGCTTGATCACGCCGACGCGCTCCGTCACCGACACCGCGCCGCGCGCGTCGAGCGTGTTGAAAAGATGCGAGCACTTGAGCGTCCAGTCATAGGCCGGCAGGACGAGTTTCGCCTCGAGACATCTCCGCGCCTCGGATTCATACGCGTCGAGCAGTTTCCAGTGCAGAGCGACGTCCGCGGTCTCGAAGTAGTACTTCGAGAACTCGTACTCATCCTGCTTGCGCACCGCGCCATAAGGGACGCCGTGCGTCCAGTCGATGTCGAACACGGACGACTTGCGCGAGAGAAACATCGTCAGCCGCTCCAGCCCGTACGTGATCTCCGCCGAGATCGGCGAGAGATCGATGCCGCCCGCCTGTTGGAAATACGTGAACTGCGTGATCTCCATGCCGTCGAGCAGGATCTGCCAGCCGACGCCCCATGCGCCGAGGGTCGGGGACTCCCAGTTGTCTTCCTCGAAACGGATGTCGTGGCGCGTGAGATTGAGACCGATCGCGCGCAGCGAGTCGAGGTAAATATCCTGCACATTCAGCGGAGACGGTTTGAGAATCACCTGAAACTGGTAGTGCTTGCCGAGGCGGAACGGATTGTCGCCGTAACGCCCGTCGGCCGGACGCCGCGACGGCTGGACATAGCCGACGTTCCACGGCTCGGGGCCGAGGACGCGAAGGAAGGTCGCGGGATGCATCGTGCCGGCGCCGACCTCGAGATCGAGCGGCGTCTCGATCGCACACCCCCGCTCCGCCCAGAAGTTCTGCAGCGTCAGGATCAGTGACTGAAAGGTCACCCGCGACATAAGCCGCGCATTCTATAGGAGTGCGGCGGCAACGCCGCCGCTATCGGAGCTTGTAATGCAGCGCACCGGTCATCGTGAGCAGCGCAACCCATCATCGTGAGCAGCCCCACGTGTCCATCGTGAGCAGCCCACGTGTCATCGTGAGTAGCCCCCCTGTCACCGAGCAGCCCGCCTATCATCGTGAGCAGCTCCACGTGTCATCGTGAGCAGCCCCACGTGTCATCCTGAGCGCAGCGAAGGATCCCCGGCATTCTTGCGCCGGGGGTCCTTCGCCGTCTCTGCGGCTCAGGATGACAGCGGCCGGGGGGAGTTTCGCGAGAAGCCGTCCTGTCTATCGGGGCGGCGGTGGCGGTGGCGTCGCGGTGTCGGTCTGCGTCGGCGGCTCCTCCGCCGGCGGCGTGGCCGTGGTATCCGTCGCCGGGGGCGGCGGCGCCGCGGTGGCCGCGGTGTCGGTTTGCGTCGGCGGTTCTGCCGGCGGCTCCGTTTGCGTGGGCGGCGGCTCGGGCTGCGGCCGCGGCTGCACGACGACGGGCGCCGGCGGCGGTGGTGCAGGCCGCGTGCTGCTGGTCATGGGCGGCGGAGTGGCGGCAGCCGGCATGGACGGCGGCAACGGCGGCGGAAGCGTGCCCGCGACCGTGCCGGGAGCCGGAGCCGGCGTCGTGCTGGTGGCCGTCCCCGGATTGAGCGCGAAAGCGGTGGTCGTGTCGACGTTCGTATTCGTGATCGGCGGCACCGTTTCACCGGGGCCTTGGATCGTCGACGTCACGCCGCTCGCTGCTCCTTCCTGTACGACCTCGTAGTCATGCTGGTTCTTGCTGCTGCGCACACCGCTACGCCCGCATGCGGTGAGCCAGGCGGCGAGCGTGAGTGCGACGATGAGCTTGTTTTTCATCCGGCCTACCTTGCTGCAGGGAAAGGTCGCAAGGCGCTTGCCACGTTTGGGATGTTCCCAGCAAGCGGCCCGTGACAGTTTCGCGCGGCGGTGAGCAGCCTGGACGGGCTCGAGGATCAAGGCCTCGAATTTGCGATCTTCGATCTCGAGGAGGATGAAGATGGCGAAAGATTCCTCGAACCAGGGTGGGCCGACGCGCAATCCGAAAGACCAGTCGTCGGCGGACCGCAGTAATCCGAACGTCCGGAGCCGCGACGAGCTGCAGGAGCGTTCGGTGCAAGGAGCGCGTCCCGGCCGCGGGCAGCGGAACGGGTCCTCGAGAGAGCGCGGCTGAAGCGGTTGGCGTGGCGATTGCTCCGGAATTCCATCCGTGTCCGTGCATGCTGAAGATTTTGATTCGACGCTCATCCGGCGAGGCCGCAGCTCCGTCACCCTGACGGAGATCATCGCGTTCGTCAGGACGCTCGAAGAGCGCCCGCTAACGACCCTGCTCGACGAGCTCCCGGAGCTGGCTCGCCTCTCGGACACGAAGTTCTCGCTCGCCATCGCCACGCTCCGCCGCCGCTTTCGCGGCGAGACGCCGGTCGACCAGATGCAACTGCGCGTCACCGCGTTCGAAATCGCGCGCGGCGTCCGCGACCATGCGGTCGCCCAGCGCATTCGCGACCTCTTTCCCCTCGAGCGCGCCTGACTCCGCCAGCCGGCACGGCCGGCAGCGTTTGTTGGCCAAGCCGTCTTGACGCATTGTCGCCAGTCGGATTGTTTCTGCCGTGCCGGCTAGCGGGAACATCCCACCCTGTCAGGCAGTTGTAGAAACCGTACCGGTATGGTACGGTTTCGCTCCCTCACGGGGAACTGCCTATGCTGAAGATCTCCAAGCTCACCGATTACGGCCTTCTTGCCTCCGTCTACCTCGCCCGGAAAGAGGGCCACGTGATCGCGGCGCGCGAGATCGCCGAGTTCTATCACCTGCCGGTGCCGATGATCACGAAGGTGCTGAAGACGCTGCACATCGGCGGGCTGATCAGCTCGCATCGCGGCGTCGGCGGCGGTTACTCGTTCGACGGCGATGCCGAGAGCGTCACCCTCGGCAATCTGATCGACATGCTCGAGGGTCCGTGGGACCTCACCGAGTGCGAGACGTTCGACGATCACGGCGAAGCGACCTGCTCGATCCGCGTCGCCTGCCCGTCGCGCCGCTTCATGTTCGGCATCAACCGCGCAATCAAAGGAGCGTTCGAGCAGGTGACGCTGGGCGATCTCGTCCGCGGCGGGATGCCGGTTCCGGTCATCGACAAACAGCTATTGGCCCAGAGAGAGGCCGCGTCATGAGCAATGTAGAAATTCAGGAAATCGCAGCGCGCGAATACAAGTACGGATTCGTCACCAAGATCGAGTCCGACGTCGCTCCGCCGGGACTGACCGAGGAGACCGTCCGTTTCATCTCCGCAAAGAAAGAGGAGCCGGAGTGGCTGCTCGAGTGGCGACTGAAGTCGCTCCGTCACTGGCTGACGATGAAGGAGCCGACGTGGGCGAACGTGCACTATCCGCCGATCGACTATCAAGCGGCGAGCTACTACGCCGCGCCGAAACAGAAAAAGAAGCTCAACTCGCTGAATGAAGTCGATCCCGAGCTGCGCGCGACGTTCGAGAAGCTCGGCATCTCGCTCGAAGAGCAGAAGCGTCTGAGCGGCGTCGCCGTCGACGCGGTCTTCGACAGCGTCTCGGTCGCGACGACGTTTCAGGCGGAGCTGGCGAAGGCCGGGATCATCTTCTGTTCGTTCTCCGAGGCGGTGAAGCATCACCCGGAGCTCGTGCGGAAGTACCTCGGCAGCGTCGTGCCGTACACCGACAACTTCTTCGCCACGCTCAACAGCGCGGTCTTCAGCGACGGCTCGTTCTGCTACATCCCGAAGGGCGTCCGCTGTCCGATGGAGCTGTCGACCTACTTCCGCATCAACACCGCGAACACCGGACAGTTCGAGCGCACGCTGATCGTCGCCGACGAGGGCTCGTACGTCAGTTACCTCGAAGGCTGCACCGCGCCGATGCGCGATGAGAATCAGTTGCACGCCGCGGTCGTCGAGCTGATCGCGCTTCCCGGGGCGACGATCAAGTACTCGACCGTGCAGAACTGGTATCCGGGCGACAAGCAGGGCAAGGGCGGCATCTACAACTTCGTCACGAAGCGCGGCAAGGCGTTCGACAACTCGAAGATCTCCTGGACGCAGGTGGAGACCGGCTCGGCGATCACCTGGAAGTATCCGAGCTGCATCCTGCAGGGCGACAACTCGGTCGGCGAGTTCTACTCGGTCGCGCTGACGAACAACTATCAACAAGCCGACACCGGCACGAAGATGATTCACATCGGAAAGAACACCCGCTCGACGATCGTGTCGAAGGGCATTTCCGCCGGTCACGGGCAGCAGACGTACCGCGGCGCGGTGACGATCCTGAAGGGCGCCGAGAACGCGCGCAATTACTCGCAGTGCGACTCGCTCCTTCTCGGCGATCAGTGCGGCGCGCACACGTTCCCCTACATCGAAGTACGCAACTCGACGGCGACCATGGAGCACGAAGCGTCGACGTCGAAGATCGGCGAGGACCAGCTCTTCTACTGCCAGCAGCGCGGCATCACCGCGGAAGACGCGGTCTCGATGATCGTGAACGGCTTCTGCCGCGAGGTGTTCCGCGAGCTGCCGATGGAGTTCGCGGTGGAAGCGCAGAAATTGTTGGGAGTCAGTTTGGAAGGAAGCGTCGGATGACGGTTTGTCCTCCTGAGCCGCGAAGACGGTGAAGGATCCGTGGCGCGGGAACGCCGGGGGTCCCTCGCTTCGCTCGGGATGACATCAAGGAAAGCAATGCTCGAAATCAGAAATTTACACGCCGGCATTGACGGCAAGGAAATTCTCAGGGGCCTCGACCTCACCATTCAGCCCGGTGAAGTGCACGCCATCATGGGGCCGAACGGCTCCGGCAAGTCGACGCTCGCGAACGTGCTCGCGGGACGGCCGAAGTACGAGGTGATCTCCGGCGAGGTGACGTTCGAGGGGAAGAATCTCTTCGAGATGACGACCGAGGAGCGGGCGCGGGAGGGAGTGTTCCTGGCGATGCAGTATCCGGTCGAGATCCCGGGCGTCAACAACATCTACTTCCTCAAGGCCGCGTACAACGCGATCCGCAAGCACCGAGGCCAGGAGGAGCTCGATGCGATGGAGTTCCTGCAGCTCGTGCGCGAGAAGATGAAGGTCGTCGAGCTCGACGAATCGTTCATGAACCGCGGCGTCAACGAGGGATTCTCGGGCGGCGAGAAGAAGCGGAACGAGATCTTCCAGATGGCGGTGCTCGATCCGAAGCTGGCCATCCTCGACGAGACCGACTCCGGCCTCGACATCGACGCGCTGCGCATCGTCGCCACCGGCGTGAACAATCTCCGCAGCGAAGCGCACTCGGTGCTCGTCATCACGCACTACCAGCGGTTGCTGCGCTACCTCGTCCCGGACTTCGTGCATGTACTGTCGAACGGACGCATCGTGAAGTCGGGCGGGAAAGAGCTCGCGGAGGAGCTCGAGCAGAAGGGCTACGACTGGGTCGACCAGGAGGTCGCATGATGGTTGACTCGGGTGAAGGTCGCGTGATTCGCGAGCGGGCAGCAGAGACGTTCGTGAAGCTCGGCTGGCCGACGCCGCGGATCGAGGAGTGGAAGTACACGAACCTCGCGCCGCTCCAGAAGGTCGCGTGGAAGGTCGGGGATGCGAGGGCAGGGGAGGCGCCTGCACCGCTGCGCGGCGCGGCGATGCAGCTGCAATTCGTCAACGGCCGCTTCGCCGGAGGCGATCGCCGCGTGTTCGCGCCGCCGAACGATGAGCGGCCTTACGCCGACTGGGAGCGCAACGCCATGGTCGCGCTGAACTACGCGAACATGCAGGACGGCGCGCGCATCGAGATCCCGGCCGGAACGATCGTCGAGGGATTCATTCACCTCGTCTTCACGGGATATGGAGACGGGATCTGGTCGCATCCGCGCAACCTGATCGTCGTCGGCGCGAACGCGCAGGTCGCAATCGTGGAGACGTACACCGGCAACGGCGCGTACTTCACGAACGCGGTGACGGAGATCGTCGCGGGGGAAAACGCGGTCGTCGATCACTATCGCCTGCAGTGCGAGTCGCGCGACGCGTATCACGTCGGCAACGTCGCCATTCATCAGGAGCGCGGCTCGGCCGTGACCTCGCGCAGCATCGCCATCGGCGGTACGCTGGCGCGCAATGAGGTGAACGTCGCGCTCGCGGGCGAAGGCGCGAGCATCGTGCTCGACGGACTCTTCGCCGGCACCGGCAGGCAGCATCTCGACAACCGCACGGTCATCGATCATCTGAAGCCGCACTGCGAGAGCCACGAGCTGTACAAGGGCATCCTCGATCAGAACGCGCGCGGCATTTTCGACGGGCGCATCATCGTCCGTCCCGATGCGCAGAAGACGATCTCGCGCCAGGAGAACCGCAACCTGCTGCTCTCCGAGACCGCGATCGTCGACTCGAAGCCGACGCTGGAGATCCACAACGACGACGTGAAGTGCAACCACGGCTCGACGATCGGCCAGATCGAGCAGGAGCCGCTGTTCTACCTCCGCTCGCGCGGCATCGGCGAAGCGGAAGCGCACAACCTGCTCATCCATGCGTTCGCGAGCGAGATCGTCGACCGGATGAAGCTCGAGCCGGTGCGCGAGGAGATCCGGCGCGCGCTGTTCCAGGCGATGCCCGAGCGTCTGCCGGAGAGGAGAGGGCGATGAGCGCAGTGATCGAACCGCGCGTCGAATACGACGTACACAGCATCCGCAACGACTTCCCCATCCTTCGCCGGACCGCGCGCGGCCGTCCGCTCGTCTATCTCGACAATGCGGCCACGACGCAGAAGCCGAAGCAGGTCATCGACCGCATCGTCCGTTACTACTCCGAGGAAAACTCGAACGTGCACCGCGGCGTGCACTACCTGAGCGAAGTCGCGACGGCGTCCTACGAAGACGCGCGCCGGTTCGTGCAGCGCTACATCAACGCGCGCGATGTGAAGGAGATCGTCTTCACGCGCGGCACGACGGAGTCGATCAACCTCGTCGCGCAGTCCTGGGGACGCGCGAACGTCCGCGAAGGCGACGAGATCCTCATTTCCGCGATCGAGCATCACTCGAACATCGTTCCGTGGCAGATGCTCTGCGAGGAGAAGCGCGCGAAGCTGCGTGTGATCCCGGTGAACGACGCCGGCGAGCTGCTGATCGACGAGTACGAGCGGATGCTGCATCCGCGCGTGAAGCTGGTCTCCGTCGGCCACGGCTCGAACGCCCTCGGCACGATCAATCCGATCAAGCGGATGATCGCCGCCGCCCACGCCAACGGCTCGCTCGTCCTCATCGACGGCGCGCAGGGCGTTCCGCACCTGCGCATCGACGTCCAGGACCTCGACTGCGACTTCTACGCGTTCTCCGGACACAAGGTCTACGGCCCGACCGGCATCGGCGTGCTGTACGGACGCCAGGCGCTGCTCGACGCGATGCCGCCGTGGCAGGGCGGCGGGGACATGATCCTCTCCGTCTCGTTCGAGAAGACGACCTACAACGCGCTGCCGTACAAGTTCGAAGCGGGAACGCCGAACATCGCCGGCGTCGTCGGTCTCGCGGCCGCGCTCGAATACGTTTCGTCGATCGGCATCGACGCGATCTCCGCGTACGAGCACGACCTCCTGCTCTACGCCACGCAGCGTCTGCAGGAGATCGAAGGCCTGCGCATCATCGGCACGGCGCGCGAGAAAGCGGCGGTGATCTCGTTCGTCCTCGAAGGCGTTCACCCGCACGATATCGGCACGATCCTCGATCAGGAGGGGATCGCGGTGCGCACCGGACATCATTGCGCGCAGCCGCTGATGATGCGGTTCAATGTCCCGGCCACCGGCCGCGCGTCGTTCGGTCTCTACAACACGAAGGAAGAGGCGGACGTGCTCGCCGCGGGACTGCGAAAAGTCATCGAGGTGTTCAGGTAAGGGATGTCGGATCTACGCGAGCTGTATCAGCAGGTCATTCTCGACCACAACAAAAATCCACGGAACTTTCACGAGATGGCCGATGCCACGAGCCATGTCGAGGGATATAACCCGCTCTGTGGCGACCACTACACCATATTCGTGCGCGTCGACGGCGACACGATCCGGGAAGTCAGCTTCACCGGCAACGGCTGCGCAATCTCGAAGGCGTCCGCATCGGTGATGAGCTCGACCGTGAAAGGGAAGTCGAAGGCCGAGGCCGAGAGCCTGTTCGATACGTTTCATCGTCTCGTCACCGGCGACGCGAGCGGGCTGAGCGCCGCGGATTTAGGGCGGTTAGCGGCGTTCTCGGGCGTGAGCGAGTTTCCCGCCCGCGTAAAATGCGCGACCCTTGCATGGCATACGTTGAAAAGCGCGCTCGAGGGGAAAGACGAGAGCGTTACGACGGAATGATGGGCGTTACGAGGGGAACGAGCGTTACGACGGAATGATGAGCGTTACGACGGAATGATGGGTGTTACGACGAGAATGACGAGCGTTACGACGGAATGATGGGTGTCATCCTGAGCCGCGAAGACGGCGAAGGACCCCCGGCGCAAGGATGCCGGGGGTTCCTCGCTACGCTCGGAATGACACGAGGGGACGGTCTCGGGATGACACGTGAGGACAGTCTCGGAATGACACGAGGGGACAGTCAATGAGAGAAGAGGTCACATTCAGCCGCAACGCCGAGGCGATCATGATTCCGAGCGGCGAGCGAGTGCTCGTTCCGAAAGGGGCGCAGGCCACGATCACGCAGTCTCTCGGCGGCGCATTCACGCTGATCACCGACCGCGGCCTGATGGTGCGCGTGTCGGGTCAGGAAGTCGAAGCGATCGGGAAGACTCCGGTCGAGACTGCCGAGGTCAAACCGGAAGAGCTGACCTCCGACAAGCTCGAGCAGCTGGTATGGGACGCCCTCAAGACCTGCTACGACCCCGAGATCCCGGTGAACATCGTCGATCTCGGCCTCGTGTACCTCTGCGAGCTGAACGAGGGTGACGTGAAGATCAAGATGACGCTCACCGCTCCCGGCTGCGGCATGGGACCGGTGCTCGCCGGCGACGTGAAGATGAAGCTCGAGCAGCTTCCCGGGGTGAAGAACGCCGACGTCGAAGTCGTGTTCGACCCGGTGTGGGACCGCAGCATGATGTCCGAGGCGGCGAAGTTGCAGCTCGGCATGATGTGGTAAGTTGACCGGACTCCATGGCGTTCTGTGCGTATTGCGGAAATCAGGTAGCCGAAGTCTCCTTTGCTCCCTGTCCGCATTGCGGACGGCCGTCGAACGGCGCTGCTCCGGGCGCGATCGCTCCTCCGTTGCCGGGTAAGAGCGGCGGCGGCTCCCGAACGGTGATCATCGTCGTGATCGTGCTGGTTGCCGCATTCTTTCTGATCGCGATCATCGGAATCCTCGCGGCGATCGCGATTCCGAACTTCGTCCGGTCGACGGACCTTTCCAGGCGCAGGATCACGATGGCCCGTCTCCGTTCGCTCGCGACCGCGTGCGAAGCGTATGCGACCGACAACAATCACTATCCGAAAGCCTGGAACGTGGACGAGCTCCGGCCGTTGCTCACGCCGACGTACATCAAGGAAATGCCCTCCGAGGACGGATGGGAACATCGCCTCCGGTACGAAACGTGGACGGAGGAGCAGGACTTCGATCACTACGCCGTCGGCAGCCCGGGGAAAGACGGCACGTTCGAGCGCGTCTCGCTGAAGGAGTACAAGCCCGGAACGGTCACGGAAAGCTTCAAGGCCGACATCGTTTTCGCGAACGGAAACTTCGTGCAGTATCCCGACACGACGCAGCCGCCCCGGTAGGAAGAAGGAGGAGAAGTGAACTGTCCGTACTGTGGTACGTCCAACCTCGACAATTCCAGCATCTGCGTGAATTGCGGGAGATCCCTCAGCACGGGCGCGCCGCCGCCTCCTCCTCCGTCGACGTCGTACACGCCTCCGCCACCGGCGTACACGCCGCCGGGCCAGGCGGGCCAGCAGATTCCGAACTATCTCTGGCAGTCGATCGTCGTCACGCTCTGCTGCTGTCTGCCCCTCGGCATCGTCGGAATCATTTTTGCGGCCCAGGCAAACGACAAGCTTGGCCGTGGCGACATCGCCGGCGCGATGGAGTCCTCGAGACAGGCGAAGATGTTCTGCTGGATCGCGTTCGGACTCGGGGTGATCACCTATATCCTTCTCGCGGTTTTCTATGGAGCTCTCATCTACGCGGCCGTCAATGGGGCCGCTAAGGATTGGTAGTGCGATCGTCGCCGCCGCGGTGGGGGCGTGGATTCTCTACACGTTCCCGCCCGGCGCCGGCTCGTTCTATCCCCCCTGCGTATTTCGTCACGTGACGGGATTGCTCTGTCCCGGCTGCGGCTCGACGCGCGCGCTGCATCAGCTGCTGCACGGCCACGTCGAAGCGGCGTTTCGCCTGAACCCGTTCCTGTTCCTGGTCATGCTCGGCGGCGTCTATGCGGCGCCGAGCTTTCTGCAGGGCAGGATCCCGCGGCTGTTCATGAAGACGTGGTTTGCGTGGGCTTGCTTCGTGGTCGTGATGGCGTGGTGGATTCTGCGGAACGTGCTTTGAGGACAGGCAGGATTGCCTGTCCTCCACGTTCACGTCATCGGTGATCGCTGAAGAACGTCCATTCGCCGATCGGATATCCCTGCTGGAGCTGCTGCGCCTGCAGGTAACCGTCGATTGCGGTGATGATGGCGAGGATGCCTGACGGAACGAAGCACGCGACCCCGCCCGCCAGCCACGCCACGATTGTCACGATCCCTTTCGTCTTCTGTCCCATGATGATGTAGCCGACGCCGCCCAACACGAGGAGGTTCAGCACCATGACGAGAATCGGGTCTTTCGGAGGTGTGGTGGGATAGATGAATCCACCGCCGCCGCCGGGAGCAGGACTGCCTGGAGGTGGAGGAGGCGGAGGAGGAGTGTACGACCCGCCAGGAGGATTCGTTTCGGGCATCGAGAGCTCTCCTTACATACCGTTTTCTCGGCAAAGCCGCGATGGCCGGAATGCGAGGACGTTGCCCGCTTAAAGTTTCTCGGCGATATCCGTCACTACCGGAATTCGGAAGCGCTCGCCGTTGATCGCCTTGACGAGTGCGATGATGTCGACCGCCAGGAAGGCGACCGCGAGCACGCAGCCAATCGTTCCCAAGGCCGCCTGGATTCCCCACGGCAACATCCACCCCGCGACGAAGAACACAAACCAGAGGACGAACCAGGCGACACCGAGAACGAGTCCGTTCTTGGCGTGCCACTGCACGTCCGGATCATCTTTCTTCGTGAGCAGCGGAACGAGCGCGAGAATCCCCAGGTACGACAGGATGATCATCAGCGAGCGATCGGAGTTCGCCGGTGGTGTTCCAGGGGGTGGGGGCGGAGGAGGAGGATACGAGGTGGGAGGTGGTACGTTGCTCATTTTCTTCTCCTTGCGTCCTGACGAGGACGATTCTAGTCGCTTTCACCGATGCGAGTGAGACGGCGTTCCGCAAGTAAAAGAGGTATCACTGCCACGGCGATGGAGACGGTGAGCGCGATCACGATCGGCAGCACGATCGACATGCCGCCGCGATCGCCGAAGATGCGCCACATGAAGTACGACATCACCGGCCGCGCCATGAGCAGCATCATCGCCGCGACGTAACCCATCGATGCGGCCATGTAGGCGAAGCCGCCGAGGGAGAGGCCGACCTGCAGCGGGTTCTCGGCGTTGAAATTCGGCGCGAGCGCGCCCATCCCGACGCCGAGGCTGACCAGCGTGACGGCGAGCATCGACGCGCCGATCAGCGTGAACGCCCACACGGCCGCGTTCGCACCGAGGATCAGGTTCGCGAACGCGGTGAGAAACAGCGCGAGCAGCGTCAGCGGCGCGGAGTAGACGATCACCTTCACGATGATGAAGTGGCGATAGGACACCGGCGCGGTCTGAATCAGCCAGAACGCTTTTCCTTCCGAGGACACGGAGGGATACGCGAAACGGAGACAGATGGCGGCGATGACGAAGCCGGCCATGCCGAGGTTCGCATAGGCGACGATCGTCGCGCGCGCGTCGCCGCCGAGCGGCAGCATGCGGATGTTGTAGAGATAGATGAACAGCAGCGCCGCCATCAGGAACACCTGCGACCACTGCGCGGCGTCGCGGCCGATCGTGCGCACTTCCTTGCCGACCATGGCGCGCAGCGGCGGAGAGGCGCGAGCCACGATGCCATCGAGCAGGCGCGTCGCGGACTTCGCCCCGATCGCGACCGGCGCCATGCTCTCCCGCGCGCGCACGAACGCCGCGAAGTACGAGCCCCGCGCGAGCAGCACGAACAGCGCGAACAGCACGCCCGCGGTGATGGCGATGCGCGGCGCAATCGCAAATGCGACGTCATGCGTCATCAGCGTCGCCAGCGCGGTGCTCGGGTAGATGCTCATCGACGGCAGCTCGATGGCCTGCAGCACGCGCGCGACGTCGTCGGTGGAGATCTGCGCGAACAATCGTTCGGGACGGCTCATGCGGAAGGCGATGACGACCATCGTCAGGATGAGCATGGCGATCGATGCGACGATCTGATGTACGCGCCGCACCGGGAACCAGCGCACCAGCAGGAGGATCAGCAGCGACGCGAGCGTCACCGGGATGGCCAGCATCAGCAGGAGATTGATCAGCACCATCGCGTAGAAGCTCGCCGGCTTGCCGTACTGCCTGGCGAAGGCGACGAAGAGCGGCAGGAGGAAGAAGAAGACCACGGTCGCGCTCTGCGCGAACGTCTTGAGCCAGCGCGCGAGCGCGATGCGCAGCTTCGAGCGCGGACCGGCGTGGTAGATGTCGAGATCGAGATCGGTGAAGAACGAGCCGATCGCGGTGGTCATCCCCGACGAGAACAGCACGACGCTGGCGACGAGAAACACGAGCCCCAGGAGATTGCGCAGCAGCCCGAGCGCGAAGAGCGGGGTCTCGGTCTCGACGTTCTTCACCGCGCCGAAGAGGCGGGAGAAGAGCACGTAGTCACCCCACAGGAACGCGAGAAACGCGAGCGTGACGACGGTGACGCGAAGCAGGTTCGCGGCGTTGAAGGGGCGGAGGCGAGCGAGTGTGATGCGGAATGGCCACATGGGGTCGCCCGGTCACCCGGTCACCCAGTCACCCGGTGGGGTGCCGGGAGACCGGGAGACCGGGGGACCGGGTGACCTCACGACAAGGGCTTCTCCTCCTCCAGCCACTGCATCGCCGACTGCATCCTTTCCGTGCGCGCCTTGCCCCGCTCGATTCCCAGCTGGATCAACCGTTCGATGAGGCGCGGGTACTTCAGCTCCGTCGCCTCCCACAGTTTCGGATACATCGAGATGCTGGTGAAGCCGGGGATGGTGTTGATCTCGTTGACGAACAGGCGATTCGTGCCGCGCTCGAGGAAGAAGTCGACGCGCGCGTATCCCGACGCGCCGATCGCCTTGAACGCGGCGACGCCGAGCCGGCGGACTTCGTCGGAGCGGTCCTTCTGCAGTTTCGCCGGGATGACCAGCTGCGATTTGTCGTCGACGTATTTGTCGGCGTAGTCGTAGAACTCGCGTCCCGCGACGATTTCCCCCGGCACCGACGCCTCGGGGTTGTCATTGCCGAGGACCGAGACTTCGACCTCGCGCGCGTCGACGCCGCGCTCGATGAGCACTTTCTCGTCGAAGCGCAGCGCGTGCTCGACGGCCGCGTCGAGATCGCGATCGCTCTTCACTTTCGTGACGCCGATCGACGATCCGGCGTTCGCGGGCTTGACGAAGTAGGGCAGCCGCAGCGCGTTCGTGACGGCGCGGATCACGCGGTCGCGCTCGTGTTGCCACTCGCGCTCGTGTACCGGCACGTACTCGATCATCGGCAGCTTGGCCGAGGCGAAGGCCTGCTTCATGTGCACCTTGTCCATGCCGATGGCCGACGCGGTCACGCCGCTGCCGACGTACGGCAGCCCGAGCAGCTCGAGATAGCCCTGCAGCGAGCCGTCCTCGCCGCCCGTGCCGTGGATCAGCGGGAAGACGACGTCGACGTGGTGCGAGCGGGACCAGGTCTCGAACGAGAATCCCGGATGGCCGATGTCGCTCTTTTCCCGGCCCGCGAGAATGTGCGCGCTTTTCTCGGGATCGACGAAGCGGCCGTCGCGCGCGATGCAGATCGGAACGAGCTCGATGCGATCCTTCGACGCCGCGTTTGCAACCGCGCGCGCGGAGAGAATCGAGACCTCGTGCTCGGCGGAACGGCCGCCGAAGAGAAGAACGGTGCGAATCACGGAGTGGATCATTTACCGACCGGCAGGCTCCCAAGGAGATATTTCAGATCTTCGTCCTTCCAGCGAATGCCGCCGCCGAAGGTGAAGGCGGTGTCGTTGAGCGCGTTGTCGATGCCGGTGGTCAGGAAGATGCGCGGCATCAGCTTCTGCTCTTCGCGGATCGTGTACTGGCCGAAGAGGCGGATGTGCGGGTTGTCGTCGCGGCGTTTGCCGAAGTCGAAGGCCTCGCCGGTGACGGTGAGGCGGTCGTTGACGCGATAGTCCGCGCCGACGCCGCCGGTCGAGTCGAACATTCCGATGCGCACCGCGACGTTGTTGAGGTTCCAGCCGGCCTGGGCGGAGATGAGCAAGTCGCGCTCGAACTTCGTCTGCTTCGTGACGGTGGTCGACGACGCGCCGGTCGCGGCGTCGGTGCGCGTTTCGACGGTCAGCTTGTCTTTGCGGCTGCCGCGCGGATCCTGCGCGAGCTGGATGTTGTAGAAGCGGTTGAGGTCGGGATTCGGAGTGAGCTTCAGGTCGATCGCGGAGCGCGAGCTCGAGTCATCGAGGTCGTTGCGCACGCCGCCGACCTCCTCGGTGCTGGAGAGGCCGGCATAGTAGTCGCCGCGCACGCCCAGCTCGAGCTGCATGCGCGCGGCGCGGCCGAGGGTGTTCTTCAGTTCCGTGACGCCGCTCTCGACCGAGGCGAGCGCGGTGTTCAGGCGGGTATGGGCCTCGTCGCTGTACAGCAGCTTGCCGACGGTTCCCTCTCCGCTCTTCACCTGTCCGGTGATCGAGTTCAGATTCTCCGCGGTGACGCGAAGGTCGGACGAGAGTCCGCGAAGGTTCGTGATGACTTCGCGCAGCTCCGCGCGATTCTCACCGACCGTGCCCCCGAGCTGGCTGGCGACCGACTCGATCGAGTTGGCGAGCCGCGGGATCTCGGCGCGCAGATGCTCGGTGATGATGCGCGTGTTCGCAAGCGTTGCGTCGACGTTGCTGCGATTCGCGGCGATGAGGCCGCGCACTTCCTGCGTGATCGCTTCGACGTTCGCCACGATCTGATTCAACCGCTGCTCTCCCTGGGCGCCGCCAAGCACGTTGCGGATCGACTCGGTGATCGCTTTCACGTCGGTGGCGATCGCGGAGATCTGATGCGTGACGTCGTCGAACGTCGGCGGGATGGTGCCGCGCAGCACGACGTTGCCGGCGGGCATGACGGGGGCGGCGGGCGTACCGGGATCGAGCTCGATGTACTTCTCGCCGAGGAGGCCGAGGTTCGCGACTTTCGCGGTGGCGTTCGCTTTCAGCGGCACGTCGTCGTCGACTTTCATCGTCACTTCGGCGCGTCCGTCGGGAAGGACCTTGATGTTGGTCACGTGGCCCTTGCGGACGCCGGCGATGCGCACCGCCGACTCGTCCTCGAGCCCGGCGACGTCGTCGAACGTCGCCTTCACCTCGCGCTGGTTCTTCGAGCGCAGGCTGACGTCCTCGATCTTGAGGACGAAATAGCCCGCGATGACGAGCGCGATGAGCATGACGATACCGACTTTTGCTGCACTGGACATGGCCTTACCTCAATGGATCAATTCCCGCTTTTCGCATCATCTGAAAAAGCGTAGCAAGCGGCAGTCCGACTACGTTGGTGTAGCTGCCGTGGATGGAATCGATGAACATCGCCCCGATCCCTTGCACAGCATAGGCCCCCGCCTTGTCGAGCGGCTCGCCCGTGGCGACGTACCACTCGATTTCGCCCGCGGACAGCGGCAGCATCCGCACTTCCGACTCGGCGACCCGCGTGTCGCGATAGTCGCGCTCCGCGTTCTCCAGCGTGACGCCGGTATAGACGATGTGCGTCTTCCCGGCGATCGTGGCGAGCATACGCCTGGCGTCATTCGCGTCGGCCGGCTTCTCCAGCAGCTGGTCGCCCAGGAGCACGGTCGTGTCGGCGGCGATGACCCAGCGCGAGGGATGCCGCGAGGCGAGCGCACGCGCCTTGTCTCGCGAGAGCCGCGCGACATACTCCTCCGGCGCCTCCCCCTCCTGATGCACTTCGGGGACATGGCTCGGAATGACTTCGAACGCGAGCCCGATGGAGGCGAGCAACTCGCGCCGTCGAGGCGACGCGGAAGCGAGGATGAAGGTCATACAGCCACTCTCGTCACACTCAACACCACGACCCGTCCGATCTCTGCCACGATCCGGTACACGATCCTCAGGTGTTCCGCGCGGTACACCCAGAGCCCCTTCAACGGATCGAACAGCGGCGCGCCGGCGATCGGGTCGTCATCGATCTTCTGCAGCGCGTCGTCGAGCAGCGCGCGCTCGTGATCGGCGAGCTGCACCTCGTTTGCGGACGGCGCGAGCCATACACGTTGGTTGTGCTGCGCGGGCTCTTCCTCGCCGGCGGCGTTGACGGTCGCGAGGAGGTCGGCGTCGTTGGCGATCTCGATCGTTTCCCGCAGGGCCAGGTACTCGTCATACGACACGAGCATCGCCACGGGACGGCCGTCGCGTTGCAGCAGCGTACGCTCGCCTTTCACCTCGCATTCGCGCACCAGCTCGCGGGCGTCGTCGGGGAGATCGAGAACCTCGATGGTTTTCACGAGCTCTTCGCGAGCGCGCTTTCGCTCTCGACCACGGTCTCGAGATACGCGCGGAACTCCGACGCGAGCTGGGGGTGGCGCAGCGCGTAGTCGACCGTCGCCTTCAGGTAGCCGAGCTTTTCGCCCGCGTCGTAGCGCCGGCCATCGAAGACGTATCCGTAGAAATCGCCCTGGCGCACGAGATGGCGCAGCGCGTCCGTCAGCTGAATCTCGCCGCCTGCGCCGCGCTCCGTGGTCTCGAGGATCGGGAAGATCTCCGGCGGCAGGATGTAGCGTCCGATGATCGCGTAGTGCGACGGCGCTTTCCCTTTCGGCTTCTCGATCATGTCCGTGACGCGAAACTTGCGGCTGGCGACCATCTCGCCGGCGACGATGCCGTAGCGCGACGTCTGGTCGGGCGGCACTTCCATCAGCGCGATGACGGGACGCCCCGTCTCCTCGAACACGCGGCGCATCTGCATCAGGCATGGATCCTTGGCGAGGATCACGTCGTCCGGCAGCAGGACCGCGAACGGCTCGCGTCCGACCGCGTCCTTCGCGGTGAGCACGGCGTGCCCGAGGCCGAGGGCCTCTTTCTGGCGGACCGAGATCAGGTCGACCATGCGGCTCACGTTGTCGACCTCGGCGAGGAGGTCGTGCTTCCCCCGCTCGCGCAGCGATCGCTCGAGCTCGGACGTGCGGTCGAAGTGGTCGAGGATCGTGTCCTTCCCCTTCGACGTGACGATGATCAGCTTATCGAGTCCGGAGTCGCGCGCTTCCTCGATCCCATACTGCAGGATGGGTTTGTCGACGAGAGGCAGCATCTCCTTCGGAATGACCTTGGTCGCGGGAAAGAAACGCGTGCCGAAGCCGGCACAGGGAAAGACGCAGGTACGGAGTGGGCTCATTCGGGGTTAGCGTACCAGATGGCGGATGGCAGATGGCCATTGGTCACCCGGTCACCCGGTCACCCGGTCACCCGGCTTCCGGGCGGGTGGGGCCGGGAGACCGGGTGACTGGGTGACCGGGTGACTATCTGGCCATCGCCATCCGCCGTCCGCCATCCATCCATGGCCGCTCGTTTGCTTGGGCTCGTGTGGTAAAACGTCTCGTGAACGGGCGGGCATGCGCAAACTCCTGATTTTTCTCACGGTTTTCATCGTTACGACTCCTCTCGCGGCGCAGTGGCGAAGAGCTGGTTTGTTCGGTGCGGATGTGCGCGCGCTCATCGCCGATGCCTCGAATCCCGACACCCTCTACCTCGGCACCAGCGGCGGCGAGGTCTACGTCTCGCACGACGGCGCGAAGAGCTGGAGCAGCCCGCGCAACGGCATCCCGTTCCCGAGCTACGTCGTCGATAACCTGCTTCTCGATCGCGAGGGACGTCTCTGGGCGGCGTGCTGGGGGTTGTGGGGCGGCGGGGTGATTGCGGTCTCGCCCGATGGCGGCAAGACGTGGGAGCGCCGCGACGCCGGTCTCCAGGATTTTTCGGTGCGCGCGATCGCGATCGATCCGAACGACGCGAACTTCGTCGTCGTGGGTGGATTGACCGGCGTTTATCGCAGCGTCGACAGCGGCATGACCTGGACGAAGATCTCCGAGCAGAACAGCGTCGAGTCGCTGGCCATCGATCCGCGCAACCATGACCGCATTTACGTCGGCACGTGGCGCCAGGGCTGGCGCACGGATGACGGGGCGAAGACGTGGAAGCAGATCGCGAACGGGATGGTGCTCGACACCGACATGTTCTCGATCACCATCGATCCTTATCAGCCCGACAACATCTGGGTCGCGACGTGCGGCTGGGTCTACAACACGACGAACGCCGGCGATCTCTGGACGCGGTATCGCGACGGCTTCAACAACCGCCGCATTCACGACGTCGAGGTCGATCCGTGCGACCGCAACATGGTCTACGCCGGATCGGTCGCCGGTCTCTATCGTTCCGAGGACAACGGGAAGTCGTGGTACGTGGTGTCGGAGGAAGGGCTCGTGGTCAACACGATCGTCCTGCATCCGCAGCGTCCCGACCGCATCGTCCTCGGTATCGAAGGCGACGGCGTGTACGTCTCGAGCGATCGCGGCAAGTCGTTCCAGCGATCCTCCGACGGGTTGCACAACCTCCGCATCACCACGATCGCGCCCGATCCGTTCGAGAAGAATCGCGTCTACGCGGCCGTGGCGTTCGGCGGTCAGGCGTCCGGCATCTACCGCTCGGATGACGCGGGAAAAACGTGGACCAAGTCGAGCCGCACCGCGCTGCCGGAAGTGCTCTCGATCGAGATCGCCGCCGAGGCGGATGCGGACGTGAAGTTCGTCGCCGGGACGGAGAAAGGCTTCTTCTGGAGCAACGATGCGCAGGAGTGGACGCAGGCCGAGCCGGCGAGCTTTCCGATTCGCGTCGATAAGGTGCTGCGCTTCAACCGCACGCGCGCCTTCGCGGCGACGGCCGAGGGCGTGTTTACGACGCGCGACGGCGGGAAGAACTGGTATCGCCTCGCGGGAGCGAAGCAGCGTGCGGTGGACATCGCGGTCGGCACGCTCGACGGGAAGCGCGCTCTCTACGCGCTCACGTCCGCGGGCGTCGAGGTATTCGACGGAACGAAGTGGAACGCGATCACGGATGCGCCCGCGCGCGGACGGACGATCGCGGTGAAGAACGACATGGTCTTCGTCGCCGGCGCACAGGGCGTGAAGGCGGGGAACGTGGACGCGATGCTGCGCTTCCAGCCGGTCGAGGCGCCCGACGCGCAGTACGCGTCGGTGTACGGCGCCGGACGATCGCTGTTCCTCACGTCGCGCCAGCAGCGCGAGATTCTCGTCGGCGACGCGAACGGCGCGGACTGGCGCGAGCTCACGCTTCCGGCGAAGAACACCGAGGTGACGTCGGTCGCGCCCGATCCGTTCTCGCTGGAGCGCTACTACGTCGGGACGCTCGGCGAGGGCGTGTTCGTGTTCGAAGGAAAGATGAGGCGCCATGTGCCGCCGCCGCGCGAAACGCGCGCGCAGCTGGCGCCGGCCGGAAACAACTAGCTGGCACGGCCGGCAGCCGCCCGGCTTGGCCAACCAGCGCTGCCGGCCGTGCCGGCTAGCGCGGATCGTAGTACCGCACGGCCAGCACGCCCAGGCCTTTTTTCCCCTGCACCGATTTCGGGTCGTCGTTGACGACGACCATGACGTTCGGCAGCACGTTGTCGTAGACGAGAATCGCCTTCGTCGCCTTGCGCGGCGCGCCGCGCGACTCGCGCAGATAGGTCCGCTGCTCTTCGAAGGCTTTGCGGATCTCGGGGAGAAAGACGTAGAGCTCGAAGCGCACGGAGCGGAGGCGGTCGTCCTTGATCTCCAGCGTCAGCGCTTTGTCGCCGTCGTAGTCGATGACGATCTCGTTCTTGTCCTTGCCGTATTTCGGATTCCACTTCTCGATCGCGCGGACGACCTCGCCGCGGGTCATGCCGATCGTGAGGCGGAACGACTCGAGGCGCATCCACGACGTTTTGTCGGCGGTGGGAAATGCGGTGAGGAGCAGGGCCAGGAGGATCGGCATCAGTGGACGTATTCGGGACCGGGGACTTCCGCGGCTTTGCGCGATTGGATGATGGACGCGGCGAGCATGACGCGCCGCGCGATCTCGTCCCACTGCTGGGTCTTCACGAGATCGGGAACGGCGAGCGAGGCGCCGAGGTTCACTGCGACGCAGCCGGCGTCGAGGTAGGAGTCGATCATGTCGAGCGGCACAGGGCCGCCGGCGACGAGCGGGATGTCGCGGATCGGACCGCGGATGGTGCGGATGAAGTCGGGACCGCCGAGGAAGTGCGCGGGAAAGACTTTGACGAGATCGCAGCCCGCTTCCCACGCGCGAATGATCTCGGTTGCGGTGCCCGCGCCGGCGACGGAGAGGAGATCGTTTTCGGCCGCGTACTCGATCACCTGGTAGTCGGTGTGCGGCGAGACGATGATCTGCGCGCCGGCGCGCCGTGCGGCCGCGGCGTCGTTCGTGGTACGCACGCTGCCCGCGGCCATGGTGACGCCCTGGCTCGCGTAGCGCTCCGCCAGCATGCTGATGAGCGAGATCGCGTCCGGCGTCGTCAGCGTGATCTCGATGATGCGAATCCCGTTGTTTGCATACGCCTCGGCCACCGCCTCGGCGGAAAACGTGTTGTCTTCGCGCACCACTCCGACAATTTGTTCATGAATGACGCGCTCGAGGAGCTCTTTTCGGGCCATGTGTCTCCATGTCGTCCCGAGCCGCGAAGACGGCGAGGATCCCCGGCGCAAGAACGTTCACGGTCATGACGCCGGGGGTCCTTCGCCGTCTTCGCGGCTCAGGATGACATCATTTTAACGCCTTCGCGATTTCGTGAAAACGCGGCTCCCGGCGCAGCGGGTCCAGCCGCGGGTCGACGTTGAGGAAGACCATCCACGCCGAGCGATCCTCCAGCGCGGCCCGGAGCTCGTCGAACGCCGCGTTCGTCTCGCCGAGCGCGGCGTGGACGACCGCAATGTCGTAAGGCGAAACGTAGCGCTCCTTCGCCTGTTCGCGCAACGCGTCGAGATAGGCGAGCGCCGTTTCGCGATTCCCGGCGATGGCCTGCGTGTGCGCGAGCATCGCCAGGAGAATCGGAATGCGATCGACTTCGAGCGCGCGCGTAAACGCGTCGACTGCCTCCTGATAACGGCCCTGCTGGCCGAGGGCCATGCCCAGCCAGCCGTCGGCGGGGATGAAGCGTTCGTCGAGCTCGAGCGCCTTGCGGAAGCGGCGGATCGCGGCGTCGTAGTCGCGCGCGAAGTAGAACGGCCAACCCGCGTGGACGGCGATGATGAGCGAGAGCGGATCGAGGTCCGCGGCTTTTCTGAATTGCTCGGTCGCTTCGTCGAAGCGTCCGCGCGCGCAGAGCATCATCCCGTAGCCGTCGTGCGCGTTCGCGTAATTCGGATTCAGCGCGATCGCGCGCTGGTACGCTTCCTCCGCGCCCTTCCAGTCCCAGTCGAACCACCAGCGCACCGCCCCGAGCGACGCCCACGCCTCGGCGAGCCCGTCGTCGAGCTCGATGGCCTTCATCGCCGCCGCTTTCGCCTTCGGCATCGCCTCGTCCGGCGGCAGCGGGATGTTCGTGGTCATCGTGACGAAGCAGTCCGCGAGTCCGGCGTATGCGCCCGCGAACGACGGATCGTTCTCGATCGCTTCGCGGAAAAACGAGATGCCGCGGCGCAGGCTCTCTTCCGTCCGCTTGTTCCAGTGATAGCGGCCCTTGAGATAGAGCTGGTAGGCGTCGCTGTTGCGCGTCGACTGCCTGCCGAGCTTTTTCTTTTCCGCGCCGGTGAGGCGGATGCGCAGCTTGCCCGCGATCTCGTGCGACATCTCTTCCTGCAGCGCGACGAGGTCCGCGAGCTCGCGGTTGTACGTCTCGCCCCACAGCAGCGAGCCGTCGAGCGAGTCGACCAGCTCGACGTTGATGCGCAGGCGGTTGCCGACCTGCTTCAGCCGTCCGGTGAGCACCGCGCGCACGCGCAGCTCGCGCCCGACGCTTTGTGCATCGATCAATCCTGATTGTCCGTCCCGCTGCCTGTACCGGAACGTGGTGCTGCGCGCCATCACCTTCAGCTTCGGAAGCTGCGACAGCTGGTTGATGATCCCCTCGGTGATTCCATCGCTGAGGTACTCGGTGTTCGGATCGTTGGTGTCGTTCGCGAGCGGCAGCACGGCGATCGAGTCGATGACTTTCGAGCGCCGCGTCGATCGGCGAGTCAATCCCTTGGTAAGACCATGGATCAACTCGTTCTTTTCGATCGATGCGCTGCTGCCGATCGCACGCAGCGTCAGCGCGAGATCGCGCGCCGACTGAAAGCGTTCCGCCGGCGTCTTCTCGACGCAGCCCTGGATGATGCGCTGGAACTCCATCGGCGCCGAGCGCTCGAGGTCCTGGGCCGGCAACTCGTCTTTGAGGATCGCGGCAATCGTCGCGGCGCCCGACTCGCGATGGAACGGCTTCTTCTTCGTGACCATCTCGAAGAGGATGCAGCCGAGGGAGAAGAGGTCGGCGCTCGGATCGACGGGCTCGCCGCGGAGCTGCTCCTTTCCAGCACAGTGGGATCCGAAGCTTGGAATTCACGTGACTTGAAGTCGCGGC
>JADMIO011184584.1_pt1 | contig 89214 bp, 82 predicted proteins | sample 8958161 | NCBI WGS metagenome assembly JADMIO01 (sample SAMN16585339, study PRJNA669376) | soil metagenome | isolation source: Crop rotation soil | place: USA: Cullars Rotation, Alabama | collected 2011
GCGACTTCAAGTCACGTGAATTCCAAGCTTCGGATCCCACTGTGCTGGAAAGTCGCCCACGATGACCGGGCGCACGTCGTCGCCGACCTCGAGATAGTCCACGCCCGAGAGCCGCGACGCGGAACGGGGGTGCGGCTTCCTCGGGGGGAGGCCCCGCACCGCCTCGGCGAGGGCGCGGACGTGCTCGGGGGTGGTGCCGCAGCAGCCGCCAACGACGTTGAGCCAGCCCTCCTCGGCGAATCGCCGGAGCGAGCGGGAGATCATCGCCGGCGTCTCGAGGTAGCGGCCGTTCTCGTCCGGAAGTCCCGCGTTGGGCACGCAGCTCACCGGAAAGCCAGTGAGCTGCGCGAGCGACCGGATGTGGTCGGTCATGAACTCGGGGCCGGTCGCGCAGTTGAGGCCGAGGTAGAGCAGGTCCACGTGCTCCACCGAGGTGGCGAGGGCCTCCACGGACTGACCGGCGAGCATCGTGCCCATCGGCTCGATCGTCCCGGAGATGGCGATGGGGATGCGCCGCCCCACCCGGGCGAACGCGCGCTCGCAGCCGAGGAGCGCGGCCTTGATGTTGCGCGTGTCCTGGGCGGTCTCGATCAGGAGGTAGTCGGCGCCGCCAACGACGAGTCCCTCGGCCTGCACGGCGAAGGTGTCGGTCAGCGAGTCGAAGTCGATGCCTCCGGTGACGCTGATCGCCTTGGTGGTCGGCCCGATGGACCCCGCGACCCAGCGCGGGCGCCCGTCGGCGGACTGGGCGGCGTCCGCGGCCTCGCGCGCCAGCTCGGCGGCCCGGGCGTTGATCCGCAGGGCCTGTTCCTGAAGCCCGTACTCGCCGAGCACCAGGGGCGTGCCGCCGAACGTGTCGGTCTCGGTCACGTCGGCGCCGGCCTCGAAGTAGGCGCGGTGGATGTCCCGGATGAGCTCCGGGCGAGTGAGGACGAGGTTCTCGTTGCAGCCCTCGAGCTCGGGGCCGCCGAAGTCCGCGGCCTTGAGGTTCTTGGCCTGGATGAGGGTCCCCATCGCTCCGTCGAGGACGAGGATGCGCTCTGTCAGGGCGTCGCGGAGCCGCCGGATCCGCTGCTCGGTGTCCGCGCTCATCGCTTCTCTCCGGTGAGGAGGAAGACCCGGAAGGGAGAGCTGGCCTGCCGCGGATGGACCTCGAGGACCGGGGAGCCGAAGCCCACCCGGCGCAGCGTGGACTCGAGCGCCTCGGGCTCGAAGCCCAGGTGGCGATGGCCGAGCCGGTCGCGCACCCAGTTCTCCTGGTGCGGCATCAGCTCCAGGACGACGACCTTGCCGCCGGGGGTCAGGATTCTAGACGCCTCGCCGAGCACGGCGGCCGGATCCTCCACGTGGTGCAGGCTCTGGGAGAGCACCACGAGGCCCGTCCTTCCCGAGGGAAGCGAGAGGTGGTGCAGGTCCTCGCGGAGGAAGGTGACGTTGCTCAGCCCCTCGCGCCGGGCTCGCGCGCGCGCCTGGGCGAGGGCGGCACGGTTCTGGTCGATGGCGACGACCGAGCGTGCCCAGCGAGCGATGGAGGTGCTGAGCACGCCGGTGCCGCAGCCGAAGTCCGCGACGTCGAGCGGCGGGAGGAGCGAGGCGAGCGCCCCGGCCCAGAGGAACCAGGACTGACCCGGCTCGAGCAGCCGCTCGTTGAGGAGCTGCCGGTCCTCCCGCTGGCGGAGGAGATCCTTGAGCCGGGCGAGGTCGCCGGTGCGGTCCTCGGCCTCGCAGGCCATCTTGATGAGCGGGGCCTGGACGTCGCCGGCGTCCACCGCGAGCGAGTAGTAGGTGAACCCCGCCGCCCGCTCCTCGCGCACGAGGCCCAGCTGCCGGAGCTTGCCCAGGTGGTGGCTCACCGAGGACTGCGCCACACCGACGACCGAGACCAGCTCGGAGACGTTGAGAGGCGCCGCCGCGACCAGGCGGAGGATGCGCAGCCGGGTGGGGTCCCCGAGGGCGCGGAAGGACTGGGAGAGAGCCTCCATATCAATGGGTGTTCATATGTCGATGGGGGGGCGAGGGGCAAGGCGGAGGGGGCGGGGGTCGAGGGGGGGCGCGGGTGATCGGTCAAAACGTTTTGGAACGCTCAAACGCTCGCTCGTCGCTCCGTGAGCGCGCGAAGCGTTCCATCCGGTTTCCCATGCGCGCTTCCAGCGTCATTCGGGACGGTCGCCCGCGCCGGGACGCCCTGAAGCTGACTCGGAGGCGTTCCATCAGGTTTCGCATCAGGGCTTGCAGGGCCATTCGGGAACGCCCCGACCGTTCCACGCACCCAGCTCAGCGGCGGAGCGAGGCGAGGGCCGCCGCGAGCTGCGGGTCGGAACCCGGCTGACCCGGCACCGGGAGCGGCGGATGCACCGAGTCAGCCCATGGCACACGCTCGTCGGGCACGAGCCCGCGACCGAGGATCTCCGTCCCGTCCATCCGCACCAGCCGGCCCACGCTGATCAGCAGCACCGAGCCGTCGTCCAGCGTCGCCGGCAGGTGCACCAGCGCCTTCCCCGCGGTGGTCTCCCCGACGAGCTGCGAGCGCCCCGTGTCCCGGAGCGCCGCCGCCACCAGCTCGGCCGCGCTCGCCGTCCCGGCGTTCGTCAGGACCACCACCTTCCCCCTCACCCGCGCGCTGCCCGCGCTGCGCAGTACCGGCGCGTCGAGCTTTCCGGACGTGCGCATCACCTCTCGCTCGCCGAGGAACGCCCCCGCCACCGCCAGCGCCGGCTCGACCGCTCCACCCGGGTTGTTCCTCAGATCGAGCAGCACCGGACCGTCTCCCGCCTCCTGCAACGCCTTCTCCACTGCAGCAGGCGTGTCCGCCGAGAAGCCGTCGATCGCGAGGTGAATGACGCCGCTCTCGGGCGCACCCCAGCGAACGTGGTCGCCGGCAGCTCGAAGCGCCTCCCTGCGCAGTGTCACCGCCCGTCGCTCACCGCCCCGCTCCAGCTCGAGGCGAACCTGCGTTCCGGCTGCGCCCCGCAGTCGACCCATCGTCTCGCCGAGGCCGAGTGCTGCGACTCCATCGACGCTCTCGATCACATCGCCCGGCGCGAGACCGGCGCGTGCGGCCGGGCCGCCGGGCTGGGTCGTGATGACCAGGAGACGCCCGTCAGGCGCGTAGTCGACATCGAGGAGCTCGCGCAGGCCGACCCCGGTGGTCGCCTGACCCGAGACCTCCGCGACGAACGACGGCCAGGCCTCCGCGCTCAGCAGGCGCGTCGAGCGATCTCCCAGAACCACGAGCAGCCCCCGGATCCTGCTGCTCCGGGAATCCGGCGGAAGCACCACGCTTGCAAGACGGTCTCCATCCGGATGCCTGGACATGAGCACGCTGCGTGCTTGCTCCACGACCGGATCCCCCGATCCTCCAGGATGGAGCCACTCCGGCTCGCCCCCATGGTGCTGGCTCGCACAGGAGAGGAGCACGGCGAGGGGAAGGAAGTGCGCACGCCTCATCGAGGCGAGTCAACATCAACCAACCCCGCGCGACTCCCGCATTGCTGCCACCGGCGGACCGGGTGCCGCGGTCGAGGACCGGCTCCCGGAAGAGGCCCGCGCGGAGCGGAGTCACCGCTCCGCGCGATCGCCCACGAACCGACCCGCCGACCGCCTCAGCTGAACAGGCTCCAGAACGAGCGGCGCGAGGAGATGCGCTCGAACGCGTCCTGGAGGTCCTCGTCGTAATCGGCGCGGTTCGCGATGTCCGCCATGCTGATGATGCCCAGCAGCTTGTCCTCGCGGTCCACCACCGGGACGCGGCGGATCTGCTTGCGACCCATGAGGTCGAGCACCGAGGTGAGCGGCTCGTCCTCGGTCACCGCCGACACGTCGTCGGTCATGACGTCCTCGATGCGGAGCTCCTGCGCACGGTCGTGCGCGACGCCCCGGACCACGATGTCTCGGTCGGTCAGGATGCCCTCCAGCCGTCCGTTCGCGTCCACCACCGGGACGACGCCGCAATTCTCGTCCCGCATGATCGCTGCGGCCTCGCGGTGCGCCGACTGCCGGCTCACCGTCTTCGGATTCCGGGTCATCACGTCCCGCGCGGCCAGCGGCTCGCGCTGCCAGAACCGCCGTCCCTGGCCCTGGTCACGGTCGCGCTCGGTCTCGCCCCAGTCCGCGACACGCTCCTCGTCCTGGCCGAAGCCAAACGTTGCCTGGCTCGCCGGATACGCCGGCTTCATCCCGGTGGCGCCACTCTGGGTGCTCCGCTCCGCCGCCCACCGATCCCGGTTGGGATCCGAGCGGGTCCAGTCGCGACGGTTCCAGTCATCACGCCCCTGGTCCCCCACGAATCCACGGTCGCTGCCCGTCCGCTGCTGGTCCGGGATCTCGCCCAGTCCGTAGCTCTCGCCGGGACTCTTCCCCAGGGAGCGCTGCCCGAGCGACTGTCCGCTCCGGTTCTCGAACGAGGGCCCCTGACCGGACCCGCCCCGGTTCTCGTCCCGCTCGTGACCGCCGGACCGCCCCAGCCCGTAGCCACCCTGGCCGTAACCGCTCTGTCCGGAGCTGCTCTGCCCGTAGCCGCTCTGACCGTAGCCGCTCTGCCCGTAACCGCTCTGACCGTAGCCGCTCTGCCCGTAGCCGCTCTGCCCGTACCCGCTCTGACCGTAGCCCGCCGCTCCGCTCCCGGACTGCAGCCGCTCGTAGCTGCCGCCGGTGTCACCGCTGGGGCCGCTCCGGTAGCTGAGATTCCGGTCGTCTCGCGAGCGGCCAAGATCGCGCCAGTCGTTCCGCTGCCCCAGAGCCGACCGGCCGTACTGCCACGAGCGGTCACCGGAGCGGTAGCGGTCCTGGGTATCCCGGTTGCGCTCGTTCCGGTCGTTCCCGCGTCTCCACGCGTCCTCGTCATGTCCGGAGAGCCGCTCCATCGCGTGGCGGAAGAATCGGCCGATCTTCTCGCCCGGCGTCTCCTCCGAGCGCCGCTCCGGAGAGGACTGCGACGAGGACGTGTCCGCCGGGGTTCCGCCGGCACTCGTGCGCGCATCGGTCACGCCATTGGGTGAAGGGTACGAAGGGCTGTTCAGCGCGCCTTCGTTGAGCCGGCTCTTGGGATCGTTGGTCGCCATCGCGTGGCCTCCTGAAAAGGTCGAGCTTTCAAGATCGGCACCCGACGACGCACCGGCGATGGACTCACGGCCAGTCCCGGGCCGCGTCGCCTGGTCCTTCCCTGGACGGGCGACGGAGCGCCCGTCTCACGCGTACCGGCGGTGGTCCACCATCAGACAGCGGTCCTGCACGACATCGATGCCCGCGGCGGCGAGGCGGTCCGCCACCGCGTCGTTGCGGATCCCCGACTGGAGCCACACTGCCTTGGGCTTCTTCGCCAGGATGTCCTCGAGGTGGGCCTCGAGGTCCTTCGGACGCCGGAACACGTCCACCAGGTCCAGCTCGCCGGGCACGTCCACCAGGCGGCGGTACACCGGCTTGCCGAGGATCTCCTTCGCCTCCGGGTAGTAGACCGGCACCGGCACCACCTCGATGCCGACCGTGTTCAGGTATTCGGGCACGTAGAACGCGGGCTGGTCCGACTGCTCCTCGGTCTTGATGCCGAGCACTGCGACTCGGCGGACGCGCTTGACCAGATCTCGGACGGCTTCCTCGGTTTCCAGACGATGCGGCGATGGCATGTCCGGGGACACTACCTCGGCTGGCTCAGGGATGACGCGTGTGGCCGGGGGGTGCACCCTCGACCATGTCTCGCCCGAGGTTTCGCCGGTCCCGGTTCACCCCGTCGTCCTCCGGGGTTCCACCGATCGCCATCCGGCGCGCGGCCTCGGCGAAGTCCCGGAGCACCTCCTCCGCGGATTCGTACTTTCCCCGCGGCAAGCTCTTGAAGAGGTTGATGACGTCCACCGTCGCTCCGTTTTCCTCCGCGGTGCGCACCAGCGTGTCGCGCCACGCCGGGAACTGCACCCCGTCCAGCTGCGCCGCCGGGGAGCGCCCGGGTCCTCGGTCCTGGTTCTCGCCATGCATCGGAAGCTTCGGCCGGGTCACGAACGCGCCAAGGGGGCCCCCTTGTTGACCGTTGGGGTGGCGGGGGAGCATGAGAGCCAGGTGGACGACTTCTTCCGCGCTGCCGAGTCGCTGCTCGAGCAGATGATCGCCCAGCAGCGGGCCAAGGTGCTGCGTCTCGCGCGCGAGGCCGTGCCCAACATCGGCCCGGAGGACGTGCTCAATCCTCACGACTTCCCCGAGCTCAAGGCGCACCCGACCTTCGAGTTCGAGGACGGTCTCCTCAGCGGCCTGGTCGCCGCCCAGGTCGCGCTCCGCGCCGAGCACCGGAGCCGGGCGATTCCCTGATGCGCAGCCTCGTCCTCCACAGCAGCCGGGCACGCGCGCTGCTCGCCGAGGGTCTCGACTCCGAGCCTCCGCGCCTCGACCTGGCCGCGTGCGCCGTCGCGGCGCTGGACGACGAGGCGCTCGACCTCGGCCGCGTCCTCCACACGCTCGATGCCCTCGGTGGGCGCGTCCGCGCCCTGGAGCCAGCTCGTCTCGACGCGCTCGGCCGAGCGCAGGCGCTCCGGAGGGTCCTCGCGGACGAGGAGGGCTTCTGGGGAGATACCGACAACTACGACGCGCCGGAGAACAGCTTCCTCGACCAGGTGCTCGTCCGGAAGAAGGGGCTCCCCATCACCCTCGCGGTGGTCTACCTCGAGGTCGCGCGACGCGCCGGCGTGCCCCTGTTCGGCGTCTCCTTCCCCGGCCACTTCCTCGTCGCCTGCCCGTCGGAGGACGGAAAGCTCGTGGTCGATCCGTTCCAGGGCGGGAAGATCCTCACCGAGGCCGGCTGTCAGGACCTCCTCGCCAAGGTCGCTCCCCAGGTCAGGTTCCAGCCGCGCCTGCTCTCGCCGGCGCCTGCGAAGGTCATCGTCTGGCGGATGCTCAACAACGTGAAGCGCTCGTGGCTGGAGCGCACGCAGGGGGAGCGCGCGGCGCGCGCGGTGGACCTCCTCCTCCAGCTCCATCCCGATCACCCCGGGGAGCTCCGGGCCCGGGCCACCATCCTCTCGGCGCTCGGCGCCTACCGCGCCGCCCTGGCGGACGTGGAGCGGTGCCTCGAGCTGTCGCCCGACGCGCCGGACCAGGCACAGCTCGAGCTGACCGCGCAGGCGCTCCGCCATCGACTGGAGTTCCTGAATTGAGCACCGGCTGGCGGACGCTCCGCCGCGGCGACGAGCGCGATCTGACCATTCTCCGGATCCGCGAGGACGTGGTCGCCGATCCGGCGGGGCACGAGCACCCGCGGGTCATCATCTCCGCGCCCGACTGGGTGCACGTGCTCGCCCTCACCATCGACGGCGAGGCGGTGCTCGTCCGCCAGTTCCGGGCAGGAATTCACGCCGACACGCTGGAGTTCCCGGGCGGCATGGTGGACCCCGGAGAGACGCCGGAACAGGCCGCGGCCCGCGAGCTCCGGGAAGAGACCGGCCACGTCGCCGCGCGATGGACGTCGCTCGGCGCCTGCTATCCCAATCCCGCGCTTCAAGAGAACCGCCTGCACACCTTCGTCGCGCATGACTGTCGCAGGACCGTCGAGCCACGCCTCGACCCGGGTGAGGACGTCCGCGTGGAGCGGGTACCTGCCAGCTCCCTCCGGGCCCGCGTGGCCTCCGGGGAGATCCGCCACGGCCTGGTCCTCGCCTCTCTCTTCCAGGCCGCAGTCCGCGGAGCTCTGCCGTGAGCGCCATCCTCGCCCTGGTGCTGTCGCTCACCATGAGCCCCGAGGCCGCTCGTGCGCGCCAGGGCCCGATGATCTTCGGAAGCGGCCAGGCCACGTTCCTGGTCCTCGGGTCCGCCAGCCCCGGAGACACGCTCCGGCTGGCCCGGGTCCGGGTGAAGCACGCCGAGCTCCCGGAGACGCGGAGCTTCGACGACGCCGAGTACCACCTGGCCATCGAGCCGCCTGCCACCACCCACCCCGGGCAGCAGCTCGACGGAGCGGTCTGGCGTTTCGGCGCGGAGAGCCCCGATGGCCGCAAGCTGGCGGACACGGCGCGGATCGAGGTCCTGCGCGAGGACCGGATCGCGCCGGTGATGGCCCGGGGCCTCGCCTATCGCGCCGTCGGCACCCTGGAGCGGCTCTACCTCGTGCACGCCGGGACAGGATTCGTGCAGGTCATCCGTGTCCTGCCAGCGAGCCAGCTGGAGATCCCTCCCGGCGGCGTGGCGGTCCGGGTGGATCGCCCGTCGCAGGAGGCCGCGACCCGCATCCTCCCCGGGGAGTACGCCAAGATCGTCGTCGGCGAGGGACGCACCGTCCGGGTCACGGCCACGAACGAGATCTGGTTCGTGGGCAAGCCGCACTGACCCGGAGCTAAGCTCGACGCCGTGTCGTCTGCTGGACCATCACCGCGCTCGGTGGCGCTCGGGTTCTCGGTGCACACGGGCTGGGCGGCGCTGGTCGCGATCGCGAGATCGGGAAAGACCCTTGCCGTCCTGGACCGGCGCCGGGTCGGCATGTTGCCCGTCCCGCTCACGCCCCGGCAGGACGCCTACCCTCACGTGTTCCACGCGGCCCGGGAGCTGCCCCTCGCTGACGCCGAGAGATTCGTCCGGAAGGCGGAGGATGAGGCACGCGCCCGTGCCCGCGACGAGCTCCGGACGGCGGTGGAGACGCTGCATGCCAGTGGCCATCGCGTGCTCGGCAGCGCCATCATCATCGCGCGCGAGGCCCCGGCGCGATCGCTGGAGGAGATTCTCCAGAGCCATCCCCTGGTCCACGCCGCCGAGGGAACGCTCTTCCGCGCCGTCATCTGCGGTGCCAGCGAGGACCTCGGCCTCGGCGTCCTCCAGGTCCCCGCGCCGGAGCTGGTGCGGCGCGCGGCGCGGGCGCTCGGGCTGCCGAAGGGAGACGTGCCCGAGTTCCTCACCCAGCTCGGACGGCAGCTGGGGCCGCCGTGGACCGCCGATCACAAGGCAGCGACCCTGGCGGCGGTGCTCGCCCTGAGCTGACGCCCCTCGTCCCGGTGCGCTAGAGGTCCGCGAGGAAGGCCTCGAGATCCGACTTCTCCTGCTGCGTGAGCTGCAGCCCGAACCGGACGTCGTAGAACCGGACGACGTCCCGCAAACGTTCTCGCCGAGCCGTTGTGGAAGTACGGGGCCCGTCTCCGCGAAGCGCAGGCGGGCGCGCTCCCGGGCTGAGCGTCATCCCGGTCTGCGGCTCGTGACAGGTGTGACAGGAGCGCCCGTTGGTGCCGAGCGACTGCAAGAAGAGGTCGTCCGGATCGTCCAGCACGCCGCCCCCGCCCTCATGGTGAGCGACACGCTCTCCCTGTCGAGGCTCCAGAGCGACGAGCGCGATCCACCCGCCGCCATCCGGGCAGCGACGTTCTCGGAGGTGACGCCGCGGGAGATGGCAGCGCTGGGCACGGCGCGTCGCCGGCGACAGCGCGCTCCGTCTCGCCCGGCTCGAGGACGAGCGGCCGGATCCCGTGGACGAGCTACTCCGCGCCGAGCAGCGTGCCCTGGTCCGTCAGATCCTCGAGGAGATGCCGGTGGAAAGGGACAGGGATCTGCTCCGGCGCTATTACCTCGGCCAGGAGACGAAGGAACGCCTCCTGGCCGACCACGGCCTCACGAGCCTGCAGTTCAACCGGGTGCTCCACCGGGCGCGAAAGCGCTTCCAGGAGCTCTGGGCCGAGCCCGCGCGCCGTGAGCACGCGCTGACCGCTCAGCGGTGAAGAAAGAGCCCGACCGCGCCGAGGAGCGCCATCACCGCGAAGAACCCTCGGAGCACGCGTTCGGGAAGTCGGTGAGCGACGGCCACTCCCAGCGGCATCGTCGCGACACCACCGACCGCGAGGGCCGCGCCGCGGATCCAGTCGACGTTTCCTGCACGCCCGTAGACGAGGAGGTTCACCACCGTCCCCGGCGCCACCAGGGCCAGCCCCATCCCCTGCGCGGTGGCCTGCCCCATCGCGTGGAGGGTGGTCATCAGCGGCACGGTGAGGAGCGAGCCTCCGACGCCGAAGACCCCGGACACGAAGCCGCCCACCAGCCCGAGGACCACGGCGATCCTCGGTGGAATCCTGGCATCGGGGTCGACGCGGATCTCCGCCGCGCGGCTCCGCAGCCCGTAGAAGAGCGCGAGCGCGAGGAGGAAGGCCGCGAATCCGACCCGGAGCGCCGGCGATGGCGCGGCGGTCGCGATGCGCGCGCCCACGTACGTCGAGAACGGCGCGAGCAGGGCGAGGAGGCCTGCGCCCCGCGCGTCGAACCCCCGGTAGCGGGCGTAGCGCCACAGTCCGAGGAGCACGTTGGGGACGACCATCACCAGCGCGGTGCCCTGCGCGCGCTGCTGCGTCAGCCCGAAGAAGACCCCGAGCAGCGGGATGATGAACAGCCCGCCGCCGATGCCCACGATGCCGCTCAGGACCCCGATGCCCGCCCCCAGCACGACGTCGAGCGCGACCTCCCCGGGAGAGATGGACACTAGGGCGAGCCGCGGTCCCACGTGCCGGTGCGGCCACCGGCCTTGTGCTCGAGCTGGAGCGACTCGATCACCATGCCCCGGTCCACGCTCTTCACCATGTCGTAGACGGTCAGCGCGGCCGTGGCGGCGGCGGTCAGCGCCTCCATCTCCACGCCGGTGCGGTCGAGCGTCTTGACCTCGGCCCGGACGGAGACTCCGACCTCGTCGAGGCTCACCTCCACCGTCACGCCAGTGAGCGCGATGGGATGACAGAGCGGGATCAGGTCCGGCGTGCGCTTGGTGGCCATCACTCCGGCGAGCCGGGCCGCGGCGAGCACGTCGCCCTTCTCCACGCGCCCCTCGCGGATGCGTGCGACGGTCTCCGGCTGCATCCGTAGGCGGGCGGTGGCCACGGCAATTCGCTCGGTCCGCTCCTTCCCGCCGACGTCCACCATCTTCATGGCCGGTCCGCCGCGCGCAGCGCCTGGAGGAGGTCCTCGGCGACGTCGTCCGGATCCTCGAGACCCACCGAGACCCGGATGAGGTTCTCGCCGATGCCCGCGGCGGCGCGCTCCTCGGGGGTGAGCCGCCGAGCGCTGGCGCTCGCCGCGTGCATCACCAGCGTCGTGACGTCTCCGAGCGACGGTGCCGGACGACACAGCCTCAGCGCCTCGAGGAACCGGAAGCACTCCGCCCGGCCGGCGCCGGCGATCTCGAACGCCACCATGCCCCCGTAGCCCCCGTGGAGGAGCGCCCGCGCGGTGGCGTGGTCCGGATGATCGGGAAGCCCGGGGTAGAGCACCCGCGCCACCCGGGCGTCCTCCCGCAGCCGGCGGGCGACGTGGAGCGCGTGTGTCGAGTGCGCCGCCATGCGCACCGGAAGCGTGCGCAGCCCGCGGAGGGTCAGCCAGGCCTCGAAGGGGCCCAGCAGCGCGCCCTCGAGCACCCTCGCGCCGCGGATCGGGTCGATGCGCGCGTGCGTGCCGGAGACGACGCCGCCGGTCGCATCCGAGTGACCGTTGATCCACTTGGTGGTGGAGTGGAGCGCGTAGTCCGCCCCCTGCGACAGCGTCCGCTGGAGCACCGGCGAGGTGAAGGTGCCATCGACCACCAGCGCCGCCCCGGCCGCGTGGGCGCCGTGCGCAATGGAGGGGAGGTCCGGCACCGCGAGCAGCGGATTGGTCATGCTCTCCGCGAGTACGAGCTTCGGGCGGATGGCAACGAACCGCTCGATGGACTCCGGATCGCTCAGCTTCAGCGGAAAGAGCTCGATCTTCTGCTGGTCCGCGAGCCGCTTGAAGAGCGCGCGCGTCGCGCCGTACCCGTCGGCGGGCAGCACGACCCGGTCCCCGGGAGCCATCCCCTGCGCATCGAACACGGCGCGGAGCGCGGCCATCCCGCTCCCGAAGACCGCGGAGGCCTCGGCGCCCTCCAGGGCGGAGACGGCCTCCTCGAGCAGGACGGGGTTCTCTCCCCGGATGCGGGTGTAGACGAAGTCCTTTCCGTCCAGCGCCGCGTCGAGCTCGTCCGACGAGTCGAACCAGCTCACCGCGGCGGTGTGAATCGCCGGGGTGATGGGAACGGCGCTGCTCTCCGGGAGCCGGCTGCCCGCGTGAATCGCGTCCGTGGCCGGCTTCCGGGGTGCGCTCATTCGCCGTGCTCCACGAGGAACCGCTCGGCCTCGATCGCTGCCATGCAGCCGGTGCCTGCCGCGGTCACCGCCTGCCGGTACACCGCGTCCTGGACGTCGCCGCAGGCGAAGACGCCGTCCACGCTGGTGCGGGTGCTGCCGGGCACGGTCTTGAGGTAGCCGGTCTCGTGGGTCTCGAGCCACTCCTCGAAGAGCTGACTGTTGGGCTTGTGTCCGATGGCGACGAAGAGGCCGCCGGCGGGCAGGGTCACCACCTCGCCGGTCTTCACGTTCCTGACCCGTGCGCCGGTCAGCCGCTTGCCGTCGCCGAGCACCTTCTCGACGACCGTGTTCCAGACCACAGAGATCTTGGGATTGTTCAGCACGCGGTGCTGCATGATCTTCGAGGCGCGGAACTCGTCGCGGCGGTGGAGGACGGTGACCTTCCTGACGATCTTCGCCAGGTAGGACGCCTCCTCCATGGCCGTGTCTCCGCCGCCGACGACGAACACGTCCTCGCCCTTGAAGAACGCGCCGTCGCAGGTGGCGCACGCGGACACGCCGCGGTTGGTGTACTCCGCCTCTCCGGGCACGTTGAGCCACTTCGCCGAGGCCCCAGTGGCGATGATGATCGTCTCGGTCTTCACCGTCCGCCCGCTCTCGTCCTCGAGCGTGAAGGGACGCTTCGAGAGGTCCACCTTCATCACGTTCTCCATGTGGATGACGGTGCCGAAGCGCTCGGCCTGGGCCTTGAAGCGCTCCATCAGCTCGGGCCCGGTGATCGCCTCGGGGAAGCCCGGGTAGTTCTCGACATCGGTGGTGATCATCAGCTGGCCGCCCGGCACCCGGGCAGGCTCCTCCAGAGCCGGGCCTCCGGCGTAGAGGACGGGCTTGAGGTTCGCCCGGGCGGCGTAGATGGCGGCGGTGTACCCGGCTGGGCCCGAGCCGATGATGGTGACTGCGTGCACGGTGTCGGCCATGGCGGAAAGAGTGCTACGAGGGTGCCACGAATGCCATGAATCTCGACCTGCTCTCGCGGGTGCCGCTGTTCGAAGGGTTGAGCCAGGCCCAGCTCAGGAAGCTCGCCGGCGTCTGCGAGACCGAGCGGGTTGCCCGAGGAAAGTACGTCTTCCGCGAGGGGGAGCCGGGCGCCTCGATGTACGTCATCGTCGAGGGGCGGGTGCGCATCTCCCGCCAGCTTCCCGGCATGGGTGAGGAGGCGCTGGCGATCCTCGACCCGGGCGCGGCGTTCGGAGAGATGGCGGTGGTGGAGGAGAGCGCGCGCTCGGCGGATGCCCTCGCCCACGAGGGAGAGGCGGTGCTGCTGCGCATCGGCCGGGATCCGCTGGACCAGCTGCTCTTCACCGACAAGGAGCTCGCGTACTCGGTGCTCTGGTCCCTGGTGCGAACCCTCTCGGCGCGGCTGCGCGACACCAACGAGAAGATGAAGGCGCTGTTCGCGATGTCCAAGTTCTAGGACGCCGGCCGGCCGCGCCTCCGGACGGCGCGCTGAACCTGCGTTCACGAGCGCGCCACGGGCACGTGCCTTGCTCTCGCTCGCGGCGTGGAGCGGGGCCTCTCCGAGACCGAGGATGGACGACTGCACCTGTCGCGCGAGCGGCTGCTCGCGTCGCCGCGCGCGCTCGACGACGCCGAGCTGCTCGGCCTGCTCTTCGGCGGACGGAGCCGGACGGTGCAGGGGCTCGGCGAGTCTTTGCTCGAAGCCGCGGGCGGCCTCCGCGCGCTGGCGAGCATGGAGCCGGCCGAGCTGTGCAACGCGGCCGGCCTCGGCCGGGAGCGGGCGGCGCAGGTGCTGGCGGCGCTCGAGCTCGCCCGGCGAGCGCATCTGGCCCCCGACGGCCGGCCCCGGCTCAGGACCGCCGGGGAGGTGTACCGCTACCTCGCACCGCGACTCTCGCTCCTCCGGCACGAGGTGTTCCACGTCCTGTCGTTCAACACCCGGAACGTGCTGCTGGGGGACATGCGGGTGGCCGAGGGAACGACGGACGCCTGCACCGTGGACCCGCGGCAGGTGTTCCGGGCGGCGCTGGCGGCGCGGGCGACGGCGGTCATCTTCGCGCACAACCACCCCTCCGGGGACCCCGAGCCGTCGGAGGCGGACCTGGCGCTGACCCGCGAGCTGCAAGCCGGGGCGAGAATTTTCCACCTCCGCGTCCTGGATCACGTGGTCGTCGGAGCCGGGCGGTACGTCTCGCTGGCCAGGGCGGGGCTCCTCCACGCTCCGGCGGCGAGCTCGGCAGAGGCGTTGACGGCCGGGGGCAAACGGTGAAGATGCGGAGCATGACGGAGCCGCTCCGGTTCCACGACGACGCACGCGCGGAGCTCGAACGGTCCTTCGGACTCGCCACCTTCCGGCCAGGGCAGGCCGAGGTGGTGGACTCCGTCCTCGCCGGGCGCAACGTGGTGGTGGTGATGCCCACCGGCGCGGGAAAGAGCCTCTGCTACCAGCTGCCGGCGGTGATGCTGAAGGGGCTGACGCTGGTCATCTCGCCTCTCATCGCCCTGATGAAGGATCAGCTCGAGCAGCTCGAGGCGCGTGGGATCCCCGCGACGCTGATCAACTCCACGGTGCCGGAGGTGGAGCGCGCCGAGCGGATCCGGCGGATGCGAGCGGGCGCGTACCGTCTGGTGTACGTCGCACCCGAGCGCTTCCGGAGCCAGAGCTTCCTCGACGCCCTCGGTGAGGTGGGGGTGGAGCTGATGGCGGTGGATGAGGCCCACTGCATCAGCCAGTGGGGTCACGACTTCCGGCCGGACTACGCGCTGCTGGGGCAGGTGCGGAAGCGGCTGCGGCCCCCGCGTACCGTGGCACTGACGGCGACCGCGAGCCCGGAGGTGCGGGAGGACATCGTCCGCAGTCTCCTGATGAAGGACCCGCGGGTCTTCGTTGCGGGATTCGACCGGCCCAACCTCTTCCTCGAGGTGCTGCGTGTGTCGGGCGACGAGGAGCGCCGCGCGGCCACGGTGCGGGTCATCGGCGAGGGGGGCAGCGGAATCGTCTACTGCGCCACCCGCAAGCAGGCGGACGCGATGCAGGCCGCGCTCCGGCTGCGCGGGCACGCCCCGGTCGTCTACCACGCGGGGATGGACGAGGCGGAACGGCACGCCGCGCAGGACCGCTTCATGAGCGATCCATCGGCGGTGGTGGTGGCCACCAATGCCTTCGGGATGGGCATCGACAAGCCGGACATCCGCTTCGTCGTGCACGCCAACATCCCGCGAGCCGTCGAGGCCTACTACCAGGAGGTGGGGCGGGCGGGGCGCGACGGGAAGCCGGCGCACGCGCTCCTCCTCTTCAACCACGCGGACGTCTTCACCCAGGAGCGGCTGATCGAGAGCAACCACCCCTCGGAGGCGGTCATCGCCGACGTGTGGAACGTGCTCCAGGCCTCGGAGGTGTTCGCCCGGGGGCAGGAGGCGCTGGCGGCGGCGGTGGGTGCGAGCGAGTTCGAGGTCTCGGCGGCGCTGCGCATCCTCGAGCGAGAGGGGCTGATCGAGCTGAGCGCGCCCGGGGCCGGCGCCTACGGCATCAGGATGCTGGAGGCGAAGACGGACCTCCACTCGCGCTCGGCGAAGGCGCTGCTCGAGGCGATCCGGGCCGAGGCGGGAACGAGCGGGTCGCTGTCGGTGTCGCTGCGGGGCCTCTCTGCGCGCGCGGGGCTTCCGGAGAAGGACCTCCGCAGAGCGCTGTCGGCGCTGGAGCGGGCGAAGACGATCTCGGTCCGGAAGCCCTTCGCCGGCCGTGGCATCCGGGCGCTGCAGCGGGTACCCTTCCACGCCCTCGACCTCTCGCTGGAGAAGGTGCGCCGGCAGGAGCGGCGGGCGCTGCTGCTGCTCCGGCGGATGACCGACTACGCGTACGCGAAGGCGTGCCGCCGGGCCTTCGTGCTCGACTACTTCGGGGAGGACACGCGCCACCTCGACTGCAACGGGTGCGACGTCTGCTCGGGACAGCTGACGCGCATCGAGCTGCCGCAGCCGCGCACGAACGGCAAGGCGGGCGGGATCTACAAGTCGAAGGAGCGCGTCGCCGAGGGGCCAATGAACGACCACGCCGCGGAGGCGCTCCGGCGCTTCCGCCGCGACCTGTCGCGCGATCTGGACCTGCCGCCGTTCATCCTCTTCACCGACAGGACGCTGAACGCCCTGGCGACGGCGCTGCCGCTGAATCGCGAGGACTTCCTGGCCGTGAAGGGCACCGGCGCCACGAGCTGGGAACGGTTCGGCCCGAAGGTGGTGGAGATCTGCAAGGGCGCACGGGAGACGGCGCGCAAGGGCGCGGGCGAGTCGGCGAGCTAGGGCCCGGACGCGCCGAACCCGATCGTTCTGCAGACGCCGTCCTCCTCGAGGCGAGGCTGGACCCGCTCGAGCACCGGTTCATCCATGCCCGCCCATCGTTCCCCCTCGCGACACGGCGCGAGCCTATCCCATTGCCGCTGCGACGCCGCGGAACGAAGCTCTCCACATGCACATCGACGGACGTTGCCACTGCGGGGCGATCAGCTACGAGGCCGAGGTCGAGCCAGAGACCACCGGCATCTGTCACTGCACCGACTGCCAGACGCTGACCGGGACGGCGTTCCGGGTGACGGTGAAGGCACCGGCCGAGCACTTTGTCCTCAAGGGGAAGCCGACCATCTACGTGAAGACCGCGGAGAGCGGCCGGAAGCGCGCGCACGCGTTCTGTCCGACGTGCGGCTCGCCCATCTACGCGGCGGCGCCGGAGAATCCGACGGCGTACGGGCTGCGCGTCGGGCTCATCCGGCAGCGCAGGGAGCTGCGGCCGCGCAAGGCGACGTGGTGCGCCTCTGCCCTGCCCTGGTCGACGGACCTCGAGGCGCTCGACCTGGAGCGCCACGAGCGGCAGCCGTAACGCGAGTCGCGTCCTCTCGAGTCAACCCGGGCCGCCGCCGGAGCACGCCGGCCCAGGCCTCACGGCTCCACCGGCCGCCGTCGGCGGATGACCAGCTCGCGCACCAGCAGCGTCAGCGCCGCGAGCCCGAGCGCCAGGACGAACACGAACCCCACCGCGGTGATGCCGAAGACGAGGCGCACCATCGACTCACCGATGCGTCCGTCCGTGTACGCCTCCTTGAGAGGCCCGAGCAGCCCGAGGCGATCCAGCACCCGCGCCGGCAGCGCATCGAGCGCATACGAGACGCGCAGGACGGCGGTCGACGGGAACTGCACCCGGAGGGCCTCCACCACCACGCCGATCGCCAGATACAGCGCGGACAGCGCGAGCGCGTTGCCGGCGACGGCCTGGAGGAAGCGCTTCGGGTTCACGGGGCGCGGGCGGCCCGCTTCTTCAGCGCGGGCAGGAGCTTCTTCACCCGACCCATGTCCGGGGACCTCGGCGCGAGGCGGGTGAAGTTCACGTACTCCTCGTATGCCCGCTTCGCGTCCGTGTCACCCCCCGCGGCGTAGGCGTCGGCGAGCGCCAGCCGGGTCGGCCCGTCGGCCGGGTCGAGCTGGACGGCCTTGATGAGCAGCTCCCGCGCCTTCGTCTCGTCGCGCAGCTTGCGCAGGACGAGCCCCTCGGCGAGCACCGCGTCGGAGAGGAACGGCTGCAGCTCCATCGCCAGCTCGGCGCTGTGCTTCGCCTCCTGCGTCCGACCGTTGGCCAGCGCGATGCGCGAGGCCGCCACCGCGGCCAGGGCCCGGTCACTCGCCCGCGGCGCCGCCGACGAGAGACCCTGGAGCTTCGAGAGCTGGGGCTTGCCGGACGCGGGCTTGAGCAGCACGTCGCCGGCGAGGCCGCAGACGCTGGCGGCATCCTCGCGGCTCGCCGCCTGGTACGCCTTCTGCGCCTGCGGGACGTTGCCCTGGCGGACGAAGGCGCGGCCGATGGCGCAGAACACCTCGCTGTCCTTCGGCGCGAGCGAGTTCGCCTTCTGGAGCGCGGCGAAGCCCGCCCGACCGTCGCCGCGCGCGAACAGCTGGGTCGCCCGGAGCCGGTACGACTCGGGATCCTGCGCGTCCACCTTCATCGCGCGGGCGAGCGCCGCCTCCGACTCCTTCCACTTGCCCTGCTGCGCGAGCGCGAGCGCCGCGTCCTTCTGGGCAGCGGCGCTGGAGGGGTTCTCGGAGGCCCAGGCCTCGGCCTGGGCCAGGGCCTCGGCTGGCTTGGCGAGCGCGAGGTAGACGCGCGCCAGGGCATGGCGGCTCTCGCCGTGGCTCCTGTTCCGCTGGATGGACAGCTGCAGCGGCTCGACGGCGCGCTCGGGAGAGCCGGAGGTCCAGAGGAGCCGTCCGAGAGAGCAGGCGCCCTCGTAATCGCGCGGATCGCGGCTCGCGCCCTCGAACTGCGCCCGGGCACGGTCGAGGATTCCGCGCTGCCAGTAGATCTTCCCGAGCGCGACGGCGACATCGGCGCGCGGACGCTTGGCGGCGCCGAGGGTCTTCTCCAGCACCGTCTGGGCCTTGTCCGGCTCGCCCTCGCCGGCGTCGGCCAGCGCGAGCCAGGCCACCGCCTCGATGGGGTACTTCCCCGAGACGGAGGTCCTCGCCAGCTCGGAGCGGGCGTGCTTCCAGTCCTTGAGGCGCCCCCAGGCGATGCCGCGGAGCAGGGCCATCCGCCGGCCCGGATCCTCGGCGAAGCGCTGGAGCAGGTCCCGCTCCCGATCGCGGCCCAGGAGCACCCGGCCCAGGGCCTCCTTGGCCTCCTCGCTCTTCGGCCTCTGCTTCACCGCGGCCTCGAGCGACTTCTGGGCCGCGGCGAGGTCACCGCTGGAGCGGAGCGCGTCCCCGAGCGCGACCTGGAAATCGAACGCGCGCTTTCCGGCGCCGGCGGCGCCCTCGGTGAGCACCTTGACCGCCTGATCGTGCGCGCCGTTCGCCGAGAGGAGCCGCCCGCGATCCAGGGCACGGCGGGTGGCGAGGTCGGGCGTGAGCGCCTCGGGGACCAGCTTGTCCACCTCGGCGAGCGCCTGGGTGAGATCCTGCTCGAGTGCGAGCCGGCTCTCGGCCTCTCCGAGCGCGCGACCCGGGTGATCGGGCGAGAGCTGCTCCGCCGTCCCGTAGACGGTGAGCGCAGCCGCGTCGTCGCCCGCCTCGCGGTAGTAGTCGCCGAGCGCCACCAGGGCGCGGACGTTGCCGGCGTTCAGCTCGAGGGCGCGCTTGAAGTGGAGCACCGCGCCCTTCGCGTCCCCCTTCGCGAGCAGGAGACGACCGGCGGCGTCGTGGACCTCGGACACGTCCAGCGGGCTGTCGAGGATGGCCTTCCGGGCCGCGTCCCGCTCGGCGCCCTCCGCGGCCAGGAACCTCGCGACGAGCACGAGGCCGGGTCGGCTGGTGCCCGCCTTCGGTCGGGCCAGGGCGGAGCTGGCCTGGGTGCGATCCTGCGCGGTGCCGCCGTGCTCGTCGGCGAGCACCGCCCGGGCGTACGCGGTGAGGTCCCACGCCTCGGCGCTGTCCTCCTCCATCCGGACGGCCTGGGCCAGCGACTCGAGGGCGGCCTTGTCCCCCGCCGCGGTGTCGAGCGCGAGCGCCTTGCGCGCGCTGGAGAGCGCGTCGGTCAGGTTCCGCCCCTGATTGATCGCGCGGGTGTGACGGTAGACGAGCGCGCCGGCCACGACGGCGACCACCGCGACGGCGGCGATGGCCAGCTTGAGGGCGTGGACCTGGAGCCAGCTCTTCTTCTCGGCCTTCTCGGCGACCTTCGCCCGCAGCGCCTTCTCGTACTCCTTGGCGATGGCCTGGGTGGTGCCGGTGCTGAACGGACGCTTGACCGCCGGGACCGAGCCGGTCGGGATCGGCGCATCCGGCACGTCGGCGAGGAGGCTGGGCTCGGTGACGTCCTCGACGCCCGACGGCGCGGTGACCGGCTTCGCGGCGGTCGCATCGGCGCTCGCCGGATAGTCCGGGCCACCCGGAGTGGTGGGACCGTCGCCGATGGCGGGGAAGGAGCCGGAGCCCTTTCGCTCGGGAAGCGGCGTGAAGCCGGCCGCCTCGGCGAGCGCCTCGGCGGGAGGGGGCGGCGGCGTGCCTCCGGTGCGGCTGGGCCGGACGGCGGCGTTGCTCCCGGTGGAGGTGCCGTTTGCGCGCGGCTTGAGGGGGCGCTCGGGCGGATTGTCGAGCACCGCGGGCCGCATGGTCGGCGCCGGGCCGCCGGCGAGAGCTCCCTGCGTCTGCTCGAGCCAGGTCTTCACCTGCTCGTCGGCAGGCGAGAGCGCAACCGCCTTGCGGAGGAGCGGCAGGGCCGAGCGGTACAGCCCCTTGCTGACCAGGACCTCGGAGATGAGGTGATAGGCGAGCGGGTCCTGCCGGTCGACGGCGACGGCCTTGTCGAACTGCTCCATCGCCTCGGCAGGGCGGCCCAGGCCGATCAGCGCCTTCCCCCAGAGGACGTACCCGTGGATGCTGTCGGGATGGTGGACGAGCCCCTGCTGACACACCTCGGCCGCCCGGGCGTTCTCACCCTGTTCGACGAGCACCCGAGCCAGCTCCACGAAGAGGGTGGAGGTGGGATCGGTGGCGAGAAGCTGCTCGTACCGCTCCACCAAGGATTCGGGCATCGTTCGCTGCGATGAAGGCTACCACGCGCCCCCTCCTCGCCTGGCTCCTGCTCGGTGTCGTCGGATGTCACGAAGGGGGCTCCACCCAGGCAAAGCTCAAGAGCACCTACGAGGACTTCGAGCAGAAGGCGCGCTGGGGCGAGGCGGCGGCCGTCGCCCAGCTGCTCGTCCCGGAGCGGCGGAGCCAGTTCCTCGCCGCGCGGGCGCGCGAGAAGTCGGACCTGAACATCACCGACATCGAGCTCGTCAACGTGGTGACGAGCGACGATGGCTCGCACGCGACGGTGACGTCACGGTGGCGGTGGTACAGGCTCCCCTCCACCTCCGAGCAGGTCTCGGAGTCCAGGGCGATCTGGGTCGCGCGGGGCGGGGACTGGCAGCTCGAGTCGATGCAGGGCGGCCCATACCCGGACCTCGCGCCCCACTAGGCGAGCCGCTTCCCACAAAAAAAAGCGCCCACCGCCCCGGGGCCGGCCGGGACGGTGGGCGTCGGGCGTCCCCCCATGGGACGCCCTCACATGCGCAAACCACCGAGCAACACGGATGCCATCTGAGACATCCGGTCCTTCCGGGCCGTTGCAGGGCGAAGTCACGCCCAGTGTGGGAGCCGACCTTCCGAGATCGCGACAGGCGCGTCGTGGTCGCCTGCCGTCCAGCCGGGGCGCGGACCGCGGAGGATGCTGACTCGCGGTGAGGGTCCGCGGCAGGAGGCCGGGGCGGCTCGGCCCGTCAGGCCGCCGCCCGCTCTCCGTCCACCGACCGGATCGTGTCCCTCATCGAGTGCGCCGGCACCCATCCGACGTCCGCCGCCCACCGGCTCCCGTCCACCATGCAGAGGAACTGGATGTGGTCCAGCTCGGGCGCGGGGAAGTTCGCCAGCCGGTACCGGAACAGGGTTCCGAGGAGGGGCCGCGCGATGGGATGCGGAACGGGGATCGGCGTCCGTCCCAGCTCGCGCATCACCGCCGAGAGCGGGACCTCGCCGGGCCCCACCACGTTGTAGACGCCCTTCAGCCCGGGCCGGAGCGCCTCGACCATCGCCCGCGCCGCGTCCTCCTGGTGAATCAGCTGGAGCATCGGATCGAAGCCCGCCAGCACCCATGGGTACCGGAGCCGCAGGTAGCTGGCCGGGGCGTTGCGGATCGTCGGCCCCACGATGTGCACCGGGCGGAGGATGACGGTCTCGATGTCCGGGTGCCGCCAGAAGAACCCGTGGGCCAGCATGTCGACCTCGATGAGGTCGCGCACGCCGGAGAAGCGCGAGGCCGCCATCAGCGGCGCGTCCTCGGAGAGGAAGTTCGAGTTGTCCGGGCTCGGCCCGTAGACGTTGGCGCTGGAGAGGACGACGACCTTTTTCACCCCGTACTTCGCCACCGCGTCGAGCACGCGCGTCGTGCCCACCACGTTGAACGAGTGGTGCTCCTCCGAGGACATCCGGGGGTCGTGCATGATCCCCATGTGGATGACCGCCTTCACGTCGTGGATGCGGAAGACGTCCTCGGCCTTCTTCTTGCGGAGATCCAGCTGGAAGAGCTCCACGTCCTTCGGCGCGCCGGGAAACGGCCGACGGTCCAGGCCGACGATCCGCTCGCTGCGGTGGAGTAGCTTGGTGAGCGTGCGCCCGAGGTTCCCGCTGATCCCGGTGACCACCACCACCTGTCGTGACTCGGTGCCCATCGGACGTGCCTCACCAGAAGACGTTCTTCCGCTCCTCCAGCCCCTGCTGGATCAGCCCCTGGAGGGTCGTCTTCACCACCCGGACCTTCTTGTCCAGCTCGGTGTCCTCGTCGTCCGCGCTCCCCGAGAAGGTCAGCGGATCACCGAAGTAGAGGCGGTACTTCGTGGGCAGCGGCAGAGGGGTCACCGTGACAGGGAGAGCCGGGAAGCCGATCAGCTTTCCCACCGAGCGGAGGTTCAGCACCGCCGGCGCCTGCTCCTCGGAGCCGATGATCCCCACCGGCACGATGGGGGTTCCCGTCTCCAGCGCCAGCCGCATGAAGCCCAGCCCGAAGTCCTTCAGCTGGTAGCGCTCGGGCCAGAGCTTGCTGATGCCCTTCACACCCTCCGGGAACACCATCACCGCCTCGCCCATCTGGAGCAGCCGGCGGCAGTTCTCCGGCGTCCCGACGATCTGCCCGCTCCGGGCAAAGAGCGTCGAGACGTAGGGCAGCGAGGCGGCCCACTTCTCGGTCATCGCCCGGACGATGCGCGGCGGATCGTGCTCGAGGAGCATCGACACCCCGACCATTGCCCCGTCGATGGGGATCTGCCCCGCGTGGTTCCCGACCAGGAACACCCGGCCCGCCGGAACCCGCTCGATGCCGTGCGTCTCCACCCGGAAGTACCTCTTGTAGAGCCAGACGAAGGGCGCGACCGCGGACAGCGCGTAGTCCGGATCGAATCCGAATGGGTCCACCCCGTACTCGCCGTTGGTGCGCCGGGCGAGCGCCTCGAGCGCAGGCGCGCGGTCCCCGGCCATCTCCAGCGTGAGCCGCTTCAGCCGCTGTCTCGCCTCCTCGCTCAGCCGCTCGAACATGAACCGCTTTCTAGCTGACGGGCGGCCTCTGCGAGCGGGACCAGCCTGAAATCCCGGGCGAGCCACTCCAGGACCTCCCGGAGCCGTGCGCGCTTGGTGGACCCCGCCGCCGCGAGATCCGGCTGCACCCGGGCGAGCTCCGCCGGAAGCCCATCCTCGGGGCCGAGGAGATCGACGGCGTGGAGCTCCAGCGAGAGGAACGGCTCGCCCCGGAGCCGTGCGTACGCCGCCCGGACGAAGGGCCACGGCGCGAGCACCAGGAACGTCCCGATGAACGGGACCCGCGCCGCGGGCGTCACCGACATCGGCACTTCCAGGATGGGCGCCGCCCCGCGGCGCTCCGGCCGATCGACGTCCGGGCGGTAGGGAAGCCTCGGCGCGAGCAGCACGCGGGGACCGTCGAGGATGGCCGCCGAGCGCCGCCCCCGCAGCCTGAGCCATCCCAGGGTCAATGCCTTCGCCGCCCAGTACGGCGCCGCGGGAAAGATGCTTGCGTCGTAGGCGTGACCTCGGGCGATGACTGCACGGAGCAGCGCCGGAGAGAGGGTGTACCCGGGGGCCCGGAACCCGAAGGGAGGGACCGCGCCGAGCGAGCCGAGCACCTCGCCGGCCCGCGCGAGGTCCCGCTCGATCTCCTCGCCCGGCGCGCGGGACAGCGCGTAGTCGTGCCGGTGACTGTGGCTCGCGAGCTCGTGCCCGCGGCGCAGAGCGTCCTCGAGCGGCGGCCGTGCCCCTTCATCCACCTCGGCGCCGATGACGAACAGCGTTCCGCGCCCGCCGACCCCCTCCAGCAGATCCGCGAAGCGGGGAACCGCCACCCGGTGCACCAGCGCCCGCGCTTCCTGGCTCACCACCTCCGGCGGAAGCCCGTGGAGCGCCGCGTAGTGCGGCAGCCCGTCGAGGTCGATGGAGATGGAGGCCAGGCCCGGCATCCGCCGCTCACCCGCCCCGGACCTGGATGACCCACACCAGCTTCGCCACCTGCCGGAGCACGTTCGGCACTCGGCGCAGGAGGTGAACCGAGGGCTGGCGCTTCTCCTCGAGCTGGATGGGGATCTCCAGCACGCGGTACCCGCCGCGCCACGCCCGCACCACGAACTCGGAGGCGAACACGTCGCGGTCGACCACGCAGGCCCGGGCGACCGCCGTCAGCCGCTCGCGGCGGAACGCCTTCAGCCCGTGGGTGTCGGTTCCCTGGAAGCCGAGGAGCAGGCGCAGCAGCCCGTTGTGCACGCGCGTCGCCACCCGACGGATGAGCGGCCGGCGGTCCACCGCGCCCCGGGCGGCCTTGCTCCCCACCACCATGTCCAGCCCGGGGTCGCGGAGCAGCTCGAGCGCGCGATCGTAGAAGCGCAGGTCGCAGAGGTCGATCTCGTCGCAGAACACCAGCTCGCCCCGAGCCTCGAGCATGCCCTGCTTCAGGGCGGCGCCGTAGTTCGGCGTGGTGCAGTGGAACCAGCGCAGCCGGGGGTTCGCCGCGGTCAGCCGCTCCAGGAGCGCGGGCGTTCCGTCGGTCGAGCCGTTCTCCGCGAGCAGCACCTCGAAGTCCAGCCCGCGAGCCTCGAGCCCGGCGGTGAGGTCTCCCAGCGCCGAGGGCAAGATGCGCTCCTCGTTGTAGACCGGGATGATCACGGTCAGCCGCGGGGCAGGCATCACGCGCGCTCGACCTGCTCCGCTGCCGCGCGCCCACCGAGCAGCGCGTCCTCCATCGACGAGTACTCCCAGTTCCCGTAGCGGCCGGCCGTGCGCAGCCCTGCGCCGGCGAGGAAGCGCATCACCGTCTCGCGGGCTTCTCCGTAGCTGGCGTCGTAGAGCACGTAGGCGTTCCGGATGACCCGGGGCTCGGTGAACAGCACGTCGGCCGCGGATCCCATCATCTTCGCACGGACCAGGTCCTCCACCGCCGCCCGCGCGCACGCCTCGGGCGACCGGGGTCCCGAGTACTCCACGTAGAAGGAGGACGTTCCCTCCGGCGCCGTCCCGGGGAACACGGCGCTGGGCGAGCCGATCCGGTAGGTCGCGAACTCGGGCTCGGGCGTGTACACCCAGTGCCAGGGCTGGAGGTTCGGGCCCCGGACTCCCACCGCCACCCAGGTCACGTCGGTCGCGCGCAGCCGCGCCACCGCCGCGCCCACCTCGTCGGGGACCCGGTGCAGCAGCGCCACCAGCGTGGGCAGAGGGATGGTCGACACGAGCGAGGACCAGTGCACCTCGTTCCCATCGGAGAGGTGGGCCACGCGTCGCTCCCAGTCCAGCGCCACCGGCTCGGTGGAGACGCGGATCTCCCCGGCCCCCGCGGGAAGGGCGCCGTGCAGCGCGCGGGCGAGCCCCTCGATCCCGCCCTCCTTCGGATAGACGAAGCTCGCGTTGTACCCGAGCGCATCCGAGCCCAGTCCGAGAGCCCCGTCCACGACCTCCCGGAGGCTCGGCTTCGGAACGAAGCGGCCGCACCACGCGGCGCTCAGCTCACGGGGTGGCACGCCGAAGAGCTTGGTGTTGTAGGGCACCATGAAGTTCTTCGCGAAGCCCGCTCCGAGGTACCGGAGGATGAACTCCTCGAAGTTGGCCGGCTCGCGCTCTCGCAGCGCGCGGCCACCCTCGCCCATCGTGGCCTCCACGAAGCCGAGGAGGTTCTCGGCCACGACCTCCGCCGGAAGGCCGTGGGTGTTCACCTGGTAGGGAAAGCGGGTGAACACGCCCCGGGTGAACACCGCTGCCCTCCGGGCCACGGTGACCAGCCCGCCGGGGAGGAGCCGGTCGTGGACCAGCGCCTTCATCCCGGGGTCCCGGAGGTGCAACCAGTGTCCCGTGGGGTCGAAGCGGAAGCCGCCGTGCATCACCTCGGTGCGGACCAGCCCACCGACCCGTGACTCCTTCTCGACGAGGAGCCAGGGCCGTCGCAGGTGGAAGGCGGTGGACAGCCCGGCGAGGCCGCCACCGAGGATGAGCACGGGCTCGATGTGGGTGTGTGGGCTCACGCTCGGAGGGTCCGCCTACCACGTACAGCCCGGGGCAGTCTGCTAGCCTCGGGTGCTCTTCCCATGCGCATCACGTGTCCGTCCTGCCAGACGGCGTACAACATCGACGAGCGGCGCGTTCCTCCCGGTGGAGCCAAGCTCAAGTGCAGCACCTGTCAGACGCTGATTCCCCTGCGTCCGCCGGAGGCCGCCCCGCCCGCCCCCTCTCCCGCGCCCTCCGTCGCCGGGGTTCGCCTGCGCGAGGGCGCGGTGCCGTTGCCCGGACTCGGTCTCGGTCCACCGCCGGACTCGCCCGCGGCGGGACTGCCGCATCTCACCCAGCGCGTTCCGGAGCGACCGCCGACGGCCCAGTCCGCCACCACCGGCGTGATCCCGCTGCCACCGGCGCGCGCGCCGACGCCCGGACCGGTGCCCTCCCTCACCGCGGCGCCTCCGGTGCCGCCGCCGCGCCGCGCGGACCGCACCATGGTCGTCCCCGGAGCGAGCGCTGCGGTGGAGTTGCCGGCTCCGGCCGGTCCGCCGCGACCGAGCCCTGCGCCTCCGCCACCGCAGATCGCCGTCGCGCCGGCTCCGCCGCCGCCGTCCGTCTTCGCGCCACCGCCACCCCCGGCCTCGGTCTTCGCGCCACCGCCACCGCTGCCTTCCGCGCGCCCACCGACCGGGGCGTCGGCCGTGCCGATGCCGTCGCCCGGGCACGCCACCCCCGCCCCGCGTGCTCCCGTGCCCCCTCCCGACTCGCCGCTCCCGGGATTCGAGGAGGCCGGGTTCGACGACGCGTCACTGTCCGATGGCGCCGATGGCAGCTACGGCGCGGAGGCGCTTCCCGAGGAGACAGCGGCGGAAGACGCCGACCCGATCACCGCGCCCGAGCACGTCCCCGCGGCCGCTCCCGAAGCGGCAGCGCAGGCGGACGATTCCGAGGAGCCCTGGGACGCGGGGACCTCGCCGGAGTTCGGAACCATCGACCTCGGCGGAGACGACGCGAACGCCACGGCGCTCCCCATCCCGGCGGACGATCCACCGCCCGGCGGTGACGGGATGGCGTGGACCGAGCCAGCCGCTTCCGCCGACGCGCTCGACCTCTCCGATCTTCCCGAGAACACCGCCCTGAGGCAGCTCGACGGGTCGCCGGCCGATCCGCTGGAGTACGATCCCACCCGACCGTCGCCCGAGGACCTGGAAGCGGATCTCTCGCAGCCGTTGCCGGGGCCTGCGCGGCCGGCCGAGGACGGCCTCGAGGTGCTCGGCTTCCTCGACGAGGCAGCCAAGGAGATCAAGCCGCGCACCGGACGCGTCACGCGCTACCACGTGCGCCGCAGGAGCGGGAAGGTGTTCGGCCCCTTCGAGCCCGGCGTCATCGTGAAGATGCTGGAGGACGGACAGCTTCTCGGAAGCGAGGAGGTCTCCACCGACGGGGATGCCTGGAGCGGCATGTCGGCGGTTCCCGTCTTCGCCCAGGCGATGCAGCGGCTGGTGTCCTCGCCGTCGCCCACCCCGCAGGTCCTCCCGGGCAAGGCTGCCGCCGCGCCTTCCGCCGCGCCGCCCAAGCTCGACCTCGACCAGCTCGCACAGGCCTACGGCGGACGGATGGCCGTGGTCAGCGTGGTCGACGGCGAGGCGCAGGCCCTGCGGCACAAGCGCTGGCTGCTGCTCGGCGCGCTGTGCCTCGCGGGGCTCGGCGTCGTCGGAGCAGCCGCGAGCCTCCACTTCACCAGGTACGGCGCCTTCGGGCTCCGCTGGCTCTTTCCGGCTCACGTCTCCGCCAGCTCGACCGAGGGCAAGAGCTTCGACGATGCGAAGGCCGCGCTCGCCGAGGATACCTGGCCCGGCATGCGGAAGGCGCGTGGCGTGCTGGACGGATTGCTCGGCCACCGCGAGGTCCCCGAGGTCCGTGCCGTCTGGGCACAGTCCGTCTTCACCGAGCAGCGCCGCTGGGGCACCGCGGATCAGTCCCAGATCGCCCAGGCGACCGCGATGCTCGAGGACCTCAAGGTCCTCTCCAAGGGGAACCCCGAGCGTCTCAAGGCCGAGATCGGCCAGCTGCTCGTGAGCAACCAGCCGGACTCGGCGCTCGCCATCATCCGTGCCGCCAAGCTGGACGGAGAAGGGCCGCTGCTCGAGGCCGAGGCCCTCCTCCAGAAGGGACAGGCCGCCGAGGCGGTGAGCGTGCTCGACGGCGCGGTGAAGAACGCACCGTCCGGCGCCGCGTGGCACGCGCTCGGGCTGGCGCATCTGAAGGACAAGAAGCCCGAGAGGGCGCAGGCCGACTTCGAGGCGGCGCTCAAGGTCGCCCCGCGGCACCTCTCGTCGGCGGTGGAGCTCGCGCAGCTGGCGCTCGCGCGCAAGGATGCGGCCTCGGTGCTGAAGGCCCTCGAGCCCGGGCTGGCCGAGCCCAAGGCCCTCTCGCCCCCGGAGCGCTCGCGCGCGCTGACCCTGAAGGGGGCGGCGCTCCTCCTCCAGTCCAGGCCCACCGACGCGGTGGCCGGTCTCGAGGAGGCGGTCCGGGTCGATCCGAACAACGTCTTCGCGAAGGGTACGCTCGCCCGGACCTACGCGGCGCTGAAGCAGGACGAGAAGGCCCTGCCGCTGTGGAAGGCGGCCGTGGCCGGCGAGCCCGAGAATCCGGTCTGGGCCGACGGGCAGGTCCAGTCGCTCGCCGCGCTGAAGAAGTCGGAGGAAGCGCTGGCCGCGGCCTCGAAGGCGCGTGCAGCCTTCCCCAAGGACGAGCCGACCGCGCTGGTGGTCGCGCGGGCCCAGGAGCAGCTCGACCGCCTGGGCGACGCGGAGCAGAGCTACAAGGCCGCCACCCAGCTCGACCCCGATGACCTCGAGGCCGCGCTCGGGCTCGCCCGCCTCCACCTCCGCCAGCGCCGTCCAGCGGATGCGCGGGCCGCGCTGACCGTGGTGACCGAGAAGCAGCCGCAGAACCCCCGGCTCCGTCTCGGGCTCGGCGACCTGGCGATGGCCACGGGCGAGCTGTCCACCGCGGAATCGGAGTTCGAGAAGGCGACGAGCCTCGCTCCGGACCTCGCCGAGGCGTGGGTGGCGCGCGCCCGGCTCGCGCTCGAGCGCCGCGCGTGGAAGGACACCCGCGCGCACGCGGAGAAGGCGCTCGCCCTCGACCCGGACGTGGCCGAGGGGCGACTGGTGCACGGGATGGCGCTCTGGAAGCTCGGCGATCTCGAGGGCGCCGCGAAGGAGCTGCAGGCCGCCCGCAGCGCCGGCCCGAACAGTCACCTCGAGGTTGCGCTCGGCGCGGTGAACTTCGAGAAGGGCGACCTCGACGCCGCGACGGCGCTCCTCCAGGGCGTCCTGAAGAACGAGCCCGGGAATCCGGAGGCCAACTACTGGATGGCCCGGGTGAACGCGAAGAAGGGGGACTACAGCCTGGCGCTCGAGTCCATCCGCTCGGCCATCGATCGCGCGCCGGCACGGGCCATCTATCAGTACGAGCTCGGACACATCCTGCGCGATTCGGGGAAGCTTCCCGAGGCGGTGGAGGCCTGGAAGCAGGCGGTGAAGCTCGAGCCTGGTTACGCCGACGCCTGGGAGGCCATCGGCAGCGCCTACCTCGAGTCGAGCCGGTACAAGGAAGCGAACGCCGCCTTCGAGGCTGCGCTGAAGGCCGACCCACCCCGGGCGCGGGTGCTCGGGTTGATGGGTGACGCGTACTTCCAGGCCGGAAAGTGGAAGGACGCCATCAACAGCTACAGCGCCGCCCTGAAGGCCGACCCGGGCCTGACCGGCCTCTACTTCCGGCTCGGGCGCGCCAACAGCGAGATGGGCCAGTACGACAAGGCGATCGCCTTGTACCAGCGGGGACTCCAGAGCAAGCCTGACGATCCCCAGAGCTGGTACCACCTCGGCTACGCCTTCAAGGAGCGAGGCAAGAAGCGCGAGGCGGCGGACGCCTTCAAGAACTACCTGGCCAAGGCGCCGGACGCGAAGGACAAGAAGGACATCGAGGACGAGATCTACTACCTGTCCAAGTAGAAACGTCCCGGAGCGGACCGTGCTAGAGCCTGCCCGGTCATGCTGGACCCCAAGAAGTTCGACAAGGATTTCGACGAGGTCGTCCGGCGCCTCGCCACGCGCGGCGGGAACCTCGACCTCGGCGACTTCCGCGCGCTGATGGCCGAGCGCAGCGGGGTCTACGTCTCGCTGGAGACCCTCCAGGCGAAGCGCAACGCGTCCAACGACGAGATGAAGCGTGCGGCGAAGCAGGATCCCGCCGCCCTCGAGCGACTCCGCGGCGACCTCCGCGCTCTGGGCCAGGACATCAAGGACCTGGAGAAGAGGCGCGACTCCATCGACGAGCGGCTCCAGTCCGTCCTCCTCACCCTGCCCAACGTGCCGGACGCGTCGGTGCCAGTCGGCGCGTCGGCCGAGGAGAACGTCGTCGTCCGGACCTGGGGCGAGGCGCCGCGCTTCGGCTTCACGCCGCGGCAGCACTTCGAGATCGGCGAGAAGCTGGGCCTGCTCGACTTCGAGCGCGCGGCGAAGGTTTCGGGGAGCCGGTTCGTCTTCTACCGCGGAGAGCTGGCGCGGCTGGAGCGGGCGCTGGCGACGTTCATGATCGACGTGCACACCTCGCGCGGCTACTCGGAGGTGCTGCCGCCTTACCTCGTGAACCGCGCGGCGATGACCGTCACCGGCCAGCTGCCGAAGTTCGAGGAGGACGCGTTCAAGACGGCGGGACCGGACGAGCTGTTCCTCATCCCCACCGCGGAGGTGCCGGTCACCAACTACCACGCGGACGAGATCCTAGAGGGCGACCGGCTTCCCCTCCGTTACTGCGCGTTCAGCCCCTGCTTCAGGGCCGAGGCCGGCGCGGCCGGCAAGGACACCCGTGGCCTCATCCGCATGCATCAGTTTCACAAGGTGGAGCTGGTGAAGTTCGCGAAGCCCGAGCAGTCGATGGAGGCGCTGGAGCGAATGGTGGACGACGCCACCGAGGTCCTGCGCCGCCTCGGGCTCCACCACCGGGTGGTGCTCCTCTGCACCGGAGACATGGGCTTCGCCTCGATGAAGACCTACGACGTGGAGGTCTGGCTTCCCGGCGCGGGACAGTTCCGCGAGATCTCCTCCTGCAGCAACTGCGGCGACTTCCAGGCCCGCCGGGGGAAGATCCGGTTTCGTCCCGCGGCCGGCGAGAAGCCCCAGCTCTGCCACACGCTCAACGGATCCGGCCTGGCCGTGGGGCGCACGCTCGTTGCCCTGCTGGAGAACGGCCAGCGGGAGGACGGGACGGTGCGGCTCCCGGACGTCCTCGGGCCGTACATGGGCGGAAGGACCGAGCTACGGTCCGCGTGAGCTCGCTCCCGCGGTTGCATCGGGGGGCGAATCGAGTATGAAGGCGGCCCTTTTCGGCCCGTCCTTCAGTGGAGGAATGGCCGAGCGGCTGAAGGCAGCGGTCTTGAAAACCGCCAAGGGTTCACAGCCCTTCGTAGGTTCGAATCCTACTTCCTCCGTCGTCGCAGCTCTTTGAGAGGTCGCAGGTTTGGAGAGATGGCCGAGAGGCTGAAGGCACAGGTTTGCTAAACCTGCATATCCGAAAGGGTATCGAGGGTTCGAATCCCTCTCTCTCCGTTGAGCCCTGGCGATGGTGCTCGGACGACCTCCTCCGCGTGCTGCGGGTCCAGCGCCGGTGGCGACGGTCCGCTGAGCCGGGCGCCGAGCGGGGCCCGCGCGGGCCTCCATCGCTTGCACTGCCCGGGCTTCGGGGGTAGGACGCCTCGCTTCGTTTCCCCGGTCTTTGAAAACAGTCAGTGCTGGCGACGAGATTCGCTCGCGAATCCCGAGACTTAGTACGCGCCCTTAGCTCAGTTGGATAGAGCGTCGGACTACGAATCCGAAGGCCAGAGGTTCAAATCCTCTAGGGCGCGCCATTCTCTTCTCCCCATGGAAGACGCCGACGAATGGTTCATGCACGAGGCGCTCGCGCTGGCCGACCAGGCCGCCGCACTCGGTGAGGTCCCGGTCGGAGCGGTCGCGGTCCATGACGGGGCCATCGTCGGACGCGGATCGAACCGGCGCGAGATCGACCGCGACCCCTTCGCCCATGCGGAGATGCGCGCGCTCGCCGAGGCTGCCCGCGCGCTGGGGCGATGGCGGCTGAGCGAGGTCTCCCTCGTCGTCACCCTCGAGCCCTGCTCGCTCTGCGTGGGCGCCGCGTTGCAGGCCCGGGTCGATCGGATCGTGTACGGCGCGCCAAGCCCGAAGGCCGGAGCGCTCGGCGGGCTGTTCGATCTGAATGCGCTGCCGCACAATCACCGGCTCGCGGTGCGCGCAGGCGTTCTCGAGAGCGAGTGCGCGGCACGACTGACCGCCTTCTTTCAGGGGCTACGGGCCCCCGAGGGTTGAAAACTGAATCGCTGGAGAGCTGGCCGAGTGGTCGAAGGCACCTGACTCGAAATCAGGCGTACCGGCAACGGTACCGTAGGTTCGAATCCTACGCTCTCCGCTCGCTGGAGAGGTGGCCGAGCGGCTGAAGGCGCACGCCTGGAACGCGTGTATATCTGAAAGGGTATCGTGGGTTCGAATCCCACCCTCTCCGCTGCACAGGAGCTCGGAGCAACAGCTTGTGGTCGGGACGACGCGGGGACGTGAACCCCGCCAGGTCCGGAAGGAAGCAACGGTAGCGCACCTTCGCGTGTGTCCCGGCCGTTCCCATCTCGCCGGTCCGTTCGCATCTTCGGGGTCATCCCCCGGAGGTGCGGACGGACATGGCGGACACGAGCGTCACCAAGGTCGACGGCGAGAAGAGCCCGGTCGGGCGCATGGGGCAGAGGTATCTGGCCTCCGGCGTGCGGCTCTCGATGCGGCTGTGGCTGGACGAGGAGCCGGGCGAGAAGGAACCGGTCCGGCGCGAGTACGAGACCATCGGCTACGTGCTGAAGGGACGGGCCGAGCTCACCCTGGAGGGTCAGACGGTGCGACTCGAGGCGGGCGACAGCTGGGTCGTGCCGCAGGGCGCGGAGCACAGCTACAGGATCGTCGAGACGTTCTCCGCGGTGGAGGCGACGAGCCCACCGGCGGAGGTGCACGGCAGGGACGAAGAGTCGGTGCACTGAAGCCGGCCGGAACGCAGCGACTCGATGATCGCCTAACGGTTCGTCGCAGCGGACTTCCATCCACCGTCGGCTCGTTCAGCGGCCCGCGATCCAGAGGGAGGCGGGTGCCCCGGGGACGACCATCCGGGACACGGTCCTCCGGAGTCTGGGCGAGAGGCGGCCGGTGCATTCGATGAGATCGACGGCGCCCGTTCCGCGGGCGCGGACTCACCGGCCGAGGACCGTCTCGCGGCCTTCCCGTCCGAGCACCTTGAATCCCGCCGCCTGCAGCTCGGGCAGCGCCCGACCCTCGAAGGTCACCACCCGGTTGAACCGCCCATCGCGCATCGCCAGCTGGAACACCGGGTCGCGCGGCCAGTCGCATGTCAGCCACGGGATGTGCTTCCCCACGTAGAAGAAGCCGCCCGCTCCCCAGATCCCCTCGTTCACGATCAGCAGCCCCCTCACCTCCGCCGGCCGCGTCGCCTTCACGATCGCCCGGAACTGGTCTCCGCGGAGGTCTCGATCCGGGCCGGCCGAGAGGACGGTTCCCAGCAGGACCACCACCGCGAGCCCGATTCGCTGCCAGCTCACCCGCATCCGCTCGAGCAGCGCCGCCAGACCGGGCGCCGCCTCGGCCACCAGCAGCACCTGCACGGGGTACAGGAACCGCTCCTCCTTGTGCGTCGTCCACAGGAGCGCAGCGAGCATCACCGCCGCCATCGTGCCCGGCACCCCCACCCGCGGCCGGAGCCACGCCACGCTCAGCCCCAGCGCCGGCCAGACCCAGAGCGGCACTTCCTTCCACAGATAGGGCCAGTAGTAGCCGGGGGGCTCCGCGCCGAACGTCTGTGCCGCGCCCGCGCTCCCCACGTTGAAGCCGAACCACGCCCGCACCGAGTGCCACGGCGACCCCCAGCTCACCCAGTCCAGCCCGCCGAGGCCGAGGACCACGACTCCGAGCCCGACCGCCGCCCATCCCAGCAGCGCCCATCGCCGACGCGCCGCCACCCAGGCCAGCGCCGCGGCGACGGCCGGGAGAGAGCCGTAGCGCACCACGAATGCCGCTCCGAGGATCGCGCCGCCGAGGACTCCACTCTCCCTGGCTCGCTCGTCACGCGACAGCGCCTCGGCCGCGACCAGCAGCAGCGCCGCCGAGAGCGCCTCACCGAGCGTCCGTCCGGCGAAGACCACGTACACGGGCAGGAACCCGAGCGCGACGACCGAGACCCAGCCGCCGAGCACGCCCGCCCGCCGGCGCCCGAGCCGCGCCGCGGAGACCAGCCCCCACGCCTGCAGCGCCCAGAGGGGCACCGCGACCAGGCCGCGCACGACCCACGGGTCCGTCAGCCTCAGCAAGCCTCCCAGACGGAGCACCGCCGCGAGCACGAGTGGCGCGGCCCAGTTCCGCAGGCCCACCTTCCACTCCCAGGCCAGCACCCCGTAGCCGTGCACCCGGGCGAAGGCCGGCTCGAGGAACTGGTACACCTCGTCCGGGTGCAGGCGGCCGAGCACCGCGACCGCCGTCACTGCCGGGACGAGCGCCAGCACCAGCGCCCACCGCTCCGGCCTCGCCCACCGGCGCCACCGCGGGGCATCGAGCGCGCCTCCGGCACCCGCCGGCGTGCCCTCGCCCGGGACGCGCCCGGAGCCCGGGTCCGGCTCGCTCCGCCCGGGTGAAACGGGTGCAGCGTCGGGGCCCAGCGGATCCAGAGCGGCCAGTGTATATCCCCCGTTTCCATGGGCTACCTCGTGCTGGCGCGGAAGTGGCGCCCCCAGACCTTCGACGACATGACCGGCCAGGAGCACGTGGTCCGCACGGTGGCCAACGCCATCAAGCTGGACCGGGTCGCCCACGCCTACCTCTTCTGCGGCCCGCGCGGCGTCGGAAAGACCACCGCCGCCCGCCTGCTCGCCAAGGCCCTGAACTGCATCCACGGCCCCACCGCCACCCCCTGCGGCGTGTGCCAGCCGTGCACCGAGATCGCCGCCGGCACCTCGGTCGACGTGGCGGAGATCGACGGCGCCTCCAACAACGGGGTCGAGAACGTCCGGGAGATCCGCGAGAACGCGAAGTACCTGCCCCAGCGCGACCGCCACAAGATCTACATCATCGACGAGGTCCACATGCTCTCGGGGGCGGCGTTCAACGCCCTCCTCAAGACCCTGGAGGAGCCGCCCGGACACGTGAAGTTCATCTTCGCGACCACCGAGCCCCACAAGCTCCCCGACACCATCCTCTCCCGCTGCCAGCGCCACGACTTCCGGCGCATCCCCGCCGAGCGCATGCTCGCCCGGTTGAAGCAGATCGCCGCCGAGGAGAAGGCCGACCTGTCCGACGCCTCGCTCGCCCTCATCGTCCGTCAGGCGGAGGGCGGGATGCGCGATGCCCTCTCCCTCCTCGACCAGGTCATGTCCGCGTGCGGGCCGGGCGCGAGCGATGCCGAGGTGGCCGAGGCTCTCGGCGCCATCGACCGTACCGTCGTCCAGCAGATGGCTGCCGCCCTGGTGCGCCGGGACGCGAAGGCGCTCCTCGACGCGGTCGAGGACGTGTTCATGCGCGGGGCGGATCTCAAGCGCCTCGCCGAGGAGCTCGCCCTCGAGCTTCGCCACGTCCTCGTCACCCGCGCCACCGGGAAGCCGCCCGCCGAGCTGGCCGAGGTGGAGCAGAGGACCGTGGTCGATCTCGCCCGTGAGGCCGACCCGGCGCAGCTCGCCCGCCTCTTCGACGTCGTGCACGGATCTGTCTGGGACGTCGGCCGCGCCGCGCAACCGCGCCTCGCGCTGGAGATGGCCCTCCTCAAGGGGATCCAGCTCGCCCCCACCGCCTCCATCCCGGAGCTGCTCACCCGGGTGGAGAAGCTCCTCGGCCCTGGGGCCGCGCCCGACCCGCGCGCGGCTCCCCGGCCTGGCGGGACGCCCGGAGGTCGTCCCGCTCCCCAGCCCTTTCCCTCCTGAGCCGGCGGAGGCCCGCGGAGGGTCAGCCGAGGGAGCCGTCCGCGCGCAGGCCGCCCCCTCTGCTCGCAGCGCCGAGGCGGCGAAGACGCCGGGCGTGAAGCCGCCGGCGAGCCCACCCAAGGCGGAAAAGGCCCCCGAGCCGCAGACGAGCGCCCCTCGTGCCTCCGCCACCGCCCCTGCGCCGGCGGTGCGTGCTCCGGGGAGGTCGGACGCACCGCCCACCGCCGCCCCCCTCGAAGGTTCGCCGACGAAGGCGCCGGCTCCCGCGGGGTCTCTCCCGGCGGACACGAGCCCCGGCGGATGCGCCACGGGTGAGTGCCTCCCCGAGACGCCCGCACCGCCGACGCGCGCGCGGGACGACGCCACGCGCCCGCTGCTCGGTCGCTGGCGCGCGGCCCTGGACACGGTCGCCGCCGAGTCTCCGCGCCACGCGGCCTCGCTGAGGAACGCGCGGCTCCTGTCGCTCCGCGAGGGCGAGGTCGCCATCGCCTTCCGGTCCGACGCCGGCTTCCACCGCACCACCGTCTCCGGCCAGAGCGGCCGTCCGGTCGTGGAACGCCTGCTGTCCACTCACTTCGGCCGCCCCACCCGGCTCATCGTCGACGAGACCCCCGGCGCCGGCACCGGGAGCAAGACGCTCGCGGAGATCGACGCCGAGGCCCGCGCCGAGCACGAGCGCGCCACCGGACAGTCCGTCCGCAATCACCCCGCCATCCTCGCCACCCTCCGCATCCTCGGGGGGGAGCTGGAGCACATCCAGGTGCTCGAGCACGAGCGCACCGGCGCCCCCGGCAGCGACGTGATCGACGAGCCGCCCTGAACCTCGAGGGAACACGTCATGCCCGGAGTGGATCTCAACTATTTCATGCGCCAGGCCAGCAAGCTGACCGAGAAGCTCGAGCAGCGGAAGAAGGAGCTGGCCGAGGAGACCGTCGAGGGCCAGGCCGGAGACGGTCGGGTCAAGGTCGTCGCCACGGGCGCCGGTGACGTGCGCTCGATCAAGATCTCGCCCGAGGTGCTGCAGGCCGGCGACGCGGAGATGATGGAGGACCTCATCGCGGCCGCGGTCAACGCCGCGCTGACCCAGGCCCGTGAGCTCAGCGAGCGCGAGCTGGGGAAGATCTCCGGCGGACTGAAGATTCCCGGAATCACCGGATGACCCCGGACCCGCTCAACCGACTCGTCGCCCAGCTGTCGAAGCTCCCCGGCATCGGGGAGAAGACCGCCCAGCGCCTCGCCTTCCACATCCTGCGCGCACCGCCCGAGTACGCCGCCGAGCTGGTGAGCGCGCTCCAGGAGGTCAAGAGCAAGGTCCGCCTCTGCAGCCGGTGCTTCGCGCTCACCGAAGGTCAGCTCTGCGGCTTCTGCACCGATGCGCGGCGCGACGACCGTCTCCTCTGCGTCGTGGAGGGGATCGCCGACCTCATGGCCCTGGAGAAGACGCGCGAGTTCAAGGGCCGCTACCATGTGCTCCACGGGGTGCTCTCGCCGCTGGAGGGGATCGGCCCGGACCAGCTGCGGATCCAGGAGCTCCTGGTCCGTCTCGAGGACGGAAAGGTCGAGGAGGTCATCGTCGCGACCAACCCGGACGTCGAGGGCGAGGCGACGGCGCTGTATCTCATGAAGCTGCTCAAGCCGATGGGCCTCCGGGTCACGCGGCTGGCCCAGGGGCTGCCGATGGGCGGAGACCTCGAGTTCGCGGATCAGGCCACACTCGCGCGCGCCATCTCCGGTCGCCGCGAGCTGTAGCCCCCGAGCCGGACGGGTCGGGGCGGACCTCCGGGCGGCGGCGCGTGCAGCGAGCCCCGGTCAGGACAGCGGCCATCGGCGCGTCGTTCGTCCCGTGCGCTCCCTGCGGCGGAGGGCCCGGACACAGCAACACCCCTGACTCCTGCGAGCGTGGCGTGTCATCCAGGCATGGTCATGCCCGTGTTTCGGATAGTCCGCTTCGCCGTTCGACCGGATGCACGCGTCGAGGTCGAGCAGGCGATGCGCGAGTTCGCCCTCTACGTGGGGCTCGAGCTCGAGGATTCGTCGTGGACCACGTACCGCGACCGCAGGAACCCCAACGTCTACGTCACCGTCGTGACCGCCGATGACGACGATGCGGCCGAGCACCAGCGCACCGCCGGCGGCTCGGTCCAGTTCGCGCGCGTGCTCCAGGCGCGCCTGCTCACCGACGTCGAGACGCGCGAGTACGAGCTCGTCGCCACCAGCCGCGGCGGACTTCCGCCCTGATCGGGCCTCAGCTCCGCCCGAGATCCCGCAGCACCCGCCGGGCTGCGTTGTGCCCCGCCGCGCCGATGACCGAGCCAGCCGGGTGGCACCCGGCGCTCGCCGAGTACAGCCCGTCCACCGGCTGCGCGTAGGCCAGCCGGTCCGAGAAGCCGAAGGTGTTGTCCACGTGGTGGATGTGCCCGCCGGTGATGCCGAAGTGCGCCTCGATCTTCCTCGGGTGCAGCGGGAAGGTGTCCGCCACCAGCTCGCTCGTCCCCGGCGCGAACCGGTCGCAGATCGACAGGAGGTGCCGGACGTAGCGCTCCTCCTCCGCCTCCCAGGTCGTCCCGCTGAGCGTGTGTGGCACCCACTGCACGAAGAGCGCCGAGTTGTGGTGCCCCTCCGCGTCGCGCATCGACGGGTCCACCGTCGTGTGGACGTACCACTCGATCGTCGGGAACTCCGGGAGCCGCCCGGCCTCCACGTCGGCGAATCCCTTCGTCAGCGACGCCATCACCTCTCCCTCGTCGGGCAGGAGGTGCATGGTGGACCCGAACTGGCCGCGATCCTCGGGCAGGCAGCGGAAGCGCGGCAGCCCCTTCAGCGCCATGTTGACCTTGAAGGTGGTTCCGGTGCGCCGGTACCCGTCCACCCGGGCGTTCCACGAGGCCGGGAAGCGCGCCGTCCCCACGAGGTCGCGCATCCGGAAGGGGTCCGCGTTCACCACCGCCACCCCGGTGCGCACCTCGCGCCCGGTCGCCGTGTGCACCGCCTCCACCCCGCCGGCCCCCACCGCGATGCGGGCGACCTTCTCGGACGTGAGGATGCGTGCCCCGGCCGCCCGCGCCAGCTCGGCCAGCCGCGAGGTCACCGTCCCCATCCCACCCTGGACGATCATCCAGGTGCCGTCGGCGCAGGGGAGCCGGCACATGTTGTGGACCAGGAAGTTCATCCCGGTCCCCGGCGTGTCCCAGGTGCCGGACAGCCCGCTGAATCCGTCGGTCACCGCGTACATCGCCTTGAGCAGGTCGCTCCGGAACTCGAACCGGTCCAGGTAGCGCCCCACCGGCCCGCGACACAATCCCACGAAGACGTCACGCAGCGCCGGCCGCACGTAGCGCTCCGCCGTGTCCTCGATGGACAGCGGCTCCTCCAGCCAGGTGGGGGCGATGTCCTCGCGCAGCTGGCCAATCTCCTCCTGCAGCCGGGTGTTCGCGCGCCAGTCCGCCTCGGAGAAGAAGGAGGTGAACTGCGCCTTCATCGCCGCCTCGTCCGAGCCGAAGAGCAGGTAGCGCTCGCCGGTCGTCGGCAGGAAGTAGTGCGGGTCGCGGCGGAGCAGCGGCAGCTCCAGGCCCAGGGTCCGCATCAGCTCCGGCGGCATCAGCCCCAGGAGGTACGCGCCCGTCGAGGTGCGGAGGCCGGGGACCTTCCGGAAGGGCGCCTCGGTCTTCGCCGCCCCCCCGACCGTGTCCTTCTCCTCGGCGACCACCACCGAGAGCCCGGCCCGTGCGAGGAGCGTCGCCGCCACCAGCCCGTTGTGACCCGCTCCCACCACCACCACGTCAGCACGCTCGGTGCTCATCCGCCCTCTCCCCCTCTCGCGCCCCCGCCCAGCAGCTGCTCGCGGAGGAAGTACAGCGCCGTGCTCGAGGCGTAGTCGTTCGTCTCCTTCTTCTTGAACCCGTGTCCCTCGTCCAGGGCCAGCAGGTACCACACCGGCCGGCCGTGGTCGCGGAGGGCCCGGACGATCTGCTCCGCCTCGCTCTGCGGGACACGCGGGTCGTTCTTCCCCTGCTGCACGAAGAGCGCCGCGCGGATCCTGTCCGCCGACCCCAGCGGGGAGATCCGCTCCTGGACCGCCCTCGTCCTCGGGTCCCGCTCGTCGCCGTACTCCACGCGGCGCAGGTCCCGCCGGTACGGGGCGGTGCTGTTCAGGAAGGTCACCAGGCTCGAGATCCCGACGCGGTCCACCGCCGCCCGGAACCGGTCGGGGAAGAACGCGACCGAGGCGAGTGTCATGTACCCCCCGTAGCTTCCGCCCACCGCCGCCACCCGCGATGGATCCATGTCCGGCTGGCGGTCGATGAAGTCCAGCGTCGCGCCGATGTCCTTCAGCGCGTCCTCTCGCTTCACCCCGTCGTCCGCCGCGAGGTACGACTTCCCGTACCCGTCCGAGCCGCGCACGTTGGGCACCACCACCGCGAGCCCGAGGTCGAGGATGCCCTGGACGAACGCGTTGAACTTCGGGCGGTCTTGCGCCTCGGGGCCGCCGTGCCAGTGGACGACCACCGGGACGCGCGCCCCGGGGCGGACCCCGCGCGGCCGGTAGACGAACGCGGGGATCTGCAGCCCTCCGAGCGACGGGTAGCGGACCAGCTCCGGCCCGACGAAGTGGGCGGCGTCCATCCCTCCCACCTCGCTGCGGGTCCAGCGCACCGGCTTCCCCGACTTCACCGCCACCTGCCAGACGTCGCTCGGCGAGGTCGGCGCGTCGACGGCGAAGGTCAGCACGTCCGACGTCCGGTTCGGGAAACGCAGCTCACCGACGACGCCGGCAGAGATCTCGACCGGCGTGCGCTTCGCCGCGCCCGGCCGCTGCACGAACAGCTTGCTGAAGCCGTCCTCGTTCACCGCGTAGGCCAGCGTCCCGTCCACCGCCACCGCGAGCCCTTCCACGTCCCAGGGAAGGTCCGCGGTGAGCTTCGTCCAGGTCGCCTCGGGACGGGCGAGCTCCGCACGGAACAGCTGGTTGAAGTCGCCGCCCCGGTCGCTCACGAGGTACACCGAGCGCCCGTCGCCGGAGAACGCCGCGTACCTGACCGAGGCCTTTCCTTTCGCGGCGGCATCCGGCGTCACCCGGGTGCGCGTCTTCGTCCTCAGATCCACGACCCAGAGATCCGCGTCGTCGATGGCCCGCATCTGCTTGATCAGCAGCCGCTCGCCGTCGGGCGAGAAGTCCACCGGGAGCCAGGTTCCGGCTTCCTCGGTCAGCCGGCTCGCGGTGCTCGGGCTCGCCACCTCGGCCAGGTAGACGTCGGTGTCCGTCCCGTTGCGGGCGGTCCCGGAGTAGGCCAGCCGCCGGCCGTTCCGTGACAGCGTGAACGTCTCGTGCCGGCTCCGGCCATCGGTGAGCACCTGGCGCAGCCCGGTGCGGGTGTCCAGGCGGTAGAGCTGGAAGGCCTCCCGGCCGCCCACGTCCTGGAGGAAGAACACCGTCCGCGAGTCACCTGGCAACCAGCGCGCCTTCGACACCGGCTCCTTGCCGAACGTGAGCTGCTCCCGCGCGCCGAGCGGCGCCGAGACGCGATGGATCTGGTTCACCGACGAGAAGCGGGTCAGGACGAGCACCGCCTTGCCGTCGTCCCCGGCGTCCGCGAGCAGCGCGGAGCGGACCTCGGTGTAGGGCGCGTACCAGGCCTCGAAGTCGGCGGGCACCGGAGGCACTCCGCTCACCAGCACCCGGGACAGTCCAGGCGCGGGCTCGACCGGGAGCGACGACACCCGCATCGCGGCGCCACCATCGGCCTGCAGCGGGGTCGCAGATGGCGCCTGGGCGAGAAGGAGGAGGGATGCCGCGGCGGGTAGGATCATGTGGTCGCCCGCTTCGACCAGACCTGGGGCGCGCGCGCAAGCGCTCCGGGGCCCGCGGCGGGCGCAATCCTTGCCGCATGGCTTTGCTGCCTGCTACCGTCCGCGGCGTCGGGACGAGGGCGCGGCGGCGCGAACTGACGCGGAATCCCTCGGAAAACCCCGGTCGATCCTCGGCAGCGAAGGGGACATTGCACGCCCATGGGCACGCAACTGGTGATGTATGACGAGGAGTACAATCGCATCAACGCCGTCTGCGATCGCCTGACCAAGGACGCCAACGCCAAGGTCGTCTTCATCGTCGACAAGAACGGACAGCTGATCAGCGCCTCCGGCCAGACCCAGAACATCGACACCACCTCACTGGCCTCCCTCACCGCGGGCAACGTCGCGGCCATGGGCGGCCTCGCGAAGCTCATTGGCGAGAACGAGTTCCCCAACCAGATCCACGAGGGAGCGCGCGAGTCCCTCTACATGACCATCGTGGGAAGCCGGGTCGTGCTCGTGGTGATCTTCGACACCCGGACCTCGCTCGGCCTGGTCCGGCTGCGCGTCAAGAAGGCTTCGGACGAGCTTGGGAGGATCTTCGAGGCGCTGGTGAAGAAGACCGAGAGCCCCGGCGGGATGGGCTCGCCGTTCGCCGAAATTTCCGACGAAGACATCGACAATCTCTTCAGCGAGTAGCGACCGAAAATCAGGTCACGAAATGTCCTTCATCAATTACTCATCCCGCGAGATCAACTGCAAGATCGTCTATTACGGCCCGGGTCTCTGCGGGAAGACGACGAATCTCCAGTACATCTACAACAAGACCAACCCCGAGACGAAGGGCAAGCTGATCAGCCTCAGCACCGAGACCGACCGCACGCTGTTCTTCGACTTCCTCCCGCTCTCGCTCGGGGAGATCCGCGGCTTCAAGACGCGGTTCCATCTCTACACGGTCCCCGGTCAGGTCTTCTACGACGCGAGCCGCAAGCTCATCCTGAAGGGCGTGGACGGGGTCGTCTTCGTCGCCGACAGCCAGGTGGAGCGGATGGAGGCGAACATGGAGTCGTTCGAGAACCTCCGCACCAACCTCGCCGAGCAGGGCTACGACCTGAACAGGATTCCGAGCGTGGTCCAGTACAACAAGCGGGATTTGCCCAACGCGGTGGCGATCGAGGAGCTGCGGGCGTCGCTCAACCCGCGCACCGTCCCCGAGTTCCAGGCCGTCGCCCCGACCGGGGTAGGTGTCTTCGACACACTGAAGGCAGTGGCAAAGCTGGTCCTCACCGAGCTGAAAAAGGGCGGCTAGGCAGGAACCCTGCGACCGCCGGACACGCGGCCAGTTTCTGGGTCCGTGGTATGTAATGACTCGGTTTTTCCGTCGCGGGAGCCGTCCTTGCGCCCAGGTCAGCCTGCACTCCTCGCCGCCCTCACGCTGATCGCGAGCCTGTCGGTTCACGCGCAGTCTTCCGATTCGCTGCCGGCGCTCCCCGACTCGCGCGCCGATCCCGCCGCCGGCGCGGGCGAGATGGCCCCGATGCGGACGGGCGACAAGTCCATCCAGGCGACGCCGCCGCCTCCGAGCTCCGCCCCGGCAAAGGCCGCGCCCGCAGGCTCGGTGCCCGGGGCGAGCGCGTCGACGACCGCGGTCACCCCGGTGAAGCCCGGCCCGTCCGACGCCACGCTGCCCGTCACCTCGGACGAGGCGTTCCAGACGCGGGTGAAGACGCTCGAGGAGCAGGTGGTGGATCTCAAGGAGAAGATCTACCGGACCAAGGCGCGGCTCCTGCTGCTCCAGGAGACGGTGCTCGGCGGCGACCTCTCGTCCGGCGCCCGCGCGGTGCTGGTGCACAAGAACGACATGGGTGGCAGCTTCGCCCTGGACTCGGTGGCCTACGCGCTCGACGGCGCGCCGATCCTCACCCGCACCGACAAGGATGGCGACCTCTCCAAGCGCCCCGAGTTCGAGATCTTCAACGGACGCATCGTCCCCGGCCAGCACCAGGTGGCGGTCAGGCTCGTCTACCGGGGCAAGGGCTTCGGGGTGTTCAGCTACCTCGAGGGCTACAAGTTCACCGTCAGCTCCAGCTACACCTTCAGCGCGGAGCCAGGGAAGGTCACCACGGTCAAGGTCGTGGGCTACGAGAAGGGCGGCATCACCACGGACCTGAAGGACAGGCCCGCCGTCCGCTACGACGTCGAGGTCAACCGGGAAGCTGCTCCGAAGCCCCAGGCGCAGGCGGAGACGAAGGAGACGAAGTAGTGAGGTTCACCGCTGCGGCGCTGCTCGCGCTGGTCGCGGTCGAGACGCCTGCCCTCGCCGCCGGTGAGGTGCACCTCTCCGCCTCCACTGCGACCAAGCTGGACCAGGTCCAGGCGCAGCTCCGCAACGCCACCGAGAACCTCGGCGTGGTCGAGACGCAGTACGCGACCCGCGCCGATCCCTCGAACGAGCTCGTCCTCGAGCGCCGCTTCTCCGACGGCGAGATCCAGTACCTGCTCCAGGACTGGGCCACCGCCTCGGTGCTCTTCTACGACCTGCTGGCGGACAGGGCGTTCGACGGGAACCCCAAGCGTCCCGACGCGCTGTGGTACCTGTCCGACGCGCTCTACCAGCAGCAGAGCTACGGGAGTGCCCGGCTCTACCTGCGCGAGCTGCTGCAGCAGGACACCCCGCGCTACCGCGAGGCGCTGAGCCGCTACCTGGACGTCACCTCCCGGCTGAACGACTGGGGGAACCTCGAGCCCTACCTCGCCCGGGCCCGCGGCCCGGACGGCCAGCTCCCGCCGGACATCCAGTACGTCTATGCCAAGTGGCTCGCCCGGAGGGCCGACCTCTCTCCCGAGGAGCGGAGGACACGGGCCGCCGAGGCCTTCCAGCCGCTCACCGGGCAGGGCAATCGCTTCCGCCTGCCGAGCCTCTACTTCCTCGCCGTGCTCCGCGTTCAGAGGCAGGACTTCGCCGGCGCGATGGAGCGCTTCTCCGAGGTCATCGCCACCAAGCCCGCCGACGAGCGCGAGCAGCGCATCGTCGAGCTGGGCCACCTCGGGCTCGCGCGGCTCCTGGTCGAGACCGGGAACGTGCCGGAGGCCATCGACCAGTACCAGGCTGTCAGCCAGGAGTCGCCCAACTTCCCCGAGGCCCTCTACGAGATGGCCTGGGCCAAGGTCAGGGCCGAGGAGTGGATCGGCGCGCGCAACGCGACCGACATCCTGCTCCTCGTGGCGCCCGAGTCTCCGCTGGCCCCCGAGGCGCAGATCCTCCAGGCCCACCTGCTCCTCAAGCTCAAGCACTTCAAGGAAGCCACCGAGACGTACAACGGCGTGATCGCCACCTACGCGCCGGTGCGCGACGAGATCGACCGGATGCTCGCGGTGCAGAAGGATCCGGTCGCCTACTTCGAAAGTGTCTTATCCCGGAACGAGAAGACGCTCGACGTCAACACGCTCCTGCCCCCGCTGGCGCTGAAGTGGGCGAGCGCGCAGGAGGACGTCGCGCAGGCGCTGCGAGTCGTCGGCACGCTCGAGGGCGGAAGGAAGGGCGTCACCGAGAGCCGCGCCATCGCCGACCGGATCCTCAAGGCGCTCGACGAGCGGGGCGCCGAGGCCTTCCCCTCGCTGCAGGAAGGAACCACCCGCGCCGAGGCGGTGGCCAACGGGCTCTCCTCCGCCGAGGCCACGCTGGATGCCGCCGAGGTCGAGGCGCTCGACGCGCTGCTCACCCACGACGAGCGGCTGGAGCTGGGGCGCATCCAGGCCAACCTCGCCTCCGGCCGGTCCCGCCTGGGCGCCCTGCCCTCCACCCCCGCCGAGGTCAGCGCTCGCAAGAACCGGATGCAGGGCCGGATGGACGCCATGGACCGCGAGGCGTTCCGGCTCGGCACCGAGCTGGAGAGCATGCGCGCGATGCTCGTCGCCACGCAGAAGTGGGTGGCCGACACGCGCGCGCAGCGCCGCGACGGTCCGGAGGACGAGAAGCAGTTCACCGAGCGCCTGCTGTCCGAGCAGCGCTCGCTGAAGGCCCTGGAGCAGGAGGTGGCACGCATGCGGGGCGAGCTCGTCGCCCAGCGCGGTCTGGTGGACACCACCATCGGCGGCGAGGAGGCCATCCGGCAGGAGATGGCCCAGGCGTCCTCCCAGATGCGGGGCATCCTCTCCGGCGTGGAGCCGCGGGCCAGCGGAGAGGGCGCGGCGTTCGTCTCCCGTACCCGTGACCTTCGCACCCAGCTCGCCGCGCTCCAGCAGCGCACCGCCGCCGCGCAGTCCGCGCTGGGCGAGCGGGTCCGCCAGAAGGGCGCGGAGATCCGGGCGAAGGTGGTGGCCGAGGCGAAGCTCATCGACGGCTACGGCAAGGACGTGGGTCACGTCTCGGGAGATGCCCAGCAGCTGGTGGGCCGCATGGCCTACGACAGCTTCCGCCGGGTGCGGCGGCAGTTCTACGACCTGGTCCTCAAGGCGGACGTGGGCGTGGTGGACACCGCCTTCACCCGGAAGCAGGGCAACACCAGCGAGATCCAGAAGGTCGCCTCGCAGAAGGAGGAGGAGCTGCGAGCGCTGGACCAGGACTTCCAGCCGGTCCTCAAGGACGTCGACTGATGGTGGGAGCCCTGCTCATCGCCCTGGCCGTCGCGGCCGGCCCGCCCACGACGGCGAAGAAGGGCAAGAGCAAGCCCGCGGCGACGAAGAAAGCGCCGGCCGAGGCCGCGCCCGAGCCGGTGCCGGCCACCCCCGTACCCGCCGCCGCGCCCGAGAAGCAGGACGTCCAGCCCGGCCAGAAGCAAAGGCTGGGGATGGACCGGATGGGCCGCACCCCGGAGGAGCAGAAGCAGCTCGACGACCTCCAGCAGATGCTCCGCAGCTACGAGGACGAGTCCCACGACTTCAAGCGCGACGTCCAGCTCCTGGTGGAGAAGAAGTACGAGGAGAAGCGCAGCGACCTCGCCGCCAGCTACGAGAAGGCCATCCGCGACCTGGAGGTGAGCGAGCGGAAGGACCGGCTCGACGCCATCGCCCAGTTCGAGGAGTTCCTCCAGCGCTACCCGGACGAGCCCCGCTACACGCCGGACGTGATGTTCCGGCTGGCCGAGCTCTACTACGAGCGCAGCGCCGACGATCAGGCGGTGGCCATGCGCTCCTACGAGGACCAGCTGAAGCGCATGGACCCCTCGAGCACGGCCGCGGCGCCGCCCGAGCCAGCCGTGGACTTCCGCCCCTCCATCGCCCTCTACCGGCAGCTGCTCGAGAAGTTCCCGAGGTTCAAGTTCAACGATGCGACCACCTACCTCCTCGGCTACTGCCTCGAGAAGCAGAACGACTTCGAGGGCGCCCAGCAGGCGTACCACGACGTCATCGACGACTACCCCAGGAGCAAGTTCGTCACCGAGGCCTGGGTCCGCATCGGCGAGTACTACTTCGACGACTACGACGACCCGGACGCGCTACCCCAGGCGGCGGTGGCCTACGAGCACGCCATCAAGGACACGCAGAGCCCGCTCTACGACAAGTCGCTCTACAAGCTCGGGTGGACCTACTACCGCCAGGACCGCTTCGAGCCCGCGGTGCAGCGGTTCCTCGAGCTGGTGGACCACTACGACAAGACCGGTCCGAAGAAGGACGGCAAGTCCACCGGTGACCTCCGCGGCGAGGCGCTGCAGTACACGGCGATCAGCTTCGCGGACGAGAAGTGGGGCTCCGTCGACAAGGCCAGGGCGACCTTCACGAAGATGGGCGGCCGGCCCTACGAGGCCGAGGTCTACCGGCGCATGGGCGACGTCTACTTCGACCAGACGCGCCACACCGAGGCCATCGCCGCCTACCGCCTCGCGTTGCAGCGTGACCCGCTGGCCGTCGATGCACCCAAGCTCCAGCAGAAGATCGTCCAGGCTTACGAGCGTGACCGGAAGCTGAACGAGGCATTCGCCGAGTCCGAGGCGCTCGCCAACGCCTACGCGCCCGGGACGCCCTGGTACGAGAAGCACAAGAACGATCCCGAGGTGATCGCGGCCACCCAGCAGCTCGCCGAGCGGAACCTGTACGGCAGCGCCGTGTATCACCACCAGCAGGCGCTGGCGCTTAAGCAGCAGGGGAAGCTCGAGGCGGCGAAGACCATGTTCGAGGCCGCGGCCACCGGCTACGAGGGCTATCTCGCGCGCTTTCCGCGCAGCAAGGCGGCCTACGAGGTGCAGTTCTTCGCCGCCGAGTGCCAGTACAACTCCCTGCAGTTCGCGAAGGCGGCGAAGAACTACGACGCGATCCGGGACACGGGCGCGGACTCCAAGTACCGCAAGGATGCCGCCTACGGCGCGGTGCTCGCCTGGAGCAAGCTGGTCGAGCAGCTGCAGGACGCGAAGAAGATTCCCAGGTACGCGGTGCTCCGGAGCAAGGACCGGCCGGAGGGAGACAAGCCACAGCCCATCGCGCTCGCTCCCGAGGAGCGGTCGCTCATCGCCGCCACCGATGCCTTCGTGCAGCTCTCGCCGACCGACGAGCGCGCCGCCGGCGTCTCGTACAAGGCCGCCGAGCTCCTCTACGCCCACAACCAGTTCCCCGACGCCCGGAACCGGTTCGAGACCATCATCCGCACCTACCCCAAGAGCGAGGTCAGCAAGTACGCCACCAACCTCACGGTGGAGTCCTTCCTCATCGACAAGGACTGGAGGAGCGTCGAGGAGGTCTCCGCCCGGCTGGCGCAGAACACCGACGTCATCGACCCGAAGAGCGAGCTGTACCGGGACCTGGTCAAGTTCAAGCTCGCCGGCCGGTTCAAGCTCGCCGACGAGCTGATGGGCCAGGGCGCCTGGGACGAGGCGGCGAAGAAGTACATCCAGCTCGTGGACGAGGAGCCGAAGCACGAGTTCGCGGACAAGGCGCTGAACAACGCCGCGGTCTGCTACGAGAAGGACCACCGCTTCGAGAGCGCGCTCAAGCTCTACGAGCGCATCTTCCGCGACTACCCGAAGAGCAAGCTCGCCGACGCCGCGCTGTTCAGGGTGGCGGTCAACCAGGAGAACTCGTACGACTTCGACCACGCGGTCGAGAGCTACGAACGGCTGGTGAAGGAGTACCCGGCCAGCAAGGACCGCGAGGCCGCGCTCTACAACGCCGCCCGCCTGCTCGAGGGCCAGCAGAAGTACCCGCAGGCCGCGGCCGCCTACGCACGCTACGCCGACCTGTTTCCCAGCTCCGAGGACGCGGCGAAGAACCAGTACCGCGCCGCGCTGGTCTACGAGAAGCAGGGTGACACGAAGAACGAGGTCAAATCGCTCAACGAGTTCGTCCGTCGATTCGGCGGCAAGTCCAGCCAGGGCGAGCTGGCGGTGGAGGCCCAGAAGAAGCTGGGCGACGCGTACGCGAAGTCCGGCAACCCCAAGGATGCCCGGAAGGCCTGGGAGAACGCGGCCCGCGAGTTCGATCGCCGCGGGCTGAAGCCGGACACCGCGCTCCAGGGGGCGGACGCCGCGGCCGAAGCGCGCTTCCAGGTGTCGGAGCAGGATCTCAAGGAGTTCGACAAGCTGAAGATCGGTGGCAAGGGCAAGGCACTGGAGAACAGCTTCACGGTCAAGCGAACCGCCGTGAAGAAGGTGCAGGCCTCGTACGCCGAGGTCTTCAAGTACAAGCGCATCGAGTGGACCCTCGCCGCGCTCTACCGGCAGGGCTACGTGCTGGAGCGCTTCGGCGCCACCATCAACGAGACGCCCGTGCCGCCAGACGTGAAGCGGCTCGGGGACGAGGCGGTTGCCGCTTACCAGGACCTCCTCCAGCAGCAGACCGCGGCGCTGGAGGACAAGGCGGTCGAGAGCTACGCCGCCACGCTCGACCAGGCCCGGAAGAACCGCATCAGCAACGAGTGGACGAAGAAGACGCTGGAGGCCCTGAACCGCTACAGGCCGAAGGAGTACCCGGTCCTGAAAGATCCAAAGCCGGCGATCGCCGTTGACGTGACATGGCCCGATGGTCTGGTCAGCAACGCGGTGGCGAAGGACAGGGGCCAGACGGCACCGGCGAAGGACGTGCAGCCTGCCGGAACTGCGCCCGCACCCCCCGTCCCGGTCGCCCCGAAGAGCGGAGGTGGCTCGTGAGACGCCTCCTCGGCCCGCTGCTCGCCATGGCCGTCCTCGGTGCCTGTGGCCATGCACAGCTCGCCGGACCGCCGCCTCGGCCACTCACCACCTCCACCGCGGCCACCCCGGACCTGAAGGAGGGCGCCGGGAAGGCCGGCGAGCGCGAAGGTCCCGAGACCGACACGCAGGCCGCCCTCGACCGCGGCATCGCCCAGGCCCAGCAGGGCGACCTGGAGGGGGCCCAGAAGACCTTCCAGGACATCCTGCGCTGGACGCCCAACACCGGGCCGGCCTGGGTGAACCTCGGCGTCATCGCCGAGCGAAAGGGAGATCTGAAGGAGGCGGAGGAGAGCTACCGCCGCGGCGCGCAGTGCACGCCGGACCCGCAGGAGGCGTGGGACTTCCTCGCCCGGCTCCTCGTGCGGACGAAGCGCGCCGCCGAGGCGGAGCAGCTCCTGCGCGGCGCCGCCCAGCAGCAGCCCGAGGACCTTGGTCCGCGCAACGCCCTGACCTGGGTGATGCTGGAAACGAACCGACTCACCGAGGCCGAGGCCGAGTCCAAGAAGGTCCTCAAGGCCGACGAGCAGAACGTGCGCGCGATGCAGCTGCTCGCCCAGCTGTACTACCGCCAGGGCAAGTACGAGCTGTGCCGCCTGGTGCTCGAAAACGCGCGGGCGGTGGACCCGAAGGATCCGGTGACCCACAACGCGCTGGGCACGGTGCTCCTCAAGCTGAAGCAGCGGGCCGCCGCGCTGGACTCGTTCAGGACCGCCGCCTCGCTGCGCCCGGACTTCGCCGAGGCGCACAGCAACTTCGGGGCGATGCTGGTCGACAGCGGTGACTACGAGGGTGCGGTGAAGGAGCTGGAGCAGGCCGTGAGCGCCGCGCCCGAGCTGCTCCCGGCGCGGATGAACCTGGGCAATGCCTACCGGGGCAAGCTCGAGCTCGCGAAGGCGAAGGATCAGTACGAGAAGGTGGTCGCCCTCGACCCCACCCTGGCCGACACCTACTACAACCTCGCCATCCTCCACCTCGACTCGGACGTGCCGGGGATGGACACCATCGATCGCTACAACAAGGCCATCGCCTACTTCACCACCTACAAGGACAAGGGCGGCGGCGACGAGCGGGTCGAGCAGTACCTCAAGGACGCGGCCAAGGGCATCGACCGCGAGCAGAGGCGGCGCGAACGCGAGAAGAAGGACCAGCTGCGCAAGGCCGAGAAGGAGGCCGCCGAGGCGAAGAAGCAGGCGGAGCCGGCAGCGAAGGCCGAGTCAGCCGCCCAGGCCCCGGCGGCCGCGCCAGCCGGTGGCGAGGCGGCGAAGGCCGCGCAGGCGCCGGACTCCGACACGAGCAGCAACCCACCGGCACAAACGAGCAAGAAGAAGAGCTCTCGGTCTAAGCTCAACACCCCGTGAACCGCCCTGTCCTCACAGCGCTCCTGGTCTGCGCGGCGCTCACCGCTGCCGGTTCGGTCTGGGCACAGCCGGACACCTCCGCTGCCGAGAAGGAGGCCCAGCGCGCGGCGCAGGTCGCGAAGCAGGCCCGGGCAGACGTCCAGGCCGCGGCGAAGCCCCCTGCCCGCGGCGGCGGCAAGAAGGTCATCAAGCTCGACACCCTCACCGTCGAGGGTCGAATCCAGAAACCGGAAGCCTTCTACGTGCTTCCCCGCTCCAACCTGAACTTCGACGAGCTGCAGAAGTCGGAGAGCTTCGTGTCGAAGATCGAGAAGAGCGTGCAGAAGGATCCGTTCTAGCCCGTGAGCGCACGTCCCCTCCCCAAACCCAGGCCCACCTCGAGCAGCGCGAAGATCCTCCGCGTCGGGGTGATCCGCGACGGGAAGATCATCGAGGAGCGGCACATCCGTCAGCCGTCCGGCGTCACCATCGGCCAGGACGGGACGAACACCTTCGTCATCCCTGCCAGCGAGCTCCCGGCGAGCTTCCCGGTCTTCGAGAATCGCAACGGCCAGTATTCGCTCCTCTTCACCGACCGGATGAACGGCCGGGTCGCCGGGAAGAGCGGTGACTTCGACTTCGCCGGCCTGAAGTCCCAGAAGATCGTGCAGAAGCGTGGCAGCGTCTGGGCGCTGCCGCTCGACGAGTCCTCGAAGGGCAAGGTCTCGCTCGGCGAGGTGACCCTGCTCTTCCAGTTCGTCGCACCGCCGCCCGAGCCCGCACGCATCGAGCTGCCCGCGGAGGTCCGGGGCACGGTGTGGCGGAGCATCGACCACCTGTTCTTCGGCATCCTCGCCGCGTCGCTGTTCCTCCACTTCGCCGGGGCGGCGTGCATCATGCTCAGCCCCAAGCCGCCGGACACCGACCTGTCGCTGGACGAGCTGCCGGATCGCTTCGCCCGGGTGCTCGTGCCGGCGAAGCCGCCCGAGCCCGAGAAGGGGCCGGAGCAGACGGCTCAGGCGGAGGAGAAGAAGGAGGTCAAGAAGGAGAAGAAGAAGGACGACCTCCCGCAGGACGCCACCCAGCGCAAGGCGGTCATCCAGCAGAAGGTCGCCAGCAAGGGGCTCCTCAAGATCCTCGGCTCGGCCGGTGGCAGCGGTGCACTGTCCGACGTGCTCGGAAGCGGCACCGGCTCGGGGGACGTGGCGGCGGCGCTGGCCGGCGCGCGCGGCGTGAGCGTGGCCACCGCGGACTCGGTGGGCGCCCGGGCCGGCGGTGGCGCGGGTCGGACCGCGGGCATCGGCGACGTGGGCACCTCTGGCGGCGGCAAGGTCGCCCTCGCCGGCAAGGGTGACGCGAAGGTCTCGGGCCAGGTGTCCACGGCCGCTCCGGAGGTGGACTCGGCGGACGTCGATCGGGCCGCCCTGTCCCGCTACATCCGCGACCGGCTGGGCGCGATCCGCGGCTGCTACGAGCGCGAGCTGAAGCGAAATCCGGGGCTGAAGGGCAAGGTGGTGGTGCGCTTCAACATCACCCCCGCCGGACGCGCCGGGGACATCCGCATCGAGGAGAACACGCTGGGGAGCCCGGAGGTCGCGAGCTGCATCGGCGGCCTCATGCGCAGCTGGATCTTCCCCTTCAAGCCGCCGGACGAGGTCCCGGTGCAGTACCCGTTCCTCTTCACCTCCGCGGGGTAGCAGGCTCCAGGGTGCGTACATCGGAGTTTGACACCCCTGCTCGGCGCTCCTTACGCTCACGGAGGATGCAACCGTCCCTCCGCCTGCTCGCCATCGCGCTCGGCCTCCTGCTCGGGGCGGGCCCGGCACGCGCTGCCCAGGCGCCGGCAAAGCCCGCCACCACGCTCGAGCGCGCGTCCGAGGTCCCGGACGCGGAGAAGATCACCCGCTCCGGCGCGGCCGTCACCCGCATGCGCGCGGTGCTGAGCGAGGTCCTCGGGCGTCTGGAGGAGGCGCGTGCGACGAAGGACGTGGTGAAGCTCAACTGCGTCAACGAGAAGCTGACGCAGGTGAAGGGACTCCTTCGCATCTCCGAGCAGTCCGACGTCGCGCTCCAGGAGGCGATCGCGAAGAAGGACACCACCGCCGCCGAGCACGAGTACTCGAAGGTCAGCATCGCCAGGGGCAAGGTGGAGCAGCTGCGTGGCGAGGCCGAGCAGTGCATCGGCCAGCTCGCGTTCCGCACCGACGAGAACCTGACGGTGGAGGTGGAAGTACCCAGCGGGTTGCCCACGGAGGATCCGACGAACCCTCCGCCGCCGCCACCGCCGACTGACCGCCCTCCGCCGGCGAGCCCGATCCTGTAGTCACCGTCCAGCGCCTGCTCGCGCCTTCTCGCCTACCTCCCGTTTCCTGGAGCGACCGCGTGCTTGCATGGTATGACGCAGGACAGCGCCCGTCCTGGATCTGGAGAGGACCCTGTCGGAGCGGTTGAGACGGATGTCCCCGCACGTCACCCGTGTTCTTCTGCTCGGCGCGTTCCTCGCAGCCGCGTCCGCGCACGCCCAGGCGACCGGCGGCATCGTCTCCACGCCGCTCGGTGAGAACAACGGCATCCGCGTCGGCCCGGGCAGGCTCCATCCGTACTTCGAGCTGGAAGGCAGGTACGACTCGGCGGCGCTCTACACTTCCTCGCCGAGCGATCCGAACACCCTCGAGCTGAGGCCCGAGATCCTGATGCACTTCCGGCCCGGCTTCCGGCTGGACGTCCCGGGAACGGATGTCACGTTCGGCCTGAACGGCTACTACGACTACGTCTGGTACACCGGGCTGCTCACCAGCGGGTCGACCAACGCCTCCCGGAGCGAGGCGGGCGCCGACATGCACGCGGAGATCAACCGCGAGGGCGCGGTCGAGCTCGACGTCGCGGACCACTTTGCCCGCAGTGACCGGCCGCAGGACATCGGCCTGGGCGTCGCGGTCATCTCGCTCTACAACCAGCTCCGGCTCACCGCGCCGATTCACCCCGGCGGCCGCGCATTCGAGGTCCGGCCACACGGCGAGTACACGGTCGAGTTCTTCAGCGGCTACAGCGGCATCCCGGCCGACCTCGGTCCCTGCCCGGCGGGGACGAACTGCACCAGCATCACCGCGGACCCCAGCGGCTCCGACTACCAGAACTACGCCGGCGGCCTGGACGTTCACTGGAAGTTCCTCCCCCAGACCGCGCTGGTCTTCGAGTCCAACTTCGAGGGCCGGAGCTACTTCCACCCCGAGGGGGTGAACGGCGGCCCGCCGCCGGTCGCTCCAGGAAAGATCCTCAAGCTGCTCGCCGGGGCGCAGGGCCTGGTGACGCCGAAGATCCAGGCCATCGTCAAGGCAGGCTACGCGATCGGCTTCGACGGCGCCGCCTCGACCTTCATCGGCCAGGCGGAGATGACCTGGAACCCCAACGAGCTCAGCGCGGTGACCGTGGGCGTTCTCCGCGACGTGAACAACGCCGTCGGCGCGGCCAGCGCGACGGATCTCCGCTTCTACCTGAACACCAGGACCTTCCTCATCGGCCGGCTCGGCCTGCACGGGAACTTCTCCTACGACCTCATCGCCTTCACCCAGGGGCGCGGGCAGAACGACCAGCTCTTCAGCGTCGACCTCGGGCCCGACTACGCCATCGCGCGCTGGTTCATCCTGTCGGCCGGGTACGTGTTCACCAAGCGGTCGTCGGACTATGCATCGCTGCCGCTGAACTACTCGCGGAACGAGGCATACTTGCGCCTCACCTTCACGTACTAGCGCGTCCTTCCGTCGCCTTCGTGCCCAGCCACCGACTCGCCTCGCTGCTGTTCTGCCCGCTCCTGGTGCTCTCCGCCGGCTGCAAGGGTCCGCGCGGCAGCGGCGGGACCACGCTCCGCGCCGACGAGGTGCCCCAGGTCGACGCGGCGCCGGCGGCCTCGACGACGCTCGGCCCGGGCGACCTCATCGAGGTGCGGGTCTTCGAGGAGGCCGACCTCTCCGGGCCCTATCGCGTGGCACCGGGCGGCACCATCGACTTCCCGCTCTGCGGCAAGGTCCAGGTGCAGGGGCTGAACACCTCGGCCACGGCGGATGCGCTGACCCACTGCCTCGGGGAGAAGTACCTCAAGCATCCCCAGGTCACGGTCCTGCTTCGCGAGTACAACAGCAAGAAGATCTTCGTCTTCGGCGAGGTCCAGAAGCCCGGCACGTTCCCCTACGAGGAGAACATGTCGATCATCCAGGCCATCACCATGGCCGGAGGCTTCACCAAGATCGCGAGCAAGAACGACATCGCGGTGACCCGCCAGGTCGAGGGCAAGGAGACGAAGATCCGCGTCCCGGTGGCGGACATCGGCACCGGGCGCGAGAAGAACTTCCGGCTCCAGCCGGGAGACATCGTCTTCGTGCCGGAGAGCATCTTCTAGGGTCGCTCATGCGCATCGCCCGGTTCGAGGCCCGCCTGGTCGAGGGTCACAAGGGCCGGACCGCAGTGCTCGCCCCGTTCGATCCGCTGGAGCTGTGGAACGCACCACCCGGAGGACAAAGCGCCACACGGCCGACGCTCGGCCGCCCGCGGCGCGGCGGGAACCAGGCCGGGGTGCTACGACATCCGCCATGCGCGCGCAGCCGGACGTCGACGTCATCCTCAAGCGGTTCGCCCAGCCGGACGAGGTCCGGAAGATGACCCGCGGCCGGTTCGAGCTGGTGCGTATCGGCGGGATGACCATCGGCCGGGCCACCTACGACCCGGGCTGGAAGTGGTCCGAGCACGTGGGGCCGGCCGTGGGACAGAGCCGGTGCGGCGTGGAGCACGTGGGGCTGGTGCTCTCGGGCGCCGCGACCGTGGCCTTCGAGGACGGGCGCGTAGTGGAGCTCCGCGCCGGCGACCTCTTCTACGTCCCGCCGGTCCCACACGATTCGTGGGTGCTGGGCGACGTGCCGTACGTGTCGCTCCACTTCCTCGGCGCCGAGCATTACGCCGCCGCGCCAAGCCCTGCTGCACGGTGAACGCGGCGGTGACGCCTGCGCGCTAGTCGAACGACCGCGCCTTCCAGCCGATCTCGGAGAGGAAGCGACGGCATTCCGCCTGGAGCGGCGCGGCAATTCCCGGGGCGGCGGCGAGCACGTCGATCACCGAGGTGTCGTACGGCGCGCCGTCGATCTGCGTCGCGACCGCGCCGGCCTCGGAGCAGATCAGCGCGCCCGCGGCGACGTCCCACGGCTTCAGGTTGAACTCGAAGTAGCCGTCGTACCGGCCGGAGGCGGTGTAGGCCAGGTCCAGCGCTGCGCTGCCGAGCCGGCGGATCCCCTGCACGAGCCCGAGGAACCGCGCGACGAGCCCCGCCGGGCCCTCCGGATGCTCGCGCACGTCGTAGGGGAACCCGGTGCAGAGGAGCGCCCGGTCCAGTCGCTCGATGGGGGTCGGGCGAATCGGCTTCCCGTTCAGCATCGCCCCCCCTCCGCGAACGGCGCTGAAGAGCTCGTCCCGCATCGGGTCGAACACCACGCCGACCTGCACCCCGGCCTCGTTCTCCACGGCGATGCTGACCGAGAAGTGCGGCAGCTGGTGGGCGTAGTTCGTCGTCCCGTCCAGCGGGTCGATGATCCACCGGTGGCGGGACCCACCGCTGGCGCCGCTCTCCTCCGAGAGGATCGCGTGGTCGGGATGCCGCTCGCGCAGCCACGCGAGGAGCACCGCCTCGCTGGCGTCATCCGCGTCGGTGACCAGGTCGATGCCACCCTTGTAGGAGATGGTCCGCGGCTCGTGGAATCGCTCCGCCAGGACGCGTCCTGCGCGCCGGGCGCCCTCGACGGCCGTCTCCAGCAGCGTGTCGACCGGGACCATCACTGCCCGCCCTTCAGCAGCGCGTCGATCTGCGCCCGGATGTCGTCCAGGTTCCCGTCGAAGCTCTCCTGCGTGAAGCGGACGCGGCCGGTGCGGTCGACCACCCAGGTGGTCGGCATCTGCTTGAGCTTCAGCCTGTCCTCGAGGACGAAGCCCCCCGGGTCGAGCAGGACGGGGATCTGCACGCGGGCCGTCGCCAGGAAGGTGGGGATCTGCTTCCGGTCCTCGTCCACGCTCACCGCGTACACCCGCACGCCGCGCTGGGAGTAGTCGCGCCGAAGCTTCTGGAGCTGCGGGAGCGAGCGCACGCAGGGGGCGCACCACGTCGCCCACGCGTCGATCACCACCACCTGCCCCATGTCGGCCGCGAAGGAGTGCTTCCCCTGCTCCGGGTACGTTCCGAGCGTGATGTCGGTCACCGAGGCGCCCGCGGCCAGAGCCTGCGCGGCGAGCGGCTGCGCTGCGGTCCCTGTCGAGGAGGGCGAGGGGCCGGCGCAGCCGACGAGCGCCACCGTCACCAGCGCGAGCGATCTCACACGCGCCTCTTCCCGAGCTCGGCCAGCAGCGCCGCGTGGAACCCGCCGAAGCTCCCGTTGCTCATCCCGAGGATGACGTCCCCGCGCCGTGCCTCCGCGGCCACGCGGGCGACCAGGGTGGGAACGTCCGCCGCCGCGTCCGCCTCGACGCCGTGCGCCCGGAGATCGGCCACCAGCCGCGGGATGTCCAGCTCCTCGCCGTCCGGAACCTGGTCGTGCTTCTCGGGCGTCTTGAGGCTCACCCGCGCCGCGCCGTCGAACGATCCTGCGTAGGCCGCCTGGTGGAGCCTACGCCGGCTGGTGTTGCTCCGGGGCTCGAACACCGCCCACAGCCGCCGGTCCGGCCAGCGCCCCCGGAGCGCGTGGATGGTCTCGCGCACCGCCGTCGGGTGATGGGCGAAGTCGTCCACCACCAGGATGCCCCCCACCTCGCCGCGCACCTCCTGCCTGCGCTTCACGCCGAGGAACGAGGCGCAGCCCACAGCGAAGGCCTCGAACGTGACGCCCAGCGGGCCGATGGCAGCCCAGGCGCCGAGCGCGTTCTCCACGTTGTGGAGCCCGGGGACGGCGAGGTGTACCTGTCCCAGCGGGCGCCCGCGATCCACCAGGGTGAAGCGCACGCCGTCGGGGTGATGCGTGAGCTCGCTGGCCTGCACATCCGCCGGGTGGGCGGGATCGACCGCATAGGTCACCACCTGCGCTCGCCCGCCGCGCGCGAGCGCCACCGCGGCCGGCCAGGCGGCGCTCACGGCGATGCGCCCTCCGGGTGGAACCAGGGCGACGAAGCGCTCGAACGCCGCGGCGTAATGCGCCTCGTCCCGGTAGATGTCGGCGTGATCCAGCTCCATGCTGGTGAAGATGGCCGTGCGCGGCTGGTAGTGCAGGAACTTGGGGCCCTTGTCGAAGTAGGCGGTGTCGTACTCGTCACCTTCCACCACGACGTGTGGACCCTTTCCGACGCGGAAGTTGCTTCCCGCGTTCCCGGTGACGCCCCCCACGAGGAACGAGGGGTCGAGCCCGGCGGTGACCAGGAGATGCGCCGTCAGCGCCGAGGTCGTGGTCTTTCCGTGGGTTCCGACGACCACCACCGGATGCCGCCCGCGGAGGAAGAGCGCCCCGAACGCCGCCGGGAAGCTCATCGACGGCAGGCGGCGCTCGCGCACCGCGGTCGCCTCGGGGTTGACCCGGCGGATGACGTTTCCCACCACCACCAGGTCCGGCCTCGCCTGGTCCAGGTTCCCGGGGGCGTACGGCGTCATCACCTCGATGCCCCACGCGGCGAGCATGTCGCTCATCGGCGGGTAGACGTTCTGATCGCTGCCGGTGACCACGTGGCCCACGGCCTTGAGCATGCCGGCGAAGCTTCCCATGCCCGTCCCCGCGACGCCGAGGAGGTGGACGCGGCGCACCTGCCCGGGCCGGACGTCGTCGAGGATGTTGCCGTCGTCACGCGGCGCAGGAGCGCTCACCGTGCCTCGCGCCACGCGTCGATCCGCTTCCTCTCACCGTTCATTCGACCGGGGACGATAGCACGGGCCGTCGGGGGGCCCCGGCCCAGAGCCGGGCAGCGACGAGCTCCGCTCCGGGACCGGCGACGACTAGAGTGCGCGGTCCGGAGACGTGCATGGCCCGGAATCTCGCTCCCGCTCTCGAGCAGTGGGTGGTGCGGCTCGTCGGGCTGCTGCTCTGCCTCGCCGTCGTCCTGCCCACGCTGTCGCGCGTGGGAATCGTCGCCGGCATCGTCGCCCTGCTGCTCGCGGCGGAGGCCGCCCGGACCTTCTGGCACGCGGTCCCCGGGGAGGTCTCCGGCGCTCGGCGTCGCCCGGTCATGGCAGCGCTCTGGGTGCTCGCCGCCGTGCTCGCGCTGGTACAGGTGGGACGGCTGTCGGCGTTCATGGCCGAGCCGGAGCGGACGTGGGGCTCGCTGGTGCCCGATGCGGCGGTCACCGACCACGCCTGCCTCTCCGCCTACGTCGTCGCCGCGGACCTCTCTCGCCGGGGAACGGCAAACCTCTACGACGAGCGCTTCTATCCGGCCTTCTCCGGCGACGCGGCGAAGCTCCTCGCCCCGCCGGGCGTCAAGAACCTCCGGAGGTGGATGGAGGACCCGTTCGAGTACCCGCCGCCGTTCCTCCTCTTTCCACGCGCGGCGCTCGCCCTCAGCGACGACTTCCTCGCCATCCGGGCAGGCTGGTTCGTGCTCCAGGCCCTGGGGCTCGTCGTGGTCACCGCGTGGCTCGCGCGCTGGGTCGGCGGGCGCGACGGCCGCCTGGCGCTCCTCCTCGTGCCGGTGCTGCTCGCGGCCCTGCCGACGATGCTCGGGCTGCAGTTCGGCCAGTTTCACGTCGCGACGGTGCTGCTCTCGATCGCGGCGATGATCTGCTTCGAGGAGCGGCGCCCGGTGGTCGGCGGCGGACTGCTCGCCGTGGCCATCGTCTCCAAGCTGTCCCCTGCCTTCCTCCTGGTCTACCTGCTTGCGCGGCGCCGCTGGCGGGAGGTGGCCTGGACCCTCGCAGGGTGCGCGATCTTCTCGGGGGTGGCCCTCGCGTTCCTCGGGTGGGCGCCGTTCCAGGCCTTCCTGAGCTACCAGCTGCCGCGGCTCCAGAGCGGCGAGGCGTTCTCGTTCTACGAGGCGAACGAGCTGGTGGTGTCGCGGAACCTCGGAATCCCCGGGCTCGTCACGAAGCTGCACTTCCTCGGCGTTCCGGGAATGACCCACGCGCTCGGGGCCGCGCTCGGCTGGGTCTTCAGTCTGCTGCTCCTCTGGCTCGCCTGGGCGGCGGGACGTCGCGTCGAGGGACGGGTCGCCGAGGCGCGCGTCTGGCTGGCGATCCTGACGCTGGGCGCGTTCCGCAGCCCGCTCGCTCCGCCCTACGTCACCCTCTCGACGCTCTGGCTGCTCACGTTGCTCGCCGGGGACATCCGTGGCCGGAGGTCGTGGACCGTGGGCTTCGTGGTGGCCTGGACCGTCATCATGGGCCCGCCGCCGCTCCACGGAGCTGCAGAGTTCATCGTCGCCTTCCTCGGACAGCTGCTCGGCCTCGCCGTGTGCCTCTGGGCACTGCGCGGCCCTCGGCCCGCGGTTCCCGACGCTCTCGGCCCCGCGTTCTCGCCCGGCTGACGTTCAGGCCCGCACGCCGCGGGCATGGCCTACTTCGCGGGCGCGTCCGGAAGCGGAGGCACCGACGATTCGGGCACGCAGGAGACCACCGCGTGCTCCGCGGCCTTGCAGACGTAGGTCTCGGTCTTCTGGCAACCGGTGGCGCGATACCGGGAGTCGCCGAGCTCTTCCACCTTCACCTGGTCCGCGGGGCAGCTCGCGCTGCTCGCCAGGTTGTCACGCGCCGCGGTGCTCATCGCCCCGGTGGCGCAGGCGGAGAGACAGGCGACGGCCACGACGAGGGCGAGCTTCATCCCCCGTTTCTTAGCTCAGTCCGAGCGCCTTCGACACCGCGTCGTGGAACGCGGGCCGGAACTCCTGGATGCGGAGGTTCTCCCGGCCCAGCGCGGTGCGGTTGGTGAGCAGCGCAACGCTGACACCCGTCGCCCTGTCCACCCAGAGGCTGGTCCCGGTGTAGCCCAGGTGCCCGAACGCGCCCGGAGGCGTCCGTCCGAGAAGACGCCCCGCCGCGCTCGACTCGCCCGACGGGGTGTCGAAGCCGAGCGTCCGGGAGCTGCCCGGCGCCGGGGTCACCGTCCGATCCCAGAGCGCCGCCGGAGCCAGGCGACCTGCCCCGGCGAGCTCCTCCAGCACGCGCTGCCCGAACCGCGCGACCTCCGTCGCGGTGCCGAACAGCCCGGCGTGCCCGGCGACTCCATCCATCACCCAGGCGTTGTCGTCGTCGACCTCGCCCGGTCGCGACCGGTCGCTGGCGAGCGACTCCCAGCGGTTCTCCTGACCCGGCGCGGGCGGCCGGGGCCGGAGCGCGCCGGTGGGCGGCAGCGCGTCCCAGCGTCCGCCGCACGGATCGCGCGAGTCGTGCCCGCGGGTCGAGAGCCGGTGGAAGTGCGTGGCGACCCCGAGCTTCTCGCCGATCCGCGCGTGCACCGCGTCGAGCGGCGCGCCGGCGGCCTCGGCCAGCATCTCCCCTGCGAGGAGAAACCCGATGTCGCTGTAGAGCGTGCGTGCGCCGGGGACGACGTCGAGCGGCGAGCGGGCGGCGGCGTCCCGCACCTCGCCCCGTACGGCCAGCCGGATGGACGCCGGACAGTCGGGCTGGCGGAGCTCGGGCACGGTGTGCAGCACCACCGCGAAGAATGGCTGCCACGCCGGAAGCCCCGACCGGTGGGCGAGGAGATCGCCCAGGGTCGCGCCATTCTTCGCCAGGGGGCTGCCGTCGATCCATCGCGACACCGGCGTCGACGGGCCGACCTTGCCCTCGGCCCACAGCGCAACGAACGCGGCGCCGGTGCAGAGGATCTTGGTCAGCGACGCGAGGTCGAACGCCGTGTCCTGCCCTGTTCCCACCGCGGCGCGGCCGACCTCGCGGCCCTCGCGGAAGACGGAGGCCTGGGCAGCGGGGAAGACGCCGCCCTCGACCCCGGCCTCGAGCAGCGCCTGGAGCTCGGCGTTCAGAAGGCCGTCCCCGGGAGGCTCTTCGAGGACGGTCCACCACGCAGGGTGCAGCTGCGTGCCCTGCCCTCCGCCCAGGAGCAGTCGTAGACGCTGCTCTTCCCGCACCCGCTCGCCTGGTACGCGCCTTCCCCGAGGGGCTTCACCTCGATCTTCTCCTCGGGACACCGCGCGTCGACGGACATGCCGCGGCGGACGGTCGGCTCGAAGCCCCGGCAGCCGGAGATCCCGACGGCGAGCAGCCCGACGACGGCGAGCCCGACGCTGGGCGAACGGCTCACGCCGTGGCGGCCTCGAGCGGCTGGAGCGTCCCCTCGTGCGCGTCGAGGCGGTGCCGTGCGCCGAGGGCCACCGGGGCGTTCACGTCGCCATGACCGATGGGCAGGTCGGTGATGCACGGGAGGCCCACCTCGTTCGCGAGCGCGGCCACCACCTCGCGGCAGGTGTGCGGCTCGTACCGCTTGTCGGAAGGCTCGCACTCCACGAACTGGCCGAGGGCGATGCCGGCGATCCTCGAGAACACCCCGGCGTTGCGGAGATGGGTCCACGCGCGATCGATGCGGTAGGGCGGCTCGCCCACCTCCTCGATGAGGAGGATGGCCCCGTTCGTCTCCGGCAGCCAGCGGGTCCCGAGGAGCGTCGTGAAGACGGCGAGGTCGCCGCCGATGAGCGGCCCCTCGACGACACCGGGGACCAGCGGCTTGCCCCGGAGCGGATCGGTGACGCGCCCCTCGAGCAGCGCGAACAGCCGGTCCGACACCCAGGGCGGCTGGTCCGCGAGCTGGGTGACGACCGGCCCGTGGATGGAGATCCGCCCGGTGGCCTGGAGCGCGCAGTGCAGCGCGACGGCGTCGGAGAAGCCGACCAGCGGCTTGAGCGGGAGCCGGCCGAACTCGATGCGGGGAAGGAGCCGCGCCGCGCCCGAGCCACCGCGCGCGCAGACCACCGCGCGGTTGCCGGGATCCGAGAAGGCATCGACCAGCGCGGCGGTCCGGACGTCGTCCGTTCCGGCGAGGTACCAGTGCTTCTCGAAGAGAGTGGGTGAGGGCGCGAGCTCGTAGCGCTCGGCCAGACGGGCCATGCCGCGGTCGAGGCGCTCCTTGTCGAAGGGGGAGGACGGGGCAACCACCGCAACGCGGTCCCCCGGTCGCAGACGCGGAGAGCGCACCATTGAACGGAGCGTACCACGCAGGCGCGACGTCGAGCGGAGGCGAGTCCCGTGCGCCTGCCTGCCTGGGTGAGGTGTGGTACGGCACCTCCATGGCCGCGACCACGATGCCTGCAGTGTTCCTGGGACACGGCAGCCCGATGAATGCGCTGGAGCGAAATCGCTTCTCGAGCGCGTGGGCGAGCCTGGGAGCGAGCCTGCCGAGACCTCGCGCGATCCTCGTCGTGTCGGCGCACTGGTACGTGAACGTCACCGCGGTCACGGCGATGGGCCGGCCGCGGACCATCCATGATTTCTATGGATTCCCTCGCGAGCTGTTCGAGATCGAGTACCCCGCGCCCGGCAGTCCCGAGCTGGCGGAGGAGGTTGCGGAGCTCGTCCGGCCGATGCACGTCGGGCTCGATCGCGACGGCTGGGGTCTGGACCATGGAACGTGGTCGGTGCTGGTGCACGCGTTCCCGCGGGCAGACGTGGCGGTGGTGCAGCTCTCCATCGATGCGCGGCAGGACCTGGACTTCCACCTGGAGCTCGGAGGGCGGCTCGCGCCGCTGCGCGAGCGTGGCGTCCTGATCATCGGCAGCGGCAACCTGGTGCACAACCTCCGGCTCCTGGACTGGTCCGCGCCGGACGAGGGGTTCGACTGGGCGCGGCGGTTCGACCTCGCCGCCCGCGAGGTCCTGGTCGGCAGGCCCGCGGACCTGCCGCGGCTCCGGAGCCATCCGGATTACGCGCGCAGCGTGCCGACGCCGGACCACTTCCTTCCTCTGCTCTACGTCGCCGGCCTGGCCGCCGCGGCGAACCGTTCGCTCGAGCCGCTGGTGGAAGGGCTCACCTACGGCTCGATCTCCATGGCCGGCTATGGTCTCGACGCCGCCGTCCCGCGGCGGCGCGCCGATCCCTCGCCCGCGGGGGGCGTTCCCGACCCGGCGGTCATTCCCCCCGAGGACACGAACCTCTGACATGCGGATCCAGCCGGTCTCAGACCTGCACCTCGAGTTCGACAGGGACCACGGCAAGGCCTTCGCGCAGTCGCTGCCCGTGCTCGGGGACGTGCTCGTCCTTGCGGGCGACGTCCTGCCGATCCGGCGGCCTCCCCACGTCGTGGAGATGCTGGGCTGGTTCTGCTCGCGCTTTCCGCGGGTGGTCTACGTCCCGGGGAACCACGAGTACTACAAGACCTCGCCCGGGGCCGGTTCGGCCCTGCTCGCCTCCAGCGCCCGGGAGTTCCCCAATCTGCATGTGCTCGACGGAATGGTGACCGAGATCGACGGCGTCCGCTTCGTCGGCGCGACGCTCTGGTTCCCGCCCACGCCGGACGAGGCGGAGTACCGGCCCTTCCTCGCCGACTTCTCGCTCATCGACGACTTCGTGCCCTGGGTTCACGAGGCGCACGCGCGAAATCTCGCCTTCCTCCGTCAGGAGGTCCGCGCCGGGGACGTGGTGGTGACCCACTTCCTGCCCCACCCGGGGAGCGTCGCTCCGCAGTACGAGGGAAGCCCGCTCAATCGCTTCTTCCTCGCCGCCGATGCGCACCCACTGGTGGAGGAGCGCGGCGCGCGGCTCTGGGTCCACGGGCACACCCACGTCAGCTTCGATTACCAGGTCGGGAAGACGCGGGTGGTCTGCAACGCGCGTGGCTACCCCGCCGAGCCGGGAACGTCGCTGAACCCGGCGCTGGTCATCGAGGTCTGACCCTCAGCCACGCCCGGGCCGCCGGTGACGACGCGCGCCAGCGCCTGGCCGCGTCCGGGACTTGTTGGTCCCGCGACGCAGCGCTGCGAGCAGCAGGTCTCCCCGCGGGCTTCCCCATCCGGTGCAGGGATCCCATCCCGGGCCGGCGCGGTACGCTCCGTTGCTTCCCTCGGTGACGTCGCGGAAGGACGCACGCACCCGGGCGTCGGTGTAGAGCGCCGGGTTCAGGAAGCCGGCGCGCCGGCGGAGGCCCTGGTTGCAGCGTGCGATCAGGGCAGCCACCAGCGGGGCGACGGCGCTCGTTCCGCCGACCGCGGTCTCCTGTCCATCTGCACGGATGCGGTACCCGGTCTCGGGATCGGCGTTCCCGGCGACGTCCGGAACGCCACGACCCATCCGGCGGCCGGGATTCGCGGAGGGCGGCACCCCGGCGCCCTCCTGCCAGTCCGGAAGGGCGAAGAGATCGCTCACCCCGCCTCCGGTCGCGCCACCCGCGCCGTCGTTCCACGCGGTCTCGGTCCCGGATCCTCTCCGCACGGTGAGCCGGGTGCCTCCGCAGGCGAGCGCGTGCGGGCTGGAGGCCGGAAAATCCGCGTGGGCGAGGCCGTCGTCCGCGCCGTCCCCCGAGCCGCCGTCGCCCGAGGCGCAGCAGACGGTGATCCCGAGCAGGGCCGCGTCCTGGAGCGCGCCGTCGAAGGCGTCGACGGCCTGCCGCGTCCAGCTCGACTCCGGGGAGCCCCAGCTGATCGAGATGACCGACGGGCGCCGCGACCTGTCGTGCAGGGCCGCCAGCAGCGCGTCCAGGAAGCCGCGGTCGGTATTGGGCGCGAAGTAGACGGCGATGCGGGCTCGGGGCGCGAGCGCACCGGCGATCTCGATGTCCAGGACCACCTCACCATCCGGCCCGGAGGGATCTCCCGTCGGAGCGTTGCGCCCGCCGTCCACCCCCACGGCCGTGACCGAGGGAGGGGGGGTGACGCCCAGCCCGGAGAAGTACGCGCGAAGGTCGCTCGAGCGGAATCCACCTCCCAGCTCGATGAGCGCGATGCACTCGCCGCGTCCGTCGAGGGAGCTCGGGTACCCGTAGGCCGATCCGACCTCCAGCGGGGTGTAGGAGGTGAGCGGGGCCGCACGGGGGAAGCGGATCTTCGGGGTGGCCGCGGGCCGATCGTCCAGCCCGAACACGCCCTCCACGACGCCCGCGAGCTCGGACGGAACGTAGAGCGGACCGGCGCGCGTCCGGATGCGCCCCGCGGGCGTCTCCTCGGTCCGGAGCTCGGTCCCGAACGCCCGGCCGAGGTCTGCGACCGTCCCCGCGAGGACCACCGTCCTCTGCCCCCGATCCACCCTCACCACCGTCAGGTCGTGGACGCGTGCGAAGCACTCGAGGGCGGTGATGTCTCGCTCCGAGGCGCCGTGCCGCTCCTCGAGCTCCTCGACGGACATCGGCCGGGCGCGGCGGCCCGAGTGCTGGCGCGGCGCGGGACGTCGAGCCTTGCAGCGGAGGAGGACCGTGACCTCGGCGTGTCCCTCGGCGGGAGTCGGCGTTCCCGCTCCTGCGCCCGCCGCGCGGGTCCGCCGGCTGCCAGGGACCTCATGCCTGTCGTGGCGCCCGGCCATGCCGGACTTCTTCGCGACTCGGCGGGTGGAAGTCCAGCGTCCCGCGGCCTCAGCGAGGCCGGAACCGCAGCGCGCTCCACGTATCGTCCAGGGCGACCTGGCGCACCGGCTGGGCTCCCCGCTTCTGGAGCTCCTTCGCCAGGATGTCCCGGTTGAGGTCCGTACCCAGCTGCCCGGCCTTCGGGTAGGCGGCCCACGCGAGCCGGTCGGCGAGGGCAGCCTCGAGCATCGGGCCGGCGAGCCGTTCGAGGTCGGCGAGCTTCGTCACGAACACGAGCACGTCGCGCACGTTCGCGAGCGAGGTGACCTCCACGTCGTCGAGGTCGACCTCCCTCGGCTTGCCCAGGACCCGGAGCTTCGTGCCCGCCTTGAGGTTCAGCTTCTTCGCCAGGCTCATGCCGGGGAACGCTGCCACACCGTGGCGCGAGTCGTCTCCTCCTCGTTTGACATCTCCGTTGCGACTCCCTTACGCCCCCCCGTTCCGCATCGTGGGGGAGGTGACGTGAGCGCGGGCGTTGGTCGACGACCGGGTCGGTGGCGGGCAGGGCGCGAGCTCGCGCACGCGTGTCTGCTCGGGCTCATGCTCGGCGGCTCGCCGGTCCTGGCGCAGGCCGCTCCGCCCGGGAGGCACGAGGACGTCGCGTTCGACGTGATGAACGTGCTGAGCCAGGCCGGCCTCCACGATCTCGAGGACGAGCGGTGGAACGCCTACGGACAGACCACGTACATCTCCAGCTGGAAGCTGCCCTTCGGCGCGCCGTACACCAACCTGAACGGCAGCACGAATTCGCTGCTGCCGGGGCACGAGCGGAGCTACACCTGGAGCGCCACGCTCTTCCTCGGGGCGCGGCTGTGGCCCGGCGGTGAGGCGTACTTCGTCCCGGAGGTCATCGCCGAGCGACCGCTCTCCGGCCTCCACGGCCTGGGCGGGGCGATCCAGAACTTCGAGCTGCAGAAGGGCGGCTCGGAGACGCCGCAGATCTACCGGGCCCGGCTCTACCTGCGGCAGATCATCGGTCTCGGCGGCGAGCCACAGAAGCTCGACTCGGACCCGATGCAGCTCGGCACGACCGTGGATGGGCGGCGCCTCGTGGTGTGGGCCGGCAACTTCAGCGTGCTGGACATGATGGACAAGAACGCCGTCACCGGCGATCCGCGCCAGTCGTTCCTCAACATGGCGTTCATGACCCACGCCTCCTGGGACTTCATGGCAGACGCGCGCGGCTACACCTATGGGGTCGCGGTGGAGTGGTACTGGGACGACTGGGCGGTGCGGTTCGCGCACACGCTGCCGCCGAAGAACCCGAACCAGCTCCCGGTGGATTTCCGGTTCTGGCAGTACTTCGGAGACCAGCTGGAGATCGAGCACGACCACACGCTGTTCGGGCTTCCCGGCGCGGTGCGGGTGCTTGGCTACCGGAACCGCGTGCACAGCGGTTCCTTCGACGACGCGATCGCGACCTTCCAGGCCGATCCGACGAAGAACGCGGGGGCGTGCGTGGACTTCAACTATGGCTCGCACAACCCCGGGGCACCCGACCTGTGCTGGGTGCGGAAGGACAACGTCAAGGTCGGCGTCGGGCTGGACGTCGAGCAGTTCGTGGCGAAGGACGTTGGCCTCTTCCTCCGGGCGATGTGGTCCGACGGGCAGAGCGAGGTGGTGGCCTTCAACGCCGCGGACCGCTCGCTGTCCTTCGGCGCCGTGGCCCGGGGCGCGCTCTGGAGCCGGCCGTTCGACGTCACCGGCGTCGGGCTGGGGCTGAGCTGGATCTCCGCCAGCCACGCCCGGTACCTCGCGCTCGGCGGCATCGACGGGTTCATCGGCGACGGCGCGCTCCGGCAGTCGACCGAGGGCGTGTTCGAGCTCTTCTACGCACTGAGCGTGTTCAAGGCGATCTGGCTCTCGGGTGACTTCCAGCTGCTGTGGAACCCCGCCTACAACGCCGACCGCGGCGGACCGGTGACGGTCCTCGGGGCGAGGGTCCATGCGGAGTTCTAGGACATCGCTCGGCTGCGCCGTGCTCGGCGCGCTGCTCTGCGGCTCCGGCGCGGGGGCGCAGAACCCGGTCGAGGGCTTCCAGGCCGAGCGCTTCGCGCCATCCGCGCCCGGTGCGGCCTGGTTCGTGATGGACAGCCTGGACATGCACGGCGAGCTCGGCGGCGCGCTGGCCTTCTCGGCGCGATACGCACACGGGCCGCTTCGGGTGAGCGCAGGCAGGGTACCGGTGGTGACCGATTCCGCTTACGGCCAGGTGGCCGGGGCGATCACCTGGCGCTGGTTGCGGTTCTCGCTCGGCTTCGACTTCCCTCTCGCGGTGAAGGGGCCGGGGGTCACCGCGGGGGGGTTCCAGTACCCGGCGGCGGACGTCGACCCGGGCGCCAACCCGGACACGCTCTCCGACGTGCGCCTCGGGCTGGACGCGCGGCTCCTCGGGGAATGGGACGGGCCGTTCCGGCTGGGGCTCGGGGCGCAGCTGTGGATCCCCAGCGGCGAGAAGGCGCAGTACCTCAGCGACGGGACGTACCGCGGGATGCTGCGACTGCTCCTCGCCGGCGACGTCGGCGCCTTCACCTGGGCGAGCCACCTGGGGGTCCACGTGCGACCGAGGGACGACGGCGGGGTTCCCGGCGCACCGCGGGGGAGCGAGCTGCTCTTCGGCGCGGCGGCCGGTGCGAAGCTCTTCGTGAGCCACGCCTCGCGGACCGTCCTCGGTCCCGAGCTCTCCGGAGCCACCGCGTTCGCCGGCTTCTTCAAGCCCGAGACGACGAGCGCGGAGGCGCTCCTCTCCGCGCGCTGGGAAGGAACCGGCGGCGCCGGTCCCCAGCTCCGGGTCAAGCTGGGCGCCGGGCTCGGCCTGGGCTGGCAGTTCGCCACCCCGTCGTGGCGGGCCGTGGTCGCGATCGAGGTGTTCACCCCGAACGCGCCGCCGCACGATTGATCACGCCCGCCGGTCGAGCAGCGCCTCCAGCTTCCGCCGCCCACCGGTCGTGCAGAACGGGAGCAGCAGCGACAGCGCAGCGCGGGCATGCAGCTCCAGCCTCCCGGTGGGGTCCCGGCCCGGCGCGGCGAGGATCGCCGACGGCACCCAGAAGAAGATCTGCGTGAAGATCTGAACGCGGAGCTCGGGCAGCCGCTGCTTCACCCGCTCACCATCGAGGAGTCCGGCCGCCACCAGCCGCGCGAGGAGCCGCTCGGTGCGCCTGTCCCGGGCGCGCTGCATCTCCTCGTGCAGCGGGCGGAGCTCGGGAAAGGACGCCAGGAGACCCGGGAGATCGCGGACGAGCCACCGGTTCTCCACGTCGCGCCGCATGATGCCGTGGACGATCGCCTCGACCTGCTCGAAGCCCTCTCCCGGCGGTGGGGTCTCGACCAGCGCGTTGTTCCGGGCGTGCGCGTCCCGCATCAGGGCGCCGACCAGGGCTTCCTTCGTGGGGTAGTGGTACGAGACGTTGCCCGGGCTGAGGCCAAGTTCCCGAGCAATCTCGCGGACTCCGACCGCTGCCGCCCCCCGCTCGTTGAAGGCCTCCCGCGCGTGCTCCAGGATGCGCTGCGACGTCCCGCCGGTCGGTCCCGAATTAGTACGTTGACCTAGGTTCATGTCCCGTGCATAGCACATCGTACTAAACGGGAGGTCATGTCATCGTGAACGAGCGCATGTTCGAGAACCCGCAGACGCGCGAGCGGGCAATCCTGGTCGAGTCGGCCCGCGACAACGGCGGAAAGCGGTCCGTGCTGGACATCGAGGTCGCCGGCGGTGGCGGCGTGATGGGTCACTTCCACGACGTGCACCAGGAGCGGATCGAGGTGCTCGAGGGGGTGATGGAGGTGACCCTCGACGGCGTCACCCGGCAGGTGCGCGCCGGCGACCACCTCGTCGTCGAGCCCGGGCAGTCGCATCTCTGGAAGAACGCCTCGGGGACGGAGGTGATGCGCTTCCGCGGGACGTTCACCCCCGGCCATCCCGGCTTCGAGGCGGCGCTCCAGGTCCTGTTCGGCCTCGCGCGCGACGGAGAGACGAAGGCAAACGGCTTCCCGAAGCGCCTGGACGACCTCGCGTTGCTCGTGAAGTGGAACCAGGGCCTGCCCACCGGGCCCGCGCGGCTGTTCGCGCCGTTGCTCGCCTGGGTCGCCCGACGTGCCGAGGCGAGCGGACGGGCCGCGGAGCTGCTGCGCCGCTACGGCGTCGAGGACCCGCACCCGTCTTCCCCCCGGGGTTCCGCGGCGGAGCGGCCCGCGATCGCGGGCAGGGTCTAGCGGCTGTACCGGGCCCCTGCGGTGGCGATGCGCTAAAGGGGGGCGATGGTCTCGCCCGCCCTGAAGAACCCCACGGTCAAGGCCGCGATCGACGCGTTCCAGCGGGGCGACCGGACCGCCTGGTCTGCCCTCTTCGACGAGGAGGCGGAGCTGTTCGACGACGGCACTCCGCGCAGCCTCCGGGAGTTCACCCGTGATGCGCTCGGCCACGAGCGCTTCACCTCCTTCGAGCGGGTGAGCGCCGACGGGCTCGAGGTGGTGGGAGACTTCCACTCCGAGCAGTGGGGCGACTTCCGGACCTACTTCCGGTTTCACCTCGGCCCGGACCGCAAGATCCACCGCCTGGACGTTGGCCAGGTGGAGTGAGCGGCGTGCACACCGCCATCGTCATCGGCGTCGGTCTCCTCGTCCTCGCGGCCTGTCTGCTCGTGGGTCGTCTCCTCGGCGGGCCGGGAGCGCTCCCGATTGCCGCGCTGGTGTTCCTGCCGCTGTGGCTCCTCGGCGCCGGGGTGAACATGGCCATCGGCGTGAAGCGCGCCGGCTACAGCGTCACGGAGGAGGCGCCCGTCTCCCTGGTGGTCTTCGCCGTGCCCGCGCTGGTCGCCCTCCTCCTCCGCTGGCGGCTCCAGTGACGGTGCAGTCGCGCCGCGTGCAGAGCCCGGCAGCTCCACGCGAGGCCGCCCGGCAGATCGCGCTGCTCACCACGCTCGCGATGATCTGCTTCGCCGGCAACTCCCTCCTCTGCCGGCTGGCGCTGCGAGGCGGAGCGATCGACGCGGCGAGCTTCACCGCGGTGCGACTCGGGTCGGCAGCGCTGATGATGAGCATCCTGGCCTACCTCGGGAGCCGGGAGCGCTCGCACGGCGGCAGCTGGTTCTCCGCGGTCGCGCTGTTCGGCTACGCCCTCGCCTTCTCCCTCGCCTACGTGCAGATCGGCGCGGGCCTGGGCGCGCTGCTCCTCTTCGGCGCGGTGCAGCTGACGATGATCGGCTGGGGACTGCTGAAGGGCGAGCGGCCAGGGCGCACCGAGTGGGCCGGGCTCGGGCTCGCCCTGGTGGGCCTGCTGCTGCTGACCAACCCCTCGGTCTCGGGCTCCCCTCTCGGGGGCATGGCTCTGATGCTCCTCGCCGGCGTGGGCTGGGGGACGTACTCGCTCCGGGGGCGTCGAGCGTCCGACCCGCTCCGGACCACTGCGGCGAACTTCGCCCGGACGGTGCCGATGGTGCTCGTCCTGGTCGGGCTCAGCTTCCTGGTCGAGCGCCCCCACCTGTCGACGGTGGGCCTGGTCGCGGGGGTGGCGTCGGGAGCGATCACCTCGGGCATCGGGTACGTCATCTGGTACCGCGCGCTCTCCGGGCTCAGCGCGCTCCAGGCGGCGACGGTCCAGCTGACGGTCCCGGTGATCGCCGCGCTCGGCGGAGTGGCGTTCCTCGGCGAACACGTCACGCTCCGGCTCCTCGGGGCGGGCGCTCTCGTTCTCGGGGGGATCGCGCTGGTGATCTTCAGCCGGACCCGCTGAGACGGCCCCCCTACTGCACCACGAGGTCGACGACCGAGGTCGCCACCTGGATACCCGGGTACGTCGGATCGGCGGTCACCAGCCTTCCCGTGAGCTGCAGGCGATAGGTGCCGGGCACGTCGGGCGTGAAGGACGGAACCACTCCCCAGGGGCATGCATATTCCCAGTGCCGGGAGACGGAGACAGTCCCGGTGGGGTTCGCGAGGACGCTCGCGGTGCTCGCGGCCGGCTTCATGCTCAGCGTCCAGCTGAAGTCGATGGCGTAGCCGTTCCGAGCCGGCTGGCCCGGAGCCTCTTCGTCCTCCCCGTTCCCACCGCCGAGTGGACCCTCCCCTTCGATCAGGGTCGCTGGCGGCTCATCGCCGGCGGCCTGCGCGTCGGTCCCGGACGGACCGCCGGCCTCGGGCTGGCCTACGCACCCGTGCCGCAGGTCTCGCTCCACACCGGGCTCGTCCTGGTGGGGCTCGGTCGCGAGTTCCGGCTCCCCATGGACAGCCCGATCCCGAACGGCGTGGGAAGACGCGACCCCGCGCTGCCGCTCCTCGCCGGCATCGACTGGAAACCCACGCGGCTCCTGCACTTCACCCTCTGGGGAGAGGTCAGCGTGCAGCGGTCGCTCGCCACGCTCGACCCCAGCGGCAGCATCGTCCAGGAGCGCGACGTCGACCCCTCCGCCATCCTCGGCGGGACCATCGCCCTCGGACTCTGAGCACGGGCGTCCCCGCTCCCGGCGGCCCGGACGGTTCGGCTTGCGCCCGGTACGCTTTCCGATCAGGACTCGGGGCCATGGTGCCGGGGACAGCGGTGACGCGGTTCCGAGGCAGTGGCCAGCCCGCGCTTGCGGCGCGGCTGCCCCCGGTCGTCGTCGTCCTTCTCTCCCTCGCCTTCGCCCGATCTGCTGCACGCGCGGAGCAGGACCCATCGCAGCCGGCCCCGGCGGCGACTCCCGGGTCCTCCGCCTCGCCCGCGCCGGGCACGACCGGAGACACCGGCGCGGCGCCCACGGTCACGCCCGACGCGAACGCGACGAGCCCCTCCGCGGAGCCTCCCGCGCCCGAGGGCTCGACCGCGGCCAGCTCCGAGCCACCACCTCGCCGCGAGGTGCCGGACTACCGGGGGCAGGCTCCGCCGGCGCCGACGCCCGGTGAGGTGCTGATCTGGGTGCCGCGGGTCATCCTCCTGCCTGCGTATCTCGTGACCAACTACGTCGTCCGGGTCCCGATCGGCGCCGCCGCCACCGCCGCCGAGAAGGGGAACTGGGGGCCGGCGGTCTTCAACTTCTTCGCCTTCGGCCCGGACCACAAGGGGGGCATCTTCCCCACGTTCTTCCTCGACTTCGGCTTCCGGCCCAGCATCGGCCTCCACTTCTTCTGGGGAGACACCTTCGTCACCGACAACAAGGTGACCGCGGACTTCGCCTGGGGCGGCTCGAACTGGATCACCGTCGCTGTCGGAGACCGCTACAGCTTCTCGAAGGCGAGCTCGATCGCCGTGGAGGCGCGCTGGAACCGACGACCGGACAACCTCTACTTCGGGATCGGCCCCGAGACGACGACCGACTTCAAGTCCCGCTATGGCACTGACCAGGTGGGCGGCTCGGTCATGTACCGGTACGCGAAGAACCAGGCGCGCCTCGAGACCGGCGCCCACCTCACCCGGACGGTGTTTCGCGAGTACTCCTGCTGCAGCGACCCCACCCTCACCCAGCGGGTCGAGCGCGGCGAGCTCCCGGCGCCCCCGGGGTTCCAGGAGAACACCACCGCCGCCGGCCTCACCTTCCGCGGCTCGCTGGACACCCGGCGCCCCGACATCGACCGGAGCGGTATCCGCCTCGGCGCGGCCGTCGCCCCTTCGGTGGACGTGACGCGCGGCTTCGACCGCTCCTGGATCCGGTATGGCGCCGGCCTCGAGGGCTCCTGGGACGTCAACGGACGGGGGCGAATCCTCAGCCTGGGCCTCCTCGCGGAGTTCGCGGATCCGCTCGGCAGCCAGGAGGTTCCCTTCACCGAGCTGGTCACCGTCGGCGGCGCCGAGCCGTTCGTCGGCTTCCTCCGCGGCCGGCTGCGGGACCGCAGCGCCATCGGCGCGCAGCTGTCCTGGCGGTGGCCGGTGTTCGCCTACATCGACGGCGTCGCCGCCGTGTCGTTCGGCAACGTCTTCGGCGCGCACCTCGAGAACTTCCGGTGGGACCTGCTGCGGCTGTCGGCCGAGGCAGGGATCCGGACCGCAGCGATCCTCGGCGCGAGCAACTTCCAGTTCGTCGTCGGCATCGGCACCGAGCCGTTCAGCCAGGGGCTTCGCCTGACCTCCTTCAGCCTCGCGTTCGGGGTGACCTATGCGCTCTAGGAAGGAGCACCAGGCGCAGGCCCAGGACCCACGCGAGCGACGCGAGCCAGGCGGCGACCACGTCGGAGGGGAAGTGCACGCCAAGGTACAGGCGAGACCCGCTCACCGCGAGGACGAACAGCACGGAGCCGGCGAGCACCGGCCATCGCGCGGGCGTTCGCCAGGCGAGGATCGTCAGCACGGTTCCCAGGGCCATCGAGCTCATCGCGTGGCCGCTGGGGAAGCTGAACCACATCTGCTTCGTGGCCGAGTTCCACAGCGCCGGCCGCTCGCGGCCGTAGAAGGCCTTGGCCGCGTCGTCGAGGAGCCAGGCGCCCACCATCGACAGGAGGACGAAGAGAGCCTGGCCGCTCCTTCGCTTCAACACGAAGTAGATGACCAGCGCGGAGGTGATGGGCACCACGCCGCGCCAGGTGCCGAGTTCGGTGACCCAGCTCACCACCTGGTCGCGCCCGGGCGAGGCATGGGAGTGGATCCACGCGAGCACCGCGAGGTCCCAGGCGGGGGGCTCGGGGTGGACGACCAGACGGGCCAGCAGCGCCAGCCCGCAGAGGGGAACCAGCACGCCCAGGAAGAGCTCGACGAGGCCTCGCCGGTGCCGTTGCACGCGTTCGCGAAGGCGCTCGACGGTGCCTCGCACTCCCCTCTCGGCGGCGACGCTCCGGGACTCGTCCACGGACCGTTACTACCGCGGAGGTGGGGGCCCGTGCTCGCCGGAGTGGTGGCCCTGGGCATCGCCGGGCTGGCGGCGTGCAGCGGCGCCCGGCCGTTCTCCACCGGACCGGTGCTGTGGGAGGACGACGACCGGCGTCCGTTCAGCCCCAGGCCCGAGGACTCCTTCGTTCCCCTCTACTGGGACGGCGCGGACCACATCTTCTTCCGCCCCTTCGCGCGGATGTGGCTGCTTCCGCTCGGCCACCCGTCCCGGAACGTGAACGCGCTGGACGAGGTGCCGGACTCGAGCTGGTTCACCAACCGCCTCGGCCGGCGCCCGATGACGACGGAGGAGATTGCCCACGGCCCGTGCACCGGCCGGCCGCCCGGGGAGGAGCTGCCGTGGAAGGTGGTGGGGGTGAAGATCGACGGCGCCAACCCGGGTTTCCGGATCAAGACCTCGGCCGGAAAGGTCTACGTCATCAAGTTCGACAGCATCCAGCAGTGGGGGCGCGCATCGACCGGCGACGTGGTGGGCAGCCGTCTCTACCACGCGGCCGGCTTTCACGTGCCCTGCAACCGGGTGGTTCACGTCGACACCGATCAGCTCGAGCTCCCCGCACAGGAGATCAAGGATCCCGGCGGGAAGACCTTGACCAAGGAGCGCATCATCGAGCTGATGGCACACCTGCCCCGGGAGAAGGACGGGACCGTACGCGCCATGGCGAGCGCGTTTCTCCCGGGGAAGCCGATCGGCCCGTGGAGCTACAGCGGAACGAAGGGCGACGACCCGAACGACGTCGTCGACCACGAGGACCGGCGCGAGCTCCGGGGCTCCCGCATCCTCGGCGCGTGGGTGAACCACCACGACGCGCGCTCGCAGAACACCCTCTCCATGTGGGCCGACGACGGCAACGGGCGCGGCCACGTCGAGCACTACATCATCGACTGGGGCGACACCCTCGGAGGCCTGCTCGACTGGGACAGCGTCTCCCGCCGGGTGGGCTTCGTCTACTACATCGACTTCGGGGCGATGGGCGCGGACTTCATCACGCTCGGCATCCCCCAGCGTCCCTGGGAACGGGTGCACTTCGGACCGGCGGGGCCGATCTGGGGCTACTTCGAGGACAGAGAGTTCGTCCCGGAGGACTGGCACGTCGGCTATCCGAACCCGGCCTTCTCGTCGATGGAGGAGGACGACGGCGCGTGGATGGCCCGAATCCTCTCCCACGTCGACGACGCGTCGCTCTCGGCCATCATCGACCAGGCGCAGCTCTTCGACCCGCTGGTGCGCAACGAGCTCGAGCGGATCCTCCGCGGCCGTCGCGACAAGATCCTCCGCCGCTACCTGCTCCGACTGTCGTCGCTCGTGCATCCCGAGGTGAAGGACGGACGGCGTCTGTGCGTCGAGGACCGGGCCGAGGCGGCGGGGCTGGGCGCTGCGCCGGCGCCGTCGGCGCGCCTCTGGCTGGGCAGAGGCACTGTGGCGGTGCTGCCGGCGTCGCGGGGAGGGACGGCCGAGCTGTGTCTCGTCGTCCCCGACCTCGGCGATGGGCAGCGGGTGGTCGACGTGTCCACCGGCCGGCCCGGGCAGTTCCCGCTCCGGATCCACCTGCTCGAGGGCGAACCGCCGCGGGTGGTGGGTCTCGAGAGGCCCGAGGGCCATCAGCCGCCGCCCGGCTGACGGCGCGAGGACCGGCGAGGGGGGGCGAGCCGCGTGGTCCCGGCGTCAGCCCTCGGCCTGGGGGGCGTCGGGCTCCTGCGCGACGTCCTTCCAGGGACCCGTGCCGGCGATCTGCCTCCACAGCTGCGCCGAGAAGGTCCGGATGAGCTCCAGGCAGAGCGCGTCCTCGTCCTCGATGTCCTCGGCGAGCTCGTGGTGGCTGAGCATCAGCGCGGTGGTCTCGGTCCTCGCCGTCGCCTGGAGACCGAGGGGCACGCCGGCCACGGCCTCCACCAGGCCGAGCACCTCTCCGGGCCGAGCGGTCCGCTCGGTGGCACCGGGCCCCTTCAGCAGCAGCGACCCCTCGAGGATGACGAGGACGTCCGCCGGCTGCTGTCCGTCGGACACGTTCTCTCCGGCGGCGAACTGGCGCGCACGCGCCACCCGGGCGAGGCGGGCGATGGTGGCCATCCCGTCGATCCCCAGCCCCAGCGCCTCGCGCAGGGTGAGCATGCGGGAGACCAGGTCCAGCCGCAGGGTCGGCGGTGGGCGTGGAGGAGAGGCGGCCGGGGAGCTGTTCCGGCGGACCTCGAGGAGCTTCATCGCGAGCAGGCGCAGCACCGTGCGTGCGACGTGCCCATGCTCCTCCAGCACGCCGAGCAGAGCATCGCGGTCGAGCACCAGGAGGACGGAGCCGGCCTCGGCCACCAGGTCGGACGGAAGCACCACGTTCCCGAGCACCGAGAGCGCGCCCACCCCGCCATGGGTCGCCTGCGCCTCGATGAGCGGAGTGTCGGAAAGCCGCAGGCGGCCCGCGAGCGGGACGTAGTGCGCCATCGTGCGCTCGCCGGCCCGGGCGAGCACGGTCCGCGCGGGGAACGACTGCTCGCGGCCGACCGCGGCGAGCACGGTCACGTCCTCGACCGGCATCAGGTCGAAGGGCGGCGAGCGGCTCAGCCGGAGCACCCGCTCGGCAAGCGTTGCGGGATCCACCTCAGGCATGGACCTGCTCCGTCCCCTGCTCCAGCTGCTCGATCGCGCCCTCGGCGACGGCGGCCGACGTCTCGTCGGAGCAGCGGGGACCGGCCCGGAGGCGCTTCACGACCCCGGTCCAGCCCTGCTCGCGGGCGAGACAGGGGGTGAGGAGTCGCACCACCTCGCTGCTCTGGTCGAGCAGCGCCGCGACGAAGCTCTCGGGGGTCGGCGACGGGCCGAGCACGCCGGAGGTGTAGGCCGGGACGAGGAGCTTCGCATCGAGCAGCGCCAGCACCGGCTCGCGCCAGCGGGCCCGGAGCAGCTCGACCAGCACCTCGCGCGCGGCATCCCGCCGGCGGCGATCCTCGGAGCGGATGCCGAGGTAGACCTGTTCCAGCCCCTCGCCGGGGAGGAGGAGATTGAGCACGCGGAACGTGCGCTCGATCCCCCGGCGCTCGCGATCGCGGAGCAGGTCCACGAGCAAGGTCCCGGCCGGCGCTCGCCCGTCCTTCCGGCCGATGCCAAAATCGACGCCGGCGAGCCGGAGCACGCGATTCCGGAACACCGACCTGAGCTCGATCTCCAGCGCCGACTCGAGCGCGGCGCGATCGAGGGGCAACCGCGGATGGGTTCGCCGGAGCTGGTTCAGCGCGCGGAGCGACCGGAAGCGGTCCAGCCCTCCGCGGGCCTGGGCGAGCCGGCTGAGGAGCGGACCGGTCGCGGGTTCGGCGGGAAAGGTGGCGATGGACGCGGGCAGCTCGCGGGCGAGCGCGTACGGCGTGTCGGGGCTGAGCAGCAGCCGTTCCAGCTCGACGAAGGCCGGCGTTCCGATGCTGACGAGCGCGTCGCGCACGCCCGGACGGAGCGACGGCTCGGCGAGGAGCGAGATCAGCTGGGAGATGAACTCCGGCGGTGGCGTCGGCAGTCCCGGCGCTGCGCGGAGCAGCTCGCGCCGGGTCTCGACGTCACCGGAGAGGAAGAGCGTCTCGATCACCGGGAGGAGATCCGGCCTGGGCGCGTTGCCGATGGCCCAGGCCAGGGCTCGGCGGGCCTGCAGGTCCGGACCGGCCGCGATGGCCGCGAGGGACTCCTGGGCGTTCCTGCCGCCGCCGACCGCGGAGAGGGCGATCAGCGCGGAGGCGCGGACCCTGGGGCTGGGGTCGTCGAGCGCGGCGCGCAGTGCATCCGGGGGGTGGCCGCCGCTGGCCCAGCGCTCGGCGGCCATGGCGCGGACCTGATCGTCCGGGTGCCGCAGCAGGAAGGGAAGGAGCGCGTCGACGTCGGGGCGCTCGCTCCGGGACAGGAGCCGGAGGGCCGAGCGAACGACGATCGGGTCCGGGTGGTAGAGGATGAGCGCCGGCACCAGACCCAGGCGTCCAGACCCGGCGAGGACGTCGAGCGCGGCGAGGACCTCACGGACGCTGGACGAGCCCAGCCCCGCGACGAGCACCTCGGCCGTGGCGAGATCGAGCCGTCCGATGCTCGCAGTCGTGACCCGCCCCTCGCCGAGCTCTCGCTGGAAGCGCTCGAGGTAGCGACGGCGGAGCACCACGGTGGCCTGCACCCACCCCACGGCGACGAGGGCGAGGCACACCGTCGCCGCGCCCATCCGGTGTCGCTCGGGGAAGAGCGGGAGCGCGAGGAGGAGGAGCGAGGCCAGGGCCTGGCCTCCGCGCTGACCGAGGGTGTCGATGGAAGGTTTCACCACCCGCCGTTCGGCCGGGCCGATGGGGAGGAAGAGCAGCTCGGTCCCCACGCGGTACAGCGAGGGGCGGAGCCCTCCGTCCAGCGTCTTCAGGACGAGCATCGCGATCAGCCCGGCGCCCACGGCGTACCCGGTGGCACCGGCGAGGACGACGAGCGGGAGGAGGGCGATGCTGCGGGTGACGCCGCTGCTGCGGAGCAGGAGGCCCACCAGCACCAGCTCGACGACGAGCGCGAGCGCGCTCTGGCCGAGGTAGACGTTGGCGACGAGCCGGGGAATCCGGTCCGGCGCGATGCCTCCGGCGACCGCGGCCTTGAAGAGGTAGTCGATGAGGGTCGCGCTCGCGGCGGTGAGGAGCGCGAGGACGGCGAGGAGACGGAGGTAGGGGTCGTGCTTCACGTACCCGGGCATCGCCCGGGCGGCGGTCATCTCCAGCTGGACCTCGGGTCCCTGGCAGCCCCCCTTCGCGGACACGAGCGCCAGCCCGGCGCCGGCCAGCGTCGCTCCGGCCGAGATGAGGAGGAGGGTTCGCGGGTCGGTGAAGTCTAGAGCGATCCGTGCGATGCCAGTGCCGGAGACTGCGCCGAGGAGCCCGCCGGCGGCGATGAAGCCGAAGGCGCGCTTCGCCTCGTCGACGCTGAACGCCTCGTCGGCGGTGAGCCAGAACTGCACGAAGACCAGCGACGAGAACAGGGCAGTCCAGACGTAGAACCCGAGCACCGTCGACCGCGCGGCCGCGAGGGCCCAGAAGACGAGCGTCACCGCCGCGGCGGCGGCGAGGGTCAGCGGGAGGGCGACGTGGCGGCGTCCGCCCCAGAGGCGGCGCTGGATGGGAGTGAGCACCAGCACCCCGGCGGTGACGGTCAGGTAGAGCCACGGCAGCCGGGTGATGGGCTGCTCGACGAGGAACAGGCCGTCGCGGGCGGTCTCGAGGAGCCCATGCGCGCCGACGAGGAGGAAGAGGAGGGCGGCGTAGGGGAGAGCGCGGCGGGTGAGGCTTGGCGTAGCTTGGCGGGCGGCGCTCATGACGGGGCCGGAGCAGGAGCCCCGAGCGGAGGGTTCTCGATGGCCCCGCTGCGCGCGAGGTGGAGGGCACGGACGCGCCAGGCGACGAAGAGCCAGGTCGCGGTGAGCGCCACGTTGATGGCGGCGAAGCCGTAGGTCTGGATGCCGAGGAGGTGGGTGCCGATCCAGATCGACGCGGCGGCGCACACGTCGCCCGCGCGCACGAGAAAGGTGTCGATGACCGCCTTCGCCTTGTACTTCGCGTCACGGGAGACGACGAGGTACAGCGCGTTCACCGCGGTGGTCTCGAGGGAATACTCCGTGCCCTTCTCCGCGACCTTCGCCGTCCGGATGAGGCCGAGAGCGGGCATGAGAACGATGGCCATCGCTCCGCCCATCGCGACGAAGGGCAGCACGAGCAGGGCCGTCCCGACGCCGAGGTACTTCAGCACGCGGGAGACCACGAAGAACTGGCCGAACACGGCGACCAGGTTGACCCACCAGAAGTACTCCGCCTTGAACTGGCCGACGAACTTGCCCGGGTCGAGGACGGCGCTGGAGCGGGCGACCTCGATGAGGGTCTTGTCCAGCACGTACTCGCCGGAGTTGGTCACCCAGTTGGCGAGGATGGTGATGACGCCGATCAACAGGAGATATCGATCGGCGAGCAGCGCCTGGAACCCGCCGGCGCCGGTCAGCGGTTCGTCCTTGGTGAGCTCCCGCCCGCGGTCCTTGGGGCAGCACGAACGCTGGGCGTTGACGACCCAGAAGGGAACCAGGGTGACCACCAGGAGGGCTGCCGAGGCGAGCATCAGGTCCAGCGGCGAGAGGTGCTTGAGGAGAAAGCTGGCCAGGGCGGCACCGGCGAGCGCGCCCACCGAGCTGCCGACGCCGACGATGGCGAAGAGCCGCTTGCCCTGCTCGGGCGTGTAGACGTCGTTGGCGAAGCTCCAGAAGGTGGCGACCAGCAGGTAGTTGAAGGTTCCGACCCACAGGTAGAACGCGAGGCCGATGGAGACGTGCGCGCGCAGGAGCACCGCGAAGACGACCAGGTTGGAGGCGACGAAGAGGAAGATGATCGCGATGAGCTTCATCCGGCTGAAGCGCTGGGCGATGGCCCCGTGGGCGCGCAGCACCGGGATGAGGAGCAGGGCCTGGCCGGCGGCGGCGTAGGCCTTCACCTCGGCTCCGCCGCTCAGGAGGATGAGAGGCTCGCGGATGACCTTGAGGAGGTAATACGAGGTCAGGATGAGGCAGATGGTGGCGGCGAGGACGAGCGCGGTCAGCGCCTCGCCGGCCCTGACCTCGGCGAAGGGACGCAGCAGGCGTTCCGGCCACCCCAGCGCACGCGTCTCGGCGCTCATGGCCCCCTTCTAACCCTCCGATGGCAGGTGCGCGCACGTTCTTCCGCGGAGGTACAGCACCCTCGACGCTGAGTGCGAGCCGCTGCGTGGGGTTGCACCGACCTGACGGTTCCCTTAAGCACCGGCTCGGGACGACGCCTGCCGTGCCGGCAGGCCGACTCCCCGGGTTGCCTCTGCCTGTCCGTGACTGAGCTCGCGCCGGCCCACGGCCGCGCGTGAGCACGAGACGGAAAGCCGTCGGTCCCTGGGCGCGTCGTTCGCGGCCGGGACGACGTGTGCTGCACCCACCCGAGACTGCACGAGGCATTCCCATGAGACGTGAGTGGTACGAGACCTTCTTTTCGCCGATGGCGATGGAGTTCTGGCGAGCGGTGGTCCCTGCGGACGCCGCCCGCGACGAGGTGGATCTGGTCGACCGAGCGCTGGCGCTCGGCGGGCCCGGCCGGCTGCTGGATCTGCCCTGTGGCGAGGGCCGGCACGCGCTGGAGCTGGCCCGGCGCGGGCACCGGGTGACCGGAGTGGATCTCTCGCCACAGGCGGTGGAGCGCGCGCGGGCGGAGGCGGTGCGCGCCGGCGTGGCCGCCGAGTTCGAGGTGGGCGACATGCGGGCGCCACCCGCCGGCCCGTTCGACGGGGCGTGCTGTCTCGGGAACAGCCTGGGGTATCTCACGCACGAGGATCTGCGAGCGTTCCTGCGGGCGATGCTGGCGTTACTCCGGCCAGGCGGGAGGTGGGTGGTGGACACCGGGACCGCGGCCGAGTCGCTGCTGCCGCGCTTCGGGGGGGGCGACCGGGACCTCGAGGCGGCCGGGATCCGGTTCACCGTCCGCCAGCGGTACGACGCGGTGGAGGGGCGGCTGCTCCAGGAAGCGACGCTCGCGCGGGGCGAGGAGCACGAGGAGGGCGCGATCAGCTACGGCGTCTACACCGTGGCCGAGCTCCGGCGGCTCCTCCTCGACGCGGGCTGGAACGTGGTGGGGCTGTACGGGGCGCTCGATGGACGTCCGTTCTCGCTCGGGGATCCGCGGCTGGTGGTGGTGGCCGAACGACCGCGGGTCTAGACACGCTGCATGGGACTCTTCGAGCTGGTGATCGCGCTGCTCTTCGCCGGGGCGATGTTCGCGCTCTGGTCGGACCGGCTCGGGGTCCCCTACCCCGCCATGCTCGCGCTTGTGGGCGCGCTGATCGCGCTGGTCCCCTGGGCACGGACGGTGACGCTCGACCCGGAGCTGGCGCTGACCCTGTTCGTTGCTCCCACCCTCCTGGACGCCGCCTACGACGCGTCGCCACGCGACCTGCGACGGAATCTCTGGTCGCTGGTGGGTCTGGCCGTCGTGCTGGTCCTGCTGACGGTGGTCAGCGTCGGCTGGGTGGCCAGGCAGATCGTGCCGGACCTAGGGTGGGCGGCGGCGTTCGCGCTGGGAGCGATCGTGGCGCCGCCGGACGCGTCGGCGGCGACGGCGGTCCTGCGGAAGCTGCGGCCCCCACACCGCCTGATGGTGATCCTCGAGGGGGAGAGCCTCTTCAACGACGCGACCGCGCTCCTCATCTACCGGGTGGCGGTCGGCGCGGCGATGACCGGAGCCTTCTCGGGGTGGAAGGTGCTGCCGCTGCTGCTGGTGACGTGCGGCGGGGGCGTGGTGCTCGGCTGGGCGCTGGCGCGGCTCTTCATCCTGGCCACCGTCAAGCTGAAGGACATCCCGGTGAGCGTGCTCCTCCAGTTCGTGAGCACGTTCGCGGTGTGGATCATCGCGGACCGTCTGAAGCTGTCGGCGATCATCACGATGGTGGTCTACGCGATGACCATCGCGCAGCGCGTGGGCGGACGGATGAACGCGCGGTACCGCATCGCCTCCTACGCGGTGTGGGACGTGGCGGTGCTGGTGCTGAACGTGCTGGCCTTCGTGCTCATCGGTCTTCAGCTCCGCGGCATCCTCTCGCGGGTGCAGGGCCCGGCCTTCCGCACCTATGCGCTCTGCGCGGCCCTGGTGTGCCTGACGGTGATCGTGGTCCGCATCGCGTGGGTGATGACCTACGGCACGGCGGTGGCGTGGAAGAGGCGGCGTCAGGCGCCGCGGCCGGGAAGGGCCGCGCCGACGGTGGGCAGCGGGATCCTGGCGTCGTGGTGCGGGATGCGGGGGATCGTGACGCTGGCGGCGGCACTGGCCTTGCCGGGGGGCTCGCCCGGTTTCCCGCACCGGGATCTGATCGTGTTCTCTGCGTTCTGCGTGGTGCTGGCGACGCTGGTGCTGCAGGGGCTGACGCTCAGGCCGCTGCTGCACCGGCTCTGTCTGGACGAGGACCGGACGGTGGAGCACGAGGTGGGGATCGCCCGGGAGGAGACGTCACGCGCGGCGCTGCAGGTGCTGGAGCAGGGCGGCCCTTCCTCCGCGGCGGACGTGCTCCGTGCCGAGTACCGGGCGCGGCTGCACGCGGAGGAGTCGGCAACCTCCACCCGGTCCGAGGCGCAGGTCGACAGGGGGCTGGCGGCGCTCCAGCGAAGAGCGGTGGAGGCGCAGCGCGATGCTCTCACCGCGCTTCGCGCGCGTGAGGTGATCGGCGACGACGCGTTCCACGTGGTCGAGGAGGAGATCGACCTGATGGAGCTGACGGCGGACGCGCGGGTGCGGCCGGCGCCGGACGCCTGATAGCTCAGGCGATCTTGACGGTCCGGGTGACCTGGCCGTTCGCTTCCCAGTAGGTGCGCTTGCCGGCGATGGACGGATCGTCCTGCGCGGGCTGGACGTTGCCGGCCTTGTCGATGGCGCGGGAGGTGATCTTGTGCTCACCCGCGGAGGGGCTGGCCCAGTCGAGGTGCCAGAACTTCCAGGCGAACTCCTGGTCGCCGCCCTTGTCGATGGTCGCGGCCTTCCAGGGGCCGTCGTCGACCTTGACCTCGACCTTGGCGATGGGGCCGCCCCAGGCGGCGCCGTAGATGCGGTGCTTGCCATCCTGGACGGCGACCCGGGCGGGGACGGACTTGAGCAGCACCTTGCCGACGGCCGTCCGAGTCCAGACGCTGGTGCCGTCGCCGCGGGGAATCTCGCGGACGGTGAGGTAACGCTGGGCCTGGAACGGTCCCTCGAAGCGCGCGTCGATCACCTCGATGCGAGTGAGCCACTTCACGTTCGAGATGCCGAACCAGCGGGGAGCGATGAGGCGGAGCGGCGCGCCGTTGGCGGCGGGGAGCGGCTTCCCGTTCATCTCGTAACAGAGGAGGTTGGCGGGATCGGTGGCCTCGGCCCACGACATGCTCCGGGCGAAGGGAGCCTTGGCCTTGAACTCGCCCATCTTGTCGCCGAGGCCGCCGATGTACTGGATGGGCTCCTCGCCCTGATCGGCGCCGTAGAAGACGACCTCGACACCCGCGGGCTTGCGGCCGGCCTTCTGAAGGACGCCGGCGAGCGGAGTCCCCGTCCAGCGCGCATTGCCGATGGCGCCCGGAAGGAAGGGGAACCCGTGGTTGCCCGAGCACTCGAGGGTGAAGGTGACCTCCTTCTTCGGGAGCGCCCTGATCGCGGCGAGGTCGTACGAGGTCGGGTGGGCGACGTGTCCGGCGATCTGGAGCTTCCACTTCGCGAGGTTGACCTCGGGGACGCCGTAATGACCGACGCGGAAGAACTTGTCGTTGGGGGTGATCCACGCATCGGCGGTCTGGGCTTCCCAGTCGAGCTGGTTGAGACCGGCGAGGGGCGGAGGTGGCGCGGGAGGCTGATCGACCCAGGGGATGGTGGTCTCGCCGGGCCTCCCCCAGGCGAGAAAGGGGCTCTGGGCCAGGGCGATGGCGGCGACCGTGCCACCGGTCTGGATGAGGGCATCACGGCGTGAGATGCGGCGAACGTCGTCCATGGAGCGGGGTTCTCCTCGCGGGCGTGAGGTGCTGCCGAGGGCGTCGACTGCGTCCGGTCAAGACGCCATCCGTGGGCGAATGGAAGCACGCTGGGGGGAGGCTTGCGCGAGGAAAAGCGTCTGATCTCGGGTCCGGCGCGGAGCTGATCCGGCCGCCTGGCCGCTCCCGTGACCGGACTCCCGGGACCTCAGGGGACCTCAGGTGCTTGGCACCTTCAAGCCACCTGGCCGCTCCCGTGACCGGACTCCCGTGACCGGACTCCCGGGACCTCAGGGGACCTCAGGTGCCTGGCACCTTCAGGCCATGTCTCCGGGCGGGACCTGAGGTGCGAGGCGTCTTTGATCCCTGTGATCCTTGGCGTCCGGGGCAACCTCAGGTGCCTGGCACCTTTGATCCCCCCTTCCATCCCGGTGCGTCGGAGGCTCGGACCTCAGGTGGCAGACCCTTCGATCCCGTTCGACCTCCGCCCGAAAACTTCGATCCACGGGCCCCTTCAGACGTCAGGAGACCTCAGGTGCCACACCTTCGACCTCCTTCGACCTCGATCCCGGGTGAGACCTCAGGTGCCAGGCACCTTCGACCCCTTCGACCCCTTCGACCCCTCGACCCCGAGAGACCTCAGGTGCCAGGCACCTTCGACCCCTTCGACCCCTCGACCCCGAGCGGTTTCGCCCGCTTTCGACGCCCGACCGTCCCTTTCCCCGCTCCGTCCACGGCGCGCCGGGCCCTGTCCCGCCGCGCAGATGCCACTTGACTGATCGAAAGCGATTATGCGAATCGTTTTCAACAAGGAATGGCATCGCGCGCAACGAGAAAACGGCGGGGCCGGGGACCGGTGCCTGACCACGGGGGCGGGCTCCGTTCCTCGTTCCGACCTTTCGGTTCGGCGGTGGGGCTCGTCTCCGCGCTGGCGGGGGGCCACGCGCTCGCCCAGGAGTCGCCGGTCCCCCCGGCTGCGGTGACCGGCGCGCCGGCTCCGACAGCGTCCAGCGAGCCCCCGGCCTCCGAGCCGCAGTTCGTCCTCCCCACGGTCCAAGTCGAGGGCGAGGCCGAGCCGTACAACGTGCAGGACAGCGGCCTCGTCCGCTCCCCCAAGGCGCTGCTGGACACTCCGCAGACGGTCGTCGTCGTCCCGGAAGCCGTCATCGAGCAGCAGCGCGCGGGCACCGTCCGCGACGCGCTCCGTAACGTCTCCGGCATCACCGTGAGCGTGGGTGAGGGCGGCCGCCAGGGCGACACCTTCATCCTCCGCGGCTTCTCGGCGCAGACCGACATCTTCCGCGACGGCATGCGGGACCTCGGCTGGTTCACTCGCGACACGTTCAACATCCAGAGCGTCGAGGTCTACTTCGGCCCGTCCGCGGTGCTCTTCGGTCGCGGGTCCACCGGCGGCGCGATCAACCTCATCACCAAGAAGCCGACCAGCATCACCGAGGGCTCCGTCACCCTGCAGGGTGGAACCGCGCCCTCCGGTCGCCTCGAGGGCGACGTCAACGTGGCGCTGGACGACGCCTTCCAGTTCCGGCTCCAGGCGATGGGGCAGCTCGCGCACGTCGCCGACCGCGATCAGGCCAGCGCCAACCGCGCCGGCTTCTCGCCCGAGCTCCGGTGGCGCCTCGGCGAGCGCACGACGCTCGAGCTCGACTACCTCTACCAGCACGAGCACAACACGCCGGACTACGGCCACCCGTACCACGCCCGTGCCCCGGGCAGGGACGGCTACCCGGTCTCGTACGGCATCGGCGTCCCACGGAACGCGTGGTACGGCGTCACCGGCGAGAACCTCCCGGACCTCGAGAACGTCAATGCCAACATCGCCACCGTCCGGCTGCAGCACGGCTTCAGCGACCAGACCTCGCTGACGACGAGCGTCCGCTACGGTCAGGTGCACCGCCTGGCCCGCCCCACCGCGCCGCGCGGCCTCACGCCTGCCGTCGACCCCGACACCATCGGTCGCCAACGGTACGAGATCCAGACCGACAACGACTACCTTGCGGTCCAGCTGGATCTCCGGACGCAGTTCAAGACCGGCATCCTCGACCACACGCTGACCTCGGGCGGCGACTTCTCCTATGAGAAGCGGAGCCAGTACCGGCGCAACTCCACCATCCCGCCCGGGACCTTCGCCGTTCCGGTGAACCTGCCGGCGGACCTCTACGACCCCGACCCCACTCCCGACCTCGGCCAGGTCACCTGGGGCTACGCGAGCGACAACGACACCACCCAGAAGGTCGGAGGCCTCTACGTCTCGGACCAGATCGCCATCACCCGCCACGTCGAGGTGCTGGGCTCGATCCGCTACGACATCTTCGACACTCGCGTCCGGACCCACGCGGTCAACGCGCCTCCCGGCGACCAGCAGAAGAACGATGGATTCCTGAACTGGCGAGCGGGCCTGGTCCTGCACCCGTTCGAGAAGACGAGCCTCTACGGAATGTACGGGACCTCGTCCAATCCCTCGGCCGAGTTCGGAGTCTTCCCCAGCGGGACGGTGACGCTCGACCCGGAGGAGAACGCCATCGCCGAGGTCGGGACAAAGGCCGACCTGCTCGATGACCGACTCAGCCTCACCGGCTCGCTGTTCCGCATCGACAAGAAGAACGCCCGCGTGCCGAACCCCGACGGGAGCGGGCAGATGGTGCTCGCCGGCAAGCAGCGGGTGGACGGCTACGCGCTCGGCATCGTCGGCACCATCATCGGCAGCTGGCGCGCGCTGGCGAACTTCACTTTCCTCGACTCGAACATCACCGAGAACCCGAACCCCGTCCTCCTTGGGCAGCCGCTGCCGAACACCCCGAAGCGGACCTTCTCTGCCTGGACCACCTTCCAGCCGTTCCGCGGATTCACCCTCGGCGGCGGCGCGGTCCACGCGGACTCGGCGAGCGTGAACAACCCGACCTTCGCCGGCACCACGGCCTCGAACCTGTCCTTCTACAAGGTGCCCGCGTACTGGCGGTTCGACGCGTTCGCCAGCTACGCGTGGAAGGCGCTCGAGCTGCAGCTCAACGTCTACAACATCGGCAACGCCCTCTATTACGAGCAGTACTACTCCGGTCACGCGGCGCCGGCCGCGGGCCGCTTTCCAGCACATTGGGATCCTAAGCTTAGAATTCCACGTGGACAAGTTGT
>JADMIO011101880.1_pt1 | contig 89197 bp, 89 predicted proteins | sample 8958161 | NCBI WGS metagenome assembly JADMIO01 (sample SAMN16585339, study PRJNA669376) | soil metagenome | isolation source: Crop rotation soil | place: USA: Cullars Rotation, Alabama | collected 2011
GCGACAACTTGTCCACGTGGAATTCTAAGCTTAGGATCCCAATGTGCTGGAAAGAAGTCCCGTCGTGGTGTGTCTCAATGCCGCATACCGCGATCGATCCGCTCGAGTTGAGGCCGCCGAAGACAGTCACCAGCTCCCCGTTGGACGCGACGGGGGTGGCACCGTCGAGGAGCACCGGTCCGCTGGCGGTCGACTTGACGGCAAGGAAGGGGAACGAAAGCGAGAAGTCCTCTCCTTCGGGCGTGTGCATCACGGGTCGATTCGTATCGAGCTCCAGCCAGCCCTTCATCAACGTCGCGAGGCGCTTGTCCGACTCGTCCCAGCACTTGGACCGACCGCCCAACAGATTCGGCTCCACACCTGCGCAACCAAGCATCGAGACGGCGAGAACGACGATGACGAGAACGCGACGCATTGCCGACTCACGTTATGAGGAGCAGGCCACGCGCCGCGATGACACGTTCGTACCTGTTCGGGATCAGCCCGTCCGACTGGCTCCCGGCAGAGGGCGCGCGTCGAGGCGCGTCTCGGCGACTCCGTCGTTTCGCCCCTCGAATAGCCACGCGGCTTTGCCGTCAACCTCCGTGACGACCTCATCCAGCGTCGTGCCCACGAAGCGGACCGCGACGCCGTTCTCGATCCCGTAACCGTCGGGCAGGCGGCCCGCAGCTATTTCTTCACGGAACCTGGGTCGCCGGAGCGCTTCGCCGTCGAGGTGCGGACATGCTGAGCCGGGCAGGAAGCCGAGCGCGTTGGGCACCGTCGCCAGCCCAAGACCAAAGCTGTCGGTCAGGCACGCGTCGAACCAGCAGATCGCGCCGGCGCTGATGCCGGCCAGGATCGTGCCCCTCTGCCACGCGCGTCTAAGCGCCTCGTCGACGCCGTGGACTCGCCAGACCGCGAGCAGGTTCGCCGTATTCCCGCCGCCCACGAAGACGAGGTCCTGCTCCGCGAGCAGTTCTACCGACTCCCGTTCGGGCGCTCCGAACAGCACGAGATCGGATGCCTGGGCGACGGGCGCGTACGCGCGATAGAAGCGGGCCGCGTACCGCTCCGAGTCACCCGAGGCGGTGCCAATGAAGCACACGCGCGGGCGCTCCTTGCCGGTCAGCTCGAGCAGATATCGATCGAGCGGCGCGAGTTCCTCCGCGTCGCTGAATCCGCCGCCGCCAATCGCGACGATCTGCGGCTCCACCCGCTAGTCCGTCTCGAGCATCGGCACGCGCACGCCGCGCTCGCGCGCGACATCGATTGCGCGCTCGTAGCCGGCATCCGCGTGGCGAATCACGCCCATGCCAGGGTCGGTCGTCAACACGCGCTCTAGCTTCTGCGCGGCCAGGTCCGTGCCATCGGCGACGACGACCATGCCCGCGTGCTGCGAGTAGCCAATGCCGACTCCCCCGCCGTGGTGAATGCTCACCCACGTCGCGCCCGCTGCGGTGTTGACGAGGGCGTTGAGCAGCGGCCAGTCGGCGATCGCGTCAGATCCGTCGAGCATCCCTTCTGTCTCGCGGTTGGGCGAGGCAACTGAGCCCGAGTCGAGATGGTCGCGGCCGATGACGATCGGCGCGCTCACCTCGCCCGACGCAACGAGCTCGTTGAAGCGGACACCCGCCTTCGCGCGCTCGCCGTAGCCGAGCCAACAGATGCGCGCCGGCAAGCCCTGGAACGGAACCTTTTCCTGCGCCATGCGGATCCAGCGCGCCAGCGATTCGTCGTGCGGGAACAGCTCGAGCACGGCACGGTCCGTGGCAAGAATGTCGGCCGGATCGCCGGACAGCGCCACCCAGCGGAACGGGCCCTTGCCTTCCGCGAAAAGCGGCCGGATGAAGGCCGGAACGAAGCCAGGAAAGTCGAACGCGTTGTCGACGCCGGCGGCCTGTGCCTGGGCACGGATGTTGTTGCCGTAGTCGAACGTGACGGCGCCGCTGGCCTGGAGATCGAGCATCGCCTGGACATGGCGCGCCATCGAGTCCATTGCCCGCGAGACATAGCTCTGGGGGTCCGACAGCCGCAAGTCGGCTGCCTCCGCAAGCGTCAGGCCCGCCGGGACGTAGCCGTTCAGGGCGTCGTGCGCGGACGTCTGATCGGTCAGCGCGTCGAAGCGCTCACCGCGGCGGACGAGCTCCGGCTCGATCTCCGCGGCATTGCCAATGAGGGCGATCGACAGCGCGCGCCCGCCGGCGGCGGCGTCGCGGGCCATCGTCAATGCCTCGTCCAGCGAGTCGCTCAGCTCGTCGACGTAGCCAATTTCGTGCCGCCGGCGGGCGCGTGCCTCATCAACCTCGATGACGAGCGCCACGCCCTCGTTCATCGTCACCGCGAGTGGCTGCGCGCCGCCCATGCCACCCAGACCCGCGGTCAGCACGACGCGGCCGCGCAACGTGCCGCCGAAGTGCTGCCGTGCCAGCTCGGCGAATGTCTCGTATGTGCCCTGCAGGATCCCCTGCGTCCCGATGTAGATCCACGAGCCGGCCGTCATCTGGCCGTACATCGTCAGGCCCTGCCGCTCCATTTCGCGGAAGTAGTCCCAGTTCGCCCATTTGCCGACCAGGTTCGAGTTGGCGATCAGGACGCGCGGCGACCATTCATGCGTGCGAAAGACGCCGACTGGCTTGCCCGACTGGACCAGCAGCGTCTCGTCGTCACGCAGCCGCCGCAGCTCACGGACGATCGCATCGAAGGCGGGCCACGATCGCGCCGCACGCCCAGTGCCGCCGTACACGACGAGGTCCTCCGGCCGCTCGGCAACGTCCGGATCGAGGTTGTTCATGAGCATACGCAGCGCGGCTTCCTGCTGCCACCCGCGCGTGCTCAGCTCGCTTCCGCGCGGCGCCCGGATCTCGCGCCGAGTTGCAATCGCCATGCGCGCAGTATCGTCCCCGCATGGCCAGAGTGACCGTGACGAGCAGCCACACCGTGCGCGTCAACCGCACACCGGAAGAGGTCTTCGACTTCACCCAGGACTACTCGCAGCGGATGAGCTGGGACGCGAGCGTGAAGTCGGCGAAGGTGCTCAGCGAGGACCCGCGCCGCGTCGAGCTCGAGATGGGCGGCATCGGCCCGTTCGTGCTCGAGTACAAGCTCTTCCGACGTGGCGGTCGGACAAGTGCGGCCTTCCGCGAGATGGGCTCGCCGCTTTTCAGCGGAGGCGGTGGCTCGTGGAGCTACGAACCCGTCGACGGCGGCACGGACTGGACGCAGACGAGCACTCTGGAATTCAAGAACTCACTCGTCGGAAGGCTGTTCGCCCCGGCGCTGCGTTGGAACATGAACCGGCTGACGAAGCAAGCCATGGGCCGTGCCAAGGAGATCATGGAATCGAGCGGCTAGGGGACTGACGGCTCGGAAACCGGCGGAGGTGTGTCTCCGGGCTGCGGGTTTTGACCGAAGGTGTAGAGGGCTACCCGCCACGTCGTGTCGTGCGACGCCGTCACTGTCGCCTCATCACCCGGCCTCATTCCGGTGAGCTGACCGATGTAGGACCCGGAGCTGACGCACGGGTTCATGACCGAATCCTGTCCGTGGCTGACGGTTATCGCGCTGCCGCCGAAGCAATCGATGTAGACATCAAGGTCGCCCGCGGCTGTCGTGGCGACCGTGTACTCCTCGACCGTGCCGTCGTCCTCGACCGCATTGTGGCTGGCCTGACCGACGACCGTGTGACCCGGATTGAGCGCGATCTCAGCGGCGATCAGCTCTTCGATAGGCGGCAGTGGGTAGGGCCCGTCAGAGGCCGGGCCCAAAGGCTCGACGCCCGTGTTGAGGTACTCGGCAGAGCCCGTGGCATCCGCGATCGCCGAGCCCAGGTAGCCGGCGAGCTGAGCGCCGTGAAGACTTGGCGTGCCGTCACTGGCAGGAACGACGGCCGTGGCGAAAAGCTCGCTTCCCAGGTCCACGAACATCGTGTGCATGGATTCGTCCGGCGCCGTTCCGCTCATACCAAAGTAGCGCCAGTCGATTGGCCGATCGATCTGGAATGCCGTCTCAACCGTCGCGCCCAAGATTCGCTCGACGACGATTTGGCGCCCTGCGTCAGCGTCGAGTTGAACGAAGTACTCGCCTGGAGACGGGCCAAAGATGGCACCCGACGGCCGATCTGGCCCCGAGGGCTCGTAGATCGTCGTCGTCGAGCCGTCCACATGCGCCAGCTGAACCTGCCCGTCGTCAACCGCGCAATCGCCGTTTCCCGGTGAGCAAACCTGGAGAGTGTCGCCTTTATCGCCGTAGCCGCCGGGCGACCCGAAAATGTCAGGGAATCCGGGCTTGAAGCTGCCTCCTTCGATGGGCAGCACGCCATATGCGCCGGCCTCGGTCCGGTCGACTATGCCGGAGCCATCCTCGGTCCAGATGATCGTGGGCCCGCCGCCAATTTCGCCGCCGGACAGCGTTCTCACGATCTTCTGAGTTTCAGGATTGACGATGCGAATGCCGCCGCTGGCGTGCGCCGCCACGAGACCTTGGGGACCCCACGACGCGGCGATGCCGCCGAGGCTCGTCCCCTCGACGATCCATGGCTCGCTCGTCGGGTCGCGCAGGTCAACGAGGACCATGTTCCACGGCTCCTGCTGTTCGCCGAGCGCAATCCAGCCGGTGCTGGACACCGTGCCGTACTCCTGGAAGACGTGTCCTGCGGGCAGGACAGAATCCGGCACCTCGCGGAGGAGACGCTCGGCACCGTCAGGTCGAACAGCGGAGATGGCCACGCCGGGCGACGCGCCGGCAATCCTGCGGACTACGATCGCCCGCCACTCGTCGGGCGGCACTGTCGGGGCGGACGTCGGCGCGACCGTCACCACCGCCACAGCAACCGGAGACGGCGCGATCGATGGCGGCGTGTCCGTCCGGATCTGCAGTCGTTGCGAGCCAACGAACGCGGCAGAAGCGGCAAGCACCGCGGCAATGCCAAGCAGCAGGAACCGGCCGCCGTTGCGCGACGAGCGCGCCCGGGCGACGAGACCTCGCGGCTTCATCGCCGCATCGGCGATTTCGCTGGCAGGCTTTGGATCGGTCGCACCCGCGGTGAATCGGTCGAACTCCGCGGCCAGGCGCTGCTCGAAAGCGTCCATCGTCAGTCGCTCAGTCATCGCTCAAGCTCCTCCCTCAGCTTGTGCACGAGGCGTGAAAGTCGGGTGCGCGTGCCAGATGCACTGCGTCCGGTCGCCGCGGCGATCTCGTCTGCTGTCATACCGGCGAGATAGCGCATCGCAAGGAGCTGTCGGTCCGTTGGGTCAAGGGTCTGAAGGGCCACGGCCAGGTCGAGACGGTCGGCGCTGGCCGACGTGTCGCCAGCTTGCACGCCGCGGTCGGGGTCAACGGGCACGATCTCGCGCACGCGGCGGCGCTTGGCTGCGCGGATGTGCTGTCGTGCCTCGTTGGCGGCAATGGCGATCAGCCACGTGCGCAGCCGATCTGGCTCGCGCACGGACGGCAGTCGCTGCCAGGCCTTGATCCAGGCGAGCTGAGCACTGTCACGTGCGGCGTCGAGGTCGCCCGTTATCGCGTATGCGATGCGGACGAGCTCGGGATGATGTCGCTCGACGAGCTCCGTGAACGCCTCGCGATCGCCCGATCGCGCACGCGAGAGCAGCTCGGCAGTCCCGGCTGCATCAATCGTCGTGGCCTGGGCCATGGCGTTCATGTCAGGTAGATGCCGCTCAACCCCCGTTCGCTTCGTGTCATGGCGGACTTTCTTCTGGCGTGGTCACGTCGACGACGGCGGCATGGGTCGCGTCGACGAGCGCGCGCGGCGTCAGATGGATGTTCACGCCGCGTTGGCCGCCACCGATGGCGACCTTGGGCAGCCCTTCGATCGAAGCGTCGGCGATCACCGGCCACGCGTTGATCAAGCCGAACGGCGTGATCGTGCCGCGCTCGTAGCCAGTCACTGCCTTCGCCTCCTCGGCATCCGGGAGCGACAGCCGATTGACACCAAGGTGTGCCCTGAGCTTTGGCCAGTCGAACCGCCGGCCACCAGGCACGAGCACGAACACGTAGTCGTTGTCGGCGCGACGGACGACGATCGTGCGCAGGAGCTGGTGCAGCTCGATGCCCTGGAACTGCGCGCTTTCCTGCGCGCTGCTCGCCGGCTGGGTCACGACGACTTCGTGGTCAACGCCGTTGTCGGCAAGCCAGCGTGTCGCCGGCGAGTCGGCCGTCGGCTGCGGCGCGTCGGCTGCTGGCTGCGGCGCGTCGGTCACAGCTCGCGCCGCATCACCGGGAAGCGCTCGTCGTCCACGGCAATGGTGAAGCCCAGCTTCTGCCAAAACTGGGGCCGCGCGCCGCTGGTCTCGTTCTCCGGACGCGTCAGGTCCGGGTAGGCCTCGACCGCCGCAAAACCACGCGCGGCAAGGTCCCGACACACTTCATCGGCGAGGTCGCGCGCGAAGCCCTGGTCACGTGCCTCGGCGGTCGAGGCGATGCAGGTAATGACCGCCGGCAACGGCGCGGCGGGCAGCTGCGAGTACAGGTCGCGGAGCCGTTGCGCGCGCGGGTAGGCAGACAGCGGCCCAAACTGGCAGTAGGCGACCGCGGCCTCGTCGACGAGCAGCACCTTGCCGTACGAGCCGAACACTCCGCGGCCTCTGTCGAGCAGCGCGAGCTTGCGCGGCACGCCCTCACGGAGCGGCCGCTCGCGCTGCGTCTGCGGCGCAAACGGATTGTCCATGGGCACGGCGAAGAGGTCGTCGTCGGCGAACTCGCTCGGGATCGACGCGCGCGCGGCCACGGCGAACGGGTTGGGGTCCGCGTCGAGGTCAGCCGGCGCGAACGGGTTGTCGTGCAGGCCGATCTTGGGCGCGGGCTCCGAGGCAGCAGGCTTTGCCGCGAGCAACTGTGGGCGGCTCAGCTTGGAGCCGCGCTCGGCGTCCTCCCAGTAGTCGCACGTGCGATGGTCGAAGCGCGGATCGGCGCACGGCGGGATCAGCGCGAAGCTCGCGCCGTCGCCTATGTCGACGATCCGCCGATCAGGCACGCGAATGGATCAGCTGACGCCCGTGACGTTCCAGTTGACGTTGCCCTGGTCGTCAGTCTGGACGACGGTGATCGTCAGGGTCGAGCCGTCGGCGGTGACCGCGCTGCAATGGAACGTGTCGCCCGCCTTGAGCGGCCGATCGTCCGGGCACGTCACCACGGCTTGCACGCCCGCCTGCTGCTGGAGTCCCTCGGTGATTTTCTGCTGAAGGGTGTCGTTGTTGAGCGTCAGGGAGCCAGTGCATGAAACGAGGAATGCAGCGGTCAAACCGAGCGCGGCGGCCGGGCGCAGGAGCGAGGCGCGAAGAGTCATGTGCCGTCAGTCGTCCTTCCTAAAGCAGTGCGGCGAGAGCGCCGCTGCGTACGAGTTCAACAGCGGCCGCGATGTCGGGCTGCGGATCGCGGTCGGTACCCAGATGATCCACGGTTTCGCGGATGAGTGCGTGCGCGTGGGCGACGCCGGCACCCGGCCGAAGGCCAGTGCGCAGCCGAAAGTCGAGCCCCTGTGCGGCGGCCAGCGCTTCAAGGGCAAGGATCTGCTCAACGTTGGCCACGATCGCCGCGGCCTGGCGCGCGCCGATGGGCCCCATCGACACGTGGTCCTCCTGGTTCGCGCTGGTCGGGATCGAGTCGACCGATGCGGGGTGAGCCAGCGTCTTGTCCTCTGACGCGAGCGCGGCAGCGACGTACTGGTACAGCATCATGCCGCTGTTCAGCCCCGCGTTCTCGACGAGGAACGCCGGCAAGCCGGACGTGTGCGGATCCGTCAGCTGCGCCAGGCGACGCTCGCTGATCGAGCCGAGCTCCGCAACGGCCGTCTTCATCAGGTCCATCGCGATGGCCACCGGTTCGCCATGGAAGTTGCCGCCCGAGACAATGCGCCCGCCCCCGGTCGCGAGCGCGTGCTCGTCTACGCCACCGCCGCCGGGGAAGACGAGTGGGTTGTCAGTGGCCGAGTTGATCTCGATCTCGAGCACGCCACGCACGTAAACCAGGGCGTCGGCGACCGCGCCGTGGACCTGCGGCACGCAGCGCAGCGAGTACGGATCCTGGACCTTGTGCGCCTCGCCATGGTGCGCCCGGATCAGCTCAGAGTCTCTGAGCAGCGCGCGCAGCTGCTCCGCTACGCGCTGCTGGCCCGGATGTGGCCGTGTCGCGTGATACGCCTCGGCGAAGGCGACGTCCGTGCCCATCAGCGATTCGATGGACATCGAAGCGACCACGCTTGCCGTGCGTACTGCTTGCTCCGCGCGCAGCAGCGCGAGCAATCCAACGGCCGTCATCTGCTGCGTGCCATTCAGCAGAGCCAGCCCTTCCTTCGCCTGCAGCGTCAGGGGCACGAGTCCGCGCCGCGATAGAGCCTCGGCGCCGTCGAGAACATCACCGTCGACCTCTGCCCGCCCGCGCCCGATCAGCGGCAGTGCGAGGTGCGCGAGCGGGGCGAGGTCGCCCGAAGCGCCAACGCTGCCCTGCTCGGGTACGACCGGATGAATGCCGGCGCGCAGGAACTCGAGCAGCCGCTCGACGATGACCGGCCGGCAGCCGCTGTGGCCCTGCGCCAGGGCGTTGGCGCGGAGCAGGAGCATGGCGCGGACGACTTCCGTCGAGTGCGGGCGTCCCACCCCCACCGCGTGGCTGATGAGCAGGTTGTGCTGGAGAGTCTCGACGTCGGCGCGCGCGATCGTCCGCGATGCGAGATCGCCAAAGCCGGTCGTCACGCCGTACACGACTTGGCCGGCAGCAACGACCTCGTCGATGACCGCGCGGCTCGCCTCCATCCTGGCTCGTGCGTCGGCTGACAGCTGGACGTCGTTCGCGCCGTGCGCAATGTCCCAGACCTGTTCGAACGTCAGCGGCTCCGCGCCCAGTTCGATCAACGTCGAATCACTACCAGGTCTGGCCGACGACGCCCTTGTTGTGGGCCATGTCGTTGACCAGCACCAGGAGCGGGCCGCTGTCGGGGTCCTCCCAGCGCAGCACAGTCAGGTTCGTCCAATCCTGCAGGAAGCGACGACGGTAGTCGGCCATCGGCACGCCGGTGATGGCGGCAAGCAGGACGCGATTGATCGATGAGTGGCCCACGAGCAGGATCGTGCGATCCCCAATACCACCCCACCACTCGAGCAGGTAGTCGATAAGTGCCTGCGCGCGGAGCGCGGCCTGGTTGCCGTTCTCGCCGCCACCGGGCCTGTAGATGGCGGGGTTAGCGTCGTACAGCTCGTATTCGTCGTGCAGGCGGCTCGACACCTCGTCGGTGGTCATTCCCTCCCAGCCGCCGTAGTCGAACTCGATCAGGCGCTCGTCTGTCTCCACGTCGATGCCGCGCTCGCCCACGATCAGCGTCGCGGTTTCCTGGGCGCGCTCCAGCGGTGAGCTGATGACGCGGTCAATGGGCACCGACGCCAAGCGGTTGCCGAGCGCTTCCGCCGCCTCACGGCCCTGTTGGGACAGGCTGGCCGGGATCCGTCTACCCAAGTAGCGATCGGGCACCGACAGGTCCGTGTGACCGTGGCGGGTAAGGAGAATCGTCAGCACCCGACCACGATACCGGTATGCTGGCTGCACAAATCACAAATAGCGCCTCTGTTTCGGGGTTGGGTGCAATTCCCGACCGGTGGTCGAGCCACAGACGGACGCGATGTTCGTCAACGGTTCAGCCCACGACCCGGCGCCGCGCGAGCGGCGGCGGTGGATCCCCGCGAAGGGAGCCGACGGTCACAGTCCGGATGGGAGAAGGAGAGGCGGCCCGAGCACTCGTGTTCGGCGCACGCTTTGGCGACTCTTACTGACCTCCGACGCTCAGGCGACACGGAGGAACGGCCACGCCCGCCATCAGCGTCGAGAGCGTCTCGAAGCACTTCACCGTCGACAAGCGCGACCTGCTCGTGCTTGACCACGTGTCCTTCGACGTTCCTGCGCGCAGCGTGACGGCCGTGCTCGGCCCAAACGGATCGGGCAAGAGCACGCTGCTCCGTCTCATCAGCGGCCTGATCCCCGCCGATTCCGGCCGCGTGCTGCTCAACGGCCAGCCCGTGGAGGGAGCCGACAAGCGCGTTGGGCTCGTGTTCCAAGAGCCGCGCCTGCTGCCATGGCGAACCGCGCTGGACAACGTGGCGTTCCCGCTCCAGCTCGCCGGCGTGCCCAAGGCCGAGCGGCGCCAGCGCGCGGCCGCGGTTCTCGAGCTCGTGGGCGTGGCGGCGTTCGCCGACGCGTACCCGCACCAGCTGTCGGGCGGCATGCGCCAGCGTGTCGCGATCGCACGCGCGCTCGTGCTCGAGCCGAGCATCCTGCTCCTGGACGAGCCGTTCAGCGCGCTCGACGCGCTAACGCGCGAGCGCTTCAACGACGAGCTGCTCCAGGTCTGGCAGGCCACGGGCACGGCGGTCGTGCTCGTGACGCACAGCATCCCCGAGGCCATCTACGTCTCCGACGAGGTCGTCGTCCTGTCGCCATCGCCCGGCCGCGTCGTTGCGCGCGTGCCTGTCACGCTGCCGCGCCCGCGCACAGCTGCGATCCTCGACTCCCCGACATTTGCCGGCATCGCCGCGACGCTCCGCGCGCATCTGGGCGGTTCCCCGGCTGAGCTTGCCGCGCAGGAGGCCGCCGCTGCGCCGACGCGCGACGTACTTGAGCGTGCCGGTGCGCCGGCGTACTTCGATCCGTTCGGAGGCGCCTCGTGACCGCGGTCCGCAGGTCGCCACTCATCCCCGTCGCGCTCGCCGCGGTCCTCTTCGTCCTTGCCTGGAAAGCCGTCGTGGTAATCGGTGGCTACCCCGTATTTATCCTCCCGCCGCCGGAGCTGGTGGCGCAGAGGTTCGCCAGCGCGTGGCTCGACGGGACGATCGCGCCACATGCGATCGCGACGATCACGGAGGTCGTCATCGGCTTCATCGTGGGCGCGACGCTGGCGGTCGTTCTCGGGTACCTGCTGGCGCGCTCGCGGCTCGCCGAGCGGCTGCTGTCGCCCTACCTCGTCGCGGCGCAGGCCATGCCCGTGCTCGTCCTCGCACCGCTGTTCGTCGTCTGGCTGGGCACGGGGCTGCTGCCCAAGGTCGTGATCACCGCGCTGATCGTGTTTTTCCCGGTTGCAGTGGCGACGATGGTCGGCATCCGCTCGGTGGACAGCAGGCTCCTGGAGCTCGGCCGCTCGTTGCGCGCCACGCCGGCGCAGATCTTTCGACATCTCGAGCTGCCCGCGGCACTGCCCCAGATCCTGGGCGGCATGCGCGTCGGTGTCACGCTCGCCGTCATTGGCGCGATCGTGGGCGAGTGGGCCGGCGCCGACCGCGGCCTGGGCGTGCTCATCAACCTCGCGCGCGGCAGCCTGTTCGATTTCCCACTGATGTTCGCGACGCTGCTGACGATCGCCCTCATCGCCATCGTGCTGTACCTGTTGGTCGTGCTCGCGGAGCGCCTGTTAATCGGTTCTTGGAGGAACACTTGATCTCGCTCGCCCGTATCTCTTCCGCGGTTCTCGTCGTCGCGCTGCTTGTTGGCTGCTCGGCGACAGCCTCGCCCAGCGCAACCCCGCTGACACCGATCAAGGTGGGCCTGGGCTACATCCCGAGCGTCCAGTTCGCGCAGTTCTACCGGGCGCAGCAGCAGGGTTACTACAGGGCCGCCGGGCTGGACGTCACGTTCCAGAACGGCGACGACGCGAACCTGGTCACGCTCGTTGGCCAGGGCGCGCTGGATATCGGTCTGGCGGACGGCACGAGCGTCATTCCCGCCGTTGGCCAGGGCATCCCGATCAAGTACGCGGCGACGATCTACGCGCAGTTTCCCAACGTGGTCCTCGCTCCACAGAGCGGCCCGATCAAGACCGCAGCAGACCTGAAGGGCCACTCGCTGGGCATCCCGGGCCGTTACGGATCGAGTTGGATCATGCTCCAGGCGCTTCTCGGATCGGCAGGCCTGACGGTCAACGACATCACCGTTCACGAGTACCCCGACTTTGGCCAGGGCGTTGGGCTGCAGCAGGGCCAGGTCGAATCGGCGACGGCCTATCGCAACAACGAGGTGGTCCAGCTTGCCGGCAACGGCTTTGCCACGACGCAGCTGACGATCGATCAGATCGTGCCGCTGCCCGGTCCGGGCATGATCGTGGGCGCGTCGACGCTGTCATCGAAACGTGACGTGCTGAAGGCCTTCGTGACGGCGACGTTGCGCGCGATGGACGAGATTCGGGCGAACCCCGAGCTGGGCGTCAACGATGCGATCGCGGTCGTGCCAACCCTGGCCTCGAGCAGGGACACGCAACTCGCGATCCTGAAGGCGACGATCGAGATGTGGTCGAGTCCGTACACTCAGTCCAACGGCACGGGCGCGATTGACCGCGACGCGTGGAGCAAGTCTCTCGACTTCATGCGCGGCCTGCCCGAATCGAATATCCCGAGCACCGTCACGGTTGACCAACTCGTGACCCAGGAGCTGCTGTAAGTGAGACGCGCGCACGACGAGCACACCGACAAGCCGGACATGGACGAGCCTCGCAGCGAGCCCGGCGCGGCGACGCCCGAGGGCTACACGAAAGAGGAGCCGGCGGCGACCGAGATCGGCGAGCCGGGCACTCCAGGCGCGGGGATGACGCCCGACGCTCCGCACGCAGCCGATGCAGACCTGGTCGAGCACGGCGACGCCCCTGCCGACCCCATCGCAGCGCAGGCCGTGGCGCATCACGACGCCGCGACGCACATGGACGAGCACACGACGCTCAGCGATGACGACCACGGCCACGCCGAGTCAGCGCTGGGGCCCATCAACTGGGCCGCGTGGGGCTACGCGCTCATTGGCGGCGCGGCCGGACTCGTCGTCCTCGCCTTCTTCTGGTTCGCTCTCGGCGGCCAGCTCGGCTAGGTCGCTCCCCGGGGTCTTCTAGAAGAGGCCGACCGTCTCGCCGGCTTCGTTGATGTCGACGTTCTCGCCCGACGGGTGGCTGGGAAGCCCGGGCATCATCAGCATCTCGCCGCAGTAGGCCGTCACGAAGCCGGCCCCGGCGAACAGGCGCGCGTCGCGGATCGGCACGCGGAAGCCGGTCGGCCGGCCCTTGAGCTGTGGGTCGTGGCTGAGCGAGAGCGCCGTCTTGGCCATGCATACCGGGACGTGGTCGTGGCCGAGGCGCGTGAACTCGCGCAGCTGTTTGTGGGCCTCGCCCGAGATGTCGACGCCGTCGGCGCCATAGACGCGCGTCGCGATGCGCGTTATGCGCTCCTCGAGCGTCGCGTCCTCGCGTGACAGGAACCTGAAGCTGGCAGCTCCCTCCTGCGCCGCTGCCCACACCGCTCGAGCCAGGTCCTCAGCGCCCTTGCCACCATCGGTGAAGTGATTGCTGACGACGGCCGCTTCTGCGCCGGCGGCCAGTGCCATGCGCTGGACGACGGCGATCTCTGACGGCTTGTCTGTCGGGAACGCATTGATGGCAACGACGGCCGGCAGGCCGTAGCCACGAACGATCTGGATGTGCTGGATCAGGTTCGCGCAGCCGCGCTCGACGCCGTCCGGGTTCTCCTGTTCGAGCGCCGGATCGAGCGGCTTGCCGGCAACGACGTGACCCACGCCGCCATGCATCTTCAGCGCCCGGATCGTGGCCACGATGACGGCCGCCGACGGACGGATGCCAGACAGCCGGCATTTGATGTCGATGAACTTCTGGAAGCCCATGTCCGAGCCGAAGCCGGCTTCAGTGACGACGGCGTCGACAAGCTTGAGCGCGATCCGGTCGGCGACCACGGACGAGTTGCCGTGGGCGATGTTCGCGAACGGCCCGGCGTGAATGAAGGCCGGGCCACCCTCCAGCGTCTGGACTAGGTTCGGCTTGATCGCCTCACGCAGCAGGACGGCCATCGCGCCCGCGACCTTGAGCTGCTCGAGTGTGACGGGCTCGCCGTCGTAGTTCTCGGCCACGGTCACGCGGCCCAGCCGCGCGCGGAGATCGCGCAGATCGTCCGCCAGCGCGAGGATCGCCATCACCTCAGAGGCCGCGGTGATGTGCCACTCCGATTCGCGCACGTCCGACTTTTCGCCAAGGCCAATCTCGACGCGCCTCAGCGCGCGATCGTTGACGTCGATGACGCGCGGCCAGCGGATCGTCTGCGGGTCGATGCCCAGCTCGTTGCCGCGGATCAGGTGGTTGTCGAGGAACGATGCGGCAAGGTTGTGAGCGGCGCCGACGGCGTGCAGATCGCCCGTGAAATGGATGTTGATCTCTTCCATTGGCAGGACCTGGGAAAAGCCGCCGCCGGCGGCGCCGCCCTTGAGTCCGAAGACAGGGCCCAGGCTTGGCTGCCGGATCGCGGCCGCGGTGCGCACGCCGATCCGATTGAGCCCCTGCGCAAGCCCAACGGTCGTGGTCGTCTTGCCCTCGCCCAGTGGCGTGGGCGTGATCGCGGTGACGACGATCTCGCGCCCGTCCGGCTGTGACGCGCGGCGCTCGTAGGCGATCGGCTGAATCTTGGCCTTGTACGTGCCATACAGGTCCAGCTCGTCATCCGCGAGACCCAGCTCGCGCGCGACCCCAACGATCGGCCGGAGGCGCGCCGCGCGGGCGATATCCAGGCTGGACTTCACTGGACGTGCCGCATCAGGCAGCGCGCGGCTTGCGCGCGTGGCCGGCGATGATCGGATGGCCAGTCTGCTGCCAGCGCGCAGCTCTTATCAGGTGCTCAACAAGCACGGCGTTGGTCACCGGTCCGACGCCGCCGGGCACGGGTGTGATCGCCGCCGCGACCTTCAGCGCGGAATCAATGTCGACGTCGCCCACGATCCGGCCGTCGCGCACGTTGATGCCGACATCGACCACGAGCGCGCCCGGATGGAGCATGTTGCCCGTCACCAGCCCCGCCGATCCTGCGGCGGTGACGACGATCTCCGCCCGGGCGATCTCCGCTTGGAGGTTGACCGTGCGCCGGTGGCAGACCGTGACCGTACAGTGCTCGCGCATGAGCAGCAGCTGCACGGGCTTGCCGACAACGTTGCTGCGGCCGATGACCACGGCGCGCTTGCCCTCCAGTGGATAGCCGTACGACTTGGGGATCTCCACGGCCGCCTCCGCACAGGCCGGCAGAAACCCCTCGTAGCCCAAGGTCATGAGCCCCGCGTTGAGTGGATGAATTCCGTCGATGTCCTTGGCCGGCTTGATCGTGTCCGTCAGCGTGCTCAGGGGGATGTGCCGGGGCAGTGGCTGCTGGACGATGATCCCGCCGACTTCCGCGTCGTCGTTGAGCTCCTCCAACACTCGCGTCAGCCGTTCCGCCGTGGTCGACCGCGGCAGCTCGATGACCCGGCTGGGAATCCCGACGCTGATACACGAGCGCAGGATCTGTTGCACGTAGACGCTCGACGCCGCCTCGTGGCCAACGACCACCGCGGCCAGAGCCGGGCTGAACCCGTACTTGCTCTTGAACGCGCGAACCTGCCGGCCAACGCGTTGGCGGATCTCCGCGGCGAGCGGCCGTCCGTCGAGGATGCGCGCCGGCTCGTCGTAACGCAGGAGTTCCGCGATGGCCACTAAGCCTCCGGATCGCGCAGCGCACCTGCCGCGACGCGTTGCGAGATCTGCGACGCAAGCCTGTCCACGCCCTGCAACAGCTTCTGCAGCTCCCAAGTTGCGTCCTTGGCGAAGTCCTCGTCGCCAACGCTGGGCAGGTTGATCATCACGTTCGCCGTAGCTCCCCGCGCGGCCGCGGCGGCAAGGCGGCCAGCAACCTCAAGATCGCTCGACGCGTTGGCGTTGCTGCGGCCGGCCATTGCCTCAACGGCGAGCATGATCTGGGCGCATTCACGCGCGACAGCCAGCGGCGCCTCCGACGCGCGCCGTGCCGCCACCCGCGTCGCTTCGTCGCGGGCGTGCTGCTCCTCCTCCGTGTCGCGCGGCATCTTGCGCGCCGCGGCATAGGCGGCGTACGCGACGGCATCCTCGTCCGCGAGCTCGAGCAATTTGGTGCGCGCCGCGTCGCCAATTGCGAGCGCCCGCTCATGCGTCGCGCTGTACGCGGCGTACTTGGGTCTGTCCGTGCTCAATCGGCTGACCATTGCCAGGAGGCTGGCCGCCATGCTTCCGGCGATCGCCGACGCGCTGCCGCCGCCGGGCACTGGCTCGGCAGACGCGAGGCGATCTTCGAATTGCGTAAGTGTCAGATCAGAAAGACGCGTGCTCGGCTCCACGCCACCGATTGTCGCTTAGAAAGCCGAGGTTGTGGCCCGCGGTCAGGCCGCGTCAACGCCCTCCAGCAACCACCGCCGGCGGCGCTTCTCATACGCGAGCCGTAGCCGAGCATCCGGTGTGCGGATGTCGAAGATGCGCCGTGGCCCCCGCTCTACCGGGTACGCCGCCAGCTCGTCGCGCACCTGCGAGATCTCGATCACCGGCACGCGCTCGAAGGCCGTCCGGATCGTGCGCGGGCGGCCGTCAAACAAGCCGCACGTGACGTCCACCTGGGTTGGAGTAACTCTGACTATCGCCATCTCAAGCCCTCCCTGGGCGTAGAACATCTGTTCTAGTCGACCGTATCGAACGCCTGTTCGAATGTCAACGGGTGAATCGGCCGTCGTTCCACGCAGGGAGGTTCGCGCTGGGTTGTGACAGCTAGCCTGTCACTCCTCGGACGATCTATCCGGATCGACAATCGGCAACCGGCGTGGGTCCAGCTCGAAAGGCGCACGCACGCCTGTGTCGATCAGCCGGGCGCGCCTGATCGCCTTGGATCCGAACTTTCGCCGGACCGCATCCGCAGCCTCGGTGGCACGCCTGCGCTTGTCGTCGGCGCCCTCCACGATGTCGAAGAGCTGCATCTGGCGTTGATCGGTGAGCCCGCTCGCCGCGACGCCCAGCAGCCGAATGCGCTGGCCACGCACCTCGCGGCGTGTCAGCTCCACCGCCGTTCGCCAGATCACCTCGCCCATGTCCGTCGGTTCAGGCAACGTGCGCTGGCGCGTGATCGTCTCGAACGCCGAGTTGCGAATCTTGACGCTGACCGTGGCGCACACGACGTTCGTCGCGCGCAGCCTCCCGGCCACGCCCTCGCTCAGCGCCAGCAACGACTGCTCGAGCACCTCCCAGTCGCTCGTGTCGATGTCGTAGGTGTGCTCCTGGCTGACCGATTTCGCCGCCTCGTGCCCGCCAACGACCGTCTCGCCAATCCCCCTGGCGCGCAGCACGAGGTCGCGACCGTGCGCTCCGAAACGCCGGACGACGACATCCTCCGGAAGGTTCGCGAGATCGCCAATCGTCGCCACGCCAAACTCGGCGAGCTGCTGGCGAGTCTTGGCACCGACTCCCCACAGTCGCTCGATTCCCAACGGAGCCAGGAACTGCGCTTCGTCACCTGGAGCCACGACGACCAGTCCGTCGGGTTTGCGCAGGTCGCTCGCGATCTTGGCAACGAGCCGGTTGCTCGCGACGCCGACTGACACGGTCATCTCCGTCTCATCCCGGACAGCCTGCTTGAGCCGCTGCGCCGCTTCCTCACCGGTTCCAAAGAGAGCGTCCGTCCCGGTCAGGTCAAGGAATGCCTCGTCGATGGAGAGTGGCTCGACCAGCGGCGAGAACCGCCGGAAGATGGCCATCACCTGCTTACTCACGGCCGAGTACTTGCGCCCGTCGACCGGGACGAAGATCGCGTGCGGACACAGCGCGCCGGCGGTGCGCAGCGGCATGGCCGAGCGGATGCCGAATTTGCGCGCTTCGTACGACGCCGTGCTCACGACGCCGCGATCCGTTGGCCCACCGCCGCCAACGACGACTGGCTTGCCGCGCAGCTCAGGCCGATCGCGCTGCTCGACGGCGGCGAAGAAAGCGTCGAGATCGGCGTGCAGGATCGTCTTGCCCGGCGTGCCCGTCACGCCACCATCATGCGCCCGACCGCGCGCCAGCTACGTTGTCACATCCTCAACAGGCCGTGACGATGGAGCCAGCGGTGCCGGCGGTCGCCTGGTCCAGGGCGTTCGAGTATCCAAGTCGCGCCGCCGCGACCGTGGCGTCCGACGAGGCGGTAGGCCAGGCAGGGATCAGCTCATAGCCAATGGGGTGCGGTTCCGACATGAATGAACACCCGTCAGCGCCGCCCCACGTGATCAAACGATCGTCCGCCCACACTCGTGCCGCACCGTCGTAGCCGAGAGTGCGCTCGACCCACGAATACGCCTCGTTGCCTGGCCTGTCGAGCCGGATCCACGAGTCGGCGACCGGGTCGTACGCGAGGCGACTTTCGAAGTAGGCGATGTACTGGCCCGTCCACGTTGCCCCGTAGACGCTGTCGGGCGGTGAGCTGATATCACGCTTCGCCGATGTCACGGGATCCCATGCGACCGGGTGCCAGAACGGCTCCCAGCCCAACGGGTCCGACGTCGCGTTGTCGAAACCGACTCCACAGATGAGCCCGTTGGCCCAGATGAGCGGTCCGGTGAACTCGATCTGCTCGAAACGCCACTGGGAGGCACCGGGTTCGATCCGATAAATGCCGCCATGGGACTTCAGGATCAGCTCGCTACCTGTCCATGCGATGCCCATGTTCTCCCAGTCCTGATCGTCCACGCTGGGAAGCTTCATCCATGTGTCGGTGGCAGGCTCGTATTGCGCGACCTCAACGTGCCCATCGCTTTCGGTGGCAATCCACCACGCGGTTCCGGTCCACGCGTTCGCATTGGAGAGGTGCCATTTGATGGGCGCGTCCGCGATGGGCCGCCACGTGTCGGAAACAGGGTCGTACGGCGCCCCGTCGGAGTATTCCTCCCGTTCGCCGCGCCACCCGCCCCAGACAAGCATCTGGGACCCAGTCCAGGTTGACACGACACTCGAGCGCGGCGTCAGAGGGCCGTCGTCGATCTCCGACCAGGACCGTGTTGTCGGCGAATACGCTGCGCCGTCCTTGAGAGGCAACGGCGTGTCGATGTCCCGGTCTTCCTCGGATCCTCCCCACACGATCATCTGTGAGCCTGTCCAGACCGCGGCCGGTCCGTATCGATACTTGAGCGGCGAGGTGATCTCGCGCACGTCGACGTTGGCAACCGCGTCGGGTCGTGGCCCGGGCGTACTCGTCGGCAGCTGCACAGGGATCTCTGCTTCGGTGAGCAGGCGGAAGCTCGTGACGACGAAGTGACCGCGGCATATGTCAACCGACTCCTGGTGTCCGTCGACGTTGAGGATCTCGGGCTCGGACGACGTGAAATCGCAGTCGGCGGCAGCCGGGTAATTGAGCTGACCAGTCACCTCGAGCCATTGATGCTCGGGAATCACGAGTCGCTGAGCCGGGTCGATGTAGACCCTTATCGATCCGGCCTCGACTCGTTCGGGGAGCCAGTACATGGCCCGATCGCCGCCGCTCACAAGCCACTCGGGCCCGCCGCTTACGACCGCAGAGGCCTCGTCCCCCTCGGTTCGGATTTGGACCTTAGAGAATGTCAGCGGCCGTGACCCGAAGCAATAGACCGCCTCTAGGGGGAGCATGCCGTCCAGGTCGCCGACGGTCGGCTCGGTGGGACATGTCGGGGTGTACGGCTCGTACGTCGGGTCGAGGTGGATTCTCTTGCCGCCGTCTTCGACCTCGGCTGACTGTGGAGCCCAGCCATTTGTCACGAAATCCTGGGCGTAGCCTCGACCAACCTGGACGCGGATCCACTCGACCCCGTCGAGGACGCGACGGTCTAGGACGGCGGCAATTGGTTCGTCCCCTGTTCCTGCGACCAGCACGCCGCCGGCGGGTTCCGAAAACAGGGCGAGCCGGCTCGTCCGCCACTTGACGAATTCGCCGTCGCCTGCCGGTAACCCGGGAGTTGCTCGGTCGGGAGTCGAGCTCGGTGAGGTAGTCGGTGACGTCGTTGGATTAGCGCTGGGCGAGCGCTCGGCTGCAGAAGAAGGCGATGGCGAAGGCGACGTGTTAGCCGATGGAGGAACCGACGGAACGCTGGGCACAAGAGACGGCGACGGACTCAAGCGCGCGCTGGCCGAACACGCACCGACTACGACGAGGGCGAGCGCCAGAACTGCTGACCTGGAGCCTCTCAAATGTGAACCCCCCTCAACCGGCGGTGCGCGTCGACCGCAAGTATTCCGACGATCGGTGATGGCCTGGCGTGGCGCCGACCCCCACGGTTGCCCGTGGATATCCCTTGTCAGGGCAAGCCGCCAAAGTCCGGTGGCGTCAAGTCCTGCCACGCGCATTTACCGGATTTCTCGAAGATGACTTCGGCTTCGACGTCGTCCGACGGCGCGAACGTGTAGTCACGCGTGCAACCTGCGTCTGCGGGACGTCTGCCGAAATCACTGTTCACGTCCTGCAGCCACGCCGTGAACGAGTACGTCCCGGCTTCCACGAGCGCCGGCTGGAATGGACCGTATGAAAGGGTCGTATTGCTGCCGAAGGTGGTGGTCGACACGAAGGCTTCGCCGATCGCCTCGTTCGATGGGCCGGCTATCGAGTACGCGGGGTAAAGGGTGTCAGGTGGACTGACGTTTTCGGTCATCCCGGTTCGTTTTGCAGAGGTCCACACCCGCGCGGGCAGGTAGTCCGCAGCACTCGCGAGCGGCAGTGAGGCGACCACGGCGCCAGAACTGTCATCGATGACCGAGACGGTCTCGGCGTGCGTCGCGTCGATCGGCTCCGATTGGAGCATCGTCGACCTGACGAGCCAGACAAGCTGGTCACCGGTCAGGCCAAAGCGTGGGTCTATCGAGAACACGTCACGGGCATGAACGACAACGGCGCTGAGCAGCAATTCGCCATCGGGGAGTGACGTCTCGATATCGATCAGGCGTCGTGATGGGACCAGCGAACCCCTGTCGTCGTAGACCGGCCTGAGGCTGGGCTCAACGACCCGGCCATCGGCCCACACGAGCCGATCGACGACCAGCTTGCCGGCGCAGTGCTCCACGTACTCGGGCGGGCACTGCCACTGTCGTGGATCACCAACGTGGGCGATCAAGATGATTGGCTCGATTTCCACGTTTCCTACCGGCGCTGAAAGCGATTCGGCCATGAATTGCGGCACGAACCCGCGCGCATTACGGGTATCGCATCCGTTCGTGTCGCAGGCCTGCGCGGCCTCTTCCGTATCCCCGAAACCAACAATCCGGCAACTCTCGTTGAACGGGCCAACGAACTCGGTGAAGGTCGGGCAAAACATCGTGCTCTCCATGTAGTAGCCACCCACGGCCATGGCTCGGCCGGCGGTCTCCGGCTCAGCCGCCAAGGCCTCGGCCTGCGCGACGGTCAGCACTGGGAACCCCAGGATTGCGCTCGGAAACGGCTCGCCCATCGCCGACGACGGCCCCGGCATCGACGGGAGCTCGGAAGCCGTGGCCACGGTCGTGGGCTCAACTGTCGTCGGGACGACAGATGGTTTCGCGGGCGAGGCAGTTGGCTGCGTCAACTCCGTCGGCCGCGGCGTAGGCGCAGGGTGGGATGAGGACAGCGAATTTGTAGGCGGCGCTGCAGTGCCGCTGCACGCGATCAAAGCCGGCACGAGCGCTGCCGCTACGAAGACACGTCGCAATCGAGCAATCTGCGTCATGGAAAACCGAACGACGGTGTGGCCGAATTCGACCACGTACACGGCTTTTCACTCGCGAACAGCGCCTGAAGCATGACGTCGTCGCCAGGCGCGAGCGAAGCGGTGGTTTCGCACTGACCTATAGGGTCCGCGGTTTCATCGGCTGCCTCCAACCACGCGGACAGCGTGTACGTGCCGGACTGGAGCAACAGCGGCAGGTCGGGGCCATACGTGGCGGTGCCGTGCTGGCTGAACACTCCATTCCGAACTCGGCCGTCCTGGGCAGCTGAGCCGTCGGCGTTAACCACGCGGTAGCTCGGAGAGATGTTCTGATTGCGGTGGGGATCGCTCTTCTTCTGCGCAACCGTGACCCACAGGCGGGCAGGCTCATAGTCGGCGGCCAGCGCCAACGATTCAGAAGCGGTTACAGACGCGGACCCGTCCGCGATAAGCCAAACGGTGACCGGCCGCGTCTGATCTGAAGGGTCGGCGCTTGACGACGGGACCGAACGAACCACCCAGTACACGTCGTGGCTGGCGAGGTTCCAGCGCGGATCGAACGAGCGCACTCCGTCAGCTGTGGTCGCGACCGCGCTCACGATCGTTTGGTCGCTGCCTACCACGCCCGCCAGCCCGTCCAAGGTCAAATTCGGCACCACTGCCTGGTAATACGAGTAGTCGAACGCTTCCGGCTTGGGAGTCGTCTCGGCGCCGCCGGCCCACGCCACTCGATCGACGACGAAGTCGTTCGCGCAGCCAGCGTCCGCACCGGGGCGACAGTGAAATGACCGCGGATCCTTGAGGTGGCCGATGGCGACGATGGGTACGGGGTTGTCCTGTCCCTTGAAATCAACCTGACCCAGCGTGTCAGATAGCAGCCAGGGATCGATGACGCTGCGGCCAAAGCCTGAGCAACCGCCCGAGTGACACACGTGCGCCGCTTCCTCGGTGTCGGCAAATGCCGTAATTCGGCACGAGTTCTCGAGCGTACCCACGTAGGTTCCGTTCCACGGACACGAGTAGTAACCCTGAAAGAACCATCCAGCAACCGCCACGTCGCGGCCGTCGAGCCGCCCCTCCGCGGCGAGATCTCCCGCTTGCTTGGTCGTGACGACGGGCATCCCGAGCACCGAGGTCGGGAACGGCTCGCCTACCGAGCTCGGTGGCGCAGTGATGACGGGGGTTAGCAGGGGAATGCTGGGGATCGGTATCGAGGGCGGAACAGTGGGCGAGGACAGGGGCGCCGCGGTGGGCACTGGCGTCGATGTGCAACCAACCACGAACGCCAATGGAAGGACAGCGCGCGCGAGGGCACCGACTCTCACGCGGGAGTTATAGGCGACCCGGCAGCCTGCGTCGACCGATTCTTGGCTAACGTCAGCCACAGCGGGCTTAACCGATTGAGCGGCGAGGAAACGGCGCAGATCGGCCGCGTTTTGGTCCGATTCGGGTGCTAAATCGCGCTCAGACGCGGTTTTTGCGAACGGCGACGCCGCGGACGTTGATAAGGGCGTTGTGGGTGAAGTTACCCAATAAATGCGCGCCGCCGCGCGAGGAGGCCCGGCCGAAGAACTAGCCCTTGGGCTCGACCGCGATCGTGACCTCTGGCGTCAGGCCCGGGTAGACCTTCACCGCGACCTTGTAAGTGCCGAGCATCTTGAGCGGCTCCTCGAGGTCGACCTTGTGGCGGTCGATGACGATGCCGCGCCGGCCCAGCGCGTCGGCAATGTCCTTGGACGTGATCGAGCCGTACAGCTTGCCGCCCTCGCCGACCTTGACGCCCATCGTCAGCGTCGTCGACGAGATGCGCTGCGCCGCGATCTCCGCCTCTTCCTTCTCGCGCTTGCGCTTGTCCTCGCGTGACGCGATGTCGTGCTGCCAGGCGCGATAGGCGCCGCCCGTCGCGGGCACGGCCAGCTTGCGCGGCAGCAGGAAGTTGCGCGCGTAGCCCTCGGCTACCTCTTTCAGCTCTCCACTCTTGCCGAGCTTCTCGACGTCAGACGTCAGGATGACTTTCAAGCGTTGTACTCCTGGTTGGGTCGGCGGACGCGTCGCAGCACGTCGCGCGCGCGATCGTCGAGCCCTGAATCGGTGACAAATTCGGCGACGCCATCGAGCGCGGCAGGCACGCGCAGCATCATCTGCCGCAGCGGCTTGGGAACCATCCTGCGCACGTTCTCGAGGTCCTTTTCGAGCTCGTTGGGCGACATGCCCAGGTCCGCCAGCTTCTCGTTCAAGAGTTCCTTAGGCAGTCCCTCGAGGAACACGTCGATGGCCAGCACCATGACGATCACGTCGTCCATCGCGCCGATGACCGGAATGAACTCCGGGATGACGTCGACAGGCGAGATGATGTACGCGCCGGCAACGCCGAGCAGCGCCTTGCGCGAGGCAGGCACGCGTGGGTCTGTCGCCAGCGCCCAGAGCAGGCGGGCATAGGCCGGCGCGCGACCAGCGAGCGGCAGGAAGGGAAGCATGTTCAGGACGCGGAGAAATCCGGTCCCGCGACGGCGTGAACGGGCCATGAGCGCCCGGAGTATATCGGCGATCGTCAGGGAGCCCCTCAGGGCACCGACTTCAAGCGGTCACCAGCGTCGGCGAGTTGGCGGCCTGCGGTACATTTGATGGGTAAATCGGAGCCGCGCGCGGGCACGCGGCTCGGGCCAGCCCCGATTTTCTCCGGTCACAAGCCCCGAGGTTTCCGTCACAACATGGCGTTCAGGAACTCCGTCCGGGCATTCGTATTGCCCGTTCTCATCGTCTTGCTGGCGGGGCTGGGCTGCAGCACGTCCAGCGATCCGCACATCGGCGGGACGGTTCACGTCGTGGGCTCGTGGAGCGGCGCGGAGGAAGAGGCATTTCTGGCCGTCGTCCGCCCCTTCGAGCAGCAAACCGGGATATCTGTTGAGTACACCGGCACGCGTGACCTGAACGGCCTGCTGTGGCAGGGCGTCGCGACGAAGAACCCGCCCGACGTCGCCGGTCTGCCGGGCCCCGGCCAGATGGCCGAGTTCGCGCGTTTCGGCGCGCTGCAGGACCTGACCAACGTCATCGATGTCGGCGCGTACAAGGCTGACACGGTGCCCACCTTCATCGACCTTGGCACGGTCGATGGCAAGCTCGTGGGCGTCTTCATCAAGGCCACCTTGAAGGGCCTCATTTGGTACAACACCAGGATCTACAACCTGCCGCCACCCACGACGTGGCAGGCGCTCACGAACAGCGCGGCGATCGCCAAGCGCGATGCCAACACGTGGTGCACGGCGCTCGGGTCTGATTCGACGTCCGGCTGGCCAGGCACTGACTGGATCGAGGACTTCGTGCTGCGCAAGTACGGCCCGGACGTCTACGACGACTGGGTCGCGGGCAAGCTGCCGTGGACATCGCCGGAGATCAGGGACGCCTTCCAGCTATACGGCGCAGTTGTCGCGGATTCGGCCGGCGGCCCGAGCGCGGTCATCGCCACGGACTTCCAGGACGGCGGCAACGGACTCTTCGCCGACCCGCCCACCTGCCTCTTCCACCATCAGGCGACGTTCATGACCGAGTTCTTCAAGAGCCAGGCCGCGGCACGCGACGGTGAGTACGACTTCTTCCCGTTCCCCGCTCTCGACGCGCGCTTTGCCAATGACGTCACCGGCGCCGGAGACCTGTTCGGCATGTTCAAGGACACGCCGCAGGCGCGCGCGCTGATGTCGTACCTGGTCACCCCGGAGGCGCAGTCGATCTGGGTCGCCCGGGGCGGCGCTCTCTCGGTCAACAGCCAGGTCACCGACTACCCGGATGCGATCTCCAAGCGCGCCGCAGCACTGTTGACCACGGCCGATCGGTTCCGCTTTGATGGCTCAGATCTGATGCCTGAGCAGCTCAACGAGGCGTTTCTGCAGGGCGTCATTGAATTCACGCGCACGCCGTCAGACCTGGACGAGATCCTTGAGCACCTTGATGACGTCAGCCGATCGAGCGTCACGGCGCAGCTCGGACCGTGAAGACCGCGACGCTGGCCGCGCCTAGGCGCCTCCCCAACGTCAATTGGGCGCGTCTGGTCGCCACGCTGCTGCTGACGCTCACGATCCTGTCGATCGCCGTGGCGGTCACGATGTGGGCCGGCATCCGCTTCCGGCCGCCGCATCTGAGCTTCATCCAGAGCAGCGCGGTCTTCGTGGCCGAGATGTTCTACGCCGTGTCGTACTCGGCCATGGGCTGGCTGCTCGCGACACGGCTGCCGCGCAACCTGCTGGGCTGGATCTTCATGGCCCTCGGCCTGAGCATGGCCGTGCAGCTGACGATCACGTTCGCGGTCGAGGGCGTCTACCAGGCGTTCCGGCCGCTGGACAGCTCGCTGCTGTCGGGGGCGTGGTTCATGTCCTCGTTCCACCTGCCCGCGCTGACGGTCCTGACCGTCGTCGTCTTCCTGCGTTTCCCGACGGGCAAGTTGCTGTCGCGTCGCTGGGCCATCGCCGGCTGGACGGCGCTCGTCGGCGCGGTGATCGTGGGCGTCACGGTGGGCATGAACCCGACCGGGCTGGCCTGGTATCCGTCGCTGCCCAATCCGTTCGCTGCCGCGCCCAACCTGCGCGCGCCGCTGCAGGTCGCGAGCGTCGTCGGGCTCATCCTGATGGTCGCCGCGACCCTCGTAGCGACTGCCTCCATGGTCGTCCGCTACCGACGCTCGGCAGATGTCCAGCGCGCGCAGATGCGCTGGATCGCCGTCGCCGTGGTCCTGTTTGCGGGCGCCGGCCTGCCCTTCATCATCGTCCGCTACGCGCTTGACGCGCCGTACGCGACCGGCGGCGTGCTGCTCGCCATGGCCCTCATCGCGGGCTGCTTCCTGCCCATCGCCGCAGCCGTCGCGATCCTGCGCCACCGCCTGTACGACATCGACCTCATCCTCAATCGAGCGCTCGTCTATATCCCGCTGACGGCCATCCTCGCCGGTGCGTACACGGCCGGTGTCGCCCTCTTCCAGCGCCTTTTCACGGCGGTCACAGGCGATAAGTCGGACGGCGCCGTGGTCATCACGACGCTAGTCCTGGCGGCTCTGTTCACGCCCATCAGGAACTGGCTGCAGACCTTCGTCGACCGTCGCTTCAAGCCGGTGTCGTCAGCAAACACCGGACCAATGGAGGACGTCGAACTGACCATCGATCAACGCGTGAGCATGCTCGAGCAGCGCATCGCACGAATGGAGGTCGGCGGCAGCCGAAACGACGACGGGACCGACTGGTAACGACGCGTGGGACCTGCGATCAATTGAAGCTGTAGGCGCTGACTCCGAACCTCCCGGCAATCGTCATTAGGGAGGGACTTATTCGGATGAACAGCGCCAATGTCGCAATGCGGGTGCCCGCGTGGCGCAGCTTCATGTGGGCGGGCGTAGTCGGTTCTGTTGTCGCCTGGACGTGGGCCTGGTATGTAGGCCGCGGCGCCCAGGTGTTCATGGTCGTGGTAGCTCTGGCAGCCGTCGCCCTCGCTTATCGCGCGAGCGCCGGCATGCGTCTCGCACTCGTTGGACTCATGGTCGCGGGTTTCGCGATGTTCCTCGGCAGCCTGTACTGGATGTTCTGGGTGATGATGCCCACCGGGCAGACGAACGCATTCGACATGGCGTCGATGTCGCTCTTCCCCATGGTCGCGGCAGTCGTACTGCTGCTCGGCTCCGTTTCCGGGTTCCGCCACACCAAGTCCTGATAGCCGCTCCGGCCGGCGGGCGTCCCCAGCCGCTCGCCGCGCCGCCTTTTTCGACGGCTGAGAAAGCCTGACGGGCCGCCGTTCACGACCGAGTCGGTGCCTTGACAATCGAACACCCGTTCGGTATGGTCGCCGTGCAAGGAGGTGCCGGTGACCAAGCACGACGCGGCACGAAAACAGAAGATCATCGATTTCATCGCTGCGACCACGCGTGAGCGCGGGTATGCCCCGTCCGTGCGCGAGATCGCCGTGGCCGTTGATCTTGCGTCCACGTCAGCCGTCCACCACCACCTTCAGGCAATGGAGCGGGAGGGCCTGCTCGAGCGCGGCGCCAGCCAGTCGCGCGCAATCCGCCTGACCGCGCTGGGCATGGCGCGCGCAGGGATCGCCGCGAACGACTCCGCGACCGTGATTCCGTTTGAGGGCCGCACCCTGCCGCTGATTGGCGAGATCGCCGCCGGTGGTCCCATCGAGGCGTACCAGGATCCCAACGCGACACTTGCGGTACCGGATGCGCTTGCTGCCGGCAGCGAAGACTTCGTCCTGCGCGTGCGCGGCGACTCAATGATTGATGCGCACATTGCGGACGGCGATTACGTCGTGATCCGCAAGCAGGAAACGGCGCGCGACGGCGACATCGTCGTGGCGCAGGTGGAAGAGAACTCGGTCACGCTCAAGCGCTTCTACAAGGAAAAGAACCGCATCCGGCTTCAGCCGGCGAACGAGCAGTACGCGCCCCAGTTCTATGACACGGTCAGGATTCAGGGAAAGCTGATCGGCGTAATCCGCCGCGTGGACTGAGCTTTAGTCCACATCGTCCACAGTCCCGGGGAAAACTCGGGGATGCAGTTCGTTCATAAAGCCGTCGCCGCCACAGGCACCGCGGGCTGACGATCGGCGCAGCGTCCACTCCAGTCCTTTCGGAGACCGTTTGCGTTGTCAATCGACCGCCTACCGCCGCAATCAATCGACGCCGAGCAGTCCGTTCTGGGCGCGCTGCTGATCGATCGCGACGCGGTGATCGAAGTCGCAGACTTTCTGCGCCCGGTGGACTTCTACCGCCAGGCGCACGGCGCGATCTTCGAGGGCATCCTCGAGCTATACGAGCGACGCGAACCCATTGACATCGTCACGGTGTCTGAGGTCCTGGAGCGAAACGGCGCACTGGAGCAGATCGGCGGCTCGGCCTACCTGACTTCGCTCATCAACCTCACGCCTACCGCGGTCAACGCCGTCTACTACGGCCGCATCGTCGAGCGCAAGGCGGTCCTGCGCAACCTGATCGGCGCCGCAGGCAAGATCGCCGCTATCGGGTACGACGACTCGGCGGACGTCGGCGAGTCCATCGACCGGGCAGAGCAGGAGCTCTACGCCGTCAGCGACCGTCGCGTCGAGAGCGGCTTCGCGCAGCTCAAGACGCTGCTTCATTCAGCGTATGACCGGCTCGACTACCTGCACCAGCACAAGGGCGAGATCAGCGGCATCCGCACGGGGTTCGCGGATTTCGACGCGCTTACGAGCGGCCTGCAGAAATCGGACCTCGTCATGCTCGCCGCGCGGCCGAGCATTGGTAAGACGAGCTTCGCGCTCAACGTCGCCGAGCACGCTGCGGTCCGGGAGGGCAAGACGGTCGGTGTGTTCTCGCTCGAGATGAGCAAGGAACAGCTCGTCCTGAGGCTTCTGTCGTCAGTCGCCAACATTGATTCGCAGCGACTGCGCTCCGGCTTCCTGGAGGAGATGGACTTCACTCGCCTCGCGCCCGCGATGAACGCGCTCGCTGAAGCACCCATCTTCATCGACGACACGCCCAACATCAGCACGATGGAGCTGCGCACCAAGGCGCGCCGGCTTCAGGCAGAGTCGGGTCTCGACCTGATCATCGTCGACTACCTGCAGCTGATGCAGTCCACCGTTCAGTCGCGCGACGCGAACCGCGTCCAGGAGGTGAGCGAGATCAGCCGTGGGCTGAAGGGTCTCGCGCGCGAGCTGCAGGTTCCGGTCATGGCGCTCTCGCAGCTGTCGCGTCAGGCGGAGATGCGCGAGAACAAGGAGCCACGGCTGTCGGACCTGCGCGAGTCCGGATCACTCGAACAGGACGCGGACCTGGTCATGTTCCTGTGGCGTGAAAAGGAGCGTGGCGGCGAGGACGAGGATCCGGAAGGCGAGATCATCAACCTGCGCCTGGCCAAGCACCGCAACGGCCCCACCGGCGACACGAAGCTCTATTTCAGGAAGAAGCAGACCCGCTTCGTGTCCTATGCGGACGAGTCGCGCTACGCGGGCTCATATAACTAGCGCGGCCACAACCCTGGCGTAGCCGTCAGGTCCGGCACGGATACGAGGTTCGTCGCGATCTCGTCCGGCAGCAGCGGCCGGACCGCGAACTCAACGTAGTCGGCCTTGTCCGTCTTGACCCAGATCGATGTCTGGCCGCCGTTCGGAACGTCCGTCAGCTGCGCGACCTCGTCACGAGTCAGGATCTTGATCGCGCCCAAGCCCGTTGACGTTGGCGTGAAGTCGGTCGGCTTGATGTCCTTCCAGGGCCAGTCGATGACCTCGACGCCTTCGGCTGGTGACCATGTCGGTTCGTCGTACAGGGTGACCTTGTAGGCCTCGGCGTCGTAGTCGGTGACTTGTCCTGCGGCGCGCGCCTCCGTTTCGAAGTTGTTGAGCCGGTGCTGGAGCTTGGCCATCGCGTTTCGGTCGGCCTGGTCCTCGCCGGTCGCTCCGGCTTCCATGAGGGCGTAAACGGACACCGCCTTGTCCACGCCGCCAGCGTGGATGATGAAGTTGGTCGTCCCGGCGTCCGCGATCATGAAGTCGTCGTAGTGATCCTTGGCCGTCGCCAGGCCGCCCTCGTGAAGCGCGTACGCGAGCAGCTCGTGGACTTGGGCCTCGTCCAGGTGTGCAGTCAGGAACGCGGGATAAGGCTCGTTGAAGTCCACGCCGTCTGCGTCGGGAAGCGGCCGGAACACGGCCGTGCCGTCCCCATACAGGGTGAATTGCGGCATCTGCGTCGCGAAATATTCCATCGGGACGAGCCCGCCGCCGAACTCCATGCGCAGGAGGATGTCTGTGGCGCCGGTTGGATGTTCCGGGGTTGCGGTTGGCCGGTGCGTTGGCTCGGGAGTCGGCGTCGGATCCGGAGTTGCCGTCGCCGACGGTGTCGAGGTCGGTTCGGGCGAGGCGCCGAAGTTCCGGACGGCGGAACACCCCGGAACCGCGATCAACAGCGCCGACAAAAGGGCGATGTGGAAAAACTGTGGATGACCACGAAGAGAGCCGCGACCAAGGCGTGTGCGCATTGGCCGAAGACGAGTGTCAGTGGCGATTGGTTCCTCGCTTACACTCGGGCGCATTGACGCTTGTTCATGAGGGAGTGCGGTGATGGGCGTGGTGATCATTCGTGAGTTGGTCGGCACGAGCCCGCGCTCGTGGAGCGATGCGGCGCGGCAGGCAGTAACGACCGCCTCGAGGACGGTGCGCAACATTCGCGAGATTGAGGTGGTCAAGTCGAGCGCGCGGGTCGAGAACGGCGAGATCGTCGAGTACCGCGTCGAGCTCAAGCTGCACTTCGAGTACGAGGGCAGCTAGGCGCGGCGCGGGAGCGATATCCACAGCCGCCCAAGTGCTAACTGACGGATAAGTGCGCGCGGCGATCATGCGCCGATGCTCCGCCGCTCCTCCGTCGCGCCGCCCGTGAAGACACAGCGCCAGCCTAATCCCGCGACTGAGCCCGTTTCGCCCGTTCCGGACGAGACTGCCCGCCGGCGTCCCGCGGTGCGTGTTGAGCGCGCGGGCCCTGCGGCGCTCGGGCCGATCATCAAGTCGAAGATCCAGCCACCCGCGCTCCGATCGACGACGCTCACCCGGCAGCGGCTGATCGACCAGCTTGAAGACGCTACGACCCACCGCCTCACGCTGCTGATCGCCGAGGCCGGCTACGGCAAAACAACCCTCCTGGCCGACTTCGCCGCGCAGTCTGGTATGAGGACGCTCTGGTATCGCCTGGACGAGACGGACTCGGACGCAGTCGACTGGACAAACCACATCATCGCGGCGGCACGCGAGTTCGATCCAGCTTTTGGCACGTCGACCGTTGAGTTGTTAGGTGAGATAACCACCGGTGGGCCGCCTAAGTCGGCGTTTTTATCCAGCCTCATCAGCGAGCTCGCTGGCCTAGATGCGAAGCCGACGCTGCTTGTGCTGGACGACTTTCACGTGGTCGATGACAAGGCGGTTGCAACCGAGTTTGTTGCTCGACTCGCGCGTGACGCGCCGCCCTGGCTGCACTTACTCATCTCAAGCCGACGCCAACCATCCTTTGAGCGTGCGCGATTGGCTGTCGCGGGTCAGTTAGCTGAAATTCGCACTGACGACCTGCGCTTCTCGTACTCGGAGATCGAACAACTCTTCTCAGCCGCCCTCGCGACGCCGCTGGATCAGGACGTCCTAAGGACGCTCGAAGCGCGCACTCGAGGTTGGGCGGCAAGCCTTGTGCTCTTTGAACGATCCGCACAAGGGCGTCCACCCGGCGCTGTGCGGTCTCTCGTCCGCGCTCTGTCTGGAGCCACAAGCCCGATCTACGACTTTCTTGCCGAAGAAGTAATCACGAATCTGCCGCATGGCCTCGAGGCGCTTCTGATGAGAGCGTCCGTGCTCAGCATGATTACGCCCGACTCGGCCGCAGCGCTGCTATCAGACGACGAAACCTCAAACCCAGAGATCGTGCGCGACCTGCTCGAAACCGCGGACCAATTAGGGCTCATTACTCATTCGAGTCGATCGAGCGAGAGTTGGCAGTATCACCCGCTGCTACGCGAGTTTCTGCTTCGACGCCTGCGGCAGCAGTCCACGGCCGAGGACATACGCACGCTACACATGCGAGTCGCACGATCGCTTGTTTCAGCCGATCCACTCAGTGCGGCACACCATTTTGCCGAGGCCGGAGCGCCTTCCGACGCGATGCACTATCTCGGCGAGTCGCTGATCTTGACGGTGGGGTCCGGTCGTTGGGGCGAAGCCTCTGAGTTGATCGGCCGAATTGCTGAAGCCCCTGCGGGTCCCGCGGTCGCCGCAATCCGCGCCCGTCAGTTCATGGAAAGCGGCGAACTAAGCGAGGCGGCGGCCGTACTCGAAGGTGTGGATGTTTCGAAGTCCTCGGCTGACGTACGCGCCGTTTTCAGACACACGCAATTCTGGCTGGGTTGGCGAACCGGCCGGCGTGAACTCATGTCGAAGTCCCTTGAAGAGATCCGCGGAGACGAGACGACTCCCCCAGTGCTACGGGAGATTGCTGACGTTCTCGTCGAGGGCAGCTATGTCGGGTTGCCGCAGGCGAGTCTGCCGGTCCTCGCCAACCGGTTGCAACGAATGGCCGAGACCATGTCGGCCGAGCGATTGACCTTCTACTCGGCCATTGGCTTGCACGACAGCTTGATTGCATATCTCAATGCCGGCGAGTACGTGGCTGGTCTCGAGGTGGGATCACAAGCACTCGAGCAATTCGCTCGCCTTGGTTTCTTTGCCCCAGAACAACTATCCACGCACGTTGCCCTTGCTACTTGCGAGTACGAGCTAGGAAATGAACACAACGCGTCGCTGCACCGAGTGGAAGCCCTCGCGTCTGGCCGGGAATTCGCGGACGTTCCGAGCGAACTCGCGCTTATCGCGCTCTGCGTCGGAGACGCCGAATACGCCACAGAGCTCGTAACACGAGCACGACTGCAACAACGACAGAACCAGTCGGACGCAGTCGCGGACTCATTCCTGGAATGCGTAGTGGCATTCGCCGAGATGGGCCGCGACACGGCTCAGGCGATTGATCGCCTCACTGCTGCCGCATTCGACGGAATCCTCGAGCTCGGACTGTCGCTAGCTCGCGACGCAATCCTTGTTCAGGCGCTTCTCTTGGCGGGAAGGACCCGGGACGCCAACCAAGTACTCGACCGAGCCCTCCCGGAGGCGCAGTCGCGTGGTGCGCGTCGGACGGAAATTCGCCTGAGCATCTTGGCGGCATTAGCCAATCGAGACCGCGACGCGCTATTGGTCGCGCTCGCCGACGCAGACCGAGTGAGCAAACTTGCTATCCCCGAAACGGCCGAGGCACTGATACGCCACGCCGATTTGCTGACCCCGGTACCCGAGACGATCGCGCGCGCGATCGAGCTTCATCCGCGCCGCTGGCTACCCGGGCTGCGGCAGCAGCTCGGGGCTGGAAATACGCCCGAAGCCCGCGCCGCCGCACAGTTGTTGGATCGATACGGATCATCCGACGACGTTGGGCTCCTAAGAGCGTACGCGAAGACCTACGCCAAACGAGGCGTCGACAAGTCGCTGGGCAAAGCGTTGGCGCGGCGCGTAAGTCCCCGTCTCGAAATACGAGATTTGGGCAGAGCTTTGATCGGGATCGGCAGTAGGTCAGTCCCTGTCACGCGAATGCGCCGTAAGCCGGCGTCGGTTCTCATCTATCTGGTAACCCGGCCGGGTTTTGTCGCCAATCGAGAAGAAATCATCGACGACCTATGGCCTGAGGCTGATCCGGTGAGCGGGACCAATAACTTGAACCAGTCGCTTTACTTTCTGCGTCGCGAAATCGATCCCTGGTTCGACGATGACGTCTCCGTCGACTACGTCGGATTTCAGGGTGACCTCGTGTGGCTTGAGCGCGACTTGGTTGCGGCTCAGAGCGCGAGCTTCGTCTCTCAAGCACGCTTGGGGCCACTCGGCTCTGCGGCACTTGAACTGCTGCACGGCTACGGCGGCCGTTTCGCGCCCGAGTTCGAATACGAGGAATGGGCAGACGGATGGCGCGCCCGAGTTCATTCCACATTCTTGGAACTGGCAAATACGACCATCGAGAATCTCGTTCGGCAGGCTGACGTTCAGACAGCAGTAGGCGTCGCCGCACATGCTCTCGAAGTCGACCCCGACGCTAGCGACATCGAGCGGAGACTGGTTTGGCTCTATGGCCAATCTGGTCAGCAGTCCGCAGCCCGTGTTCAGCACGCCCACTTAACGAAGCGCGATGAAGACGACGAATTCGAGTCCGTCGACCTCATCGATCTATTGGCCGGCCCACTGCCTACCGCTTAATACGTCGCCATGCTTATTGGCTCCACCCCTAAGTGCACCTAACGTCATGTCTGCCTTCGTACGTGAGTACCGGGAAGCCACCCCGTCCGACGGAGAGAAGGCAAGGGCACAACGGCGTCCGCGCCGGAGGAGTAGGGCACATGGAAGCGAACAAGAACACGAAGGCGTTCTAATGCGGGCCCGCGCGCTACGCGCGGCAGCGCTCCTTGCCAGCATTGCTGCGCTAGCGCTCGCAGGAGGCGCCGGGGTCAGACCGGTCTAGTCCGGTCAACTCTTAGTACCTTGTGGCCAGTATGGAGGTGCGTATAGCGCCTCCATACTTTTTGTGTGCCGGACCATGGCCCAGGGAAAGATGACAACCCGACTTAAGGTCTATCTCGCTGCTGTCACAACGACAGCCGCGGTAGTCGGCGTGTATGGCCTCGCCGTGGCGCCCCTATGGCTGCCGATCGGTGACGTAGGCGGGCTAGCGTTCTGGGTAGCGCTTGTAATTTTTGGTTCCTCGTCGTCGGTCCGCATGCCTGGCGGAACTGTGGTCGACGTAGGCATCGCACCGCTTGTTGCGTGCGCGGTGCTCGGAGGTCCATCGGCGGCGATCATCGCGGCGGCGCTCGGGACGTTCGAACTTCGCGAGATTAGAGGTCTCGTTCCGTGGCTGCGCGGTGGCGTCCCGTGGTATGGCACGGCGTTCAACCACGCCGCCGTACTTCTCCCAGCTGTCTCGGCCAGCGTTACCTATTCGCTACTCACAACGGGAACGTTTACGCCCGATTTGCGATCGCTGGTCGCGGTATTGGTGGCGGGTGGCATCCACTACGCCTTCAATAACGCACTCACCGCAGGGGCGCTGTCGATCCTGGAAGGCCGCCCTTGGCGTGCGGTGCTGTTCTCGAACGTGCGCCAGTTCGGCTTCAGCCTTGGCGGCTTGGTGCCGATCTCGTGGTTGATGGCGTCGATGTACGTCGTGGCCGGGCCGATCGGTGTCATTCCGTTCGCGGTGCCACTCATCGCCACGCGGACGGGCTACAAGAAGATCGTCGAGATCCGCGACATGTTCACGCAGACGGTCCGCAGCCTGGCCGGCGCGGTCGATGCCAAGGATCCGTTTACGGCCGGTCACTCGGAACGTGTCCAGTTGATCGCCAAGGACCTGGGTGCGGAACTGCGGTGTTCAGAGTCGGAGCTTGAGGCGCTCGAGTGGGGCGGCCTGCTCCACGACATCGGCAAGATCGGCATCCCCGACGCGATCCTGCTCAAGTCCGGCGCGCTGACCAAGGAAGAGCGCATGGTCATGAACGCGCATCCGGTCAAGGGCGAGGAGATCATCCGCCCCGTCGCGAAGCTTGCGCCGGAGCTGCCGATCATTCGCCATCACCACGAATGGTTCAACGGCTCGGGCTACCCGGACCGCCTGGTTGGCCACGACATCCCGCGGCTGGCACGGATCATGCATGTCGCGGACTCGTTCGAGGCAATGACGGCTGCCCGTCCGTACCGCATGACGCCACTGTCGGAACAGCAAGCCCTGGGCGAGCTCGACAAGTACAGCGGCATCCAGTTCGACCCCGAAGTCGTCGCCGCGTTCAAGCGCGTTCTCGCACGCAGGCCCGAGTGGGCCGCGCCGAACATCCCCAAGCACCTGACGGAGCGCAACATCCCCCGCCTTGGAGAGACGGCAAAGCCGCTGCCTGCTTGACCAGCCGGGTGCGGAATAGTCACCCAAACGGACTAACGGTCGCGCGCGCGAGCGTTAACGTCGTCAAGTGAGGCGAGGGAGCTCAACGAACGTGCCGCGCAACCCTGCGCGGCCCTACGACCGAGACGCGCGATGATCCTGCTTGGGATTGCCCTTGGCCTCGTCCTCGGCCTTGCGGCAAGAGGCAGCATCACGCGCCTTATCGACGTCCGCCTGACGTGGATCGGCCTGATCTTCCTGGCGCTCGCACTAAGAATCGGCACACAGCTCGCGATCGCCAACAGCGTCGCCCTGGCCGACCAACTCCGCCTGCCGCTTTACGGCGCGGCCTTCCTCCTGCTGATCGCTGGCCTCTGGCCGAATCGCCACCACCCGGGCATCACGGCCGTGATCGTTGGGGCCGCGGCCAATGGGTTGGCAATCGTCGTCAACGGCGGGTACATGCCCGTCTACGGACCCTCACTCGCCGCAGCCGGTCTCACGACACAGGACCTGAACACCGGCTTCCACGTCCTGCTCCCAACGGAGTTCAACGCCCAGTTCTTCCTCATGGCCGGGCCGATCGCGGACATGATCCCGATACCGATCGCGTTCCTGAACAACGTCGCCAGCGTGGGCGACGCGTTCATCGCCACGGGCCTCGCCTGGTTCATCTTCGCGACGATGGTCCGACCACAGACCCAGCTCGCCCCCGCCGGCATAAGCCTGGGACCGGGGGCACAGGCGGCCTCCGACACCGGCATTGGCCTCGAGCGGCCGGTCGTCCTGGGCGGTGGCATGGGCGCCGGCCTGAGCAGCCCGTTTTCGCTCGGCTCAAAGATCCGCGGCCACCCGTACATCCGCCTCGCCGCGGACGCTCGCTTCGCCGCGTTCTGGCTGGCGCAGACGATCAGCCTTTTTGGCGACCGCCTGCATCAGGTCGCGCTCGGCGTGCTGGTCTATTCGGTCACCAACTCGCCTCTTGCGACGGGCGCGGTGTTCCTCGTGGCGACGCTGCCGAACATCATCCTGGGCCCAGTCGCGGGGACGCTGGTCGATCGCTGGGAGCACAAGCGCGTGATGATCGTCAGCGACCTCGTGCGGGCCGCGATCGTCATCGTCATCCCCTTTGCCGCGGCCGCGAACGTCGCCCTCGTCTACCCGCTCGTGCTCGCGGTGACCGCCGTGAGCCTCTTCTTCCGTCCGGCGAAGCTCGCGTTCCTGCCGCGCATCGTCAAGGAAGACGACCTGATGGCAGCCAGCAGCGCGACGTGGACGGCCGACAACCTCGCGGACGTGATCGGTTACCCCCTCGCCGGCGCGTTCGTCGCGTTCATCGGCACGCAGGCGTCGCAGCTTGGGCTGGCGTTCTTTGCTGACTCGGCGACATACGTGCTTTCCGCCGTGCTGCTGGCGACGATTGCCGTCGCGCCGCTGACGCGCGAGGCCGCCGTCCGCACCGGCAGCGCCGTCAAGGATTTCCTCGGCCAGGTTGCCGATGGCTGGCGCTTCCTCCGGACACGCGCCCCGCTCTTCCAGAACACGCTCATCAGCGTCGTTGCGCAGATGACCGTTGGCGTGCAGCTCGCCCTGACGGTCGTCTACGCGAGGGACACGCTCGACGGCACGACGATCTCGTATCCCGGCAACTTCGCGGCCATCGAGACTGCCATCGGCATCGGAAGCCTGATCGGCGGCCTCATCGTTGGCGTGGTGGCAGACCGCTTTCGCAAGGGATGGCTGGTCGTCGGTGGCTTCATCACCTTTGGCCTGGGGGTGATCGTGTTCGGCCTGACCAGCAACGTCATCGTCGCGCTGCTCGCCGCGACGGTCATCGGCTTCGCCAATCTCGTCTTCATCATCCCCACCCAGACGATCTTCTACGAGCTGACGCCGCCGGACATGATGGGCCGTGTCCTGGCCATCAGGAGCACGCTCGTCTTCGGTGCGATGACCCTCGCGATGGGCGTCGCGGGCATCTTCGCGGAGAGCGCCGACGTGGGCCTGGTCATCGCCACGTTCGGGCTGATCACCACGATCGCGGGCATCGTTGGCGCGTTTCTACCGGCGGTGCGCAATCCCGAGGGCACTCGCGCCGAGGAGACACCAAAGCCTGCGCTGCAATAATCGCCACGCATGACCGCTGAACAGGCAACGATCGTCGTACTGGCCGCCGCGGTTGCCGTCGCGGCACTCGTGGGCGCGCTGTTGATCGCTCGGGCGACACGGCGCGCCGGTAGCGGGCTCCGGCTCGCGTCCGAGCGCCTCGACCAACGTTCCCTCACGCTGCCCGCGAACCTGACCAGGGCGCGCGCCTCGCTGGCCACGATCGATGTGCAGGCCGAACACGCGCTCTGGGCACTCGGCAATGCCGACGACAGAATGGGTCGCGCGATGGCCGATCTGAGGTCGATGCGCGTGTCATCCGATACGCTGCGCGTGCGGATGATCGAAGGCCGCTTGACCATCGCACGGCTGCGCCAGCTGGTGCGCCTGATGATCACACTCAGCGAAATGAGGAGGGCGTTTCTGTAATGACGGGCGAAGTGCCGCCAGACGACAAGGACTTGCCGCGCGACGGCGAGCTCGAGCCGCAGGACGACGCTCCCGAACAGGACGCTGCCCCCGAGCCCGAGCCAGCGGGTGAGCCCGACGAGGAGGTCTACTCGTCCGCCGCCGCGCGGGAGCAGGCCACCGACGAAGCCGCCCCAGCCGAGGTCGAGCCGGTAGCCGAGGTCGAGCCGGTAGCCGAGCTCGACGACGAGGCGGATGACGAGCTCGACGACGACGACCTGGACGACGAGGACGAAGACGAGGTCGACGACGAGGAAGCTTCCGGCGAGCCGGTCGCGCCAGTTCCGTTCCCCGAACCAAAGGCCAGCCAGCGCACGAGCGGCGCGATCAAGCCTGCCGTTGTCCCGGCCGCGACCGCCCGAGCCGTCGCTGCCGACGAAGAGATGCCCTACATCGATGACCCGGTCTCCAAGATCTGGGTCGGCGCGATCGCGGCGATCTTCGGCCTGATCCTTGTGTACGGCCTGCTCTTCGGTAAGGCCGGCATGTTCAGCCCACCAGCGCCGACAGACGAGCCCGTACCGAGCAACACGCCGGCCGCGAGCGCATCCGCATCGCCGAGCGCGGGCGCGTCGTCCAGCGCGGCGCCGAGCGGCTCGGCCGCGCCAAGTGGCTCAGCGGTTCCAAGTGGTTCTGCAGCGCCGAGTGGGTCGCCCGCACCAAGCGCGGCTCCGTCAGCGAGTGCCGCGCCGTCCAGCGTCACGGGCTCACCCTCGACGGTGCCCGCGTCTGCCGCGCCAGCCAGCCCGGGCGCCAGCTAGGACAAAACGTGCGCCGCTGGTTCGGACGGCGCGACTCGGACTGGGCGACCACTCAGCTCGAGAACCGAGGCATCCGTGACCCGGCCGTACTGCGCGCGATGCGCGCCGTGCCGCGCGAGCGCTTCGTCCCGGCCGAGCAGCGACGTGCCGCATACGACGACGGCGCGCTGCCGATAGGCCACGGCCAGACCATCTCGCAGCCGTACATCGTCGCGTCGATGACGCAGGCGCTCGCGCTCACGGCCTGGTCGAACGCACACGACGGCGAACGGCCAAAGGTGCTCGATGTGGGCACGGGCTCCGGCTACCAGGCGGCCGTGCTGGCAGAGATGGGCGCCAGGGTCGTGTCGATCGAGCGCGACCCAGAGCTCGCCGCCGGCGCGCGTCGCATCCTCACCGAGCTTGGCTACGAGGTGCAGCTTGAAGTCGGTGACGGGAGCGCGGGCGTGCCCAGCGCCGGACCATTCGCGGGCATCATCGTCGCCGCCGCATCGCCGCAGGTCCCCGTGCCGTTGGTCGAACAGCTCCTTGCGGATGGTCGGCTGGTCATTCCCCTCGGCAACCGGAGCGGCCAGGTGATCGCGCTCATCAAGCGAACTGAAGATGGCTTTAGCCGCGAACCGATCGAACCGGCGATGTTCGTGCCGCTCGTAGGCGAGCACGGCTTCACCGAGTGATGGCCGCTGATAACCTTCACCGCCGATGACTCACGTCTTTGTCGCGCCCCATCCGGACGACATCGCCCTGTCGTGTGGCGGCCTCGTGGCCAGCCTGCGCGAGCTCGGCCAGAACGTCACGATCCTGACCGTCTTCAGCGGCACGTCCGCGTCGAGCGGCCAGCTGAGCGACTACCAGCGTCGCGCGCTCGGTTTTGGGACGAAGACGAACTGGCCGCTGACCGAGGCTTTCCGGCGCGACAACATCGCCGCGGAATATCCGGTCAACGTCCACCCCGCCGACAACCCGCCGTGGATGGCCGACCCGGATCGGATCGAGATCACGCAACAGCGCGCCAACACACAGGCGCGCCAGTTCTGGCAGCGCGCGGCCTGGACGCGCTCGGCGAATATCACCAACGTCGAGACGGACGCGCGGCCCGTCGCTGACACGATCGGCGGCCAGGGCTCGCTCGAGACGATCGACTTCGCTGCGGCAGATGCGATGGCGCTGCGCAAGATTGAAGAGGAGCGCTACGCGTTCTTCGCCGAAGCGTCAGTGATCTTCCTGGACCTGCCCGACGCGGTGTACCGCGGCTACGAGGGCGACGAGCAGCTGCTCGGCGCGGTGCGGGAGGATGATGAGCCGCCCTACGAGCTGTTGCGCAGCGAGATCCTGCGCCTCGAGCCGCAGATGGTCTATTTCCCCCTGGGCATCGGCGGCCACGTCGACCATCAGCTGTGTCGCGATGTGGGCGTCGCACTGTTGAGCGAGCGCCGGCGGTGGGTGATGCCGGCGCCGAGCTTCGTTGGTCGAACCGCGTTCTACGAGGACTTCCCCTACGCCTGGTGGGACGACTTTGATGTGCGCACAGCCGACTCCGCGCTGGGCCTCGATCTCCCCGCGGGCGTTGCGGTGGAACCCGAATACAGCGACATCGGCGAGGTCATTGATCGCAAGGCAGCCGGCCTGCGCCTCTACGCGTCGCAGATGCAGCGCCTGTTCGAGACCGAGCAGGGCATGCTCGACGACCTCTTCGGCTATCACCGCCGCGTCGCGCTGGCCGGCAACGTGTCCGGCTACGCCGAGCGCTACTGGGCGACAGTCCCGCTTTAGGCGCAGGCCGCCAGGCTAGGCGGCCGTTCGCGTTGCGGCCGAGCGCGCCGCAGCGAACGCGGCACCTTCGTCGTAGATCGCGCTGATCGCGCGGACCATCTCGTCGAGCGAGAAATTGCCGTGCACGAAGTCGTGGCCCGCCCGCGCGACCATGTCCGCCAGCGGATGATCTGTCAGTAGCCGCGCGATGGCGGTGCCCAGCGAAACCGGATCGTGCGGGGGCACGAGCAGTCCGGTGACGCCGTCGTGGACCATCTCCGGGACGCCGCCAACGTTCGTGGCGACGACGGGGCGGCGTAGGGCCATCGCCTCGAGCAGTGCGAGGCCCTGTGCCTCGCGATATGAAGGCAGCACGGCAACGTCGAGCGCTGCGGTCACGGCCGGGACGTCATCGCGGAGGCCGGTGAATAAAACCTTCGCGTCCGGGCGGGCGCGGCGTGTGCCCACGCAGCGGTCGCCCGAGCAGCGCTCGCCCAGTAGATCCATCTCCTCTGCCTGTGCCTCGAGGTTTGCGCGCTGGCTGCCCTCGCCAATGATCAGCAGCTTGGCGTTCGGCACGCGCTCGAGCACGCGCGGCCACGCCTCGAGCAGCGTGCGGTGGCCCTTCTCGGCCTCCAGCCGCGCGACGACACCCACCAGCGGCGTGCCCTCGGGGAAGCCGTACTCCTCGGGCAGCGTGCAGCACGCGTCGGTGTACTCGTACTTCTTGAGATCCACGCCGTTGTAGACCAGCTCAACTGGCGCGGCCGTGCGGCCCTCTGCGACGAGCTTGGCGATGATCGCCCGACTCACCGCGATCAGGCGATCCATCGACGGCGTCAGCCTGCGCAGGAGGGCGCGGTCCTCGATGCTGCGCACGCGGCTCGAATGGATCGTGCTGACGACATACGGCCGCGTCAGGCCGGCCTCGGCGAGGGCAAGCGCGGCGCGCGTGCCGATGATCTCGGCGCGGTACATGTGGTTGTGGGTCACATCTGGCGGGCAGTCACGCAGCAGCTCAACAACGCGCGCCAGCGCTGCGCCGTCGTCAGCCTCGTCGACGACGTGGACCGTCACGCCGGCTGCGCGCAGCCGGCGCACCGCTGGGCCGTCAGAGAGTGAGATGACCTCTACCTCGTAACGCGCCTGATCAAGGCGCGTGACAAGGTTCTGGACGCTGACCTGAGCGCCACCGCCCGCGCCCGAAGCCATGATCTCGACGACCCGGGTCGTCATCGCGGCTCCTCGCGGAGGACCAGCAACCTCTCGATCGGCTCGTCCTTGGCGCCCCACTCGTATTTGTACGGCTCGTCGCCGCGCAGGAAGTCGAAGCGCCGCCGGCCCGCGGCGAGCCGGTCCTGGAAGTACATCGCCGTGCCGGTGATGCCGGGCGATACGTCCGACGCGGCCGGGTCCATACCGGCGTTGTAGAGGAAGCAGGTCTCGCCGTCGTCGAAGGCGAGCATCGCCCACACGAGCCTGTGCCCGCAGTGCACGACACCGATGTGCAGCTGGCCGCCGTCGGGCGAGTCGCGCTCGAGCTCCGCCAGTCGGCGCACGAAAGCGCGGCTGCGATCGCCGCCCGGGCCTGTCGGAAAGAGCCCCTTCTCTCCAAAACGCCGCGTGTGCAGGTCGATGAACATCTCGATCTGCTCTTCAGTCGGTGCGGAGATCTCGATCGATAGGTCACCGATCACTGAGGCCCGCCGGATCTTGCGCCGGATCTCGTGACGGTCCTTCTTGTCCAGCGTCGCGAGGTACTCGTCCCAGTCGGCGCTGGGCGCGGTAATCACCGGGCAGACGTCTTCCTGTTCGCGGCTGACATCCCACGTTCGGTCGGTCGCCTTCAAAGCGCTCTCGAGGGCCGCCAGTGCGGGATCTTCCGCACGCAAGCGGCGCAGGTCGACGACATCCCAGTCTTGGCTGCCATGCTCAGGGTCGGGGGCATGGGTGAAAGATTCCGCGACAGCCTCTGTCACCGCGGCTAGATCGGCCGGTGCGGCAAGGATCGTCGCGTAGTCGGCGTGGTAGCTGGCGCCGAAGAAGATCGCCTTGGCGTCGGGCGGCACAACGCGGCAGTCAGCGCCGTGGTCGCGCTCACGCAGCACCGTCTTGGTCAGGATGTCGTCAGGCTCCACCTCGTGGCGATGCATGAGCGGGACGATGCCGCGCACGAGCTGCCAGTCGATGCGGTCGGACGGAGAGCCTTGCGGGACGACGGCGACGTACTGCTCGTGGGCAGAGTCGCCGTACGCGTCCCACCACGCGCGGTGGAACGTCCAGCGCGAGAACGGGGTTGCGCTCGGCGTGTGCGCGACGAGCTGGTCCCAGCAGGTGCGCGGTATATCCGCGAAGTGCACGGGTCGCGCTTCAAGTGCCCCTGCTGCGGGGGCCAGGCTCATGTCGACGGTGTGTGTCGTGGCCACGGCGCGAGGGTTATTCGAGTCGACAGTTCGAGATGGAACGAGTCACCACTACGGACTCTAGCACCGGTTACCTCTTGGGCACCTTGCGGTGGATGAGCGGAATGCGGAACAGGTCGTACACAACGCCAAGGGCGAGCCCCGGGCGGACGCGCATCCGCGAGCCGCGCTTGTCGGACCACTGCACCGGCACGATCGCGATCGAATAGCCGCGCTTTCGGGCGAGATGGATGATCTCCGCGTCGAAGACGATGCTGCCGATGACCTGCCGCGCGAAGAGGTCATGCGCTGCCTCGCGGCGAAAGCCCTTGAAGCCGCACTGCGTGTCCGGCACGGGGCCCGTGACCCACAACGCCGCGAGCGTGTGGAAGACCTTGCCCAGCGCGCGGCGATGCAGCGGCTGCGACTTGCGCCGATCAGTGCCGTCGGGGTGCACGCGGCTGCCCAATGCGACTTCGCTCGTCGCCAGCGCGTCCGTCAGCAGCGGCATCTGGTCCGGCGGCGTCGCCAGGTCCGCGTCGGCAAAGATGATGTAGTCGCCCTGGGCATGGAGCATGCCCGCCTTGACGGCCGCGCCCTTGCCGGCGTGTGGCCGGCGCAGCAGCTCGAGGTTCGCGTGCTCGCCGCCGTTCGCCTGCTGGCGCTTGAGGACGATGTCGGCTGTAGCGTCGTCGCTGCCGTCATCCACGACGAGCACCTCAACAAGGCCCATCTCTGACGCGGATCGGCCGCCTTCGCGCGCCGGGCCTTTGCGTCCCAGGTAGCCGAACAGCTCGTCCAGGGCCGATCCGATCCGGCGCGCCTCGTTGTACGCCGGCAGGACCAGCGTCACGCTCGGTTTAGACGGCGACTCGGCGGTATTCGCGCCATCTGGCGAGGGAGCGGACGACATCCGGCGCATGGTAGTCGGCAGTGTCGGAATTCAGCCGCCAGCACGCGGCGAGGATGGCCAGCGAGCCGGGCCACAGGGCCGGCACGGCAAGCGCGGCGCTGAGCGGCACGGTCCAGCGGCGATCTGTGCGCGCGCCCCAGACGACGATCGCGGCAGCGGCCGGCAGTCGCAGCCACAGCGGGATGGGCAGCGCCGGCCAGGGCGGCGGCGTGCCCGCGCTGTCGGCCAGCATGTGGAGCCACGCGGCCCATTGGGTGGGCATGAACACGAGCGTGGCCGCGACGATCGCGCCGGTCACGCCAAGCGCGATGCCCAGGTTGCGCCATTCGCGTCTCGCTGCGAACCACAGCAACCCAATGCCTGGCGTCACCTTCGTGAGCAGCACGACCGACCAGACCGCCGGGTAGCGGAAGCCAAGGGCGATCGCGACCGCGAGCAGCAAGTGGATGTTGCCGTGGTAAAGGTCAATCGCCACGGGCGGAAACGCGAGAACAGCAAGAAAGCTCCAGCGCCCGAGCCAAGCGACGCAGGTGAAGAGGACCGTGTACCAGAGCGTCACGAAGGTCAGCCACGGCAGGGCATGGAACGGCGCGACCACGAGCGCGATGGGTGGCGCGTAGGCGAAGAAGCCAAGGTCGCCAACGTTGCCCCCGTACGGATGGGCAAGGTCAAACGAGTAGTAGGCAACGATGTCGTACGCGACCGATCCTTTCTGCGCCTCGGACACGAGGAACAGGTAGGCGGCAAACACGAGGCCAACGACGACTGCAGAGTGATAGAGCAGCCGGCGGCGGCGCTCGTCGAGAACGAGCGGCATGGTGCGAGCCTAGGCGCGCCGGACGGCGTCGCCGACTGGCTACTTCGTACCGGTCGGACGCGCCGTCTAGTCAATTAGTAAGGGGCGGTCAGTGGGACGGCCGTTGCTAGCCTGCAACGAAGTCCATGATGCCGGTAGTTCTGTTTGCGGTTGCCCTCGTCGTGCGCGCCATCGTCGGCACGGCGTTCGCCGGTCCTGCATACCCCGATTCCTATTACTACGTCGACGTAGCGCGCTCGCTGGCGGCAGGCCACGGCTTCACAGTCGACTACATCTGGAACTTCGTCGACGTCGGTGGGGTGCTCCCTGCGGCACCGACTCTCCCGATTCCCTCGAACGCCCACTGGATGCCCCTCGCCGCGCTCGTCCAGGTGCCCTTCATCTGGGCGCTTGGACCTTCATGGCTGGCCAGCGAGCTGCCGATGTGGATCGTTGGCGCACTCGCTGCGCCGCTGACGTTCTGGATCGCCGGCGAGGCTGGCCTGACGGCCGGGCTCGCTCTGTGCGCGGGCTTGCTCGCGGCCGTGCCTGGCGCGCTGACGCCGTTCTTTGGCCAGCCGGACAACTTCGGGATATTCATGACCCTGGGCGCGCTCGCGCTGTGGCTGTGCGCCCGTGGGCTGCACGGCGATCGGCGCTCTTTCGTCCTTGGTGGTCTCATCGTTGGATTGGCGACGCTCGCTCGTAACGACGCCGTCCTGCTTGGGATCCCGTTCGCCGTCGCGTTCTTGCGTGAGGTGTGGGTCCGTCGCGGCCGTCCGTCGGTGATCTCGTGGAGCGCGGCGATTGGCTGCTTTGCCCTGTTCGCAGTCGTAGTCGCGCCGTGGCTTTACCGCCAGCTCGGGGTGTTCGGATCGATCGCGCCGTCCGCGGCGAACGGCCGCATCCTGTGGATCAGCAACTACGACGAGCTGTTCAGCGTTGGCTCTGCCGCCTCACCGGCTTCGCTGCTCAGCGATGGCGTCGGCGCGCTTGTGACCGGCCGGATCGGCGGGGTGCTCTCGGCACTGGCGCTGTTCGCCTTTCTACCGCTCACGGTCGTCCTTGCACCGCTGGCGCTGGTTGGCGCGTGGCTCCGACGCCGTGACGCCCATTTCTCGCCCTTCTTCGTGTACGCCATCGCGCTGTTCGCGGCGAGCGGCCTCGTCTTCGCCGTGCACGTGCCGCACGGGACGTTCATCCATTCCGCCGTCGCGTTGCTGCCGCACACCTTTGTGCTGGTGCTGATCGGCGTCCGCGGCGTCGTCCAATGGGTAGCGCGACGGCGGCCGTGGGACGTCGAAATCGCGACGCGAGCCTTCGCCGCCGGTGCGGTGGGCGTCGCGGTGATTGGTGCCGTTTTCTATTCAACGGCCACGATCGGGCACTGGACGGACGTGCGCTCGACGCAGGAGCGCCTGGCCGCGGCGATTTCCACGCAGGCCGAACCCACGGACGTTGTCATGGCCGCCGACCCGGGCGCCATGAACTACCTCACCGGCCGTCCCGCCGTGGTGACGCCGTTCGATGACCTGGACACCGTCCGCCGGGCAATGGCCGACTACAACGTCCGCTGGCTCGTCCTCGAGCGCACCCAGATCGTGCCCGCCCTTGGGCAGGTGCTGACGGGTGACGAACACCCGGGCTGGCTGTCGGCGCCCGTTGCCGTCGTGCCGGCGGAACAGGCTCCGCGCGCGAGCACAGGCGTCGTCGACCTCGGCATCCCTGAGGCGGCGCTGTTTGCCGTGTGCCTCACGCCGGGTGACACCCGATGTCAGTGATGAACGCGACCGCCGACGTCCGCGCCCGGCCAGCCGTCGCGGTTCCCGCGCTTGCGATTCCCGTCGCGCTGTATGGCATCGCGCTGCTCGTGCGCGTCGTGGCGACGTTCGTCGTCACCTTCCCGCTCAGCGAAGGCAGTGCCTATTACGTGGCCGTGGCCCGCAACATCGTTGCCGGACGCGGCCTCGTCGTGGACGCTCTGTGGAGCTACGCAACGCCACCGCTGGAGCTTCCGCGCGCGGCGTTCGAGCTGTGGCAGCCGCTCGCCTCGTCGCTGGCGGCCCTGCCGATGTTCGTACTCGGGTCGAGCTACTCATCTGCGCAGCTGGGTTTCGCCGTCGTGGGCGCGATGGTTGCGCCGCTCACCTGGCTGGTAGCACGTGACGCTGCCACGCGCCTGGAGCTGCCCGAGCACCGTCAGCGATACGTCGCGCTCGGTGCCGGCGCTGTCGCCGCGGTTGCTGGACCGCTCGTCCTGAGCGCTGCCCTGCCCGACTCGACGCTGCCCTTCACGGTCCTTGCCGTCGCCGCGTGTGTGGCCATGCCGGCGGCAATCAGGGCCGAGAAGCTGGCGATATTCGCGCTCGGCATGCTGCTCGGTCTGGCTTACCTGACGCGCATGGAAGCCGTGTACCTCGGCGTCGTCTTCGTGGCTTTTGTGTGGACGTCCGGGGCGCGTGGACGGAACCTCGTCGGGCGAGTCGGTGCCGTCGCCGTAATCGGCGCCTTGGTCGCCCTGCCGTGGTGGCTGCGCAACCTCGCGACGTTCGGCACCCCGATGCCAGGCCAGCTCGCCGACAACGCTTTTCTGACCAGCAACGAGCAGATCTTCGCGTTCGCGGACCGGCCAACTCTGGCCGCCTTCCTGGCACAGGGTCCGGCAACGATCGTCGCTCACGTAGCGCAGGGGCTGTGGCACGACCTCTTCGACGTGCTGCTCATGCCGGGAAACATCGTGACGGCCGTTGCGCTGATCACGATCGCGTTCGGCTGGCGCCGCCGCCACGCAGTTGCGGGCAGCCCGCTCGCTGCGCTGCTGGTCTACGGCCTGATCTGCTTCGCGCTGACGAGCACGATCTTTCCGGTGGCGACTCAGTGGGGCACGTTTGAGCACGCGGCAGGACCGCTCATGGTGGCCTTCGTCGTGCTTGCCGCGCTGGGCGGAGACGCCCTGGTTGCGCGTGTTCGCGCGTGGCGTCGTTGGCCACGACCAAATGCCGGCATGGCGCCAGCCGCGATCACCGCGGTCGTCGCTGCGATGACCGTCCTTCAGCTGTTGTTCGCGGGCGCGCAGGCGAGCACGCGCGACGCTCAGATCACAGCCGTCACGGCCGCCAGTCTCGGAACGGTCGATCGCGACCTGACTTGGACGCCGTTTGTGACCGATCGGCCCGTCTGGCTCTCCGATTCATTTCACCTCCCGGCCCTCGTTCTACCGCGCGGCTCGGCCGCCGAAGTCAACCGGGTCCTGGAGACATTTCGGGCACGGTATGTAGTCCGAGTCGATGCCTCGGCCTCGCCCGCGCTCGACGCATCGCCGTGCTTCGTCCGCTTGCCAATTGCTCCGCCTCCGGAAGCCCCGGAGTTGACCGTGTTTCAGTCAACGGGAGGTTGCCAATGAACGATAGGTCCGCCACTCCGGTCGACGGGGTGGTGCGTTCTGGCACCACAAGTTTCGAGCTTGGCAACACCTATACTCGGCCGCAGATGGAGAGCGGGGCCGTGGGGATCAACCACGACGTGCCCGTGTCAGACGCGCCGGACGTCGATTCCCGCATGGCCATGGCCCTGTTGGCTGCCCATGAGCAGGAGCGTTCGCGGCTTGCGGAGGAACTGCACGACGGCCCGGCCCAGGCCCTCGCCAACGCCATCTTCCAGACGGAGATTGTCGATCGCGCCGTTCGTGAGGATCCCAGCACTGCCCGCGCAGAGCTGTCGTCGCTGCGCCAGATGCTCGAGCGCGAGCTCGACACCCTGCGCGGCTACATCAACCAGCTGCGCCCATCGCTGGGCGAGGCAGCCGGGCTGGACGACGCGCTGCGCGACAGCGCCAATGCCTTGAGCCAGCGCTCCGGTGTGCCGGTCGAGCTGAGCCTCGCCGCGCCAGATGCCGACCTTCATGAAGCTGCCCGAACGGTCGTGCTGCGCGTCGCCCAGGAGGCACTACGCAACATCGCCAAGCACTCCGGCGCAACACGCGCCTGGGTGCGCACATTCGTCACCGGCGCGAGCCACGAGGACAGCCGCTGGGTGCTCGAGGTGGGCGACAACGGCCGCGGCTTCGATCTCGACAACGTCGCTGCCAATCCAAACCGGAGGCACTTTGGCCTCCGCTTCATGCGCGAGCGGTCCGACCTGCTCGGCTCACAACTTTCAATACAAACAAGCACGGCTGCGGGGACCGTCGTGCGTCTGACGATCAACCCAAGGGAAGAGAGGAGCTAGAGGGAAATGATGGAAGCCGATTACGCGGGCCCAGACCGACGGCGGGGTGGACCCGACCGACGCAACACCGACCAGCGGACCAAGATTCTGCTCGTCGACGACCACGCGCTGTTCCGCATGGGCATGCGCCAGATCCTGGGCCACGAGCCCGACTTCGACATCGTCGGCGAGGCCGAGGACGGTCGCGACGCATTCCAGATGGCGATCGACCTGTCGCCCGACATCGTCCTTTTGGACCTGTCGCTGCCAGCGCCGGGTGGGATCGACACGACCCAGCGCATCAAGCGCGAGGTCCCGTCGGTGGGCATCATCGCCCTGGCCGTTGCCGAGGACGAGGATCAGCTGTTCGAGGCGATCAAGGCCGGCGCTGCCGCCTTCATCCTCAAGGACATCAACCCCGACGACCTGGTCACGATCATCCGCCGCGTCCGCGCCGGCGAGTACCTGATCAACGACAAGGTCTTCTCGCGCCCGTCCGTGGCGTCGCGCGTGCTCAAGGAGTTTCGCGAGCTGGCCGTCTACGGCCAGGAAGCGGCACCGATCTTCGCGCCACTCTCACCGCGCGAGGTGGAGATCCTCGACAACATCGCCAAGGGCATGACCAACAAGCAGGTCGCCTACGCACTGACCATTTCCGAGCAGACGGTCAAGAACCACATGAGCTCGATCCTGCGCAAGCTGTCGGTCAACGACCGCACGCAGGCCGTGGTCTACGCCATGAAGCAGGGCTGGATCAGGATCCCCGAGGACTGAGCCGCGCACCAGTTCCGAAGAACTGCGGAGGTAAATCACCGCAAGACGCAGGACGACACCCGCGGTCACGCGGAGGTCGACCGAAGTCGCGCAGCAGTTCCGAAGAACTGCGGAGGTTGAACTAGTAGTGAACCAGCAACTCAGCGCGCTCGCCGACGAGCTAGAACGCGATCAGGAGACGCTCCAGCGCGAGCTGGACGAGATTGATCTCCTGCTGCGTCAGGCTGCCTCAGAGGTCGAGCGCAACGAGGCGCGCCGCGTTCAGGCCGAGGAGCGGTTGAGCCTGGTCGAGCGTGACTCGCCGGCGCCGCCCGACGCGGTCGTAGAGGCGCGCACGCAGCTGCTCAACCAGACGCGCCGCACGACGTTGATGCAGGCCCAGCTCGACGTCCTGGGCGGCAAACAGCGCGCGCTGCAGCGCTATCGCGAGCGAGTCGAGATGACGCTGCCCGTCGTGCGCTCCGTCGCGGCCGTGGCGACAGATGCGGACGTCGGCGGAGGGGGACTAGGCGCACCGACTACCGGCGGGGCGGCGAGCGCCTCCGGCGACGTGCTCGCAGCGCAGGAGCAGATGCGCGGCGAGATCGCGCGCCAGATGCACGACGGCCCGGCACAGAGCATCGCCAACATCGCGCTCCAGGCCCAGATCGTCGAGCGCATCTTCGCCCGGGACCCGGAGCGTGCTCCGCAAGAGCTCACGGCGCTCGTCGACATGGTCCAGCAGGCGCTCGAGGCGACCAAGACGTTCATCTTCGACGTCCGGCCAATGGTGCTCGACGACCTTGGGCTTGTGCCCACGCTGCGCCGCTCCGCCGCGGAACGCAGCCGCCGGCTGAGCGTGCCGGTGCGCTTCGAATCGGTCGGCACGGACCGGCGGATGTCCAAGGAAACGGAGAGCGGCCTGTTCCGCATGATCGACGATGCCGTCGCGGGCTACGTTGCGGCGGGCGGCACGTCCGTCGTCATCCGGCTCGACTGGGCCGAGCGCCGCGTGCGCGCCACAGTCCGCGCGGGCTCCCCGGCCGCGGTCCAGACCGCGGAAGATCGTGCCCGCGCGTCCGTCGCTGCTGCCCGGCGCGACAAGGCCCTGCCTCAGCAGCTGGCGTCGATGATCCACCAGCAGGAAGAGGACGACGCCGCGCGCAACACAGGCCTGCCGGCCGACGTCCATGCCGAGCTCGTCCAACGCGCGGCGCCGCTGGGCATCGCCGTAGATCTGAGCGAAGACCGCTGGGAGGTCGTCCTGCTCGTCGAGCGCTGAGCGCTGGCGCGCGATGTCCGCGCGCCGATCGGCCTATGTCGGGGGGCAGGACTAGTGATCATTCATTTGGGACTCCCGTCCCATTTTTACGCCAGAGGCGCCGCCGTAATTTCCGTCCGTCCTCATCAATCGGACGGACTCATCAAAAACGGAGGGTGTCTTCAATGCTCCAGTACCTGATCAGCCTTATTGACCGCGACGAGCGTGGTCAGGGCCTCGCCGAGTACGCGCTGATCCTGGCCCTGATTGCCGTCCTGGCGATCGCGGCGGTCACGTTCCTTGGCGGTCAGATCAACAGCATCCTGTCGAGCGTCGGCAAGAGCATCTAGCTTTTCCAAGCGACAGAACTGGCGCCGGCCGAAAGGCCGGCGCTTTTTTGTGCCTCCAAACCTGGGCGGTCCGTAGAGGCAGCTTGCGCATCGGCGTTTCGTCAGCGTTGGGCTAGCATCCGCGCGGGAAGTCGGAGCCAGCAGCGGAGGTCGGTGTCGAGTGAGCGATCGTGGGCACGAGAGCGGTCAGAGCCTGGCGGAGTATGCGCTGATCGTCGCCCTCATCGTCATCGTCGCGCTTGTCGCGCTGACGCTCTTCGGCACGCAGATCAACGACATCCTGTCGATGATCGCGAACCAGATCAACGGTTGACGCCCGTCAACTGACGGTGCGCGACGCGGGACGGGCCGCGTCCGTGGCGAGTACGGACTTCCTATATCGGTCGAGCGTCACCTCCGGGAATGTTGCCTGCGCGGCGCGCCTTTAAGAGCGCGACCCGACAACGAAAGGTGAGGTGGACCGCATAGTGGCACTGAGCGCAGTCCGGCAGCGCGTCCCGAGAGGACAGGCCGGCCAGGGACTGGCCGAATACGCACTAATCCTGGCGCTCATCGGCGTGGCAGCGATCGTCGCGATCACGTTCATGGGCGGATCGATCAACAACCTTCTCTCGACTCTTGGTAACGCGCTCTAATCCGGACTTTTCTTCCTAGAGGGAGTGCTCCCTGGTCCGTCCTCCTCCGGACCATGCAGCACTCCCTTTTTTTGTGCCCGCGTTTCGCGGCGTAACGGATTCACAGGCGGTGCGCCATCGGTACCGTCCTAGCCCATTCGTAGGATCGCGACCCCCCAAGACCCTGCCTAGAGTCGTTGACACCTGTCACACGACCCCTTGGAGACGACACTTTGAAGCGCGCGAACCGACTGATGCTTGTGATCGGCGTGGCCCTTGCCGCGCTCTCATTCGTGGCCGTCCTTGCTTTCGGCGGTTTTGGCCAGCAGGCGGCACCGCCGCCGCAGATCCCTGACGTCCCTGTCGTCGTCGCCGCAAGCGACCTGACGCTGGGCATGCAGGTCACGGCCGAGAACCTGACGACGACCACCAAGCCGCAGACCGAGGCACTGGGCACCTACCAGGACGCCAACGAGGTCGTGGGCAAGGTCGTCCGCCGAGCGGTCACTTCCGGCACTGCACTCACCAACGAAGACTTCGAGACCGAGGTGAGCATCCCCGAGCTGGTCAAGTCGCTGCAGCCCGGACTGCGCGCGATCGCGGTCCCGATGCACCCCGTCGACGCAGTCGGCGCGCTGCTGCAGCCCGGTGACTTCGTCGACGTGGTTCTCTCGATGGAGGACCTCGACGGGCTCAACCCGCTGACGATCCCCAATCCACTCGCCAATGCCCCGGCGACGCCGCAGGCATCACCATCGGCATCGCAGTCCGCCGACGAGGGCACCTTCCAGGAGCCCTACATCTCACTCGATGACTACGCCAACAACACGACGGTGAAGGTCGTCGTCCAGAACGTCCAGGTGCTCGCGAGCATCGCGCCGCCGGCGGCGGATCCGAACAACAACGACGCCGGGTCGACCGAGCCACAGGACACCGTAGTTCTGCTGGCGGTCAGCCCACAGCAAGTGGAAGTCGTCCGCTTCGCCCAGCTCGACGGGAACATCTCGCTCGTCCTGCGCTCACCGGCCGACTCCGGTGCTCAGGCGGTCGATACGACTGGGATCACGCTCAAGGAGCTTGTCGATCAGTACGGCGTCCTGCCGCCAGCACCGATCAGCCCGCCGGTGCCCACCAGCTCGCCAGTCGCTCCCTGATCTCAGGGAGAGGGAGGACCGGGCGACTCGACCATGGCTGATCGAATCAACGTCGTCATCGTCGACGACATTGCCGAAACGCGTGAGCACCTGACCAAGCTGCTCAGCTTCGAGCCGGACATCGATGTCGCGGGCAGCGTCAGTTCCGGCCAGGAAGTGATCGCGCTCGCCGGCGAACGGGACGTTGATGTCGTCCTGCTCGACATCAACATGCCCGGCCTCGACGGCATCGCCACGGCCGAGCAGCTGGCAATCAAGGCGCCGACCTCGGCGATCATCATGATGAGCGTCCAGGGCGAGCCCGATTACCTGCGCCGCGCGATGCTGGCCGGGGCGCGCGAGTTCCTGGTCAAGCCCTTCAGTAGCGACGAGCTCGCCGCTTCGATCCGCCAGGTCCACGAGCGTGAGCGCCAGAAGATCGATCGCGTAGCGGGCACCCGGCCTGCGGCCCAGGCGCCAGTCGCGCAGAACGGTCACACCCGGCGCGGCCAGGGCAAGGTCGTCAGCTTCTTCTCGCCCAAGGGCGGGGTTGGCCGCACGACGCTGGCCGTCAACTTCGCCGTGGCCGCCAAGACAGAGCTCAACATGCGTGTCGCGCTCGTCGACGGCGGCCTCCAGTTCGGTGACGTGGGCGTGCTGCTCAACCTGAATCCAAAGAACCAGTCCATCGCGGACGTGGCACGCGAGATGGCCGGCGGCGATCTCGAGACGCTCGAGTCGACGCTCGTCGAGCACTCCACGGGTGTGCGCGTGCTGATGGCGCCGCCCAGCCCGGAGATGGCGGAGCTCGTCACCCCTGATCACCTGTCGCGCATCGTCGCCGCCCTGCGCACCACGCACGATCTCGTCGTGGTCGACTCGTCGCCGCTGCTCCAGGACGTGACGCTCGCCTTCCTCGACCAGTCCGATGTCGTCTTCGCCGTGCTGACGCTCGAGATCACCAACATCAAGAACATGCGCCAGTTCCTCGCGCTGACCGACCAGCTCGGCTATCCGGAGGACAAGGTCCAGCTGCTGCTCAACCGGGCCGATTCCGGCTACGGCATCCGCCAGCAGGACGTCGAGAGCTCAATCGGTCGGAAGATCTCGCACAGCGTTGTGTCGGATGGCCGGACCGTCGTCTACGCACTCAATCGGGGTGTCCCGTTCGTCGTCTCCGCTCGCCAGACCCGAGTCAGCGAGGACGTTGTCCGGGTCGCCAAGGCCGTGCTCGCTCAGGAGCCGGAGGTGATGCCGGAGATGGCGCTCCGGCAGGCTCCCAAGAAGGGTGGACTTTTTCAGTGGCGCGCCCACTGATCTAGGAGGAGTTTCGTCACATGTCGCTGTTGCGCAGGATCGAGAGCGCCCGGCCCGCATCAGAGCTCACGGGTTTGCCCGCCCCAGCCGCGCCAGGTACGCCTGGGGCGCCGGGCGTGCCCGCGCCCATGCCACCCATGTCCGGCCAGAGCAACCTGCCCACCGTTGCCAACCACGGCACCCCGGCGCCCAGCTCCGGCGGTGTCAGCACCGGCCGCATGCTCGCGCAGGTGCCGCTGCGCGAGTCATTCCGTGACGCCAAGTTCCGCATCCAGCAGCGCGTCATCCAGGACCTCGACCCGAAGCTCGACCTTTCCAACCAGGTCGAGGTGCGCCGCGAGATCGAAGAGGCGTTCGGCCGGGCACTCGACTCCGAGGGCCTCGCGCTCACGCGCGCCGAGCGCACGCGAATGCTCGAGCAGATCACCGACGAGATCATTGGCCTTGGGCCGCTCGAGCCGCTCCTGCGTGACGAGAGCATCACCGAAGTCATGGTCAACGGACCGCGCCAGGTCTACATCGAGCGCTCGGGCAAGATCGAGCTCACCAACGTGACGTTCCAGAACGACGAGCACGTGATGCGCATCATCGAGCGCATCATCGCCCCCATTGGCCGGCGCGTTGACGAGTCGTCGCCAATGGTCGACGCGCGCCTCGTCGATGGCTCACGCGTCAACGTCATCATCCCGCCGATCTCGCTCGTGGGCCCGGTCATCACCATTCGAAAGTTCTCGGCCACGCCACTGACGACGGACGACCTGATCCGCTTCGGCAGCGCGACGCCGGAGATGTTCGACTTCCTCCGCGCGTGCGTGGAGGCACGGCTCAACATCTTCGTCTCGGGCGGCACTGGCTCGGGCAAGACGACGATGCTCAACGTCCTTTCGTCGTTCATCCCCAACGACGAACGCATCGTGACGGTTGAGGACGCTGCTGAGCTGCAGCTGCGCCAGGAACACGTGGTCACGCTCGAGTCGCGCCCCGCCAATATCGAGGGCAAGGGCGCGATCCCCATCCGCGAACTGGTACGAAACGCCCTCCGCATGCGGCCCGACAGGATCATCGTCGGCGAGTGCCGCAGCGGCGAGGCTTTGGACATGCTTCAGGCAATGAACACCGGCCACGACGGATCAATGTCGACGGGCCACGCCAACACGCCGCGCGACATGCTTTCCCGACTCGAGACGATGGTGCTCATGGCCGGGGTGGAGCTGCCGCTGCGCGCCGTACGCGAGCAGATCGCGTCCGCGGTGGACCTCATCGTCCACCAGGACCGGCTCAAGGACGGCACACGCAAGATCACCAACATCACTGAGGTCCAGGGCATGGAAGGCGACGTGATCGTCCTCCAGGACGTGTTCATCTTCGAGCAGACCGGCGTCGTCGAGGGCAAGGTCCAGGGTCGGCTCAAGCCGACCGGGGTCCGGCCGCGCTTCGCTGAGAAGTTCGAGATGCATGGCATCCACCTGCCGCCGCGCATGTTCGGGCAGCCCTTCTGATGGATCCCATGATCCTCGTCGTCGCGGGTCTTGCCGCGGTCGGCGTTCTCCTCGTATTCGCCAGCCTGGCCAGTGGCTCGGACGTCAATGCGCGCCTCGAGCGCTACGCGTCTGCGGCACCCAGCGACAAGGCGCCCAAGAAGGACATCGGCGAGCGCCTGGCCGCGTCATCTGCGCTGGCCAACATCAACCGCGTCGTGGAGAAGCGCGACTTCGGCAGCAACCTCGCCCGCGAGCTTGCCCGCGCCGACGTCGCCCTGAAGCCGAGCGAGTTCCTCGCCATCCGCTTCGCGCTGATCATCGGCATCCCGCTGTTCATGATCATCCTGAGCACGTTCATCGCGCCCCTGGGCAGCCCGATCGTGTGGATCGTCGGTGTCGTCATCGGCTTCTGGCTGCCCAAGTTCTGGCTCAACCGACGCAAGGGCAGCAGGCTGAAGGCGTTCAACTCCGGCCTGGCCGACACGATCATGCTGCTGGCCAACTCGCTCCGCGCGGGCTCCTCGTTCCTGCAGTCGGTGGAGATGGTCGTGCGCGAGGCACAGCCGCCAATCTCAACTGAGTTCGGCCGCGTCATTCGCGAGGTCAACCTGGGCCTGCCCCTGGACGACGCGCTGGCCAACCTGGGCCGGCGCATGAAGTCGGACGACCTTGACCTGATGATCACGGCCATCGCCATCCAGCACCAGGTCGGTGGCAACCTCGCCGAGATCCTCGACACGATCGCGTACACCATTCGCGAGCGGGTGCGCATCAAGGGCGAGATCAAGACGCTCACTGCCCAGCAGCGCATGTCCGGCTACGTCGTTGGCTTCCTGCCCGTGGCGTTGGTCATCCTGCTGTCGGTCATCGCGCCCACGTTCATGGCGCCCATGTTCCAGAAGCCGCCGGCGCTGTTCGGTCAGCCGGCCGGCTACTTCATCCTCGGCTTCGGCGCATTGATGATGGGCATCGGCTTCATTCTCATCCGCCGCATCGTCGACATCGAGGTCTGATGCCGTGCTGCCAGTGATCGTCGCCGGTCTCGCCGGCGTCGGAGTCCTTCTCGTCTTCTACGCGCTCGCCGGGTCGCGCCCAATGGATCCGGTCCAGGCGCGCCTGTCGCAGCTCGGCTCGATGCAGGCCCGCACGCTCGAGGAGATCGAGCTGCAGCAGCCACTCTTCGAGCGCACCCTGCGCCCGGCGGCACGGCGCCTGTCGGGCATCGCCCAGCGCTTCGCGTCGCCATCGAAGGTCAGCCGCACTGAGAAGCGCCTGCTCATGGCGGGCAACCCGGGTGACCTGCGCAGCATCGACTTCCTGGGCATGAAGCTCGTCGTCGCCGGACTCGTCGGCGGCGGCACGTTCGCCTTCTGCGTCCTGTTCATGGGCTCGGCCGCATTCGGCTTCCTGGGCGGGCTCGCCCTGGGCGGCATCGGCTTCATGGCGCCCGAGATGTGGCTCAGCCGGCGCATCAAGAAGCGCCAGAAGAGCATCCTGCTGGCCGTGCCGGACACGCTTGACCTGCTGACGATCTCGGTCAAAGCCGGCCTGTCGTTCGACGGCGCGCTGGCCAAGGTCGTCGAGAAGACTTTCGGGCCGCTCTCGGACGAATTCCGCCGCTCGCTGGCGGAGATCCGCGTTGGCAAGCTGCGCCGCGAGGCGCTGCGCGACATCGTCGGCCGGACCGAAGTGCCCGCGCTGTCCAACTTCATCGCCGCCATCGTCCAGGCCGAGCAGCTCGGCGTGCCGATCGCCAAGGTTCTGCAGGTTCAGTCGGAGCAGCTGCGCATCGAGCGGCGCCAGCGCGCCGAGGAGCTCGCCGCCAAGGCGCCGATCAAGATGCTCTTCCCGCTCGTCGGCTGCATCTTCCCCTCGATGTTCATCGTCATCCTTGGCCCGGCTGTCATCCTGATCGCCTTGAACATGTCAACCGGGACGTAGTGCAGCAACTCGTCGTGGAGCGCGCCACCGACGGCGCGCCGGTGTGGGCGGTCGACGTCGCCGATTCGTGGCTGTCGAGGCTGCGCGGGTTGATCGGCCGTCCCTCGCTCGCGCCCGGGCACGGGCTCTTCTTCCCGGGCACGAACGGGATCCACATGCTCTTCATGCGCTTCGCCATCGATTGCGTCTTCGTCAGTGACGCCGGCGCCGACGGCGCGCGCGAGGTCGTCGCAGTGCGACCGAACCTGCGCCCGTGGACTGGCGTCGTCTGGTTCGTGCGCCATGCGCGCGGCGCGATCGAGCTAGGCGCGGGCAGTGCCGCCCAGGCCGGCATCAAGGTCGGCGACCGTCTTCGGCTTGTGGGCCAGGGGTAGCGAAGGCGCGCCTCGGTCCTTGACGGCAAAGGGCAGGAGCATGCCGGCGACCGTCACGAACGGCAACAGCTCGAGTGGCAACCAGCCGAGCAGCGGCAGCAGCACGGCGAACCGACGGCCTCTCGACGCGACCAGCGCGGCGGGCACGATCAGGTTCGTCAGGTAGTGGTCCCACAGCAGCGGCGTCAATAGCAGCGTGGCCATCAACGTCACCGCGAAGCTGATCTCGCGGTCACGCCGCAGGCTGACCACGATGGCACCGATTGCGACGATGTAGCCACCGATCAACGCGAGGTTGGCCAGCGACGCGGGAGCACCGAGGGCGAGGGCGGTGGAGCCGAAGTCGAGGTTGCGCTGGACGCCCAACGTCCCACCCAAGTTGCGTAGGACGGTGGCGTAGTCGAGCCACGAATCGAGGCCAACGAACGGCAGGCTGGCGAGCAGCGCGATGGCAAGACCGGCAACGGTGGCCAGCGCCGCGCGCCACTGGCGGCGGACGAGCCACCACAGCCAGATCGCGCCCATCGCCGGCCGGATCGTCATCGACGCGGCGAGAGCTAAGCCGCCAATCGGACGGTCGAGGAAACGCCACACGACGACGGCGAGGAAGGTGACGATGACGCTGACGTTGCCCAGGTTCAGGTCGTGCAGGAACTGCGGGCTGATGGCAGCCACGCCCAGCGTCGCGAGCTTGACCCAGCGCGGTACCGGCATCAGCAGGCACGTGGCCACCAGCAGCAGGACGCGGCCGACGAACCAAGCGAGTGTTGCTGTGTCGGGCCCGAGAGCGGTGAGCGGGGCGATCAGCAAGGCCGGCAGCGGCGAGTACAAATAGAGCCCGCCCGGTCCGGGCCGGAACGGGCCGTTGAGGGTCTCGGCCTGGTACGGCGAGCCCGTCGCGACAAGCCGCAGCGCGGCTTCGTAGTAGGCCGCGAAGTCGTAGCCCCACCCCGCGCTTTGCCGCAGCCCGAGCGTGACCATGACCACGAGCGCAACGATGACGATGCCGCCGAAAAGGAGGGCAACGGGCACCCACCACGGCGTCCCGGCGCGCCGCGCGGGCAGGGACGGCTCTTCAGGCATCCGGCCGATCATAAGTGCGCGATAAGTCGCCGATGAGCGCCCGTTGAGCGCGGCGCGCCATGCTCGCAGGCGTGGTGCAACGACTGCTCGATGTTCTCCTGCCGCCCACCTGCCCGGGCTGTGGCAAGGAGGGCCAGATCATCTGCGCGCGCTGCCGGACGTCGCTCGTCAGGCGGCTCGAGGAGCCCGCGGGCGTGCCCATCGGCCTGCCCAGCCGCCAACCGGCGGGCATCGTGCAGCTCGAATGGTGCGCCGCGTACAACGGGCCGGCGCGGGCTTGCCTGCACGCGCTCAAGTACGACGGCGAGCGCCGCCTCGTCGAGCCGCTCGCCGAGATCATGGCCGGACGCTGGGAGCGCGCGTCCGTTGGCGGCGACGTGCTCGTGCCCGTGCCCGTTCACGCCGCGCGGCGCCGCCAGCGCGGATTTGATCAGGCTGAGCTTCTCGCCGTGGCGATTGGACGAAGGTTGAATCTGCCCGTTGTGAGCGCGGTTGCGCGCGCTTCGCGGACCACTGCACAGCACGCGTTGGGTAAGACCGCGCGAGCGGCGAACGTTGGTCACGCGTTCGCGGCGCATCCCACGGCCGCGCATCAGGTCCGCGGCAAGTGGGTCGTGCTCGTCGACGACCTGATCACGACCGGCGCGACAGTCGCCGGTTGCGCGGCCGTGCTCTACGACTCGGGCGCGCTGGCCGTGTCCGCGCTCGCGCTGGCGCGCGAGCGCTGAGCCGCTTCATCGTCGCGCTGCGTTGGCGGCCACTCCGACCTTGGCCGCAGCCTGTACTCGCCGTTCTTGCGCGACATGAACCCCTCATCGACGAGGTAGCGCCGCACGGACGCGGCATCGGCGTTCAGCGCGCCGAGGCGCTGGTTGACTTCCTTCTCGGGATACTTGTGCTTGCGCTCGAAGACGGTCTCGGCAACGTAGCGGAGCACGACAAGGCGCTTCGAGCGCTGCGCCGGAACGCTGGTCAGCATGCCGTTCTCGATGAAGGAGCGGATGACCTTCGCCTCTTCGGCGCTGGCCCACTCAGGCGCATCCGCTGGCGGTGCCTCGCCGGCCTGTTCGCGCGCGAGCTTGCCGAGGTCCGCACCAATCTCCGCCAGGCGCTCCAGACGAAGCGAGTAGTCCATGTACGGCCGGCGCGGCGTGGACTCGACCAGGCGCGCAGCACGCAGCCGGTTGAGGTGGTGGACGACGGTGCCCGGGCTCAGCTCGAGTCGCTTGGCGAGGTCCTCAACGGACATCGCCTTGCCTTCGGCGAGCACGCCGATGATGCGCAGCCGGGATGCGTCCGAAAGTGCCTTGAGCGCGACGAGCAGATCAGGTTCCACGGGCGCTACGTTACGGCCAAGTTTGATGCACGTCAAATCAGTGCGATCCGGCTCGAATCGGGCCTCCGGCCTACGATCCCTACGTGCAGGTGGCGAGCGTGGAGCGGAATTCGGGCAGGACGCTGGGTCCGCACCTCCCGCTCGGCGCGGGACTGCTCAAGGCCGCCGCACGCGCGGACGAGATCGGCGCCACCGCCGTGCAGCTGTTCACGGACAACCCCACGGCTTGGCGACGGCGCGAAGAGCAGCCCAAGCAGCTCGAGGAGTTCCGCGCGCGGCTGCATGCGTCCGGTGTGCGCTCGATCGCGGTCCACGCGCCGTACCTCGTCAACCTGTGCGGCGCGAACACTGATTTCTGGCAGAAGTCGGTGGCGACCATGGCCAATGAGCTCCGTGTTGGCCAGAGGTACGGCGCGGACGGCGTGGTCATGCACATCGGATCGCATCGCGGACTCGGCCGCGAGGCGGGCATCGGACGGCTCGTCGCCGGGCTACGGGCGGTTCTGGACGAGACGAGCGGCGCAGTCACGGGCACGTCGCCAATGCCGCGGCTCGTGCTCGAGAACGCGGCCGGAACCGGCGATGGCATTGGCGCGCCGCTCGAGGACCTGGGCGACATCTGGGACGCCGCGGCAGCAGACGGTCTGGCCATGGATAGGCTCGGGATCTGCCTTGACACGGCGCACCTGTGGGGCGCCGGCTACGACCTGTCCAGCGATGCGGGCATCGAGGACGTCGTCAGCAGGCTGGATGCGCTCTTCGGACGCGACAAGGTGGTCATGCTCCACCTGAACGATTCGCGCACAACCGTGGGCTCACGCCTGGACCGCCACGAACACATCGCCGCCGGCCAGGTCGGAACAGATGGACTTCGCGCGCTGGTCACTCATCCGTGGTTCGCCAGCCTGCCCACATACCTCGAAACGCCGGGCATGGACAGCGGCTACGACCTCGTCAACCTGGACCGCGTGCGCATGCTCATCGACGGCGAGACGCCCCCGCCGCTGCCCCCAGAAGCCTTCGAAGTGCGCGGCTCCAAGACCCGCACCGCGCCGCCGGCGAGCGCCTGAAATTGCTTTGACCCGCTAGTGCGCGGTCGGGCCGTACCAAGGGCCTATATCGAGCACCGGGGGCGCAACGGATCATGCCGATGTCGCCCAAAAGCGGCCGAAAGATCGAGGGAGAAGCCGTCACTCGGCCAGCGGAGAAGTCAGCATCCAATGAGCGTTCAGAACGGTCGAGCCTTCAATGAATGGCTGCGGACCCAGCTCAAGGCGAAGAAGATGTCGCAGCGCCAGTTGGCGCAGCAGTCGGGCGTGGATCATTCGACGATCTCCCGTCTCGTGCGCGGCGATCGGACGCCTTCACTTGGCACCGCCACCAAGCTAGCCCGCGGATTGCGGGAGCTGCGCGACGAAACCGAGACGCCGCATTACTTCGGCCTCGTCCAATCGTCGACCAGCCACCCAACGGCGCGCGTTGAGTACGCGCTCCGCTCGGACGACCTGTTGAGCGAGCCGCAGGTTCGCCAGGTCATGGAGTACTACCTCGCGCTGCGCATGCGCCGCCTCGCGGCCGCGCGCCAGAACGGTCAGGGCGCGCGCCCCGGATCGCCGCAAGCCGGCCCGGTGCTCGTCGCACGGATGCCGACGCGCAACTAGATCACCCATCGCCTTCGGAGAGAGGGCACAGATCGCGGTCGCTGTACCACCCGGCGCCCGCCCCGCCGATGCCGGTCGAACAACAAAGTCGACCGGCATCGTCGTATGTGTCGCGCGATCAGCCGGCGCTGGGCTCCACCGAGGGGGTTACAGGACTGGCCTTTGCCTTCGTCTTGTCCGACAGCACCCACACGATGGTGCCGAAGACGATCACCGACAGCACGCTGATGGCGCGGTCGACGAGAACGATCGCAGCGGCGTCCTGCTGGGGGACGTTGTAGATGCCGATCAGAATGCCCGCGACCCCCAGCTCGACCAAGCCAAGACCGGCGGGCGTAAACGGCACGGCCGTCAGCAGTGACGCGATCAGGGCGACGAAGAATGCCCCGCTGATGCCGAGCTGAATGTCAGTGAAGCCGAGTGCCTGGATGACGAGGTAGAGGCGCATCGCTTCCGTTGCCCAGATCAGCCCGGTCAGGACGGCCAGCCACGGCAGGTTGCGCGCGCTGATCGAGAACAATCCCTCTTCGAAACGGTCGTAGAACTCGACGATGCGGTGCGGCAGGGGCAGGCGGCGGATGATGCGGCTGCCGAAGTTGCGCACGATGAACAGGCCGACCGAGAGCAACGCGATGACGGCGATGCCGATAGCGAAAACGATCTGGACTTCGGGCGACAGCCCGTTGCGAAAGCTCCAGAAGCCCGCGGCCAGGCCGAGCAGGACGATCGCGAAGAGATCGAAGACGCGCTCGATGAAGATCGTCCCGAAGGCGAGGCTGGCCGACACGCCGTTGTTGACCTTGACCAGGTACGCGCGATAGACGTCGCCGAGCTTGGCCGGCACGAGGCAGTTGACCAGCCAGCTGATGAAAATGATCTCGGTCGAGTCACGGACTGAGACCTTGGCTCCGGCACCGCGCAGAAGGAGCGTCCAGCGGTAGCCGCGTAACGGGAAGCCAAGGTAGTAGATCAGGAAGGCGGCCAGCAGCAGGACGGGATTTGCCTGGCTGACGACCTGGAACAGCAGCGCAAAGTTGATGTTGCCCACCAGCACGGCGATCAGCACCAGCAGCACGAGCGGCAACGCGATGGCGACAATCGTGCGCGGGTCGCGCAAACGCGCCGAAAGTGGAGGCGGCGGCGTGCTTTCTTCGTGGACGAGCGGGTAGTCGGGAATCTCCTCGACGTCGCCGTCCGGGGCGGAGTTCGTGTCCGGCTTGCGGTTGGTCGGCCCCGTCATGCGACCGGCATCCGGCTGTTGCCGCGCATGCGCTGCACGACCTTGGCGAACGGCATGCCCAGGCGGACGAGGCGCGAGCCATGGGCGGTGACGAGGCGGGGACTGGCCGCCAGGGCGGCGCGCATCTGCTCGGCGGTCTCGAGCGGGCTGTCGAAGATGGTGTAGGCGACGCCAACTTCCATCACCGTGTGCGCATCGGACGACGCGACGCCCGGCAGGTCATTGAGCTTGGCGAACTCCGCCGCGCGCCGATTGCCGTCGCCGGCGATCAGCCGCGCATTCCACGCCTCGACGTAGTCGAGATGCGGCAGCACCAGCGCCAGCTCATCCTCCCAGCCCTTGCGCCCGCCGCCCGAGCGGAAGCGATCGAAGGGATGGGCCAGGCCGCAGATGCCGCCCTGCTCGTGGATGAGCTTGGCCGCCTCGTGCGCGGCAAGGCCGGGGCGAATTGGCTTGTCGATGTACAGCGCGATCAGGTCGCCGGTTGTGGTGCGCACTTCCTGGCCAACAATGATCTTGAGCCCTGCTGGCGCCGCGTCGCGCGCGCGCAGTGCGCCGTCCACGCGATCGTGGTCCGTGACGGCCAGATGGCTCAGGCCGCGCTGGGCCGCCGCGCGCGCGACCTGCTCCGCCCTGGCCAGCGAATCAAAGGATGCCGACGTATGGCAGTGCAGATCTGCGAACGAGCGGACCGCTCCGCTCGCGGTGTCCGTGCTCAGATCTTCTGGACGAGCGACTTGCGAAAGAAATCGAAGTGCTCGAGTGCCAATCCTGTGCCCAGGGCGACGCAGTTGAGCGCGTTCTCGGCGACGTGGCAGGGAACGCCGGTGACCTGGGTAAGCAGCTTGTCGATGTTGCGCAGCAGCGCGCCGCCGCCACTCATGACCATGCCCTTGTCGATGATGTCGCTCGACAGCTCGGGTGGCGTCTCCTCGAGCACGCCACGGACCGCGCCGACGATCTGCTGGAGAGGCGCCTCGAGCGCCTCCATCACCTCAGACGAGGTAAGCGGCACGGTGCGCGGCAAGCCCGCGATGAGGTCGCGGCCGCGGACCTCCATGTGCAGCTCGCGCTCGAGCGGCAGCGCGGTGCCGATCTGGATCTTGACCTCTTCCGCCGTGCGGTCGCCGATCATGACGTTGTACTTCTTGCGCACGTAGTTGGAGATCGCCTCGTCGAAGCGGTTACCGCCCACGCGCACGGAGCGCGACACGACGATGCCGCCCAGTGAGATGACAGCGATCTCACTCGTGCCGCCGCCGATGTCGATGATCAGGTTGCCGGAAGCCCCGGAGATGGGCACGTTCGCGCCGATCGCGGCGGCCAGCGGCTCCTCGATCAGGAACGCCTCCTTGGCGCCAGCCTTGAGCGCCGCATCGCGCACCGCGCGCTTCTCGACGCTCGTCACGCCGGAGGGCACGCTGATCATGACGTCCGGCTTGGTAAATGAGCGCCCGGCCTTCTTGATGAAGTAGCGCAGCATCGCCTCGGTGATGACGTAGTCGGCGATGACGCCGTCCTTCATTGGCCGGATCGCCGTGATGTTGCCGGGCGTGCGCCCGATCATCTCGCGCGCCTCTTCGCCAACGGCAACGATGTGGTTGTCGTCGCTGACCGCGACGACGCTCGGCTCACGGGTAACGATGCCCTTGCCCTTGACGTAGACAAGGATGTTGGCCGTGCCGAGATCAATACCGATTTTCATCTGGTGGTAACGCCCGTCCCTTCGGAGACACGTTCGATCTGCGCGCCGAGATCGAGGAACTTGCCTTCGATGTTCTCATACCCCCGCCGAACGTGATGAGCGCCGTGAATCACGCTCGTCCCTTCGGCGGCAAGGGCGCCCAGGATGAGCGACGCGCCCGCGCGCAGGTCGCCCATCTCAACTTCTGCGCCGCGCAACGGCGATGGTCCGGCTATCTCGGCGTGGTGCGTGTCCTTGAGCTCGACCTGCGCGCCCAGCTTGCGCAGCTCGCTCAGCCACTCGAGGCGGTCCTCGAAGATCGTCTCGTGCAGCGAGCTGCGGCCGTTGGCCTGGCTGAGCAGCACTGATGTGGGCGACTGCAGGTCCGTGGCGAGGCCGGGATACGGCGCCGTCTCGATGTCGCGCGCCGAGAACGCGTCACGAATGTCCGGGTTGCAGTGCACCTCGATGGTGTCGCGGCCGCACGCGACCGGCACGCCAATGTCCGACACGACGTCAAGGAACGCGCCCAGGTTGTCGCACGGCGCGGACTCGATCGTCATGTCGCCGCCTGTCACCGCGGCGGCCACGACAAACGTGCCCGCCTCGATGCGGTCGGCCATGACCTTGTGCTCGGCGCCGCGCAGGCGGCGCTGGCCCTCGACCACGATCGTGTCCGGATCGGTGCGCTCGACCTCCGCGCCCATCTGCTGCAGGAGCACGATCAGGTCGTCCACCTCGGGCTCGCGCGCCGCGGGCTTGATGACGGTCGTGCCCTCGGCCAACGCCGCGGCCAGCATCGCGTTCTCGGTGCCCATCACGGTCACCTGCGGGAACGTGATCTCCGTCCCGCGCAGCCGGCCGGGGGTGCGCGCGAAGTAGTAGCCGTTGCGGTACTCGATGTCAGCGCCCATAGCGCGCATCGCGTCGACATGCAGGTTGACCGGGCGTCGACCGATTCGGTCGCCGCCCGGATTGCTGATGATCACGCGGCCAAAGCGCGACAGGAGCGGGCCAAGCAGGATGAAGCTGGCACGCATCTTGGCCGCGGCCTCGAGCGGCACGAAGAGCCACTCGACGTCGCCCGCGGCGATCTCATAGGTATTCGGCGCGGGATGGTCAACGACGACGCCGATGTCGCGCAGGACCTCGACCATCAGGCGCACGTCCTCGATCTCTGGGACGTTCGTGAACCGGCAGCGCTCGCCGGTCAGGGTGGCCGCGGCGAGCATCTTAAGAGCGGCGTTCTTGGAGCCGCTGATCTGGACGCGGCCACGCAGCGGCCGGCCGCCCGTTACCCGGAAGGCCTGCCTTTCAACCGGTAGGTCCTGGTATTCCCAGTGGAACCGACGATCCGCCAAGCGATCAGCCGCGCGAGCGCGGGCCCTCGCGACGGTGTCTCTCTGCGACGCGGATGCGGGTCAGGGCACGCTGTAGCGCAGCGCGAGCGCGAGCGAGATCGGCCGGCTCCTCGAAGCCCTCCGACAGCTGTTTCTCCGCCTCGCGACGGGCCTCGAGCGCCTTCTCGAGATCGATCTCCGATGCCATGTCCGCGGTTTCGGCCATGACCACGACCTTGTCCGGGCGCACCTGTAGGAAGCCGCCGGCGATGGCGAAGAACTCTTCCTCGCCAGCCTTGCGAATGCGCAGCTCGCCAAAGCCGAGCGTCGTCAGCAACGGCGCGTGATGCGGCAGGATGCCCAGCTCGCCTTCGATCCCGGGACAGACCACGGAATCGACTTCGTCGCTGAACACCTGCCGTTCAGGCGTCACGATTTCCAGCAGGAGTGGCATGGACGGCTAGGACGCGAGCTTCTTGGCGTTCTCGCGAACGTCGTCGAGCGTGCCGGCCAGGAAGAAGGCCTGCTCGGGCAGGTCGTCTGCCTTGCCCTCGAGGATCTCCTTGAACGACGCGACCGTGTCCTTGATGGGCACGTAGCGGCCCTCGCGGCCGGTGAACACCGCGCCCACGAACATCGGCTGGCTCATGAAGCGCTGCAGGCGCCGGGCGCGAGCGACCGTCGTCTTCTGCTCCTCTGAGAGCTCGTCGATGCCCAGGATGGCGATGATGTCCTGCAGGTCGCGGTAGCTCTGCAGGATGCGCTGCGTCTCGCGCGCGACCTCGTAGTGCTCCTGGCCGACGATGTTCGGATCGAGCACCGTTGACGTCGACGAGAGCGGGTCCACAGCGGGGTAGATGCCCAGCTCTGTCAGGTAGCGCTCGAGGCGAATGGTTGAGTCGAGGTGGCCGAACGCGGTCGCCGGCGCCGGGTCGGTGTAGTCGTCGGCGGGCACGAAGACCGCCTGGAGCGAGGTGATCGACCCGGTCTTGGTCGAGGTGATGCGCTCCTGTAGGCCGGCCATCTCCGTCGCCAGGTTGGGCTGGTAACCCACCGCCGAAGGCATTCGGCCGAGCAGCGCGGATACCTCCGACCCTGCCTGGGTGAAGCGAAAGATGTTGTCGATGAACAGGAGCACGTCGCGACCCTCGTCGCGGAAGTACTCCGCGAAGGTCAGGCCGGTCAGCGCCACGCGCAGGCGCGCGCCGGGAGGCTCGTTCATCTGGCCGAAGGCCATCACGGTGCGCGCGATGACGCCCGACTCGGTCATCTCCGCGAGGAGGTCGTTGCCCTCGCGCGAACGCTCACCGACGCCGGCGAAGACCGAATAGCCGCCGTGCTCTTCGGCGACGTTGCGGATCAGCTCCTGGATGATGACGGTCTTGCCCACGCCGGCGCCACCGAAGACGCCGACCTTGCCGCCCTTGGCGAACGGCGCGATCAGGTCGATGACCTTGAGGCCCGTCTCGAAGACCTCCGTGGCCGTTGCCAGCTGGTCGAAGGCAGGTGCGGCGCGGTGGATCGGGTACATCGTCTCCGCGCTGACCTCGCCCTTCTCGTCGATGGGCTTGCCGAGCACGTTGAAGACGCGACCGAGCGTCGCCGGGCCGACGGGGACAGAGATAGGTCCACCAGTGTCGTGAGCGCTGGCGCCGCGCGCCAGGCCGTCCGTGGTGGTCATGGCCACGGCACGAACCCAGTTGTTACCCAGGTGCTGCTGCACCTCGCACACGAGCGGGTCGCCCTCGCGCTCGATCTCGACGGCGTTGAAGATGGCCGGCAGCTGACCCGCCGGGAACTCGATGTCGACCACCGGGCCGGTGATCGCGATCACTCGTCCCGTAGCCGGTGCGGCTACTGCCATGTCCTTGTTGAACCTCCCTGGTCGATCAGAGCGCCTGGGCGCCTGTCGCGATTTCGATCATCTCGCGGGTGATGTTCGCCTGGCGAACCTTGTTGTAAGTGAGCGTCAGGTCCTCGATCAGCTCCTGCGCGTTCTCGGTGGCGTTCTTCATCGCCACCATCTGCGCCGAGTAGAAGCTCGCCGTCAGCTCCAGCGCGGCCTGGTAGACACGGGCTGCCACGTAGCGCGGCAGAAGCTGCTCGAGCACGGCCCCGGCGCTGGGCTCAAAGATGAACTGGTTGCCGGGAATGCCCTGCGTGTCCTCGGTCGGCTCGACCGGCAGCAGCCGCTCGACGGTCGGGCGCTGCACGAGCGTAGACACGAAGCGCGGGTAGATCAGGTCCACCTCGTTGTAGTTGCCGGCGATGAAGTCGTCCGTGATCAGGCGCGCGAGCGGGATCACTGACGCGAAATCGGGCCGCTCGCCGTAGCCGTCAAAGGTCGCCGCGATGGGCACGTGCGAGCGGCGCATCGCAGCGTGGCCCTTGCGACCAACGGTCACGACGCGCATCTCGACCTGCTCGGCGGTGATGTACTCGGACGCGCGGCGGATGACGTTCGTGCTCAGCGACCCGGCCAGACCACGATCGCTGGTGAGCAGCACGACGAGTCGGGTGCCTCCCTCGCGCTTGGCCAGCAGCGGATGGTCGTCCGCGCCGAGAACTGCCGCGAGGTCGGCGAGGACCTCGTCGATCTTGTCCGCGTACGGACGGGCAGCCAGCGTCGCATCCTGCGCGCGCTTCAGCTTCGAGGCAGCAACGAACTGCATGGCCCGCGTGATCTGCTTGATGTTGCGGACCGAGCTGATGCGGCGCCGGATTTCGCGCTGGCTGGGCATTGGCTAGGCCGAGAACTGCTGCTTGAACGCCTCGGTCGCGGTGCGCAGGCCGTTGACGATCTCGTCGCTCAGCTCCGGCTTCTCGCCAAGGGTCTTGAGCACGTCCGGATGCTCCGTCTCGAGGAAGCGGTAGAAGCGCTGCTCGAAGTCACGCAGCCGCGGCGTGGGCACATCGTCGAGATAGCCGTTGGTGACGACCCACAGGATCGCGACCTGGTTCTCGACCGGCAGTGGCTCGAACTGCGGCTGCTTGAGCACTTCAGATGTCTTCTCGCCGCGCGTCAGCTGCTTGCGCGTTGCCGCGTCAAGGTCAGAGGCGAACTGCGCGAACGCCGCCAGCTCGCGGTACTGGGCGAGGTCCAGCTTGAGCGGACCCGCGACCTTGCGCATCGCCTTGGTCTGCGCGGCGCCACCGACGCGTGACACCGAGATGCCCACGTTGAGGGCCGGTCGCTGGCCGGCGTTGAACAGGTCCGACTCCAGGTAGATCTGGCCGTCGGTGATCGAGATGACGTTCGTCGGGATGTACGCCGACACGTCGTTGGCCTGCGTCTCGATGACCGGCAGGGCCGTCAGCGAGCCGCCACCGTTGGCCTCGTTGAGGCGCGCGGCACGCTCCAGCAGGCGCGAGTGGAGGTAGAAGACGTCGCCCGGGTATGCCTCGCGGCCGGGCGGGCGCCGCAGCAGCAGCGACATCTCGCGATACGCCCAGGCGTGCTTGGTCAGGTCGTCGTAGACGCACAGCGCGTCCTTGACGAGCTTGCCGTCGACCTCGACGCCGTTCTCCATGATCTCCTCGCCGATGGCGGCGCCGGAGTAGGGAGCGATGTACTGCAGCGGTGCGGGCTCCTCGGCACCTGCGACGACGACGATGGTGTGCTCCATCGCGCCGTGCTGCTCGAGCGTGGCGACCGTCCGCCGGACCGTCGACATCTTCTGGCCAATTGCAACGTAGATGCAGATCAGGCCCTTGCCCTTCTGGTTGATGATCGTGTCGACCGCGACGGCGGTCTTGCCCGTCTGGCGATCGCCAATGATCAGCTCGCGCTGGCCGCGGCCAATCGGGATAAGCGCGTCGATCGCCTTGATGCCCGTCTGGACCGGCGTGTCGACGCTCTTGCGCGTGATGACGCCCGGGGCGACACGCTCAACCGGCCGCGTGGCGGTCGCGTTGATGGGGCCCTTGTCGTCTATCGGCCGGCCGAGCGGATCGACCACGCGGCCGATGAGCGCGGCGCCAACCGGAACCTCGACGACGCTACCGGTCGTCTTGACCTGGTCGCCTTCCTTGATCTCGGTGTAGTCGCCCAGGATGACCGCGCCGACCGTCTCCTCCTCGAGGTTGAGGGCCATGCCCATCACGCCGCCCGGGAACTCGAGCAGCTCCGAAGCCAGCGCGCCCTCCAGGCCATAGACCTGGGCGATGCCGTCACCGACCTCGACGACGGTGCCCACGGAGCGCATCTCGACGCCTGCGTCGAACTGGTCGATCGCCGACTTGATGATTGTTGTGATGTCTTCTGATCTGATGGCCATCGGGATGCTCCGTTCTGTCTAGGGAGTGATCGCGCCCGCGGCGAGCCGGCCGCGCAGGCGCTCGAGGCGGCCGCGCACGCTGCCGTCGATGAGCAGGTCGCCGAGACGGACCTGCACGCCACCGAGCAGGTTGGGATCGACGCGCAGGGTCAGCTCGACGCGGCCGCCGGTCATCTGCTCGAGCCGTGACCGGACGGCGGATACCTCTTGTTCGTCGAGCGGCGCCGCGCTGGTGGCCACGGCCTCGTGGATCCCCTCGCGCTTGTTGTACAGGCGCCGGAACTCGCGATAGATGTCCGAGATCGACTCGAGCCGGCGCCTGCGCAGCACAAGGCCCAGCAGGTTCCACACCTGCGGCAGCATCTCCACGTCCGTGAACAGCGACCGAACCGCGTTCTGGCGCTGCTCAATTGGGAACTCGGGATCCTCGAGCCGGCGTACGGTCGACTCGTCCGACATCGCGCTCGCGAGTCGGTCCAGCTGGGCAAGCCACGTATCCGTCGTGCCGTCGCGTTGAGCAATCTCAAACGCGGCTTCGGCGTAACGGCGCGCGGTGCTGGTTCTGGCCCCGGCCATGATCTGTTCCTGCTCGCCTAGTTGCTGCGGCCCGGCTGGGCGTTGCCCAGCGAGCTTGCGTCAACCTGGCTGAGGAACTCCTCGACCAGGCGTCGCTCACGGGGCTCGTTCATGGTCTCGCCAACGACGCGCGCGGCGGCCGCGAGCGCAAGCTCGGCAACCTGGTTGCGCACTTCGGCGAGGGCACGTTCCTTTTCGGTGGCAATGTCGGCCGCCGCGCGCTCACGCATCTGCTCGAGCTGGCTACGCGTCTCGGCCATGTCGCGCTCGCGGCTCTCGTCCGCGACACGCTGGGCTCGCGTGAGGACGTCCTCAGCCTCCTGGCGCGCCTGGGCGAGCACGCTGAGGCGCTCCGCAGCGGCGCTTTCGCGCTCCTGCCGAGCAGCATCCGCGTCACGCAGCGCCTGCTCGATCCGCTCCCGGCGGGCGCCCAGGTTGCGCGGAACGTTGCGCAAGCCGAGGTACCACGCCGCAACCAGGAAGAACAGGAAGTTCGCCGCGACGACGAGGATCCAGAAGACGTTGATGACCAGCCCGGTGTTCTCGGCCTCTGCCTGCAGAGCCGATACGAGGCTATGGCCCGCGCCACCAAGCGCGAACAGATCCACGTAAACCTCTTACTGGATGAAGATCGCGAGAAGGCCGACGACGATCGCCAGAACGCCGAGGCCTTCGGCGAACGCGGCGAGGATGATCGCCAGACCGCGGATCGCACCGGCTGCGTCAGGGTTGCGCCCGATCGCGCCGGCGGCCATGCCTGCCAGGATGCCAATGCCGATGCCGGGGCCAATGACACCCATCGCGGCCAGGCCTGCGCCAATGTGCTCCATTTGTCTCCTCTCCTCCTTTAAGGGAAAGCGATGCTAGATGCTCTGAGTCTGTTGAAGCGTCACACGAGCGTGCGACGCTGAACTCGCGGTGTTGACGACGGCCATCGCGGGCGCGCCGTGGGCTCCGGCCGGGGCCGGTTCGTTCTCGGCGGCCGCCATCGCCTCCTCGGCGACGTGGCCTTCCTCGTGGCCGTGATCCTCGATCGCGAGCACGATGTACATGAGTGACAGGATGCTGAAGATCAGCGCCTGGATCAGGTTGAGCATGAACTCCAGGCCGAGCAGCATCACGGGCAGGATCACGACGGTCAGCGCGGTGATGACACCCAGCGCGACTTCGCCGCCGTAGATGTTGCCGAAGAGACGCATTGACAGCGTCAGGGGCCGGACCAGGTCGAGCAGGAACTCCGTCAGGCCCACGAACATCGCGATAAGGCCCGCGCCAATGCCGTTCTTGAACTCGTAAAGGGGGAAGAACTTGCCCAGGTACTTGCGCGCGCCGAGCTTGTAGAAGCCCGCCACTTCGAACATCACGAAGCTCACGAGCGCGAGGCCAATGGTCACGTTCACGTCGCTCGTGGGCGCGCGCAGGAACTCGACGCGGCCCACGACGGGCAACAGGCCAACCCAGTTAGAGAACAGGATGAGCAGGAAGAAGCACACGAAGATGGGCACGTACGGCCGTGAGGCGGCGCCGCCGATCGACGTCGCGAAGCCTTCCATCGACTCGTATGCCCACTCGCCAAAGTTCTGCAGCTTGCCGGGCACGCCCTGGCCGCCGCGGGTGACGAGGAAGATCGTGATCAGCAGGCCAATCGAGACGATCCACAGCGTGAGGATCGTGTTGGTGATGCTCGGGTCGAACAGGATCGACAGGCCGCCAGAGCCGGTCTGCGCGTCAGCCGGATAGAGCACGTGCGGCGCAGGGAACTCGAGCGTGCCGTTGATGAAGCACACCGGGAACGGACAGGCCGCGCCGGGCTCGCCGGGCGGGAAGGGCGGGAAGGCCAGGATTGCGATCGCGTCGATGACGATGACAAGCACGAGCGCCGCGAGGATGACCACGCGTGGGTTAAGCGAACGCGACGACTTGCCGCTGCCAGTGGCAGTGGCGTCGGGCGCGCTGAGGCTCGTGTTCGGGTCGGCAGTCGACAAGCTTGCTCCTCGGAGAACCGGGCGGCTTTGGTTTAGTTCAGCCTACTCAGGAACTTCGTGATCAAGCGGTAATCGGCAGCGGCACCCAAGCCCGCGCCAGCCAGAAACCCGATCACAACGAAGATTGGGTTTGTCCCCAGCTGGAGGTCCAGCCAGTGGCCAGCCAGTGCTCCGACCATCGTCGTCACAAAAAGGACGAGGCCGATCTCCGAGAAAAGGGCTACATACCCCAGCCGCGGAATGTCGTTCACCACTGATCCGTTAACGCGCCGGGAGTATAGCAGCGGGTCACCGAGGGACGCCCTCGTCGGCCGATTCGTCCTCATTGTCCGGGTAGCTGCTCGCCTCGAGCGACTGCCCGGCCCGGCGAGTGAGCAGGAACAGCAGCGCGCCGCCGGCAATGACGACGAGGATGAAGACGGAGATCTGGCCGCGGCCGGACAGGAACAGGCCGGCGATGGCGAGCACGACGCACATGGCATAGATGACGAGCACCGCCTGGCGGTGGCTCAGGCCGCTGTCCAGCAGCCGATGGTGGAAGTGGCCGCGATCCGCGCTGAATGGCGACCGTCCCGATGAGACGCGACGGATGATGATCCAGAAGGCGTCGATGATTGGCACGCCCAGGAGCAGCAGCGCCAGCGCGACCTTGGCCGTACCCATCACGCTCAGCACGGCCAGGGCGTATCCCACCGAGAAAACCCCGGCCGTACCAATGAACACGCGCGCGGGGTGGAAGTTGTAGGGCAGGAAGCCCAGCAGCGAACCGGCCAGCAGGGCGCACATCACCGCCACGACCGGCTGGATGGGCGCGTCGAAGAGCGAGATGACTCCGAGCGTCAGGACGGCGATGAAGGCAATGCCCGCCAGCAGGCCGTCCAGCCCGTCGATGAAGTTGACGCTGTTGAGCATGCCCACGATCCAGATCGTCGTCGCCGCGGCCGCCGCCAGGTCCCCGAGCGGGATGCCCTGCTCCCCAAATGGGTTGGGGATCCGATCGATCGTCACGCCGAACACCAGCGCGATGCCCGCCAGCGCGAACTGGAAGATGAACTGCCAGCGCGCGCGCAGCTCGAGCCGATCGTCGATGTAGCCAAAGACGGCGCCGACGCTGACGCCCACGAACAGCGCGATGACCTCGCCCGTGCGCACGGCATTGAGCGGCAGGCCAAAGGCGAAGGCGGCGTTGATGGCCAGGCCGGCCACGCCAACGATCACGAACGAGGCGGCGACGGCGATGCCACCCGTGCGTGGGATCGGTTGCGCGTGGACGCGCCGATCGTCGTTGGGCACGTCGATCGCACCAAGGCGATCGGCGAAGCGAATGGAGAGCGGGGTGAGGATGAGGCTCAGGACCGCCGTCGCGGCAAAGGCGATGACAACGACAGGTAGCGCGTTCAGCGCCGCCTGAGTCACTACTCGGGCAAGCCCGGCACCGGGAAGCGGGCGCAGATGTCGTGCACGCGGCCGGCGAGCGCGGCGAGCGCCTGGTCGTCTTCGCGCTGCTCGATGGCCTGGACGATGAGCGCGCCAACTTCGCGCATCTCGGCCGCGCCAAATCCGCGCGTCGTCGTTGCCGGCGTGCCAACGCGGATGCCGGACGACGTGTTGGGCGGGAGCGGGTCGAAGGGGATGGCGTTCTTGTTGACCGTGATGCCGATGTTGTCCAGGACGTGCTCGGCTTCCTTGCCGGTCGTCCCCAGCGGCGTGACATCGACGAGCATCAGGTGGTTGTCCGTGCCGCCACTGACGACCTTGGCGCCGTTGTCGGCAAGCGTCTGGGCGAGAAGCTGCGCGTTGGTGATGGTGCGCTCGATGTCGTTGCGGAACTCGTCCGTCGCTGCGAGCTTGAGCGCAACGGCCTTGGCGGCGATGACGTGCATCAACGGCCCGCCCTGCAGGCCGGGGAATACGGTCTTGTCGACCTGCTTGCCAAGGTCCGCGCGGGAGAAGACGAGGCCGCCGCGCGGGCCGCGCAGCGTCTTGTGCGTGGTCGTGGTCACCAGATCGGCATGCGGGAACGGGCTGGGATGCTGGCCGGCAGCGACGAGCCCCGCGATGTGGGCCATGTCGACCATCAGCAGCGCATCGACGTCCCTGGCGATCGCGCCGAGCCGCTCAAAGTCGATGATGCGCGGATACGCACTGGCGCCCGCGACGATCATCTTGGGCCGCACCTCGCGCGCCTGGACGGCCAGCGCGTCGTAGTCGATACGCGCGTCGTCCTCGCGCACGCCATAGGCGTGGACCTCGAACCATTTGCCGCTGAAGTTGACCGGCGAGCCGTGCGTCAGATGCCCGCCGTGGGCGAGGTTCATGCCCAGCACGCGATCACCGATGTTGAGCACCGAGATATACGCGGCCATGTTCGCCTGCGCCCCGGAGTGGGGCTGGACGTTGACGTGCTCCGCGCCGGGGAAGAGCGCGAGGGCACGCTGCTGCGCGAGGCGCTCGACCTCGTCCACGAACTCGCAGCCGCCGTAGTAGCGCTTGCCGGGCAGCCCTTCGGCGTACTTGTTGGTCAGCCACGAGCCCTGTGCCTCGAGCACCGCGCCGAACGCGTAGTTCTCGCTGGCGATCAGCTCGATCTTCCAGCGCTGGCGCTCGCGTTCGCCAACCATCGCGTCCCACAGCTCGGGGTCGACTTCAGACAGTGGCGACCAGGCAAGTCGCGAGGGTGAGGAAAGCGTCACGGCGCTGTGAGTTTAGCCTTCAGCGGAGGGCCGCTGTGATGTCCGCCGCGGAAACGGCGCCCTCGCGCAGGACGCGCGGCGGCTCAGTGGCAGACGAGCAGTCGACAACCGTCGAAGGCGTGCCGCCGCGCACCGGACCGTCGTCGAGGATCAGCGCGAGAACGTCGCCCAGGGCTTGCTCCGCGAGCTGCGCGCTCGTTGCGTCCGGTTGGCCCGAAACGTTCGCTGATGACGCTGCGATCGGCCCGAGCCTGCGGGCGAGGGCGCGGGGCACGTCGTGATCCGGCAGGCGCATACCCAGCGTGGGCCGGCCGCCGCCGAGCAGCGCGGGCAGCTCGACGTCCGCGCGCCGTTCAAGGACGATGGTCAGCCCGCCGGGCCAGAAGCGCGCGGCGAGCTGCTCGGCGGCGGGCGTGACAACGGCCAGGCCACGCACCTGATCGAGCGAGTCAACAAGCAGCTGGATGCCCTTTTCCGCGGAGCGTTGCTTCGCGGCGATGAGCCGCTCCACGCCGTCCTCGGTCGGCAGCGCGCACACGCCGTAGACGGTCTCGGTGGGTATACCCACCACCTCGCCGATCTCGAGGGCAGCGACGGCGAAGTCGATCGCGCTGTCGTCGCCGGCCGGGATCAAGGTAGCCATCAGTGCGCCCGCGCGATCTCGACCACGCGCGCACGGCCGGCGAGATCCTTGTGCACGACCGACTGCCAGCCCTCGCCAAGCTCCGCCGCTGCCGCCTGCGTCGCATTGGCCTGATCCGAGCCGATCTCCAACAGCGCAACACCGTTAGCGGTGAGCGCGGAGGGCAGCTGGCGGATCAGCCGGCGGACTAGGTCGAGCCCGTCAGCGCCGCCGTCGAGGGCGGTCACCGGTTCGAAGCTCGCGGCCACGGGGAGAGTCGGTACATCGGCGGTTGGAATGTAGGGCAGGTTGGCCAGCATGATGTCGACGGGGATCAGATCGGCACCGTCGGTCAGGTCGGCCGTGGCGAAGTCGATGGCATCAGCGACGCCGTGGGCGACCGCGTTCTCAACGGCGACGGCGAGAGCGTCGGCGGAGATGTCTGTGGCGTGCAGGCGGACGTCTTCGCCGTAGCCACGCCGGCGGCTTTCGACCGCGACGCTGACGACGATCGCGCCGCTGCCCGTGCCCACGTCCCAGACGCGCAGCGGCGATCCGGGATCGCGTGGTGCACCGGTCAAAGCCGACGCGATCCTGGCCAGGGCGAGCTCGACGAGCGTCTCGGTCTCCGGCCGCGGAATCAACGCGCGCTGATCGACGCTGAACACGAGGCCGTAGAACTCCTTCAGCCCGCGGATGTACGAAACGGGCTCGCCCTTCGCCCGGCGCTCGACGAGCTGCTCGAACTCCTGTGCGCGTTCGGGGCCAACGCCCGCCTCAGGCCCGGCGAGCAACGTCGCCCGCCCAACGTGCAGCACGTGGCCAAGGAGCACCTCGGCGTCCAGCCGCGGCGTTTCCGAGCCGGTCTCCGTCAGCCGCGCGGCAGCTTGATGCAGCAAGCCCCCGACGGTTGGGTCGGCCGGCACGCGCGCTAGAGCCGAACGACGACGTCCACGTCGCCAGTGCGGCGCAGAACCTCGACGGAGATCGAGTCCGTCTCGCGACTGAAAGCCAGGTCCACCAGCGCGCCGCCCACCCGCAGGTTGCGCAGGCGCACGTCGGCGAGCCAATCGGGCAGCGCCGGCCGCACCAGCTCCAGCCGGCCGCCGCGCGCGTCAGGAGTCATGCCCAGCGTCGCGGCAACCATGTGAAACAGCGAACCGGCGGCCCATGCCTGGGGCGAGCAGGCAACCGGATACGGCACGGGCATGGGCGAGTAGTCGCGGCCGAAGCCGCAGAAGAGCTCCGGCAGGCGGGCCTCGCGGAAATGTGTCGTCGCCTCGAGCAGCGCGCCGGCGACGCGGCGTGCCTCGTCCTGCAGGCCGTAGCGCGCGAAGCCCGCGGCACAGATGCCGTTGTCGTGCGGCCAGATCGTGCCGAGGTGATAGCCAATGGGGTTGTAGCCGACCGTTCCGCTCGACAGCGTGCGGATGCCCCAGCCGCTCCACATCCCGTCGCCGGTGAGCACCCGCGCGACGCTCGCGGCTCGCTCCGGGGACGCGATGCCGGTCCACAGCGCGTGCCCCGCGTTGGACGCGACACCGTCGGCAGCGCGTTTCCTGCCGTCGAGGGCCAGCGCGTAGGTTCCGGCGTCTTCCATCCAGAACTTCTCTTCGAAGCTCCGGCGCAGCGCGTCGGCGGCGTGGTCCTGGCGCTCGGCGAGGCGCGTCTCACCGCGCAGCCTGGCCAGCCGGGCGATGCCGCGCCGGGCGGCGTAGACGTAACCTTGGACCTCCACCAGCGCGATTGGCCCTTCGGCCAGGCTGCCGTCGCGGTTGCGCACCGAGTCCCACGAATCCTTCCAACCCTGGTTGGACAGTCCACGCTCGGATTGGCGCTCGTATTCGACAAAGCCGTCGCCGTCCAGGTCGCCGTACTTCTCGATCCAGGCGAGGGCGGCGAGGGCGTTCGGCCAGAGCTGGTCGAGCAGCTCGTCGTCCGCCGTCCAGCGCTCGTATTCGTCCAGGAGCATCAGCCACAGCGGCGTCGCGTCCACGGTGCCGTAGTACGGGCTGTGCGGGATCTCGTTGTTGCGCGCCAGCTCGCCGGTGCGCAGCTCGTGCAGGATCTTGCCCGGTTCCGCGTCGCGCCACTCGTCGATCTCCGTCGCCTGGTGGCGCGCCAGCAGGCTGAGCGTGTTGCGTGCGACCTGCGGCCGGACCGACAGCAGCTGCAGGCTGGTGATGATCGAGTCGCGCCCGAACAGGCAGCTGAACCAGGGCACGCCCGCGGCGATGTAGCGGTCGTTGGTCTCCTCGTCCGTGTTCAGCAGCAGCCGCAGGTCGGCGCTGGCGCGCTCGAGGGCACGCTCGGCGAGCAGGTGCGACGTGTCGATCGCCGCGGAGCTCTGGCGCCACGCCCGATGCATCGCGGTTGGCTGGTCAACGTCGATGCGCGGCGGAACGTCCTCCTTGGCATCGTCGTGCCAGACCTCGACGCTCAGCGTAAGCGCCGCGCCGGCCTCGATCGTCCGATCGAGCTCGAGCGTGACGACGCCCTTCGCGCCGTCGTCGCCGCCGGCGACGACGGTCATCTGCGGCGTGACGGCGACATGCGTCCTGCGCTTGAGCCCGTCCAGGCCGCGGTAGGCGAACACGACGCGGCCGTCGTCGAGCACGTTCGGCAGCCGCTCGCCGCGCTCGGCACGGACCACGCCGCGCAGCTCGAAGATGTCCGCGTAGTCGGCGTCAAGCGCCAGCGTCAGGAGCGCGCGCTCAGGGTCGGTCGTGTAGTTCGTGATCGTGATCCGCTCGCTGAAGCCGTTCGCGACAACGCGTTCGCGCACGACGCCGAGCGACTGGCGCCGAAGCACGATCTCCGAGCCGTCCACCTCGCGTGTGGGGTCGGCGAAGAGATCCGGGTTGGTGAGCTGGATCGTGCTCTGGAAGCTCGCCGCCGGGCCGGCCCGCAGCACGACGGGGTGAACGCCGTTGAGCAGCAGGTCATAGGTCGACAGCACGCGCGTGTCCGAGTCGTACAGACCCAGACCGCGGCCGTCCGGGCGGACGTCGCCGTGCGCGCTGGCGAGCATGAACAGGTTCTCGTGCTTGAGAACGTGAACGCCGGTCAGGTCCGTTGCGCGCAGGATCGGCGGCTGGCCGCCGTTCTCCTGCCCTGCTTCCTGCGCGGCACGTGCCTCGAACATGTCGAGTCGCGCCGCCTCCGACTGCGCCTCCACCTTGGCCCGGTCCCCCGTCGTCGTCATGTGTCTACCGACTCGCCCCCGCGACTGGTGCTTCTTCCTCTGAGTAGTGGGCCAACAGCTCGGCCTGATCGGTCTGGATCAGCTCGTCCATCAGCCGATCGATGTCTCCGTCGAGCACGTTGGGCACGTTGTGCAGGTCCATGTTGATGCGGTGATCCGTCACCCGGTCCTGCGGGATGTTGTAGGTCCTGATCTTTTCCGACCGATCGCCCGAGCCAACCATGCTCCGGCGCACTTCGCGTTCAGCCTCGTGCGCTTTGCGCTGCTCCGCTTCAAGAAGCCGCGCGCGCAGCACGGACAGAGCCTTGGCCTTGTTCTTGTGCTGGCTCTTCTCGTCCTGGATCTCGACCACGAGGCCGGTCGGCAGGTGCGTGATGCGCACGGCTGAGTCGGTCGTATTGACGCTCTGGCCGCCCGGGCCGGACGAGCGCTTGACCTCGATGCGCAGGTCCTTGTCCTCGTCGATCTGGACCTCCACCTCATCTGCCTGAGGCAGCACGGCGACGGTCGCCGTTGAGGTGTGGATGCGACCACTCGACTCCGTCTCTGGCACGCGCTGCACTCTATGGACGCCGCCCTCGTACTTGAGCCGGCTGTAGGCGCCCTGGCCGCGGACCTCGAAGATGACCTCGCGCAGGCCGCCGATGCCGGTCTCATTCGCCGTCAGCACCTCCGTCTGCCAGCGGCGACGCTCGGCGTAGCGGTTGTACATCCGGAACAATTGCGAGGCGAACAGTGCTGCCTCCTCGCCTCCGGCGCCGGCGCGAATCTCGACGATGACGTTCTTGTCGTCGTTTGGGTCGCGCGGCAGCAGCAGCACGCGGACCTGTTCGATGAGCTCCTGCTCGGTGCGCTCACCTTGCTCGATCTCGTCGCGAGCGAGCTCACGCAGCTCCGGGTCCGACTCGACCTCGCGCGCCGCGGCCAGCGTCGCGCGTGTTTCCTTCAGCTGCCGGTACGCGGCGACGACGGGTTCCAGCGACGCCTGCTCGCGGCCCAGCTCGCGCTGCAGGTCCGGATCTCCGGCGACTTCAGGCTTTGACCATTCCTGCTCGATCTCGACGTAGCGACGCTCGAGCGCTTCGAGGCGGTCGTCGAGGCTCATTGCACGAGCTGGTCGGTGGGCCCGGGCTCCTGCTCTGTGGTGCCCTTCTTGGCACCCATCGGGATCGGCCGGCGGGCCGGGTCGTCGCTGCCTGCGGGCGCTGCCTCGTTGTTGGCCGCGAGCGCTTCGCGCATCGACGCGATGGCGACCTCGATCATCGAGTCGTCCGGCTGCTTGGTCGTGATGCCCTGCAGCCAGATACCGGGCAGGTACAGCCAGCGCAGCCAGACCTTGTCGCGATGCTTCGCACCGAAACGCAGGATCTCGTACGCCAGCGAGGCGATGACGGGCACGAGCAGGATGCGCCCGACGATGCTGATGAGCAGGCTCTGCCCAACGAGCAGGCTGAACATCAGGATGCTCAGGATGATGAAGATGACGAGGAACTCGGTGCCGCAGCGCGGGTGTGCGGTGGGGTACTGGCGCACGTGCTGGATGTCGAGCGGGTCCTCGTGCTCCAGCGCGTGGATCGTCATGTGCTCGGCGCCGTGGTACTGGAACGTGCGCTTGATCTCCGCGGAGCGACTGACGAGCAGCAGGTAGCCAATGAAGATGGCGACGCGGATGAGGCCCTCGACGAGGTGCTGGATGAACGCCTGGCCCGGCCCGAGCGCTGCACGCGTGGTCGCGTCAGCAAGGAAAAGAGGCAGCAGCACGAACAGGCCAATCGCCAGGCCGAGCGTGAAGACGAGCGTCACCGCGATCGTTCCGCGGCCCATCTCGGCGCCCTCACCCTCCGCCTGGACGGAGCCTGACTTCATCAGCCAGCGCGTGCCGATGACGAGGGTCTCGTAGAGCAACACAATCCCGCGCATGAAAGGTGCCCGCGCAAACCGGTTACGGTGAAGTACCGAGTTAAGCGGCTCCTGCGCGGACACGATCGACCCGTCGGGGTGGCGGATCGCGACGCCAACTGCGTTTCGGCCACGCATCAGGACGCCTTCGAGAAGCGCCTGGCCGCCGAAATCAGTGCGTGCCATGTTTAGACCTCAGCCGTTGCGGCCGGGATGGTGCGCCGCCGCGAAAGCGGCGGCGGTGTCGATCAGAACCGCGCTGACCGTTCGAGACGCTTCTGGAAGCGCTCCACCTGGCCGGCGGTGTCGACGATCGTCTGCTTGCCCGTGAAGAACGGGTGGCAGTTCGAGCAGATGTCGACGTGCAGCGACGGGGCCGTCGACCCGATTTCGAACTCGGTATGGCACGAGCCGCAGACTACCTTGGCCTGCTGGTACTTGGGATGAATTCCTGACTTCACTGGACCTCTCCGGCGCCCGCCGCTGCGGACGCAACCGGCTCGATGCGAACGCGCTTCTTGTCGCGCCGCTCGTGCTCGAAATGAACCTTGCCATCAATCGTGGCGAAAACTGTGTAGTCGCGACCAAGGTCCGCGCCGGGGCCGGCGAGGAACGTCATGCCGCGCTGACGGACGATGATGGAGCCGGCCGAGACGATCTGGCCGTCGCCGGCCTTCACGCCGAGACGCTGGCCAACGCTGTCGCGGCCGTTCTTGGAGCTCGAGCCCGCCTTCTTGTGTGCCATCTCTACTCGTCCTTCTTCGCGCTCGAGCGCGTCGTCTTTGGCTTGTCTTCCGTCGTCGTCTTGTCCGCCGCCGGCTTGGCCGCGGCCTTGGTGCTCGAGGCCTTCGTGCTTGCGGCCTTCGTCGTCGAGGCCTTCGCCGGTGCCTTGGTGGCGGGCTCAGCTTCGGCGGTCTCCGCGTCGGCTGGCTCAGAGTCGGCGGTGTCGGCCTTCGCCGCAGGCTTCTTCGTGGTGGCCTTGGTCGCCGGCTTGGCGTCCGCGTCCGCAGCCGCCTTCGCGTCGTTCTCGGCAGCGAGCTTCGCGGCGAGCGCCTGGTCGGCAGCGGCCTTCTTGTCGGCCTCCGCCTTGGCGGCCTCGCGCTCGGCCTGCTTGTCCGTCTTCTGGGTGCCGGCCTCGTCTGCCGCCGAACGTCCGTTGAAGCGGATGTCGGCGATCTTCAGGATCGTCTGCTCCTGGCGGTGACCCTTCTTGGCGCGGTGGCGTGCCTTGGGGCGGTACTTGAAGACGATGATCTTCTCGCCGCGGTCTTGGCGCAGCACGTCCGCGGTCACGAGCGCATCGGTCACGGTGGGCGTGCCGATGAACGGGTCATCACCGTCAGCGACGAGCAGGACACGCTCGAGGTTGATCGTTGTGCCGGGCGCCGCGTCGAGGCGCTCGACGGCAAGCTCAGTCCCGAGCTCAACCCGATATTGCTTGCCGCCCGTTTCGATTACTGCGTACATGGTTCTCCGCGACACCCTCTGCGCGGCCTTGTGGCCGGCGCGCGGCGGTTGTCTTTGTGGTCTTCAGATGGGGCGCTGCCAGACACGACCGCACGCGAGCGCGGGACGTTGGCGGCGAACGGAGAGGATACCACGAACGTCGTTTCCGACCAAGCGCGAGCCTGCCTAGGACGACGGTACGGCGGGCTCTAGTAGATCGTTCGCCTGTCCAACAGCCAACTGGGCGTTGACCATAAGCGCCGACCACCCGCCCCGCCCAACCGCCCGACCTCTACCAACCGACCAACAGGATGGAAATGCCTTCGGATCCGCGCCATACCTTCTACAGGACGCTGATGGTTGCCGAGATCGCCGATGAGGAGATCATCAGCACCGTCTACCGCAAGCTCGCGCAGCGCTTCCACCCCGACGTGGATCCGTCGCCCGAGGCTGCACGACGCATGGCGGAGATCAACGAAGCGTATTCCACGCTGCGCGACGCCGAGAAGCGCGGCAAATACGACGCCTGGCTGGCCAGCCGGCGCGATCGGCGCAAATCCGATCGACTGATCGTTCAGCAGGGCGACGTCGCGTTTGGCGAGGCCGGCGCTCCGCTCGGGCCGCCGCAGGGCAGCGTCATCGAGTTCGGCCGCTATCAGGGCTGGACGCTGGGGCAAATCAAGCGTCGCGACCCGGGCTTCCTTGAGTGGCTGCTGCACGCGCCGGCGGGACGGCAGTACCGCGCCGAGATCGCGCAGATGCTGGCGGCGCGCTCACCGCGCTAGGCGGTTCCGCCGGATACAGACGCTAGGTGATGCCTCGGGCGCGCCTGATGTTGATGCTCTGGAGCAGGCCAAGGGCGATCGCCGTGCTCACGAGTGACGCGCCGCCGTGCGTGATGAAGGGCAGCGGGATGCCCGTGACCGGCATCATGCCCGCGACCATTCCGGCGTTGACGAGCATCTGAAAGACGAGCATTGCCACGGTTCCGCCGGCGAAGGCGATGCCGAAGACGCTCTGTGAGCGCCAGCCGACGCTCAGAATCCGCCAGATCAGCCCGATGAACAGCAGGAATACGACCATCCCGCCAATGAAGCCGAGCTCCTCGAGCAGCACGGCGAAGGCGAAGTCAGTCGACTGAACGGGCAGCAGGCCGGATGCCGCGCCTGCAGTCAGGCCCTTGCCAAAGATGCCGCCCGAGCCGACGGCAATCTGCGCCTGGGCGACCTGGAATCCGGCACCCGAGGGGTCCGACGCCGGGTCCAGGAACGAGAGGATCCGCTGCTTCTGGTAGACGAGCAGCACGGACCACGCGATCGGGACGGCAGCGACGACCGCGATCGCGGCCAGAAGCATCCAGCGCAGGCTGGCTCCGGCCAGGAACAGCGCGCCGACCATGATCGCAACCAGCACGAGGGCGGTGCCAAGGTCCGGCTGAATCATGATCAGCACGAACGGCGGCGCCGTCAGCAGCGCCGCGCCAATGAGCGTGCTGACGTTCTTGATCTTGTCCTGCCGCCCGGCGAGAAATGCGGCCAGCACGGAGATCATGACCACCTTGGAGATCTCCGAGAACTGGAAGGTCAGGCCGGCAACTGAGATCCAGCGCTGCGCACCATTGATCTCGATGCCAATGACCATCGTGAGCACGAGCAGGCCGATGTTCACGAGGTAGAGCAGCCACCCGAACGTGCGCAGCCAGCGATAGTCGAACGCCGCCGCGAGCGTGAAGGCCACGATCGCGATGGCGAACCACATCAGGCCGCGCGTGAACGTGGATCCGGCGGCGAGCGGCGCGCCGGTCGAGTTGGACCAGGCGACGACGAGGCCAATGACCGCGAGGGCGAGCGCGTAGAAGGCCAGTTGGATGTCGAATGACTGCCAGCTGCTCGACTCGGGCTTGGCGACGAAGCTGCTGGACGCCTGGCGCTCGACGCGCATCGTCGTCATGCGTGTGTCTCCGCAAGCGCTTCGCGTTGCTGCGCACTCCGCTGAGCCTCGCGGCGTGCGCCGCGGTCCTCAGCTTCGTTTGCGGATCTAGTTGCCACCGTAGAAGTTGCCCTTCTGCAGCAGGTCCGGCCGGGTCAGGTCAACGCCCAGGTCGTAGTGCTGCTGGATGAAGTACTTCACGATCTCTGTCGCCGCGTTGCCCTTCGTGTTGGAGTCGTAGGCAAAGGCGACGATGGCCAGCTCAGAGTCGGTCTTGGTGACATCGCCTGGTGTTTCGGCGGTGAAGTTAGGCACGAAGGCGACAAACCACGAGTGGAACGGCAGCCGACCCTGCGCATCGCGCAGGCCGAACTCGGCGGTGCCGGTCTTGCCGGCGATGACGATCGGCTCGTCAACGAGGTTGAACGTGTGCCGGCTGGTGACTACCTCGCGAGCGGCGAGGCGCATCGTTTGCAGCACGTCGGGTGATACGTCGAGGGTCTTGATCAGCTCCGGCTGGAAATCCTGGACCACACTGCCGTCTGGTCCAACGATGCGGCGCACGATCTGCGGCTTGTACAGCCAGCCGCCGTTGGCCAGTGCGGCGTACGCGTTGAGCACCTGCAGCGGCGTGGCGGCGTCGTAGCCCTGGCCAATGCCCGCCTGGTACACCTCGCCCGGGAAGATGTCCTGGCCAAAGACGTCCTGCTTCCATTCGTTGGTTGGCACGATCCCGCGCGCCTCGCCGGGCAGGTCAATGCCCGTCTTCTCGCCAAAGCCGAACTGATCGGCCCAGTAGGCGAGGCGATCGGCGCCCAGATCACCGGCAAGCGTGTAGAAGAACGTGTCGCTCGAGTGGGCAAAGCCGCCCTTGATGTCAAGCGGGCCGAAGCCGCGCCGGTTCCAGTCCCAGTACTTGTACGGGCCAATCTGCAGGTACGGCACCGTCTCGATCGTGCTCGTCGAGCTGATGACGCCGTCCATGAGCGCTCCTGCGCCGGTGACCAGCTTGTACGTTGATCCAGGCGGGTATTGCTCGCTCAGACCGAAATTTACGAGCGGCCGGTTCGGGTCGTTGATCAGGTTCTGGTAGTCAGTGTTCGAGATGCCGCGGGCGAACAGGTTGTCGTCGTACGTCGGATTGGAGACCATCGCCAGGATCTCGCCGTTCTGCGGGTTCATCACGATGACCACGCCGCGCTGCAGGTCGACCAGGTCAGTTGCCCAGTTGAGCGCCTCCTCGGCCTCCTTCTGGATCTGGACGTCGATGGTCAGCTCGAGCGAATCGCCGGCGACTGGCTGCTGGTCGATCGACACCATCTTCGTCACGCGGCCCGCGGCGTCGCGTTCCACCTGCTCGCTGCCATACGCGCCGCGCAGCGCGTCCTCGAACGTCGCCTCAACGCCGGTCTTGCCGATCGTGTCGTCGTTCAGGTACCCCGCGTCGGCGAGCTCGGTCAGGTCGTCGGCCGTGACGGGACCGGTGTAGCCAAGAATGTGCGACAGCAGCGGCCCGTACTCGTACTCGCGGCGCTCCTCAACGATCACATCGACGCCGGGCAGGTCGCGGCTCTCCTCGTCGATGATCCGAGCGACGTCCTCGGGCACGTCCGAGGCGAGGCGGACGTACTCGTAGCGTTGGTTGGCGTTGCGGTCGAGTGCCTGGATGATGTCCGAGCTCGACATGTTCAGCAGCGTCGCGAGGCGTGACACGACAGCGTCGCGATCGGGGAACGGCAGATCGCCCGGCCTCATCCGGACCACGTACGAGGGAACGTTGATCGCCAGCGGCCGCCCGGCACGGTCGTAGATCAGGCCGCGGGCGGCCGCGATGGGTTGCGTCGTGCTGAGCTGGTCCTGGGCGAGGCCGGCGTAGTAGCCGCCGCTGATGACCTGGATGTAGAACAGACGCGTGGTCAGCAGGCCAACGACGATCACGATGACCAGGCCGAAGACCGCGAAGCGGGCGCCGAGTCGCGTCTGCGGCGGCTCGGGCTGGCCAAGGATGTAGTCGTTCATGCGCGCATCACCAATCGACGCGCTCAGTCGCGCCAAAGCGCTGCTGAAGCATCGCGAAGAGGCTTGTCAGCAGGAACGCAAGCACGCCGTTCATGAACGCGGCGACGAGCATGGCCGTGAAGAAACCCGCGTCGAAGGGCAGTGACGTGCCCTCGGTGATGACCAGGATGATGCCCAGGACGACGTGCAGCACGGGCGTCAGGACGACGGTCAGCGCGACAGCGAGCCAGCGGCGGCTGGGGCCGGCGACGCGAGCGACGGCCGCCGCGATGCCCACGACGAGCAGGAGCGACAGGGTCGCCGCGCCCAGCGGTCGATCCGGCACGAGCATGTCGATGAGGATCCCGCCGGCAAACGCAGCGACGAGGCCGTCTTCGATGCCGAGCATCAACGTTGCCGTAACGGCGACGACGAGCACGAGGTCCGCCGTCGCGCCAGCGATCGTAATCTCGGGCAAAACTGTCACCTCGAGCAGCGCTGCAAATAGCGCAATCAAGGCGGCAAAAGGAACGGTCAAAGAGGACTCCGGGAGTGACGAGGCTGCGGCCCCGCCGCCGCATGAAGAACCTCTGGAAGTATAGGTCGACAGGTCGGTCGGCCTCGCTTGGAGCACCCTTGGGACTGGCTGTGAGTACGCGGAAAGTCGGTATTTCACGTGAAACACGGCCCGTTCTGGCGCCACGTTTCACGTGAAACGAGGCGAATAAGCGCCTGCTAAGAACTGGCGACGACAATCCACGAGGCGATCGGACGCGCCGTCGCTGCCGGCCGAAAGGGGTGGTTTCAGATAGAATCAGTACACGTGGATGCGTTTCTCCCCGGCAGTTGATTGGGCGACGTTATCGCCTGCGCGAACCAAAAGGGCGGCGTCGGCAAGACCACAACTGTCATCAATTTGGCAACTTATCTGGCGCTCAGCGGACGCCGGGTGCTGGTCGTTGACCTGGATCCACAGGGCAACGCCACGAGCGGGCTCGGGTTCGATCGCGCTTCCGCGAGGGGATCTATCTATCCGTCGCTCGTCGAAGGCCTCAACCCACGGGCGCTCGTTCAACGGACGCAAATCGAAGGCCTTTGGCTCATCCCATCGGGCCGCGATCTGGCCGGCGCCGAGGTCGAGCTGGTCGAGCTTCCGGACCGCGAGCGCAAGCTTCAGGCGGCCCTCGCCGACGCACGACACGCGTTCGATTTCATCCTGCTCGACTGTCCACCCGCCGTTGGGCTTCTGACGGTGAACGCGCTGACGGCAGCGGACGCGGTCCTCGTGCCAATTCAATGTGAGTACTACGCCCTGGAGGGCCTCAGCCAACTGCTTTCGACAATCGATCTCGTTCGCGACAACCTGAATCCTCGCCTTCGGCTCGCCGGCGTCCTGCTGACCATGTACGACGCGCGCACGACGCTGTCCGCTGACGTCGCCGCGGAAGTCCGCCGCCATCTGGGCACGACGGTGTTCGAAACGGTTGTGCCGCGCTCGGTGCGCCTTGCGGAAGCACCCAGCTACGGACGGCCGATTGCCCGCTACAGCCCCGAATCACGCGGCGCGCAGGCCTACCGCGCGCTTGCGGACGAGGTCATTGAACGCGCGCGCACCCGGACCGGCTTTCCAGCACAGTGGGATCCGAAGCTTGGAATTCACGTGACTTGAAGTCGCGGC